>Ga0307372_10004593_pt1 | contig 21163 bp, 22 predicted proteins | sample OX1MG_FD_202533 | JGI IMG/M metagenome (GOLD analysis project Ga0307372, IMG submission 202533) | Soil microbial communities from Risofladan, Vaasa, Finland - OX-1 | ecosystem: Environmental > Terrestrial > Soil > Coastal area > Acid sulfate soil | place: Finland: Risofladan, Vaasa | collected...
GCGAGACACCCGCCAAGCCGGCGCCTGCGGCCAGCCACGAGGCCCCCTGGGACGAAGTGCCTGCCTGACCTGACGCGGCCCCGGACCAGCTCTGGCCCTGCCAGCCGCCGGCGTCACCGCCGAACGGCACGGCCTGGCGCCCGGGGCAGGGCGCCCACACGAGCCGGTCCAGATCGGACAGCACGCCGTCGGTAAGTGCCTGCCCCCTGGCGCCCCAGGGGAAGAGCAGCTCGCACTGCCGCTCGGAGCGTTCGACCTGGGCCGCGAGCCGGGTCAGGAACTCACCGGGCGGGTCGTAGGGGTGCTGCCGTGCCCAGTGCCGCGTGCTCTGACTCGTGCTCTGACTCGTGCTCTGGCCCTGCGACCACTCGGTCAGCGGCCGTTCGGGCGGTGGCGGCAACGGCCCCGCGTTGGTGATCAGCTCCAGCGGCGCACCTCCGCCGCGGGAGAACCAGCCGGTCACGAACGGCCGGCTGGCCTGTGCCGCGTCCAGCAGAGCGGGCAGGACCGACGCGTAGTCGCGCTCCGGCGTACCGCCGTAGCGCGCGTCAGGAACGGCCACGACCCGGTACCAGGGCACGGCCGGGCACGGCCCGATCCCCGCATCGCCGCTGCTCACCATCTGTGCATATCAGGCGGACCGGTGCGTCTGCCACCCATTGCCAGACATCGCCTGGACGCGCGGCCGAGTCCGTCATGCCGTGACCTGGCTAGCCGCTGTCGGACTCGTCGGCCGCAAGTCCCCTGAGCACCGCCCCTGGCAGGGTGACGAGGGCCGGATTCACGTCGGCCAGCAGGACCATCCGGGCGGCCGGCGCCGGATAGGTCACTATCGCCGCGGTCGGCGGCAGCCGCTGGAGCTCGTCCGGCTCGACAAGGAGCTCCCTGGAGCGCTGCGCCGTCCGGCCGGCTGAGAAGTTCTCCCCGATCGCCCTCGACAAGCTGATCCCCCAGGACGTGCCGGAGTTGATTCCCTCGGTCAGCGATGCCGTATCAGACTCGGCGCGGGAATAGCTGGCATCACCGCTGCGTGAGGTCGTGGCCGGCGCGAACGGCGTGAAACTGCCCGACCTGCTGCGCCCGCGCCCGCTGCTGCCGCCCCGGCTGGTGCTGACGGCGAACGAGTCGCTCACCGAGTTAGCCGTCCCCACGGTACTGGTGTAGGAGTCTCCCCAGGTGTCGGTGACCGAGCTCCCGATCGTGTCGGTCAGCTGTCCGACCACGAAGCGGTGCTCGGTCCCGATCAGTTCGCTCGCTGCCCTGGCCTCCTCGCCGTTGCCGAGCCGCATGAAGGCGACGGCGGCGTTGCCCCGGCCGAGCCGCTCGCGCACCGGTGCGGGGATCGCACGGAACGCGAGCACCAGGCCGGTCCCGCACGCCTCGCACGCCTGCGTCAGCCGGTCGATCACCTCGCCGCCCAGCCGCTCGGCGCCGAACAGGCACAGGGTGTGTGCCCACGGCCTGCCTGGCGGTGACTGGCGCAGCACGTGCGTCAGCGCGGCGACCAGATAGCTGCCGAGGATCCGGTTGCCGACCACGCCCGACCGGCGGTCCAGTGCCAGCACCCGGAGCCTGCTCCGCGGCAGCTCTGCCAGGGCGCCGCCGAGCGGGTCCAGCCTGCGCAGCCGGGACTCGAGCATCCAGGCGCGTTCGATCACGACCCGCTCGGCCGCGCCCCGGCCGAACAGCATGCCGAGCCGTTCAAGCTGGCCGGCGCTGATCAGCCCGGAACGCAGATCGGCGCGCGGGTCGCCGACATCGGCCAGCACCCGCAGCGCGGCGGTGACCTGCGCGATGCGCGGTTCCGGGCCGAGCGCACCGAGCACCCGTTCAAGCAGCGCGCAGTCGGCGGCGGGATCGGGAGCGCCCGCTCCGTGTGCTCCGGCCTCCGCGCTGGTGCCCGCGGCGACCGACAGTACGTCGGCCAGCGCCTCGGCGCTGAGCCCGGTGCCGAGGTCGAGCCGGGGCAGGTCTGCTGGCAGCACCCAGACCAGCGGTTCCAGGCCAGACTGGCGCGCCAGGTTGACCAGGTCGCCGGCCAGGACGCCCTCGGTCAGGTCGAGCACCGTCATCTCGCCGCCCGAGGTCAGATGCGGCGCCGCGATCATCGTGAGCAGGGCCGACCAGCCGGCCAGCGTGCCGCCGGCGATGTCGAGCCGGTCGATCCCGTCCGGCAGCGGGACCGCGAACCAGGACGGCCGCCGTTCGAAAACGGCCGTCCGGCGCTGCCACGCACGGTAGTCCTTCGCGTGCTCCCGCGCGGCGGCGGCGAGCACGCGCGACTGGCTCTCCCGCGCCGCCCCGGCCCTGAGCCGCTCGGCCGTGATCACGGCGCCGACCTGCCGCCCGCCGCGGACCTGCGACCTGACCGAACGCGACAAGCCGCCCACCGCGACGCAGGTGATGCAGCCCGCGAGCGCCGTGCTCGCCAGCCCGGCCGCCCAGGCAGCCAGGACCAGCACGGTCGCGACGGCGCAGGCTACCCCTGCGTACCGAGCCGGCCTGGCTAGCTGGTGCGCGATCCGCCGCTGTGCCGACACCCAGCCGGGATCGAACGCGACGGGCCGCGGCAGTGCCGGGCGGGCCGGTGCCGGTCCTGGCCAGTGCGTCCCTGGCGAGTACTGCCAGCCGAGATAGACCGGCACGGTCACTGGCTGCTCGCTCACCGGGCCGCCCTCACCGGACCGGCTGGCAGCCAGTGACCAGCCTGGGCCGCGGGCCGCGAACGCACAGCGACAGCGTGCCTTGCTGATGCCCGGGCGACAACCGGGCCAGCAGACCGGAACTGTCCGGAGCGGGCAACGCAACCGTTCCTGGCCAGTCCGCCACTTCAGGCCATGCCGGATCCCGCGGGCTGGTGCGGCCAGGCGGCAGGGCACCCCGGACCGTCACGACGTTGACCTGGCGAGCCAGCCGGGCGGCGACCGGGCCTACCGCCGTCCCGAGCACGACGGCAGTGCCAGTGCCAGTGCCGGTGCCGGTGCCAGTGCCGGTGCCGGTGCCGAGCGCCAGCAGCGCGGCGAGCTGCTCATGCTCGACCACTTCGCAGCCGTTAACCCAGACCAGGCAGTCGCTGGGAACGTCAGCGCCGCTCCGCTCGGTCAGCTGGCCGATCAGGTCAGCAACCACCAGCCGGGCCACCATCGCGGCGCACTGGCCGTGCACCTGCCGGTCCAGGCTGAACAGCAGCACCTCCCGGTCGGCTAGCGCCTGTCCCAGGCTGATCGGCGCCGGCGGGCCGGTGAGCGCCGCGCCCGCCGCGCCGTTGCGCTGGCCTGGCGCGCAGAGCCGGCGGCCCAAGGCGGAGGCGACCAGGCTGGCCAGCTGGCCGGCGGCGGATGCCAGGCCCGGCTGTCCTGCCTCGGCTTGCGCTGCCAGCGCGCGCACCTGATCGGCCAGTGAGCCGGCTGCCGCCCCGTTTGCGCGTCCCTGCCGCAGCCTGGCTTCGATCGCGCCAGGACGCAGCAGCCCGGCCAGATCGCGCAGTACCGGAGCCGGTGACCCGTCCGCCGCACGACCCGCAGGGCACGCGGCAATCACGCTGAGGGCCGCGTGCACGTAGTCGGCGCAGAACGCCCGCTGCGCCGGGTCGGCCCCGGACCAGTCGATCATCGCCATGACGAGGCCGGCCACAGCCGCAGGAGCACCGGAGAACGGCTGGTAAAAGCTGAGCCTGCCGTCGCCGGGGGCACCGTCGCTCAAGTACCGCAGCGGTGCACCAGCCCGCGCGCAGGCCGAGGTGATCCACGCGGCCTGGCCGCCAGCGGCACCGCCACGCCGGCCGCGCTCCAGTCCGGCCAGACCGTTCCCCGGCCCGGCACTCAGGTCGACGGCGATCACGGTCTTGCGGTGCGCGATGGCCGCGATCGCCAGTTCGAGGCCGACGCCAGTCGGCCAGACCTCATCCGAGCCGGTACAGAGCACGCCGCCCCCGGCTTCGCGCCAGGACAGCACCGCCCGGCTCCCGGTGCTCACGACCACGCCGACGCACGCGCCATCGCCCACCGCGACCTCACCGCGGCGCAACCTGGCCGCGAGGTACCTGCGCCGGATCGCGACCACCGCGCCCGCCCGGTACGCACCGCGCCGGTCGCCGGAACTCAGAACTCCGAGCGCGGCCGCTTCCGCTGCCGCGACGATCAGCGCGATCGGAGCCTGCTCGGGGAGCCAGTGCTGCCAGCCGTGCAGCGCGATCCGAACGTGGCCCAGCCTCGCGGCGACCGTGCTTCCCGTCGCCAGTTGCCCGATGACCCGGCTCGGACCGGCCAGGTAGCCGGCCGCCGCGCGCCGGACGCCGACCTCAAGCACCCAGGCCAGGCCCGCTGCGCCAGGCACCGCCAGCCACGACGGCCGCCACCTGCTCAGCCTTCCGGTAATCGCGAAGCAGGCCACCAGCACCAAGGTGAGCTGCGCGAGCAGGACGTGCAGGATCAGCGCGAGGACCGCCGCGGCCGCGGCTAAGTCGCCGCGGGGCGCCGGCTCGCGCGGCGCGAGCCGGCGCTGGCACCAGGACAGCCGCTCAGCAGCCTGAGTCGAGGATGGTGGCATAGACGGAAAACATACGCCATGGCGCCGACCTTATGTGGTGAGCGCAGACGACTCGATCACGATGCGGAACAGGTCCGGCCGCAGCGCCGCCACGGTCAGCGCGACCGGTCGCCCTGAAGCCGGGTCGTCGAAGCGCACGGTCACCATCACGGCAGGCTGCCCGGCCGCGAGCCGGAGCGCCCTGGCGACCGACGACGGCGGCGGCTGCATCTCCAGATGCAGGGCTGCGGGCACGCCGACCTCCGAGCCTACCGGGCCGGCGCCCGCAAGGTCAGCACTGGCGGGGAAGCCGGTCACCGCCGCTGACGGGACCGGCGGCTGCGAGTCGTCGCCAAGGTCGCCGGTGGCCGTGCCGGGGAGATCGGCGGCCGCATTGCTGAGATAGGTCGTAGAGATCGCGGCCGGGCTTCCGTTGACCGACCAGTGACACTTGATGGCGCAGATCGACTCGGCCGGGGCGACGCCCAGAGCCCAGCCGATCTCCTCGGGCACCCGCCTCCGGGAGACCTTGCGGTTACGGCAGACGACCTCACTGCCCATCGGGTCGACGTGCGCGCCGAGGAGCGGCGTTCCCTCGACCGGGATGCGGTATTCCGCGGGGCTGGCACGGTAGAGCTGCCCGTCAGGTAGCTGACGGATCAGGTGCTTGGCTGCCAGTATCCCGACGGCCTGCTCCACTTGCTTCAGATTGACGTCGTACCGCCGCGCTAGCGCGCTCGGCCTCGGCAGCCGCCAGCCGGGCTCGTGGTGCACCAGGGCGGCCGCCAGCCGGTCAGCCAGTACCCCCGCGGCCGAACCGTCGTCGCCGGAGTACGCCACTGAACGCCCTCCCCGATCATTCGGAATGGCGCCGGGAGATCGCGGCGACGATGCGACCGGCGATGATGAGCAGGAGCACGAAGACCAGCAGGATGAGCGCTGCGTCGTAGGAGAGGATGTTGCCGCTGCGGACTGGCTGGTTCATCGGCGCGAACGCCCACACCGGGTAGGTCAGGAAGGCGACCGGTGCGTGAGTGAGCGCCAGCGAGGGATTGGCGTCCGACCAGCCTGCGGTGTAGAGCAACGGAGCTGTCTCACCGGCCGAGATCGCCACCGCCACGAGTATGCCGGTGATGATGCCAGGGACCGCGGTCTTCAGCACGATCCTGCGCATCGCCCAGGTCGGCGGGATGCCGAGCGCCTCGGCTCCTTCCCGGTAGGAAGTCGGTACCTGGGACAAGGCGGTCTCCGTCGCCTTGGTGATGTACGGGATCGCCAGCACGGCCACCACGAGCACGGCCGCCAGCAGCGAGAACTGCCAGCGGAGCCCGACCACGAGCGCGACCAGGCCGACGTAGCCGAGCACGATCGACGGGATGCCGGACAGCACCTCGTAGCCGCCTCGCAGCAACGAACGCCGGCGGCCGCGCGCGAACTCCGCCAGGTACATGCCGGTGAGAATGCTGACGGTACCGGCGACGATGACCACTCCGCCGGTGATGGCGAGCGTTCCGAGAATGGCGTTCTGCAATCCGCCGCTGAGCTGGTTCGTATCGGTAGTCAGCGCCGACCACTGGAAGTTCGGCAGCGCCTTAGCCACGACGCCGCCTGCCATCCACACAGTCGGGACGATCACCAGCGTCAGGCAGCCGAAGCAGACGGTCCAGAAGAGTGAGTTGACGATCCGCCGCCTGGACGGGATCGCGGGCCAGGGCAGTGCGCGGCCGGCGCCTGCGGAGCCAGTGCTGCCGGCCACTGGCGTGCTGCTCATGTGTTCACCTCGCCGTTCACTTGCTACAGCCCTCGGCCGACCGGCAGCGCCGTCCCTGAGACGCGCCGTACGAGCAGCCGGGCGATGACGTTGGTGGTCAGGGTGATGACCATGAGCACCAGGCACAGTTCGGCCAGTGACCGGAGCGTGAATCCGGTCCCGTCCTGGAACGCGGTGTCGACCTGCTGCACTACGGTCGCGGCGATCGTGGTCATCGTCTGGTAGACGTTCGACGGGATAGCCCCGAGCGCCATTCCGCAGGTCATGGCGACCGCCATCGTCTCGCCGAGCGCGCGGCCCAGGCCGAGCACCACGGCGCCGACGATGCCGCCGCCCACCCAGGGCAGCGTGACCAGCCTGGCGCATTCCCACTCCGACATGCCCAGCGCCACCGCGCCCTCGCGCGGCAGGATCGGCACCTGGCGGATCAGGTCACGGGTCGTCGCGGCGACGATCGGGATGATCATGATGGACAGCACCAGCCCGGAGACCAGCAGGCCCTGGCCGTTGCCCGTATTGCCGCGGAAGTAGCTGAGCACGGGCACATCGGGCAGGTGGCCGGCGATAAATGGCGCGATGTCGTGGGCGATGAACGGTCCGAACGTCACCGCTCCCCACAGCCCGACGACCACGCTGGGGATGCCGGCCAGCAGTTCCAGGAACCCGCCGATCAGCGCTGCCACCCGCTTGGGCAGGCGCTCGACGACCACTAGTGCGGTCCCGATCGAGACGGGCACGGCAATGACCAGGGCGATGGCCGACGTGCCGAGCGTGCCGACGATGGCGGGCAGCGCGCCGAAGGTCGCACCGGGCAGGTGCGGGACGCCGCCGGTCCTGGCCGGCGCCCCGTACAGGTCGCCGATGGACCAGGAACTGCCAGTGAAGAAGCCCCAGCCGTTGTAGGCGATCGCGGGCCAGGCCTTGACGGCCAGGACTACGAGGATGAACCCGAGAGCCAGGACCGGGATCGTCGCTCCGGCCGCACCCAGCCACCGGATGACGAGACCGTCCTTGACGGCCACCGCGAGCTTGGCGCCGACCCGCCGGGGAAGCGGGGCGGTGCCCGCTTCCCCGGCCGGATTCAGCACTGGGGCTGACGAACTCATCGGCTCAGGCGCCGATCTTCGCGATCTGCGCGTCGGACAGGGACACCACCGTGGCGGGCAGCGGCTGGAAGTTCACCGCGTCGAGGAAGCTGGTCGCATCCTGACCGCTGTGCACGGCCCAGTGCAGGAAGGCCCTGATGTCCTGCGCGACGGTCGCGTTGGACTGATGCGCGTTCACGATCGCGTACTCGTAGTTGATGATCGGGTAGCCGTTGGCGGCGGGTCCGTTGATCATCGAGAGCGTCTCGTTGGCCGGCGTCTTGCCGGTGAAGGCGGCGGCGGCGGCGGAGATGCTCGCGGCGGTCGGCAGTAGGTAGTTCCCTGCCTGGTTCGCCAGCTTGGCCTCACCCAGGCCGGCGGCCGAGGTCTTGGACTGGTAGCTGACTCCGATGTAGGCGATGCAGCCCTGGGTGGCCGCGCAGCCCTGCACCATGCCGCCGTTGCCCTGCTCACCGAGCGCGCCGGGAACCGCAGGGAAGGTCGCCGAGGTGCTGACGTTGGTCGACGGCCACGCGGACGGGTCCTGAGCGTTCAGGTAGGAAGTGAACAAGAACGTGTCCCCTGAGCTGTCGGCCCGGTGCAGGGTCACGATCTTCAGGTTCGGCAGCGTGACGCCCTTGTTCAGCGCCGCGATCGCCGGGTCGTTCCAGTTCGTGATCTTGCCGGTGTAGATCTTGGCGAGGACGGCGCCGTCGAGCTTGAGGTTGTGCACGCCGGGCACGTTGTAGCTGACCTGCTGGGCAGAGATGGCCAGCGGGATGTTCATCAGGCTCGGCGTGGTGCTGAGCGTGCTGGAGGACAGGTAGGCGTCGGACGCGCCGACGTCCACCGTGCCGGTCGCCGCGTCGGCGATGCCGGTACCCGAGCCCGTGCCTCCGGTCGTGATGGTCACTACCGGCAGCTTGTTGGCCGGTGGCTGCGTGAACGCGCCCTGGTAGGCCGTCGCCCAGGCGCTGATCAGCGGGAACAGCAGCGTGCTGCCAGTCTCAGAGAGCGTCTGGGGAGTCTTGGCCGGGGACGATGGCAGGGCCGGACCCTGCATGGCCACCGCCGAGGAGCCAGACGACGGCGACGAAGAGTTCGAACTACTGCAGGCTGCCGCTAGCACAGTCAGCGGGACCAGGGCGGCCGCTGTGTAGGCCACCCGGATTCTTCTGGTCACCGGGAATACTCCTTCAGTTGTGCATGCTTACGCATGCGCTACACGACTCGCACGCGGGACGCGTGCGATGGGACCCGCGCGGCCGCGCGGTTCTTGCGCCCGTGCGGGAGGAATGCAGTCCTCCCGTGCGGGTGGTCCAGCTCAGCCGAAGCGCCCGCTGACATAGCGGGCTGTATCTTCGTTGGCTGGGTTCTCGAATACCTGCGTGGTCGGGCCGTGCTCCACCAGCCGCCCGTTGTTCAGGAAGATCGTGCGGTCGGCGACCCGGCGTGCCTGCGCGAGGTTGTGCGTGACGATCACGACAGTCAGCGCGGGGACCAGATGCCGGATCAGCGCCTCGATAGATTCGGTAGCCACCGGGTCGAGCGAGGAGGTCGGCTCGTCGAGCAGCAGCACTTCCGGGCTGACGGCCAGCGCCCTGGCCAGGCAGAGCAGTTGCTGCTGGCCACCGGACAGGCGGAACGGCGACTCCTTCAGCCGGTCGGCGACAGCGTCCCACAGGCCTACCTCGGTGAGCCGCTCGCGCGCGATCGTCTTCAGTGCCGCCCGGCCGGCCATCCGGTGCGCCTTCACCCCGGCAACGACGTTGTCCATGATCGACATGGGAAACGGGTTGGGCCGCTGGAAGAGCATGCCGACCTTGCGCCGCAGCGACATCAGTTCGACGTCGGGCTGCCAGATGCTCTGCCCGTCCAGCAGCACGTCGCCGCTGTGCCGGTAACCAGAGATCTTGTCGTTCATCCTGTTGAAGGTGCGCAGCAGCGTCGTCTTCCCCGAGCCCGTCGGCCCGATCAGCGCGGTCACCGCACCCTGCTCGATATCCACGTCGACGTCGCCGAGAATCGTCCGCTGGCCGAAGCCGAGGGTCAGGCTGACGGCCCGCAGCGCCGCGGCAGACGTGGTGGTGACCGCCGCGGTTTCCGCCGGATCTTGTGCCGCCACGGCCGGCACGCTGTCACTGCCGGGCTCGCTTCGCGCGAGCCTTGGCTGGCCGGCCTGAGTCGACATCGCCGAACCCTCCCCATCGAGTACCGCGTGCACTCGTTGCCCCTTTCGCGTGCCCGCTGCGTGAGGCGCGGGGCTCGCCGCGCGGAGTTCGTGTCTTTCTTGCGGACATGCACCTTTCTAGGCGGTGAAAGTGACGGGAAGTTGAACGTGAAGTGATCTCCGGTCGACCAGTGACCAACACCTACGAGGCGACCAAATCGGGTGATGGGTACGGCAGCGGACACCGCAGAGATGAGAGGCGGCTGCCCAGGTCCAGCCCAGGCAGCCGCCACAGTGGACGATCTTCAGATCGTCTCAGTTCAGACAGCCATCTCCAGTTCGATGATCTTGCCGGACTCGGCCGACACCACCTGTTCGGCCCGTACGCCGCCAGGCGCCAGCACGCGCAGCGTCCAGCTGCCTGGCGCCGCGTAGAAGGTGAAGCCGCCGTCCTCGCCCAGCGGCACCTCGGCGACGAACTCGCCGTCGGAATTGAGCAACCTGGCATAACCGGTGGGCACCGGCGTGCCAGCTCTCGTGACGTGGCCTTGCACTACGGCCTGGTTGCCCACGCCGGCGGTCACCTTGATCCCGCCAGCGGGCGCGCCGCACCCGGACGCGCCTGCCTGCTCCGCATCACTCATTTCGCATCCCCCACTTCGATCGGCACGCCCACCAGGGAGCCGTACTCGGTCCACGATCCGTCGTAGTTCTTCACGTTGGGCTGGTCGAGCAGCTCGTGCAGCACGAACCAGGTGTGCGCTGACCGCTCGCCGATGCGGCAGTACGCGATGGTGTCCTTGGCGAAGTCCAGGCCGGATTCGTCCGCGTAGAGCGCGCGCAGCGCCTGGTCCGACTTGAAGGTGCCGTCGTCCTGGGCAGCCTTCGACCACGGCACGTTCTTGGCGGTCGGGACGTGCCCGGGCCGCTGCGCCTGCTCCTGCGGCAGGTGCGCCGGCGCCAGGAGCCGGCCGGTGTACTCGTCGGGCGAGCGCACGTCGACCAGGTTGAGGTTGCCGATCGCCGCCACGACGTCATCGCGGAGCGCCCGGATCGCCCGGTCCTGCTCCTGCGCGTGGTAAGAGGTGGCCGCCCGCTGCGGGATCTCGGTCACCATCTCGCGCGAGTCAAGCTCCCACTTCTTGCGGCCGCCGTCGAGCAGCTTCACATTCTGGTGACCGTAGAGCTTGAAGTACCAGTAGGCATACGCGGCGAACCAGTTGTTGTTCCCCCCGTACACGATGACCGTGTCGTCGTTGGAGATGCCGCGCTCGGACAGCAGCGCCTCGAAACCTGGCCGGTCGACAAAATCCCTGCGCACCGGGTCCTGCAAGTCCTTCTTCCAGTCGATCTTGACCGCGCCCTTGATGTGCCCTTTGTCGTAGGCGCTCGTGTCCTCGTCGACCTCGACGAGCACTAGGCCGGGATCGCCGAGGTGAGCCTGCACCCAGTCGGCATCCACGAGAACGTCGGAACGGCTCATGCCTAATCTCCTTTGTCAGCTTCCGCCGGCGCCAGTAACCTGGCTGCCGGGCACTATACGTCGGATGAGCAGGTACATCTCGCAGCCCAGGCAGATGCCGAAGGCTCCGTTCAAGAATGCGGCCACCAGCCCGGCGGCCGCCGCCGCAACGCCAATCGCGATGAGCCCAGTCCCGTAACCGAGCACGCCGATGACCGCGATCACCAGGCCCACTCCCTGGGCGAACCTCGGCGGTGCCTCTGGCTCAAGCTCCTGCGGCGGAGCGAGCCGCGGCCGGATGAGGTACCGGTAGACCAGTCCGTACGGTGCATGGCGCAGGCCGAAGAACGTCCCGATCGCGAAGACGACAGCCTGCGCGGCCAGCAGCCACACGTTCCCGGTGACCAGGACAGCGACGAACACCACCGTCGTGATCAGCGCGCCGAACCTTGGGCCCCTTGGGTCAATGTCCACGTGTGTCCTTCCCGGTGGAGACTGAGCCCAGATCAGCGGCTAGCCGACTTCATGACCGTGGTGAGTTGACCGTGCGATACGCCGACAACTCACCACGAACCTTCTGGCCGTGATCGCTGCTCGGGCTGCGGAAGAGGTGCTGGTGGCGACAGGGGCGTCAGAGCGCGGCGGCGATACGGCAATAATCCACGACACGACGCTTAATCAGGTACGCAGTATTTCCCATCATCTTCATAGGAAATCATACCACGCTGCCCAGCGCCGCTATCACGTCCGCCTTACGAGGCTGGCCGCTGGCGCGATAGGTAATCCGCCCGTCGGGACCGATCACGAAGGTCGTCGGAGTGCGGCGCACGTCGAGTTTGCGGACAAGGTCGAGCCTGGATTCGGCGTCGATCTCCAGGTGGTTCACCCCGTCCAGCAGGTCGGCCACCTCGGCCAGGGTCCGCCTGGTGGCCCGGCACGGGGCACAGAAAGCCGAGGAGAACTGGAGCAGGGTCGCACGGCTGCCCAGCGGCCCGCCAAGGTCGGCCGGGCTCAGGCCGCCGGCTGCCGATCCCGACGGCGCGAAGTCAGTCCGCCCGGTCGGCTGCGGTCGTAGCCGGCCGTTCCGCGCGCGCCAGGCGCAACCTGCCGCAGTCGCGGCCACCAGGGCGCTTGCCGCTGCCACGAGTCCGGTGATCACGCCGGCAAGAACAGCGCGGCCACGTATCACATTCCCGGCAGCCCGGGCCAACCGCGCGAACTCCCCCGGGCTAGCTGCGCGAACTCCCCCGGGCTAGCTGCGCGAACTCCCCCGGGCTAGCTGCGCGAACTCCCCCGGGCTAGCTGCGCCGGCCCGGCCGGGCAGCGCCCGGGCAGCTAGCTGGCCGGGATACGCAGCAGCACGCGGTGCCCTGAGGTAATCACGAAACCAGTCAGGTTTGCCTTGGCTACGCCGGTATCTACCGGGTACCACAGCCGGTCGCCGTTAGGCCCGACGATCCAGCCGCCCGCGAGTGTCTGGCGCCCGTCCTTGGTCTGCACCCAGAACTTGCACGCTATCCAACGCGGGAATCCTTCGACCCGCACCCACATCGTGGTGCCCCAGCTCGCCGCGTCGTACCTGACGGTGGCGGCGAGCGGCCCGCTCTGCGCCGTCGACACGTCCATCACGTCGACGGCAGCCGGACGCGGATGAGACGTCGGAGCCAGCGCCCGGGAGACCGCGACTCCGCTGCTGACCGCGACGATGATCGCCGCGGCGAGAGCCAGGAGCACCTGGATCCGGCGCGTCCTCCGCTTCACCGCGGCTCTGCGGAGCAGCGAGGCGAGCAGGTCAGCAGACGGATCATGAGGGTCGGCATCACCAGACCCTGCGATGCGTTCGGCATCGGCGGGCGGCACGCGATGCAGCAGGGCCGGGAGAACGGCTAGCCCGGCGAGTTCTTCTTTGCAGTCATGACACTGAGTCAGATGTGACTCAAGGAGACTGCGCTCGACCGGCTCGATAGCACCGAGCACATAGACGCCGAGCAGTTCACGGTAGGTACGGCAGCCAGGGTTGCTCATGGTGCGAGCCCCCGTTCTTCAAGTGCCAGCTTCAGCGCCCGCAGGGCGTAGAAGGTACGCGATTTCACTGTCCCGGCAGGAACGCCGAGAACGGCCGCGGCTTCGGCCACCGAGCTGCCGCGGTAATAGGTCTCGAGGAGCACGGCACGGTGTTCGGGACGCAGTGATCGCAGCGCGTCGGCGACGGCCCAGGCTTCGAGCGCCCGATCCGCGGTGTCGGGAACGGCGGCGAAGTGCAACGCGGCCTCTCCTACCTCCGTCGGCCTGGCTTGCCTGGCCCGGTGCGCGTCGACCGCGAGGTTCCTGGCGACGGCGAAGAGCCAAGGACGGGCAGGCCGGTTGGCGATAGCCTCAGGATGCAGCCAGGCACGCAGCAGGGTCTCCTGCACGATATCTTCTGCGCGCTGCCGGTCGCCGACCGTCAGATGCAGCGCATATCTGAGCAACGGGGCCGCGTGCTCGCAGTAAAGCGCGCGCACGAGGTCCTCATCGGTAACCGGCCTGGACTGCTTCTGGCTCCCGGCGCCATCGCGAACCACCACACCTGTTAAACGCATCGCTAACGCTTCCGGTTCAACCGGCTCAGCGCTGCCGGGACCGGGTAGGCCCGATCGGACCGCCCGTAGCGCTACTCTGCTGCTCCTTCGGCGCAAGCCAGACGTCGTAGCCCGCTACAGTCACCTCCAGACCGCGATCCGTGACCAGAACGGATCGGATGGTCAGTTCTGGCGGCATGCCCGGCAGAGCGAGCACGAAACTCACCAGCGCGGGAATCCCGGCCACCTTCGGCGTCAGCACGATGCGCTGCGGCTCGGACCTGACGCCGAGCATCCCCGACACCTGAACCCGCAGGACCGATCCGGTGACCCGGAGCTCGCCGCGGTGCTGACTGACGCTGACGCCCGGAGGCAGCCGGTCGCCCAGAGCCAGGAACGGCACTGTCGCCGTGGCCGTCACCTGGCCCGCGACCAGGCCACCGCCGGCCAGCAGGCGGCCGAGCGGTGCGCGGACCTGGGCTAGTGCGGCTGTGGCGTCGATGAACTCGATGTCTCCGATGGCAACGGCCGGAACGCTGATCTGGACGTCGCGATAAACTCCGGCGATCAACTGGGTCAGCAGCGGCGCGCTGAGCCGGACCGAAGGCACCGACCTCGCCTTGCTCACAGCGGCAATCCGCCTGGAGACCCTGGTCACGACGACGATCGCGAGCACCCGGTCGACGACTGTCAGCGCGGCGATGATTCCCGCCGCGGTGAGCAGGACTGCGGTGAGCACGGCTCAGGTTATCCGGGGCGGACGAAAGTGCCCGCATCGCAGACCTGCCCGGCAGCAAGCACGCGCGCATCACCGGGCCAGCGCCGCGCCAGTCAGCCGCCAGCGAAGGGCGGCAGTACCTCGATCACGGCATCGTCGGGGAGCGTGACCGATTCGGCCGGCCTGGTGCCGGCCGGCTCGTCGTTGACCAGGAACGAGCACCTGGCCAGGACCAGGCTCAGCCGGTCGGCGCGTTCGGGCTCGGCGCGTTCGCTGACTGCCAGGACTCCGGCCGCCAGCGCGGCCGCGAGCGTGGGCGCTTCTACCTTCTCCTCGGCCACGCCCGCCGCTTCCTTCGCCGCAGCCCAGTAGTGCAAGGTCACGATTGCCATGTCAGCTATCCTCGCTCATAGTGACCAGGGCCTGGCCTGTGTCGGTCCTGGCTGTTCCGGGCAAAGCTCTCCGGGACAATCACCGGGAACCGGAGGTGGCGGCTGGTGAGCAAGGTGCTCCTGCTCACCGGCACGCGCGAGTCGGCCGCCGAGATCCTGCCGTCGTTGAGCCTGCTCGATCATGTGGTGCGGCTCGCGCCGGCGACAACCGAGGCGGTGACCCTCGCCCTGGCCGGCACCCGCCCGGGTCCTGACGGCGACGGTCCTCCTGACGTGCTGCTGGTGGACGCCAGGCGCGAGCTGGTCCGGGTCAGGGAGCTGCTGAGGCAGCTCAGCGGTGCGGGCCTGCCGGTACTCGCCGTCATCAGCGAGGGTGCCTGGGTAGCGATCACCGCCGACTGGGGAGTCGACGACGTCGTCTTGCACACCGCGGGTCCCGGTGAGGTCGAGGCCAGGATCAGGCTGGCTATCGGTCGGTCAGCGACCGCACCGACTGTCAGCCAGGCCCAGGAAGTGCGGTCCGGCGAACTCGTCATCGACGAGGCCACCTACTCGGCCAGAATACGCGGCGTGGCGCTCGACCTGACCTTCAAGGAGTTCGAACTGCTGAAATTCCTCGCCCAGCATCCCCGCCGGGTTTTCACCAGGTCCCAGCTGCTCCAAGAGGTCTGGGGCTACGACTACTTCGGCGGAACCAGGACCGTGGATGTACACGTGCGCAGGCTGCGCGCCAAGCTCGGCACGGAGAACGAGTCGCTGATCGGCACGGTCCGTAACGTCGGCTACAAGTTCGTGCCAGCCAGACCGGACAGCCGCCGGGGCAGTGCGGGCGCCCGCACTGCCGCGAACCCCAAGACGAGCCCGGCCGACCCGGCGCCGGCTCCGGCCGGCCGGGCAGAGCAGAACGGCGGCGGTAAGGGCGCCCGGCCGTGATCGAGATCCAGGTGGTCGGCAGGCTCGCCGACGACGACGTCGCCTCCGTGCTCAGCCTGGTCCGCGAGGCGACTGAGCAAGACGGTGTCGCACCGCTTTCCGAGCACGTGATGCTGCACCTGCGCTACGGCGGCGACCGGCCCGCGAGACACGTGATGCTGCTGCACGACGGCGAGGTCGCCGGATACGCCCATCTGGACCCGACCGACCCGGTCGAGGGGCCCAGCGGCGAACTCGTCATCCGGCCACGGGACCGGCGGCAGCAGCTTGGCCTTGCGCTCGTCCAGGCGCTCCTGACCGAATCAGAACCGCGCCAGCTTCGCCTGTGGGCGCACGGCGACCTGCCGGCCGCCTCCCGGCTCGCCGCATCGGCGGGTTTCGAGCGGATCAGGGCGCTGTGGCAGATGCGGCGCTCGCTGCAAGCGATGATCGGCCGGCCGCAGTTCGCCGAGGGGGTCAGCATCCGCGCGTTCGAAGTGGGCAGGGACGAGGAAGCCTGGATCGAACTCAACGCCCGGGCGTTCTCCCGCCACCCGGAGCAGGGCGCCTGGACCGGCAGCGACCTGCGGCTGCGGGAGAACGAGCCGTGGTTCGACCCGGCGGGCTTCTTCCTCGCCGAACGCGATGGCAAGCTGGTGGGGTTCCACTGGACGAAGATCCACGGCCAGGACGGCGACGAGTCGCATGCGCATCAGGCCATGGGTGAGGTCTATGTGGTCGGCGTCGACCCGGACGAGCGCGGGACCGGACTTGGCCGGGCGCTCACCTTGGCCGGCCTGCGTTACCTTCGCGCGCGCGGCCTGTTCCAGGTGATGCTCTACGTTGACGAGAGCAACACGGCGGCCATCAGGCTGTATGAGTCGCTCGGCTTCACCCACTGGGACACCGACGTGATGTTCGCGCGACAAGCTGTTTTGCCTGGTCAGGGCGGTACATAGACTGAGCGCCAGGGTAAATCTCAGGGGGGATGACCATGGCTCTGGTGATGAAGCGTGCGGCTGCCCGCGTAGTAAGTGGAGTAAGTGCGAGCGCTCGTGGACGGTGCGCTACTGGACCGACGGCGGTACTACCCGGCAGCGGGAGAAGTCCTTCAAGCGCAACTGCAAGCTGGCCAGCGAGTTCGCCAAGACGGTCGAGGCTGACAAGCTGAGCATCCACTACGGCGATCCCGCCCCGCCGATCACGTTCAGGGACTACGCGGCGATATGGCTGGCAAGCGAGCCGGGGTCGCCGGGCACCATGAAGATCTACGAGAGCGTGAGCGGGTCCACCTGACACCTGCTCTCGGGCACAGGAAGCTCACGGAGGTGGCAGCCGACCGCGAGGGGGTCGCCAAGCTGCTCAAGGGCCTGAGCGCCGGAGTGCAGAAGCCCGCCTATACGGCGCTCAGCGCAATGCTGAGCGAAGCCGAGCGATCGGGAAGGATCACCACCAACCGCTTGCGGGCGATCCGACTGGACCCGCCACCACCACCGCAGCGAGCGCCGACTCGCCACTCACGCCGAACTGACCAAGCTCGCTGAGGGCCTAGGCGATCTCGCGCCAATCGTGTGGATCATGCGCGGCACCGGTATCAGGCCGGGCGAGTGCCTGGCGCTGCAGAAGTCGGACTTCGTGACCGGGCATCTGCGCGTGAGCCGTACACCGCGAAGGACGCCCTAGATCAGGAGTACAAGGAGTGGCAGGCGCGGATCGCTGCATGAATCTTGGGTGGCAAGCTGCGTGAGAATCTGCTTCTAATGGAGGTCAGTCGAAGTACTCGTCCATGTTGTCTGCGCGCTCGAACTCGCGCATCAACTCGAAGGGCAGGAAGTCGACCTCGCGGTTCAACCGCTCCAGGGCCGAGTCAGGCAGCACGCCAGCCTCGTGAAGCTCGGCTATCAGCGCATCCGGCTTCATCCGTGTGATAACGGTGTGCCGCATCATCCGTACCAACTCGGGCTGGAAGAGCTGCAGGCCAGCGAACTGCTCGGTGGTATCACCCTGCTCCGACACGAGTACGACCAGATGCCTGGCTCCGCCGTCAGGCAAGGACCTGCCACAGGCACTTTCCAAAGCGCATGCGGACCGGTGTGTCCGTGATTCCCGTCCAGGTCACCGCGAAATAGACATCCGGGCCTTCAGCGTTGCGGTGTCTCTCCAGAATCCGCTCCAGCGCCTGGTGATCTTCAGTGCCCAAGCTGGCAAGAAAAGTCAGCGTGTCGCGGTCGCCTCGGGACTCCAGCGACCAGCGGTCAGGGGAGATGATCTCCAGCCCGTCCAGCACGACTCGTTCTAGCCTCTCTGCTCCTCGTGCTCGCGGAACTCGACCTTATGCTCGTAAGTGGTGACTGGCCGACCATCTGTGTAGGAGTAGCTGTGGCTGGTGACTTGCCACTGGCCACCCTCGGTGTCCGAGACGAGCGCGTCCCCGCTTTCTGCTGACCGGATTGCGGCTCTCACCTGTTCATGGACGTCGTCCCCGCGTGCGCCAAGAGGCAAATGGAGGCACCGTAGGGGCTTGCCGGTGTAGCGGGAAACCTCGGAAGAGGCCTCCCGTACCCGAAGAGAAGCGGGTCACCCGGTAGAAGTAGCTCCGTGGGGTTGTCGGACAACAGGGCCTCCGGGTAGGTCGCCGATGAAGATCGTTGGCGGTAAGCGAACGCCATGAGAGCAATCTAGGGCAGCCCACCGACATTCAGGCGAGGCCCGCCCGCCGACGGGTGCACGTCAGATTTGTAGGTGGTCAAGATCATCTTCGGGTGCGGGCCGGTCAGGCGGCTCCTGTCTGGTTGTGACGGTGGCTGCTGATGGTTTCCCAGGTGCTGCTGGCCTCGCGGCAGCGAAGGGCGATGATGGCGTCGGCTCCTGCGACGGTCCAGTGCATGCCTGCTTGTTTGAGTCTTTGCCCGACGACCGTCTTGCAGCTGGCCTCGACGACGCCGGATCCGACGAACAGTCCGCGGGAGCGGAACCAGTGGTAACGCATCCGGGGGGCGTTGTTCAGGAAGTAGCCGAGTTCCTTCTCTACCTCGTCTTTCTTCACGCCTACGAGGGGGTATTCGCGGACGGCGGCCTCGATGCCGTCGATGTCGCCGTAGTCGAGGTCCTCCAGGCGGGCGGCGAGCCACTCGTCCCTGCGGTCGCCCAGCATGAACTCCAGGGAGCGGGTCAGGGAGTGCAGGTGCTCGCGGGCATGGTAGAGGTCCACGATCTGGGTGGCCTCCGGGAACTTGCCCGTGGCGATGCCCCAGATCCAGGCGGCCCCGTCGCCGAGGACGGTGAGCTGCCGGACGTGGTCCGCGCCGCGGCGGATCCCCTCGGCCCGCACCAGGTTCCCGAACGTGGCGGCCGGCTCGAAGGTGGCGATGACGCTGGCGGAGGCCCGGTCGCGGACCGGGCAGCCGCCGGCGTCGAGCTTGTCCTGGGTGAAGAAGACGGCGAGCTTGACCTCGCGGGTGCGTGCCCGGCCGTCCTCGCCCTTGCCGTCCCGTCCGGCGGTCTCCTTCGGGGTCACGGGGACGCCGGTGCCGTCGATGACGGCGTACAGCTTGTCCGGCGGCGGGGACGGCGGAAGCGGGACCACCTTGCGGGAGGCGATGAGCCGGGCGCGGCCGCGCCCGGCCGCCGCGACGGCGGTGCCGCTGGCCTCTGCCGCGCGCTCGACCCTCTTGACGGTCAGCCGGACCCCGGCCAGTTCCTCCAGCAGGCGCGCGGCCTGCGCGAACGGGCCGGCCGCGGCGGCCATGTCGTTCATCGCGGCCAGGCCGGGTGACATGGACGCGCCGGCGACGCCGAGCTCGGCGTCGCGCGGGGCGAGGCCGTGGCCGCAGGCCGCGCAGTGATACCAGGCGCGGGTGAGGGTCACCGGGCCGAGCACGGTGTCGATGACCTTGTCCCGGTAGGAGACGAACTCCGCTTCGTGCCCCCGGCCGCACGGGACCCGGGGGCCGCGGTGGCCGGGGTCGGCGGCGAGCAGCTGCCCGAGCATGCCGCAGCCCGCGGCCAGCATCCCTGCGCGGATCACCGCCTCTGCGGCCTCCAGGCCGGCATCGCCGCAGCCCAGCGACCGTGCCGCCTCTGCCGCCAGGCGGCCTATCTCGGCGGATCTCTCTTCCGCGAGCGCGCTGAAGAGCCCCCTTTTTCGCCCTCCGGCGCGGAGGGCGCGTTCGTGCCGGCCGCCGGCCTTGCCTCGCAGATCTTCTCGTTCACCTCGGTGATCTGCTCGACGGCCGACGCGAACTCCGCGTGCCGGGCCACCTCCTGGCGCACCTTCTCCACCTCCGCCGCCGCGAGCTGCCGCCCGACCGTCTTCCGGCGGCCCGCCGACCGGGTCCACAGGAACCGCGGCCCGTGCCCGGGATGACCGGGGCCCGCGCACGCGCAGTTCGGCTTCCCGCACCTGCGCCAGTTCTCGCTCACCGACCCCCGCCGGAAATCACCCAGCGCCGCCAGCAGCGCAAACAGCCGGTCCCGCTCGGCCTCCAGCTCCGGGAGCGACGGCTCGGACATGGGCACTCCTCATCTGGTTGTGACTGTCACAACCAGACTCCCATCATAAGCAGGCCAAATGCGGGACCCCTACGAACGTGTCGCACACCCCCCGCCGACGGGTGTGCGTCAAAAATGTAGGCCAGCCGACGTTTCGGCTGGTAGGACGCTTGCCGTGGTTGTGGCGGTAACAACCAGATGTAGAGTGCCTGGTCAGGGCGTTGATGGGGATACGTTCCCTCGGCGTCAGTTAGTGACCACCTCGCTCTAGGTCAGGGGCTGCGGCCTCGGGGGCGGAGCGGCGCTCAGCCATTGTCACGGTCCTGCCAGCGAACGGGACGAGCGCGGCCAGCAGGATGCACAGGGCGGCGCCGGTGAGCCAGGCCACGGGCACTCCGATGGACAACAGGCGAGTCCAGGCGAGCGGCCCGAGGGTCTGGGCGATGCCCCAGCAAGTGCCGTACGCCGCCAGGTACCCCGCGCGGGAGCCGTCGTCCGCCAGGCCGGCCACAACGGCGTACGGAGGTCCGAGAAGGAAGACCTGGCCCAGCGCCATGGTGGCGGCACCTAGGCAGAGCAGCGGGATCACGTCGGCGAACGCGACAACGGCGAATCCTGCGGCGACGGCGACAAGCCCGACCGCCATCAGGAAGAACGGCCGTGCCGCAGCGCCCCGGAGGAAGCGCTGGCCGACGATCGTCACGACAGCCGCTACTGCGAGAAGCCAGCCCGTTTCCGCGGGGTCAAGGCCGCGGGCGGCAACCGTCAGCGGAAGCGCGGTGAGCGAGAGGTTCCCGGCGAAGGCGAACCCGGTGCCGGCACCGAGCATCACCAGCAGGCGGCCATCCCGCCACGGGTTGCCGTTGGACGTGGCGGGCCGCGCTGCGGACGGCTCACGCACCCACATCAGGATCAGCGCTGCCGCTGCCAGGCAGGTGACAGAGTCCGCGACGAAGAGTAGCCGCAGGCTGACGCCGCCGAGCAGCACCGCGAGGATCCCCGCGCCAACGCCAGCGGCGGCCAGCGCGGCACCGAGAAGCCCGAAGGCCTGCGGACGCCGCTCAGGCGCCACCA
>Ga0307372_10004594_pt1 | contig 21163 bp, 18 predicted proteins | sample OX1MG_FD_202533 | JGI IMG/M metagenome (GOLD analysis project Ga0307372, IMG submission 202533) | Soil microbial communities from Risofladan, Vaasa, Finland - OX-1 | ecosystem: Environmental > Terrestrial > Soil > Coastal area > Acid sulfate soil | place: Finland: Risofladan, Vaasa | collected...
CGTCGGCGTCGGCGTCGCCGCCCAGCGCGACGTCGGCGTCGAAGAGTGTCGGCGCCGCCGGGGGGCTCACGTAGTCGAACGTGCCGTCGAGCACGACGGCGTCGGGCACCAGGCCCGGAGGCAGTGCGCCGAAGGCCCGCCGTGTGGCCAGGCGCAACGCGGCCGTCATCCCGAGCCGGTCACACTCGTCGGGGCCGGCGTGGCCGACCGCCCATCCGGTGCACCAGGCCGCCACCGTGTCGAAGATCGACTCCCGGACGTCCTCGGTCAGCTGTTTGGAGTCGCGCAGCCCTCGGGGGATCCGCCGGGACGACTCCTCGAGCACGGCCACACCCACGCTGAGCGGCCCCGCCCACGCGCCACGCCCGACTTCGTCGACACCGGCCACGAGTCGGTGGCCCTCGCTCCACATGGTGCGTTCGTGCGCCCAGCCCGGTCGGGCCGCAGCGATGCGGGTGGCGCGCTTCTTCATCGCCACCGAGGAGGCCACGCGAGCCCCTCCCCCGGGCGCCTGCCCGGTCCGCGCCCGGGGCGTGACCTTCACCTCGGCCATGTCCCGCGCTTTCGTCGTGCACACATTGGCCTCGTGTTGTCCACCCGCCTCTTGTCGGGGAGGGTCGGAGCGCCCATCATGGGAAGGGTCGACAGCAACGCCACCCCCGTGGCCTCCCCGGCTCCGGGGGACTGGAGGGCACCCGTATGACGAAGGGTCTGATCGACTCCCCCGCCGGCACGACCACGACCACGCTGGAACGGGGCACCCGCGTCGACGTGCGCAACCGCTTCGTCGGCGCATGGAGCCACGGCTTCGAAGTGGCCGAGCGGGTCGGCGAGGGGTACCGGATCCGGCGCCTGTCCGACGACAGCGTCCTCCCCGACGTCTTCGTGACGGAGGACCTCAGGCCGGAGCGCCGCAAGCAGGGCCTGTGGTGGTACTGACGTAGACCGGGGGCCGGGCCCCGGGCGGCTGGGGTGAGGGCGGGTCGGCGCCACTGCCTACGGCGTGCCCAGCGTCTCGATGAACTCGTCGATCGGGACGGCGATGAGCGTCTTGGTCTTGAGGGTGCCGCGCGCGCCGAGGGCGACCGCCACTCGGGTCACGACCTTTTCGTCCGGCGCCTCGAGGATCGTGGCGAAGTCGTATTGCCCGAGCAGGGCCCATTGGGCGACCACCGTGGCGCCCATGGCCTCGACCTCGGCGTTGACCTCTTTCAACCGCTGCGGGTTCAGCCGCAGCGTCGCCATCCCCTCGGGCCCCAAGGTGGAGAGCATGAGGAACGTCGCCATGCGGCACGCTACCCCACGGCTCCGCCCCGACGGGCGAGCGCCGAGGCTGGCGGCGCCTCGGGACGACGATGCACAACAGGTCCGCGACCAGGACGTTGGCGTCGCTCCCCGGCGGTGACCAGGACGGTCGCGTCCGCCCGTTGCGGTCGGCCCGCGGCGCGGGCCGACTGCTGCAGCACCTACTGGCGAGCTCGGGTCTCCTCGTCGATCCAGGCCAGGTAGTCGGCGTCACCCGCGACGATCGGCGTCGCGATGATCTCGGGCACGTCGTAACTGTGCGCAGCCCGCAGGGCGTCGATGAGCGGCGTCAGCCGGGCCGCGGTCGTCTTCAGCTGGCATACCCACTCCGTCGTCGACGTGATGCCGCCCTGCCACCAGTAGGTCGAGGTGATCGGTCCGGACACCTGGGCGCACGCCGCCAACCGCGACTCGACCGCCATGTTCCCCAGATGGCTGGCCTCGTCGGCGTCAGGGGCCGTCAGCCTCACCTGGAAGTGGCCGTCCATCGTCGTCGACGCTACCGGCAGCGACCCGCGAGGGCGTCTCGGGTTGCGCTCGAGTCCGGGTCCGCCCGCCGAGGGAGGTCGGCGACAGGGCCCGTGCCCGTCGGGATCAGGCCCCCGGCGAGCCGGCCACAGCTCGCTCGAGCGCACCCCAGTCTGCAGCCGCACGGCGTCGTTCGTCCTCCGCCTGTTGGCCGCCGTTGAGCCCGAAGAGCCGCTTCGCCCACAACAGGTAGAGGGCGATCGCCAGGTTGACCACGAACGTGACGATCTTCAGGACGCTCACGCGCGACGTCAGCTCGTAGACCTCCAAGGGGAGCAGGGCCGCCGTGGCGACGAATGTCAGGTACTCCGCCCATCGCTTGGCGAACCACAGCCCGACCATCTCCACCGCCTCCAGCGCCGCGAAGGCGGCGACGCCGGCTCCCGCCTCTTTCAGGTGCGCGGGCGTGATGCTGAAGTAGTGCCGGAACCGGCCCAGGAAGGGATGGGCACGGGACGGGCCGCCGAAGGCCTCGACGATCTGGGAGTAGTCCCGCTGGAGGGCAGCATGGTCGCCCACGAAGAAGAAGATCACGACGGCGAGCGCGGCCAGGAGGACGACGTGCAGGGCGCGGTCGAGCGCGATCAGCCGCAACACGTAGCGGTCCCGCAGCAGCGGCCCGCGAAGCGGGAGTTCGATCTCGTCCCGGGACGGGACGGTGTCCCTGGTCGGTGCCTCCGGTGGGCGCCGCGGGAACCAGCCGTCGCACCGGAGGCAGCGGTGCCAGCGCGTGCCGGCGTACTCGCGCACGACGACGGAATCGACGTCGGTCACCCTGTCGGCGTCGAGCCCCACCAGGTGGTGCCCCCGCCATCCACAGGTGAACAGCTCGTAGCGGTCCGGAGGCCGGGATCTCATGCGACCCTCCGCTCCCGGTGGTCACGGGGGACCATGCCACCGTTCGCGAGATGCACTCCAGGTGACCCGCCCTCCATGGGGTCAGCCTCCCACCCGGGCCGTGCACGTGGGGTGACTCCCCCGACGGGTCGGAATCGTGGTGCGAGCGACCGGCGGCCCGACCGCCCGCGGCCGCCGGCCCGGATCGCAGCGCACCACGCTCAGCGCAATTCCGAGCGCACGACCTTCCCCATCGAATTGCGCGGCAGGGCGTCGACGACCCGCACCTGGCGGGGCCGCTTGTAGGGGGCCAGCCGTTCGGCCGCGTACGCCAACAGCGCGTCGGCGTCGGGTGGTCCTGCGCCGTCGGGGACGACCCAGGCGGTGACCACCTCGCCCCACTCGTCCGACGGCGTGCCGGTGACGGCGGCCTCGAGCACCGACGGATGGCCGAGGAGGACGTCCTCGACCTCGGCGGGGTACACGTTGTACCCACCCGAGACGATGAGCTCGGTGGCCCGGCCGAGCAGCCGCACGTAGCCGTCCTCGACCTCGGCGAGGTCCCCGGTGCAGAACCACCCGTTGGCGAAGGCCGCCGCCGTGGCGGCCGGACGTTCCCAGTAGCCGGCGAACACCGACGGCCCCCTCACCAGCACCTGGGAGCCCGGGGCCTCCACCGTGGCCTCGACCCCCGGGAAGGGGAACCCGACGGTCCCGGGTCGGCGCTCGCCCTCGTACGGGTTGGACAGCGTCATGAGCGTCTCGGTCATCCCGTAGCGCTCGAGCACGTCGATCCCGGCCGACGCCCTGATGGCCTCGTGCAGCTCGGGCCGCAGCGGGGCCGACCCCGACACGGCCAGGCGCAGCGTCGCCAGCGCACCCACCCGGCTCGATCCGGCCAGGCGGTGGTACATGGTCGGGACACCGAAGAACAGCGTCGCCCGGTGCCGCCCGCACGCGTCGAGGACCATGTCGACGTCGAAGCGCGGCAGCAGCACGGCGGAGGCACCGGTGAGCAGCGAGGTGTACAGGGCGACGCACAGGCCGTGGCCGTGGAAGACGGGCAGCGCGTGCACCAGGCGGTCGTCGGGGGCCCACCGCCACGTGACGGCGACCGCCTCGCTGTTGGCCAGGAGGTTGGCATGGGTGAGCACGGCGCCCTTGGGAGCGCCGGTGGTGCCCGACGTGTACGCCACCAGGGCGGGATCGCCGGGCTCGGCGGTGTCGAGCCCGCCCCGGTCTGGATCACCCCGGTCGAGCGCGCCCCGGGCGAGCGCGCCCCGGTCTGGATCACCCCGGTCGAGCGCGCCCCGGTCGGGATCGCCGGCAGGCTCCCCGGCCAGCACCTCGAGGTCGGGGGCGGCCACCACGATCCTGCCGGCGGCGGCCGCCGAGACCAGGCGGGCGCGGGCGGCGTCGTCCACCACGGCCGCCGCCGGCCGCACGTCCCCGACGATGTGGGTGAGCTCGCGCTCGGTGTACGCCGGGTTGACGGGCACGACGACGAGGCCCAGCCGCAGGGCGGCGATGTTGACCACCACCGCGGGCAACGACGACTGCGTGCTCCACACCAGGCGGTCCCCGCGCCGCAGACCGAGGCGCCGCAGCCCGCCGGCGGCGAGGCGGGTCAGCTCCTCGAGCTCGCCCGCCCCGCACCAGCCGCGGCCCGGGCCGGACTCGTCGAGCAGGGCCGGGGCGCCGGGGTCGGCGGCCCACCGCTGCGCCCACGCCGCCGGCAGGGTGCCGCGGGCGGTGAGGTCCCCGACGTGCATGTCCGTGCCCGCCGGCAGGTGCGCACGCCACGGGCGGGGTTGCACGAGGCGTCACGGTAGCAACCCCGGCCGGGCCCGTTCAGGGGGCCGGTTCTCGGTAATGTCGGCCCATGGCCCCGCGCACGAGCAGACGAGTCGCCATCGTCCCCCACACCCACTGGGACCGCGAGTGGTACGAGCCCTACCAGACGTTCCGCCTCCGCCTCGTGCGGCTCCTCGACACCCTCCTCCCCCTCCTGGAGGGTGACCCCTCCTACGCCCGCTTCCTCCTCGACGGGCAGATGGCGGTGGTGGACGACTACCTGGAGGTGCGCCCCGAGAACGAGCAGCGCATCCGGGCGCTGTCCGCGGCGGGGCGGCTGTCCATGGGCCCGTGGTACATCCTCATGGACGAATTCCTCGTGTCGGGCGAGACCATCGTGCGCGACCTGCAGCTCGGGCTGCTGCGGGGTGCGGCGTTCGGCGGGACCATGGAGGTCGGCTACCTGCCCGACATGTTCGGCCACATCGCCCAGATGCCCCAGCTCCTGCGACTGGCCGGCTTCGAGCACACCGTGGTGTGGCGGGGCGTGCCGTCGTCGATCGACCGCAGCGCCTTCGTGTGGGAGGCGCCCGACGGCTCGGCGGTGCGGGCCGAGTACCTGGTGACCGGCTACGGCAACGGCGCGTCGATCCCCGACGACGCCAAGGCGCTCGTGCGCCGCATCGCCGACCACGAAAAGGAGATCGGCGACTTCCTGATCGACGGGATGCTGTTCATGAACGGCACCGACCACCAGGAGCCCCAGCCGTGGCTCGGGCGGGTGGTGGCCGAGGCCAACGAGATCCAGGACGACTACCGGCTCGAGATCACCTCGCTGGCCGACTACCTCGGCGGCGCCCCCGTCGAGGGCCTGCCCACGTGGCGCGGGGAACTGCGGTCCGGGGCGCGTGCCAACGTGCTCATGGGGGTGGCGTCGAACCGCGTCGACGTGAAGCGCGCCGCGGCACTGGCCGAGCGCGCCCTGGAGCGCCGGGCCGAGCCGCTGAGCGCGCTGTTCCTCCCGCCCGAGCGGTGGCCGCAGACCCTCCTGGACCTGGCGTGGCGCGAGATGGTGCGCAACGCCGCCCACGACTCGGTGTGCGCGTGCTCGGTCGACGAGGTCGTCGACGCCGTGCTCGTCCGCTACGCCGAGGCCCGCGGGATCGCCGAGGGGCTCGCCGACCAGGCGCTGGTGGCGCTGACGCGCTCGCTCGCCGACCCGGGGCCCACGGTGGTCAACGTGTCGAACCGGGCCCGCCCGGGGATGGTCGAGGTGGTCATCGTGGGTGAGGACGCCCCCGCCGGCACCCAGGCCCTGCCCGACGAGCCCGGCGCCTTCGGCATCCCCCGGGGCCTCGGCCCCCTCACCCTCGACGCCGCCACCGTCCGCACCATCCTGGGCATGCTCCCCAACGGCAGCCAGATCGACACCCACACGTGGATCCAGGACGTGCACGTGGACGAGGACGAGTCCGGGATCGACATCACCATCGCCTTCGGGTCCGAGGAGACCTTCGACGTCCCCATCGCCTCGATCAAGCAGGACATCTACACCCGGCTCGGGGCGCGGCCCGACTCGGTGGTGCGCATCCGGATCGACCAGCCCCCGGTGCGCCGGGTGCTCGCCCGCGTGGCCGAGGTGCCCGGCTTCGGCTGGAACGCGTTCGCGCCGCTGTCCCCGACGAGCCCGGTGACCGTGGAGGAGCCCGCCGGCGGCGGGCCCGTCGTGACGAACGGTCTCGTGACCGTGGCCGTGGACCCCGAGGACGGCACGTTCGCGGTCGACGGTGTCGCCGGCTTCGGCCGGCTCGTCGACGGCGGCGACCACGGCGACTCGTACAACTACTCGCCGCCGGCCGGCGACCGCGTCGTGGACCGGCCCGACAGCGTGGCGGTGGCGGTGACCGACCGGGGGCCGGTGCGCGCCGTGGTGGCCGTCACGGCCCGCTACACCTGGCCCGACCACGTGGACGGCGCGACCCGGTCTCGCACCGGCGAGGTCACGGCCGAGGTCGTCACCGAACTGGAGCTGCGCGCCGACGAGCGCATCGTGCGGGTCACCACCCGCTTCGTCAACCCGGCGTCGGACCACCGCCTGCGCGTGCACCTGCCGCTGCCCGGGCCCGCGGCCGGGTCCGAGGCCGAGTGCGCCTTCGCCGTCGTGGCGCGGGGGCTCGACGCCGAGGGCCGCACCGACGAGCTCGGGCTCCCGACCTTCCCGTCACGGCGCTTCGTCTCGGCCGGTGGCCTGACCGTGGCCCACGAGGGGCTCCTCGAGTACGAGCTCGTGGACATCGAGGAGGGGCCGTCGGGCCGCCGGGCCGCCGCGATGGCACTCACGCTGCTGCGCTCGACGGGCATGCTGTCGCGCCTCGGCATGGCCTACCGGCCGCTCCCCGCCGGCCCCCTCACCCCCGTGGAGGGCCTGCAGCTGCGGGGGCGGACGGTGGAGGCGCGCTACGCGCTGTGCGTCGGGTGCGAGGACCCCTCCGCCATGGTGGACGACGCCTTTTTGCCGCTCGAGGTCGTCTACGCCGCCGGCGGCGGATGGCGGCCGTCGGCGGGGAGCGCGCTCGAGATCGAGGGTGCCGAGGTCTCGGCCGTGCGCCGGCAGGCGGGCCTGCTCGAGGTGCGCGTCTTCAACCCCACCGACCGCACCGCGCTGGTGCGGGTGGGCGCCCGGTCGGGCTGGCTCGTCGACCTGCGGGGCCGGACCCTGGCGCCCATCGACGGGTCATTCGAGCTCCGGCCCTTCGGGATCGCCACCTTCCGCTTCCCCGCCGACTGATCCCCCGCCGACTGGTCCCCCGCCGACTGGTCCCCCGCCGACTGGTCCCCCGGCCCCTGGTCCCCCGGTCCCTGGGCCTCCGGGGGCGGGCCCCCCTTCGCCGTCCTCACCGGCATCCCCGCTGTCGCGGGCCTCACCCGCGGCCCGGGCGCCGGCGATGAGGCGCTCACCCCGCTCGCGCAGCTCGTCGAGGTCGTGGAGCACGTCGGCGAGCCGCTCCCACCGGCGCCCGAGCCGGCGGTCGAGCGCCACGGGCTGGGCGCCGGGACGGAAGAGGGCCCACAGCTGGACGCGGCCCAGGTCCTTGACTTGTCGGGGCCGCAGGGCCAGGAACGCAAACCCGGCCCCGGCGGCCCCGTCGGGGCCCATCTCGTCGGCTCCCGCACGTTCCCCCGCGCCGTCCTCGATTCCCGACGCGCCACCCGGCGCCGACGCCAGCGCGTCCAGCAGGGCGCGGTGGAACTCGTCGGTCACGAGCACGCTGCCGGGCGCTGCCATGTTCACCATCCGGCTCGCCAGGTTGACGACGGGACCGTAGAAGTCGCCGTCCTGGACGAGGACCGGCCCCACGGCGAGGGCGACGCGCACGTCGGAGAGGAGGTCGTCGTCGGCGTACGCCTCGGCCAGGGCGAGCCCCGTGCGGGCGGCGGCCTCGACCGACTCGGCCACGAACATGGCCTCGTCGCCGATCATCTTCACGACGCGGCCGCCGGCGGCGGTCACCGTGTCGTGGGCGACCTCCTCGAAGCGCGCCACGACGGCGGCGAGCTCCGGTTCGGAGAGCTGCTGGCTCAGGGTCGTGAACCCCACCATGTCGGCGAAGCCCACGGCCAGGAAGGGAAGCGCGCCGCTCTCGCTGCGACCGCGCAGCAGCATGGCCCGCCGGACCGCGGCCTGGACGTGGCGCCGCCACACGAACTCGAGCAGCCGGGCCATGGCCGGCAGCGACCGGTCCGCCATGGCCGAGAACCGGGCCGCCGCCTCCACGGTTCCCCCGGGCCCCGGGCCGGCGACCATCCCCCGGACGGCCGGGGACACCTCGGCCTCGGCGATCCGGGCCATCGACGACCCGATGACCCGGGCGAGCTGCAGCCCCGTGTCGACATCGGCCGCACCGAGGTCCATCAGCGAGCGCAGGGTCGTGAGCGCGTCGGCGTCGAGGTCGGTGAACAGGCGCTCGTCCGCCTCGACGTCGGGGAATCCCAGCGCCCGCCAGAACCGCCGGGTCAGCTCGACGGGCAGGCCGGCGCGTTGCGACACCTCGGCCTCGGTGAACCGGCGCTGCGAGGGGACGAGAAGCTGGTCGGCCACCAGCAGGTCCAGCACGTCGTCCTGCTCGGCCTTGGCGATCTCCTCCTCGGGCGTGCCGTGCGCCCGCAGCAGGCGCCGCACGCGCTCGAGGGCCTCGGCATCCGACGGCGCGGCGTCGGCGCCCGCGGTCACTCGCCCTCCACCGGCGCGCCCGCCCCGGGCATCGCCGTGCCGCGGGCGGCGGGCTCGGCCTGGAGCCCGTCGAACTCGGACTTGGCCGATCGCAGCATCAGGGCGGGGATGGCGTCGGCCGGAGACGTGACCCCGTCGAGGACGGCGGCCACCTGCTCGCCGATGGGCATCTCGACGCCGTGCGCCGCGGCCAGGTCGAGCAACGGCCGGGCCGTCTTCACCCCTTCTGCCACCATGCGCATCTCGGCCAGGATCTCCTCGAGGGAACGACCGCGGCCCAGTTGCTCGCCCACCATCCGGTTGCGGCTCAGCGTGCTCGTGCACGTGGCCACCAGGTCGCCGACGCCGGCGAGCCCGGCGATGGTGATGCGGGCACCGCCCATGGACACGCCGAGGCGGCCGAGCTCCGCCAGCCCCCTGGTGATCAGCGCGGCCCGCGACGAGTCGCCGAAGCCCAGGCCCTGCAGGATGCCGGCGGCGATAGCGAGGACGTTCTTGGTGGCGCCGGCGATCTCGCACCCCACGACGTCGGGGTTGGTGTACACGCGGAAGGTGCGGGTCAGCAGGAGCTGCTGCACCGACGCCGCCACACGCCCGTCGGTCATGGCCACCACGGTCGCCGCCGGCTGGCCCACCACGATCTCGCGCGCCAGGTTCGGGCCCGTCAGCACCCCGGCCACGTGGCCGGGGAGCACCTGGGCGATCACCTCGGTCATGCGCAGGTGCGTGCCCTGCTCGAGCCCCTTGGCGAGCGACAGCACGGGCGTCCCCGGCGGAAGGTGGGGGGCGAGCTCGCGCAGCACCGACCGGAAGCCGTGCGAGGGCACCGCCATCACCACGAGCGTGCAGCCGGTCACGGCGTCCTCGAGCGAGGCCGTGGTCTGCAACGTCTCGGGCAACGCGATGCCGGGGAGGTAGTCGTCGTTGTCGTGGTGGCGGTCGATGTGCGCGGCCAGCGCCGGGCGCCGGGCCCACAACACCGTCGGCGCCGACCCGGCGGCGATGGCGGCCACGGTCGTGCCCCACGAGCCCGCGCCGATCACCGCGACCTTGTCGAACATCCGCCCACCCTATGACCTCGTACCGGCGCCGGGGAGCGAGCCGTACACTGGCCGCGTGACCGCGGCGCCGGGACGCCTGCCCTCCCTGACGGGCTGCGTCGTGCTCGTCCCCGTGAAGGCGTTCGACGCCGCCAAGGCACGCCTCGCCCCCACCCTCGACGCCACCGAGCGCGCCGCGCTGGCACGGGTCATGGCCGAACGGGTCCTCGCCGCCGCGCTCCCGCTCCCCGTCGCCGTGGTGTGCGACGACCCCGAGGTCGCCGCCTGGGCGGCCGACCACGGTGCCCTCGTGCTCCCGGAGCCCGGACGCGGCCTGAACGGTGCGGTGGAGGCCGGGGTGCAGCGGCTTGCCGCCGCGGGCGCAGCCGAGGTGCTCGTGGCGCATGCCGACCTGCCGCTGGCGCACGGTCTCGCCCGGTTGGCGGGCCTGGGCGGCGTGACCCTGGTCCCCGATCGACGCGACGACGGCACCAACGTCGTGTGCGTGCCCACCGGCAGCGGGTTCCGTTTCCGCTACGGGCCCGGTTCCTTCGCCCGCCATGTCGCCGAGGCCCAGCGGGTGGGGCTGCCGGCCCGGGTGGTGCGCGACCCCGAGCTCACGTGGGACGTGGACGAGCCCGCCGACATCCCCGCCGGCCTCGCCCCGCCCACCCCGGGCGTCGCGTAGCGCGTCGCACAGACGAAGAAGAGGGGCCCCGAGGGGCCCCTCTTCCACATGTCCGTGCAACCGAACCCTGCAACCGGACACTGGGCCCGGCAGGGTCGTCCGACCGCCGGGAGACCCGGCAGGACGGTGGCTGGCTACTTGCCGGCGGTCCGCCGACGAGCCGGCGCCCGGCGAGACACCCGACGTGTGGTTGTCCGCTTCGGCGACGCCGCCGACTTCTTGGCGGTGGCCCGCTTCTTGGTGGTCCGCTTGGCCGCCTTGCGTGCCGGAGCCCGCTTCGTGGCCTTCTTCGCGGCCGCCTTCTTCGCGGGAGCCCGACGCTTGGCGACCTTGCGGGTCGTCCGCTTCGCTGCCTTCTTCGCCGGAGCGCGCTTGGCGGCCTTCTTCGCGGTCGTCCGCTTCTTCGCCGTGGTGCGCTTGGCGGCCTTTCTGGCCGGCGCCCGCTTCACGGCCTTCCGGGCCGTGGTGCGCTTGGCGGCCTTTCTGGCTGGAGCCCGCTTCTTTGCGGTCTTCCTTGCCCGCTTGACTGGCATGCTCTACGCCCTCCTAACGGCCTTCTTGGCCGATCGCTTTGATGCATTCCTCGCCGGGGGTCGCCCGGCGGCCTTTCTGGCCGATGGTCTTGCTGCTTTCCTCGCCGGGGCGCGCTTGGCGGCCTTTCTGGCCGGGGCGCGCCCGACGACCTTTTTCGTGGCCCGTCCGGTGGCCCTGCGGGCCACCTTCTTGGTCGAAACCCTCTTGGCGGTCTTCCTGGCAACCTTCTTGATGGCCGCCTTCTTGGTGGCCGCCTTCCTCGGTGCCGCCTTCTTGGTGGCCGCCTTCCTCGGTGCGGCCTTCTTGGTGGCCGCCTTCCCCGGTGCCGCCTTCTTGGTGCTCTTCCGGGCGGCGCTCTTGGCCGGAGACGCCTTGGGCGCCGGGAGCGTTGCCTTGCCGTTGAGAACGTCCTTCAACATCGCACTGGCCGCGAACCGCACACCACGGGCTGCCGCGATGCTCACGGGCGCCCCGGTCTGCGGGTTGCGCCCCATCCGGGCGGCACGACGAGTGGGGTTGAAGCTCCCGAAACCGGCGACGACGACACGACGGCCCGACCGGACCTCGCTCGAGACCACATGGACGAGCGCGTTGACCGCTTCCTCGGCTTCGCGCTTCGCCAGCGATGTCGTCTTACTGACCGCGGCGATCAGTCCCGACTTGTTCACCGCACCTCCTCCGGGAAATGCAATCTCACCAATCAAAGAAGGTTTTCGCGACAAAAGCAAGCATTTGCGGTGGTAGCGGACACTGTCGCGCGATCGTCGGCGCGAGGTCGCATGCAAGGACGCCAGCAAGGAACCGACGCGCGCCACGCGACGGACGCGCTCGCCGGAGCACCGGTTCCGGATGCGACCGTCAAGGCGACAAAAGTCCCTATGGACGGGAAAGGCAGTGTTTGCAAGGATTTTTCCGTGCCACAGCCCTTGCCCGACGGGACGTACGACGTCGTCGTCGTCGACGCCGAGGTCGACGACGACGACGACCTGCACCTCGAGGTCGCGGTCACGCTCGGGCCCCACATCGGCCGGATCGTGCGGCTCAGAAAATTGCACGTGGACGATCGCCGCGGGGTGCTCGGTGCCGGTGATCCGTACGCGCTGCTCGGGATACCGGGCACGCTGCGGGTGCGGGACGGTGCGCCGAGCTTCCGGCCGGAGACGGTGTGACGACCGTCACCGGCGGGTTCCGCCGCGGTCCGTTGTCAACGCGCCGTCGCTGCGCGTGGCGCTCTTCGTGACCGCGCCACAACCGACCGTACACGCGTTCACCGTGGTCGGAGGTGCATTTGCCGCCGAACGCGAGCATCGTGTCGCCCTCGGGCGCGCCGCCGACCGAGCGCGCCCGGCAACGTTTCGCGTCGCGAACTGTTCAGGGACCGCCGATGCCGCCCGATGAGCACTCTGCACGCCACCACGGCGCGGGCCCCGACGTCGGGGGTGGCGGCGACGCGCTGGCGACGATCCGTGCCGCAGCGGCGTCCTCGGGCGGTGCCGTGTACCTCGGCATGGGGTCAGTCGGGCCCGCGTGGGCCGGCGCGGAACAGGCGGTGCTCGTCCTCGGCCCGCCGCGCTCGGGCAAGACGTCCTCGATCGTGGTGCCGACCGTCCTGGGCGCGCCGGGCGCGGTGGTGTCGACCTCGACCAAACCCGACGTGCTGCGGGCCACCGCCGGGGCCCGGTCGAGGACCGGCCCGTGCCTGCTGTACGACCCGAGCGGCACCGTGGAGGCGCCGCCCGGCGTCGAGGCCGTGCGGTGGTCGCCGGTCGAGAGCTGCCGGACGTGGGACGACGCCCTGCTCGTCGCCCGCAGCCTGGTCGGCGCGTCGCGGCCCGGCGGTGGGGCGCACGCGGGCGGGTCGCTCACCGGAGCCGACCATTGGACCGAGCGAGCCGAGTCCCTCCTCGCCCCCGTCCTGCACGCCGCCGCCCTCGACGGCGCCACCCTCACCACGGTGCTGTCGTGGGTCGACCGCCGCCAGGCGTCGGCGGCCCTGGCCATCCTCGACGCCAACGGCGCGGCGCGTGCCGGGGACCTCCTGGCCGGCATCGCCGCCACCGACGGGCGCGAACAGAGCGGTATCTGGTCGACGGCGTCGGGCGTGCTCGGCGCCTACCGCAGCGAGGCCGCGCTGGCCACGACCGTCGCCCCCGATTTCGACGCCGGGGCCTTCTGCGACTCGTCGGCCACCCTGTACGTGTGTGCCACCGGAAGGCACCAGTCGGTGGCTGCGCCCCTGGTCGTGGGCCTTCTCACCGACATCCGCAGCGCGGCCTACGCCCGCTCCGCCGGCCCCGGACACGCCACGCCCGTCGTGCTCGCCCTCGACGAGGTGGCGAACATCGCCCCGATCCCGGACCTGCCGGGGATGGTGAGCGAAGGCGGTGGGCAGGGCCTGCTGACGCTGGCGTGCCTGCAGGACCTGTCCCAGGCGCGCGGCCGGTGGGGCACGGCGGCCGACGGGTTCCTGTCGCTGTTCGGCACGACCGTCGTGCTCCCGGGCATCGGCGACGTGCGCACGCTCGAGGCGATGTCTGCCCTCGCCGGCGAAGAGGAGGTGCGCACGCGGTCGGTGAGCATTCCGCAGGCGCAGCCCCGCGGTCTGGGCCGGGCACTGGCGCGGGTCGTGCTCGGGCCCCGGGGCCAACGCACCGAGCACGTGCCGACGACGACCACGTCGACGGTGATGCGGCGTCGGCTCCCCGTGGACGCCGTGGCGCGCGGGGAGCAGGGGATGGCGCTCGTCGTCGACGAGCGCAACCGCATGGGATGGGTGCGGCTGACGCCGTGGTTCACCACCGAGCCGTGGCGGACGGCGGCCCTCGGCCATGACCTCGCCCGCAGGTCCGGCCATGACCCCGGCCACGACCTCGCCCACGACCCCGGCCGCAGCGCCGGCCGTGACGTCGGTCCCGGGCGCGCCGGGACCGGGCCGGCCTCCGGCCTGCACCCGCCCCTTCCGCCGCCGGACCTCGGGCTCGGGGGGCGCTGACCGGGGCTCCGACGGGCATCCGGGAGCTCGGGGACGGCCCCCTCCGGTGCGGTGGAAGAACGAACATATGTTCGATAGGGTCCGACCATGGGCCCGCATCACTCCGCTACCCCGGCCCCGGTCATGTCCCGGAAGCAGGGAAGACGTCCCGTCGGGTCAGACCATGTCGGCGCCGCCCTCGTCGCTCGCGCCCGGCCCACCTCCTCCAGCCGCGACCAGCTCCTCCCCGTGCTCCGGGCCCTCGCCCCCCTCCTGCCCGGTGGGGGGCTGCAGCGGGGCGGCGTCGTGGCCGTCGACGCCGGTGGCCCGGGCGCGGGGGGCGGCACCTCGCTGGCCTTCGCCCTGCTGGCGGCGGCGTCGACCGCCTCGTGGTGCGCAGCCGTGGGAACGGCCGACCCCGGGATCGTGGCGCTCACCGAGATCGGGGTGGACCTCGAGCACCTCGTGCTCGTCCCCCGCCCCGGGCCCCTGTGGGCCCGGGCGGCCGCCACCCTCCTCGACGGCGTGGACGCGGTGCTGGTGCGCCCGCCCGGCCCCGTGCGCCCGGGGATGGCGAGGCGGCTGGCCGCCCGCGCCCGCGAGCGGCGCGCCGTGCTGGTGGTGCTGGCCCGACCCGGCGGGTGGCCCGAGGGCGCCGACGTCCGGCTGGCCGTGCAGGAGGGGGCGTGGGAGGGGGTGGGGACGGGCCACGGCCATCTCCGAGGCCGGCGGGTGGAGGTGGTGGCCACCGGCCGGAGGGCTGCCGCCCGACCGGTGCGGGTCGGGCTCTGGCTCCCCACACCCGCGGGGCCGGTCACGGCGGCGGGCACCGGCGCCAGGGACGAGGGGAGCGAGAAAAGCAATAGAAGCAACAGAAGCAACAGAGAGGTGGAAGGGGACGGTGGAACGGCTGCTCGTCGTGTGGTGCCCGGGCCTCCTTGAGGAGCGGGAACACGGGCGCGAGGCCAGGGCGCTGCGCGCCGTGGTGGCGGCGCTGGAGGTGTTCGCGGCGCGCGTCGACCCCGTTCGCCCGGGTGTGTGCGCGGTGCCCACCCGGGGCCCCTCGCGGTACTTCGGAGGCGACGAGGCCCTGACCCGCCTGGCCGCCGGGGCGGTGGCCGGGCACGAGGTGGGCCTGGGGATCGCCGACGGCCTGTTCGCCGCCGTCCTGGCCGCCCGGGCCGCGGTGGGCACCGGGCCGGTGATCGTCCCTCCCGGCGAGACCCCCGCCTTCCTCGCCCCGTGGCCGGTGGCCACCCTCGACCGCCCCGAGCTCGCCGACCTGCTCACCCGCCTGGGGATCCGGACCCTGGGCCGGTTCGCCACCCTGCCCGGCCCCCAGGTGCTCGCCCGCTTCGGGGCCGACGGTGCCCTCTGCCAGCGGGTGGCCCGGGGGGTCGAGGGCGAGCTGCCCGGGTTCCGCCGGTTCTTCCCGCCCCCCGGCCCCGGCCCGGGCCCGCGTCCGGGCCCGGGCGCCGGCGCCGCCCGGGTCACCCGTCAGGCGGGGTTCTGGGGCGACACGGCCGACGCCGATGCCCGGGCCGCCCGCGTGGTGGCCGGCGTCCAGGAGCTGCTCGGTCCCGAGGCCGTGGTGCGGGGCAGGCTCCAGGGCGGGCGGGGCCCGGGCCAGCGTGCCCGGCTCGTCCCCTGGGCCGGCCGCACCGGGGAGGTGGAGGCGCCGGGAGGCCCGTGGCCGGGACAGGTCCCCCCGCCGGCTCCCGTCGTGGTGCTCGACCGGCCCGTCCCCGCCCTGCTCACGGACGCCGCCGGCCGGGCCGTGGGCGTGACCGGGGCCGGGACGGCCACCGCCGCCCCCGCCCGCCTGTCGGTGACGGGCGGGCCGTGGGTCGACGTGGTCGGGTGGGCGGGGCCGTGGCCGTCCGACGAGCGGTGGTGGTCGCCCCGGCGCCGCCGGCAGGCCCGCATGCAGGTCGTCACGGCGGGGGGCGCCGCCCACCTGCTCACCCGGGAACGGGGGGGCTGGTGGCTGGAAGCGACCTACGACTGACGAGCCCCGGCCGGCCCCGATGACCACCCCGTACGCGGAGCTGCACTGCCATTCCAACTTCAGCTTCCTCGACGGCGCCTCGCACCCCGAGGAGCTGGCCGCCGAGGCCGTGCGGCTCGGCCTCGACGCCCTCGCCCTCACCGACCACGACGGCCTGTACGGGGTGGTCCGCTTCGCCGAGACGGCCCGGGCCCTGGCACTGCCGTCGGTCTTCGGCGCCGAGCTCACCCTGGTCGCGGGCGGCCGGGCGGGCAGGCGCACCGGTGACCCCGACCCGCCCGGCACCCATCTGGTGGTCCTGGCGCGCGGCCCCGAGGGGTACGCCCGCCTGAGCCGGGCCATCACCGAGGCCCACCTCGCCGGCGGGGAGAAGGGTCGGCCCACCTGCACCCTCGAGGACCTGGCCGGCCGGCACCGGGGGAACGGCCACGACGGCCACTGGGTCGTCCTGACCGGCTGCCGCAAGGGTGCCGTCCCGACCGCCCTCACCACCACCGGGCCCACCGCCGCGGGGCGCGAGCTCGACCGGCTCGTCGACGCCTTCGGCCGCGACGGCGTGGCCGTCGAGCTGTGGGACCACGGCGACCCGCTCGACACCGCCCGGAACGACGCCCTCGCCCATCTCGCCGTCAGCCGGGGCGTGGACATGGTGGCCACCAACAACGTCCACTACGCCACCCCGGCCCGCCACCGGCTGGCCACCACCCTGGCCGCCGTGCGGGCGCGCCGTCCCCTCGCCGAGCTCGACGGCTGGCTCCCCCCCGCGGCCACCGCCCACCTCCGCTCGGGCGCCGACCAGGAGCGCCGCTTCGCCCGCTGGCCCGGCGCCGTCGCCCGGGCCGCCGAGATCGGCCGCGCCTGTGCCTTCGACCTCCACCTGGTGGCCCCCGGGCTCCCCGACTGCCGCGTGCCGGCGGGGCACACCGAGCAGAGCTGGTTGGTGGAGCTGGTGGGCCGGGGGGCGACCGCCCGCTACGGCCCACGGGCGTGCGAACGGGTGCCCGGCGCGTGGGCCCAGATCGACCACGAGCTCCGGGTGATCGGTGCCCTCGGCTACGCGGGGTACTTCCTGATCGTCTGGGACATCGTGGAGTTCTGCCGCCGCCACGACATCTACTGCCAAGGGCGGGGATCGGCCGCCAATTCCGCCGTCTGCTACGCGCTCGGCATCACGCGGGCCGATGCCGTGGCGCTGGGGCTGCTGTTCGAGCGCTTCCTCTCCCCCGAGCGCGACGGGCCGCCCGACATCGACGTCGACATCGAGTCGGGCCGGCGCGAAGAGGTCATCGCCTACGTCTACGAGCGCTACGGCCGTCACTGCGCCGCGCAGGTCGCCAACGTCATCACCTATCGGGCCCGGTCCGCCATCCGCGACGTGGGCAAGGCCCTGGGGCACACCCCCGAGGAGGTGGACGCGTGGGCCAAGGCCGTCGACCGCGGTGAACCGCTCGACCGCGGCGGCCCCCTGCCGCCGTTCGTCGGGCAGATGGCCCGGGAGATCCTCGACTTCCCGCGTCATCTCGGACTGCACTCCGGGGGGATGGTGCTCTGCGACCGGCCCGTCATCGAGGTGTGCCCCGTGGAGTGGGCGCGTCATCCGGGGCGCAGCGCCCTGCAGTGGGACAAGGACGACTGCGCGGCGGCGGGGCTCGTCAAGTTCGACCTGCTGGGGCTCGGGATGCTCGACGCCGTACACCGCACCGTCGACCTGGTGCGCGCCGCACACGGCGTCGACGTCGACCTGGCGATGCTGGCCCAGGAGGACGCCGTCTACGACATGTTGTGCCGCGCCGACACCGTGGGGGTCTTCCAGGTGGAGAGCCGGGCCCAGATGGCCACCCTGCCCCGCATCCGGCCACGGTGCTTTGCGGACCTCGTGGTCGAGGTGGCGATCATCCGCCCGGGGCCCATCCAGGGCGGGTCCGTGCACCCCTACATCCGGCGACGCCAGGGGCTCGAGGCCCCCGACCCGCCGCACCCGCTGCTCCGGCGGGCGCTCGAGAAGACGCTGGGGGTGCCGCTGTTCCAGGAGCAGCTCATGCAGATCGCCATCGACGCCGCCGGGTTCACCCCGGCCGAGGCCGACGAGCTGCGCCAGGCCATGAGCTCCAAGCGCTCGGGGGCGCGCATGGCACGCCTGTCCGAGCGGCTCTTCGCCGGCATGGCCGAGCGGGGCATCACCGGGTCGGTGGCGGAGGAGATCGTCGAGAAGTTGGCGGCGTTCGCCAACTTCGGCTTCCCCGAGAGCCACGCCGTGTCGTTCGCCTACCTCGTGTACTCGAGCGCGTGGCTCAAGCTGCACTATCCGGCGGCGCTGTGCGCGGGGTTGCTCAACGCGCAGCCCATGGGGTTCTGGTCGCCGCAGTCGCTCGTGGCCGACGCCCGGCGCCACGGCGTGACCGTGCACGGACCGCACGTCGACGTGTCGGGAGCCGAGGCCACCCTGGCGTGGGACCTCGACGCGCCACCCGCCGGCGCAGCGCTCGGCCACCGGCAGCCCGCGGTCCGGATGGGGCTCACCGCGGTGCGCGGCCTCGGTGCGCCGGTGGCCGAGCGCATCGCCGCCAACCGTCCCTTCGCGTCGGTGGAGGACCTCGTCCGCCGGACCGGGGCGCGACGCCCGCAGCTCGAGGCCCTGGCCACCGCCGGCGCGCTCGAGGGCCTGCCGGGGCGCGACGGCGCCCCCGAGATCCGCGGGCGCCGACGGACCCTGTGGGCGGCCGGGGCGCTCGCCCAGGGCACCGCGGAGCGGCTGCCGGGGCTCGTGTCGGGAGAGGAGGCACCGCCGCTCCCCGACCTCACGCCCCTCGAGGAGGTGGAGGCGGACATGTGGGCCACCGGGCTCACCGTCGGGCCGGGCGCGGTGGAGCTCGCCCGGCCCCGGCTCGACGCCATGGGGGTGGTCCCCGCCGGACGGCTGGCGGGCGCCGAGACCGACGGCAGGGTCCTCGTCGGCGGGGTGGTCACCCACCGCCAACGCCCCGAGAGCGCCAAGGGCACCGTCTTCCTCAACCTGGAGGACGACACGGGCATGGTGAACGTCATCTGCTCCCCCGGCGCGTGGGAGCGCTGGCGCCACGCGGCGCGGGGGTCCCCCGCCCTGCTGGTGCGGGGGCGCATCGAGCGGGTCGACGGGGTGGTGAGCGTGGTGGCCGAGAAGATCTCCCCGTTGGACCTCGGGGGTGCTCCCGTCCAACCGTCACGTGACTTCCGATAGCACAACGTTGGGGGAGCGTTGCGAAATCTTTCAAGACGGCCCCGGACGATGCCGATATCGCGGGTGCAGATCCCGCCGCGCCGTGCGGGGAGTCGGGGCAGGTCGCCCCGGAACGGGGGCGACCACGAGGAGAGCCAGACCATGAAGAGCTGTGCGGGCCAACTGGTGGTCCACCGCGACGGGACGGTGGCCTACTGCACGGAGGAGAACGCCGGGCGCACGTGCCCGGGCGAGGACCGACCGCATCGCGGCGGCTTCTTCGCCTGCCGGGTGGTCGACGACGAGACCTGTACCTACTGCAGCCTGACGCCTACGCTCGCACCGCGCTGAGCACAGCCGGGCACCCGTCCGGGCCGCGCCCTCGCACCGCCTCGCGCACCTCGGGTTTGAATCGTCGCGCCGCCTCGCGCATCGGGTCCGCACCGTCGCGCCGGCGGCACCGTGCCGTCCGCCAACGTGCACGGTGTCGCTCGGGATCATGGGCCGGCTCGGTGTCCGCCACCCATCCGACGCGGTCGTCTCGCACACGTTCCCGCCACGGATGACGCGCGTCGCGCCTGCGAATCATCATCACGACCACGCATGGTGGGAATCCGTTGTGCATCGCTTGTTCCATCCGACCTGCACGCGGGCCGATCCCCTAGGTGACATCGGGCCCGCAGACGAAACGCCCGGCGACGAGGCCTGCAACCGGCGGGGGGCAGGCGAGCGGAAGCGAGGTGAGGGTTGTGCAGATCTGCGACGGATGCCTCGTCTTGCACCGCGACGGTGAGATCGCATACTGCTCCGAGGAGCTCGACGGCAACAGCTGTGCCGGCTACGACCTGCCCCACCTGGCAGGCGTGATGGCATGCCGCATCACGCCGCGCGGGACGCGCTGCCGGCACTGTGACGACGTCATGCGCATCCGCCTGATGGTGGCCCCCGACTTCGTCCCCGACGGCCTGCGCACCGTCGTCAACTGACCGGCCGGGCCCCGACGCCCGGACGCCCGTCGGGCTCCGTCGCCGTCCCCAGGCACGGCCCACCACACCCCGAGGCGTCTGCGTCCGGGGCGGCCCCGCTCTGTCACCCGTCCTTCACGTTCGGCAGCTAAACCTGTGGGCGTGAGGGTCCTGGTCGCCGAGGACGATACGGGCCTGCGCGACGTGCTCGAGCGTGGCCTGCGCGAGAACGGCTACGTCGTCGATGCGGTGGCCGACGGCGACCGGGCCATCGCCTTCCTCCGGACCTACGAGTACGAGGTGGCCGTGCTCGACTGGCGTATGCCGGGGACCTCGGGGATCGACGTCCTGCGCGACGCCCGCCGCCGCGGCCTGTCGGTGCCGGTCCTGATGCTGACGGCCCGGGACGCCCCGAGCGACCGCGTCACCGGCCTCGACGAAGGCGCCGACGACTACCTCGTGAAGCCGTTCGACTTCGGGGAGCTCCTGGCGCGCATCCGGGCGCTGCAGCGCCGTCCGCCGGCGACACACCCACCACAGCTCGTCGTGGGGGACGTCGTGTTCGAGCCGGCGACTCGCCGGGCGACGGTGGCGTCGACCGAGCCGGCGCTCACCGCCACGGAACTGTCCATCCTCGAGATCCTGATGCGGCGGTCCCCGGCGGTCGTCGACCGCCGGTCGATCGCGGTCCACGTATGGGACGAGGAGGCCGACGCCCTCGGATCGAACACGATCGACGTCCACCTCGCCCGGCTGCGGGCCAAGCTGGCGGGGGCCGGCGCGCGGATCGAGACGGTCCGGGGCATCGGGTACCGCATGGTGCCGCTCGAGGAGCCCGGGACGGGGAGCTCCGCATGAGTGCGCCGGACTCGCCCGGCCGCTCGCGACTGGCCTCGGCGGCGCGCGTGGCGGCGGTGGCGACGCTGCTGATCGCGGTGGTGTACGTGGGCGTGGTCGCCGTGCTCGACGTGATCGTCTTCGACCGACAGGTGCACCAGGTCGACGCGCGACTGCGCGACCACCTGCGGGTGGCGGTGGCGACCGTCGATCCCACGGCCGCAAACGC
>Ga0307372_10004596_pt1 | contig 21151 bp, 20 predicted proteins | sample OX1MG_FD_202533 | JGI IMG/M metagenome (GOLD analysis project Ga0307372, IMG submission 202533) | Soil microbial communities from Risofladan, Vaasa, Finland - OX-1 | ecosystem: Environmental > Terrestrial > Soil > Coastal area > Acid sulfate soil | place: Finland: Risofladan, Vaasa | collected...
CCTGAGCTACGGGGGCCGGGGCACACAGACACTGTCCGCGACCAGCGCCAAGTATCCCACACGGCCCATGATCCCGATCGCGGTGTCGGCACGGTTGGGCCTGCTCCGATGATGCCCGCGACAGGCGCTCGGTTCCACGGATCGCACCATGACGGGAGCCGTCTCGGAGAGGCAGGCGCCGAGTGCGTCCGGCGAATTCGTTTCCCGAAGGGCCGCAACGGTGACGTCCGGTACAAGGCGGTCCTACGACTCGTCCTACGACTCCTCCTACGACTCGCCTGGTCTGCCGTCCTCGGGCGTCGGTCCGGCTGACGGTGAGCGACGGTCAGGTCTCGACGAACCGGCGCACGAAGGCGAGTGCCGTCTCGGCCACGTCCCGCCAGCCGCTGTCGATCGTGAGCGCGTGCCCGCGATTGGGTATCTCGACGATCTCGGTCACCCCCTCGTTCCTCTGCTGCCGCTTGAACGAGGCGTTGGCGATGGCCCACGGCACGGTGTGGTCCTTCTCCCCGGAGATGACGAGCAGTGGCCCCCTGGCGGGGTTCTTCGTGTCGACCTTCGCCTCGGTCCACGGGTTGAGGTTCGCCGTCGCCGCCTCGAAGAGCGGGGCCCCCGGGGCCGGCACCGCGAACATGTCGTAGAGCTCCTTCGCCTCGTCCTCGCTGACGGCATTGGCGAACGAGTAGCGGAATTGGCCGTAGGTCAGCGGGACGGCTCGACCGTGGTTGGCGGGGTTGCCGAGCACCGGCGCCGACGACCGCAGCGCCGACACCGGGAGCGGCAACACGCCCCGGAACGGCGCGGGGTCGATGGCCACCGACACGGCGGCCAGCCCACGCCCCGCGAGTATCTGGGCGAGCAGGCCCCCGAAGGAATGGCCGACGACGGCCGGCGACCGCTCGAGCTGCCTGATGATCTCTTCGAGGTGATCGGCCACCTGGCCGACGGTCTTGTGGGCGAAGACCTCCGGGTGGGCGTTGGCCTCCTCGACCGTCTCGGGGTCGTCCGGCCACCCCGGCGCCAAGGTCGTGAAGCCGGCGTCCTCGAAGAGCGCCCGCCACCGGTCCCAGCTGCTCGGGAGGAGCCACAGGCCGTGGACGAACACCACGGGTGCCAGACCCGACGCGTTCGCCCGGTTCACCTGGTCCATCTCGTGGTCGGTGATGGTCGGCATGGCCACGCCACCTCCTGCACCGGGCCGGGGGGTCGGCCGAGGCGCAGCGTGGTCTCAGTCTTGCCGACCGGGCACGGACGCGCACTCCGTTCGAAATGGGTGCCGTTGGTCGGCTCCTGCAGGGCCGGCCCGACCCGGTACGCGTCAGGTGCGGTCGAACTCCCACCACTGCAGCTCGCACAGCATCGGCAGGAGGTAGCCGACGTAGATCGAGTGGATCTTGATCGGCCCCCGGTCGTCGACGGCGAGGTCGATCAGGTCGACTCGCGGGTCCTTCTCCTTGAAGGCGGCCGCTCGGTCGCGGGCCGCCACCAGGTCGTCGAGGCCGGCCACGGCGAAGCCGAAATGGTCCATGCGCGGGCAGCGCATGGGGTCGTCCTCGGCGATCAGGAAGATGAACTGGTCCCAGTGGACGCACGACAGGATCAGGCGGTGGCGGTCTTCCGTCATGGTCGGCATCTCGTCGAAACCGAGGACCTCGCCCCAGAAGCGGCAGATGTCCGCCCGGTTGGCCTCGTCGAGCAGGTTCGCGGGCACGCTCACGGCCACGTGGTTGAAGCGGGGGTTCCCGGCCGGGTAGAAGGGATGGGGCATCAGGAGCCGACCTCCTGCTCGGCGGGCTCGGGCTGGCCGCCGGGCACGACCATGACCTTGCCGGCGATGCGGCCGCTGGCGAGCCCCTCCATGACAACACCCAGATCGTCCAGCACGACGTCGCCGGGATCGATCAGCACGTCGATGGGCAGTGAGCCCGACGCCAGCAGTTCGAGGGCCCGGTCGAACCCGTCGGCGTCGTAGACGAACGAGCCGCTGACCGTGAGCTCGTTCAGGATCATGCGGTTGGGGTCGAACCGGGGGGCCTCCATCCCCGCCCCGACCAGCACCAGATGCCCGCCGCGCCGTAGCTGGTGGAAGCCGCTCTCCATGGCGGCCTTCTTCCCCGAGCACTCGAACACGACGTCCACGGCCCGGGGCGACTGGCGTTCGGGCTCCCATGGCGGATACGTCTCGACGTCGGCGGGATCGAGCACCTCGGACGCGCCCAGGTCCTCCGCCAGCTGCCGGCGACGCTCGCCGGGCTCCACCACCACCACCGGGCCGATGCCCTCGGCCACGAGTGCCGCGATCGTGAGCGCCCCGATGGGGCCGGCGCCGAAGACCATCGCCGCGTCACCGGGGGCGATCCCCGATCGGGTGATGCCATGCAGGGCGACGGCGAGGGGCTCGGCCAGCGCGGCGACGCGCGGCGACATGCCGGCGGGCAGCGCCAGCAGCGACCGCTCGTCGGTGAGGACGTACCCGGCGAACGCGCCGCCCAGATCGCCGTCGATCGGCCCGGGGCGGCGGTCGCACTGCGACGGCTTGCCCTCCCGGCACCGACGGCACTCCCCGCAGCGCGGCGAGGGGCCGCACACCACGGCGTCGCCGGGCGACCACCGCTCGACGCCGTCACCCACGGCGGCCACCACGCCGGTGTACTCGTGGCCACCCACGGTCCCGGGCTTGCCCCACCCCTCGATCATGATGTGGAGGTCCGACCCGCAGATGCCGCAGTAGGCCACCTCGACGAGCACCTCGCCGGGGCCGGGCCGGGGCACGGGTCGGTCCTCCACGCCGATGTCACCGGGACGCCGGTAGACGGCGCAGCGCATCGTGTCGGGGAGGTCGGGCATGGCGACTCCTGAACGTCAGACGGTCTCGGGTACGAGCTCGCGGTCGGGCGGTGCGGCCGCGGGCCGGTACCCGGCCCGGCGGCGTGAGTAGAAGTCCTTGCGGCGCACCATGGCGGCGAACACCGCGCCCACGACGACGGTGACGGCCCCCACGAGGAAGAGCTCGTTCATGCCCGCGATGAAGGCATGCCGGGCGGCGAGGACGAGGGCGGGCTTGCGCACCGAGGCCGACGAGGCGGCCGCGGCGGCGCGGGTGCCACCGGCCGCCACCCGGCGCGCCAGCTCGGGGGCGTTGTCCCCCGCCACCGTCTGCAGCGACGTCTGGAGCCGATGCTGGAAGACCGCGCCGATGGCCGCCACACCCGTGGCCACCCCGCCGATGCGGAAGGTGTTGCTGATCCCTGAGGCCATGCCGCTGCGTTGGGGCGGGACGACCCCGAGGGCGATCTTGGCGATGGCCGGGTTGGCGAGCCCGATGCCCAGGCCCGCGACGAGGAAGCCGGGCAGCAGCGCCGTCCATCCCGACTGGACCGTGATCCCCCGGAACAGCAGGAGGCCACCGGCGCACGTGGCGAGACCGACCCCGAGGGCGAGCCCGGCGGGCACCCGTTCGGTCAGCGGCCGCGACACGAGGGGGACGACGAACGACAGCAACGTCAGGGGCAGCAGCCTCATCCCGCCCTGCAGCGGCGAAAGGCCCAGGTCGTTCTGGAGGTAGAGCGTCACGTAGGGGAGCATGGCGAACATCCCGGCGCCCACGCAGAAGGTGGCGATGGACACGCCGATGAAGGCCGGTTTGCGGAACAACGACAGGTCGAACATGGGCCGGGGATGGCGCAGCTCGACGATGACGAAGGTGAGGAGCAGCACGAAGGCGGCGGCCAGCGTCGACACGATGGTCTTGCTCGCCCACCCGTCGTCGTTCCCCCGGGTGATCCCGAGGACGAGGAGGAAGAGCCCGCCCGAGAACGTGAACAGCCCCGACCAGTCGAGGCTGGTGGCGTGGGTGTCCCCCACGTTCACCATCCGGCGCGAGATGGCGAGCGTGAGGACGCCGACGGGCACGTTCACGTAGAAGATCCACTGCCATCCGAAGTCGCTCGTGAGCGCGCCACCGACGAGCGGTCCCACCGCCACCGCCCCTCCGACCGTCGCCCCCCAGGCGGCGATGGCCGCCGATCGCTCGGAACCCTGGAACTCCTGGCCGATCAGGGCCAGCGAGGTGGCGAACATGGCCGCGCCTCCGACGCCCTGCACGGCGCGCGACGCGACCAGGGCGGCGGGGGTCGACGACAGCCCGCAGGCGAGCGAGGCCAGGGTGAAGACACCGAGGCCGACCACGAAGATCCGCTTGCGGCCGAAACGATCCGCCAGGGACCCCTGGGTGAGGATGAGGGCGGCCAGGCTGAGGGCGTACGCCGAGATGACCCACTGCAGGTCGCTGAAGCTGGCGTGCAGCGACCGCTGCATGGTGGGCAACGCCACCTGGACGATGGTGATGTCCACGAGGAGCATGAACGTCGCCCCGCAGACGGCGATGAGCGTCCACCACCGCCGTGCGATCCCCCGGGCGCGTCCTGCTCCGGACGTGTGGGACGATCCCCTGGCGGCCACCTGCCTCCTCCCGCCGGCGGGCTCCCCCCCGTGGCGCGGTCAGCAAACTCGGACCGAAAGTCTCCATCGTGGCGTTGCCCGTGTCCAGACCCGGCACCCGGCCCGTCGGGTCGGGGCGGGCCCGCGGGGCGGCCCTGCGGCCCTCGGTAGCCTTGCGGTGTGCGGTCCCCGACGACCTCTCGACGTGTGCTCAGGGTGCACGTGGCGGCGGCCGTCGTGGTGCCCGCGTGCCTGGCGCTCACCTGGTGGCAGGCCAGCAGGGCGGTGGGCGGGAACTCGCTCAGTTGGGCCTACACGTTCGAATGGCCGCTGTTCGCCGGGTACGCCGTGTACATGTGGTGGAAGCTCGTCCACGAGCCCGCGCCGGGCGCCACCGCCGAGGCGGCTGCCGGGCGCCCGCCGTCGGTCGACGGCGACGCCGCCGGGAGCCGGGCCGTGCCGACCGGCGACGGCCTGGGCACCGAGGACGACGAGCTGGCCGCCTACAACCGCTACCTGGCGGCGCTCAACGCCAGCGGCCGCCAGAAGCACTGGTGACCGGCCGGGACGATCACCCCGGCCGGCGAGCCCGGAGGCGACGGTAGAGACCGGGGCGCCCGACGGGCCCGCCGTGTTACAGCCGTGAAAAAAACTGCCGGCTGCTCTTGCGCCGGGACCGGCCGTCGACATCATTAGGGACATGAGGTTGGGACGTGCCACGAGGCCCGGGACGTGAGGACCGGCACGTGACGACCGGGACGATCCGGACCATGGAGACGGTGGGCCCGATGCCGCCCGGGGCCGGGAGCGGGGCTCCGTGAGCACACGCCCGGCACGGCCGCCGGTCGAGGTCCGCACCAGCCCGCGCCGGCGCAAGACGGCGAGCGGGTTCTGGCAGGACGGGCGCGTGGTCGTCGTCGTGCCGGCCCGCCTGTCCAAGGCCGACCGGATCGAGCTCGTCGACGGGCTCGTCGAGCGCGTCCTCGCCCAGCGCCCCCATGTCACCGCCTCGGACCGCGACCTGGCCCGGCGCGCCGCGGGGCTCGCCGACGAGTACCTCGGTGGTGTCCGGCCGGAGTCGATCAGGTGGGTGGGGAACCAGCAGCGGCGGTGGGGGTCGTGCACGTCGCGCACGGGCGAGATCCGCGTCTCCGACCGGCTGCGGGTGGTCCCCGATTGGGTGCTCGACGCCGTCCTCGTCCACGAGCTCGCCCATCTGATCGAGCCGACCCACTCGCCGCGGTTCCGCCGGCTGGCGTCGCGCTACCCCCGGACCGCCGAGGCGGACACCTTCCTGGCCGGGTACACCCTCGGCCTCGAGACCACCGCCTGACCCGGCGCGTCCAGGCGAGCGCCGGGCACCCCGCAGACCGCGGTCCGCGTCCCATGGCCGAGTGGGTGCTCATGCACGACCTGCGGGCGCCGGAATTCGGCACGCCGCGCCCGGCGCTCTACCGCGAGGCCCTCGACATGTGCGCCTGGGCCGACGCCCGGGGATGCCCCCGGGTCGTGCTGTCCGAGCACCACGGCTCCGACGACGGCTACCTGCCGTCGCCCTTCGTCTTCGGCGCGGCGGTGGCCGCCCGCACCGCGCACACGCGGATCATGGTCTCGGCGCTGGTGCTCACGTTGCGCGACCCGGTGTCGGCCGCCGAGGACGCCCTCGTCCTCGACGTGGTGAGCGACGGCCGCCTCGAGCTCACGCTGGCGGCGGGCTACGTGCCCTCGGAGTGCGCCATGTTCGGCGTGCCCTTCGACGACCGCGCAGCGGTCTTCACCGCCAAGACCGAGGCCTTCGTCGCCGCGCTCACCGGGGAGCCGTTCACCTACGAGGGCCGGACCATCCGGGTGACGCCACCCCCGGTGCAGCGCCCACGCCCCTTCGTCGTCCTGGGAGGTTCCGCCCCCAAGCGCGCCGCGCGCCTGGGCGACGCCTATCTCCCCCCGCTCCCCGACGAGTCCCTGGCGACCGCCTATGTCGCCGAGTGCCGGCGCCTCGGCAAGGGCGACGGCCTCCTGCTGTGGCCCGCCGGTCCCATGTGGGTGTTCGTCACCGAGGACCCCGAGCGGACCTGGGCGCAGCTGGGCCCCCACGCGCTGCACGAGACCAACGCCTACGGCGCCTGGGCGGCGGAGGTCCCGGGGGCCAACCCGTGGGCGCCGCGGGCCGACGTGGCCGCGGTCCGGGCCGACGGGCTGTACGCGGTGGTGACACCCGAGCAGTGCGTCGCCCTGGCGCGCCACCTCGATCCGCGCGCCGCGCTGAAGCTCAAGCCGCTCGTGTCGGGGCTCGACCCCGACATCGGGTGGCGGAGCCTGGAGCTGTTCGTGAACGCCGTGCTCCCCGCCCTCGGGCCCGCCCCGGGCTGAGCCGCCCGGCCGACAGGAGCCCCGGCGGCCGGGCGTGGGCGCCGGGCGGAATTCCCGTGGAGAGCCGGTCGAGCAGTTCGAGACCCAACGTGACACGTGGATCCCCGACGAGACGGGCCTGAAGCTTCAGACCGGCGAGAAGATCACGCCGGGCGCCGCCGACGACACGCGGCCGGCGGCTCAGGTCGACGTGCCGAGCCCTCCCGGTGCCACCGTCCGGGCGAGGATCCCGAGGGTCGCCCGCAGCGCCCCTTCCGAGATGACGGGGAAGATGCCGGCGTCCTTCCACACGGGGTCGATCGACGACCAGTCGCAGTACGACGTCACCAGCGTGGTGTCGTCCGCGGGCTCGAGCGTGTAGCCGTAGACGTGGCCGATGGGTGGCCGGATCGTGCCGATGATCGTCCACGCGATCCGGCGGTCGGGGACGAAGTCGGTGATCGTGACGGTCACGTCGTAGCGGCCCATCGGGTAGTCGTTGAGCGCTTCGCGGTCCATGTGCACCACGAAGCTGTCGCCGACGCCGCTCACGGGCTCGCCGGTGGCCTGCATGAGCATCCCCGAGCTGTCGATCGCCACGTGGCCCTGCGGGTCGCACAACACCCGGAAGATCTCCTCCGGGCCGGCCGCGATGGTCCGTCGGACCTCCAAGCGCTCAGCCGTCATGTGCGCATCCTGCCACGACGGGCCGGGCTCAGCCCCTCCCGTCGAGCAGGGCGGCCGCCACGAGCTCCTCGAGGTGGCGCGTGTCCCACCAGGAGACCTGCAGCTGCTTGGCCCGCCGGAAGTACAGCTGGATGTCGAAGTCCACGGTGAAGCCGATCCCGCCGAAGACCTGCTGGGCCATGGCGGTCACGTCACGGTAGGTGCGGCAGGCGAAGAGCTTGGCCATGGGGGCGAGCGTGGCCACCGACCGCCCCTCGGCGCGGGCCCAGGCGGCCTCGTGCACCAGCGTGGTGCCACCGTCCACCGCCGTCACCGCGTCGGACAGGTAGTGCGCCAGCGCCTGGAAGGCGCCCAGGGGCTTGTCGAACTGCGTGCGGTCCTTGGCGTACTGCACCGTGATGTCGAGCGCCTGGCGCGCTCCCCCCATGGCCTGGGCGGCGAGGAGGATGCAGCCGTCGTGCATGACGGCGTCCCACGTGGCCCAGCCCGAGCCCGCAGCGCCGATGCGCTGGGCGTCGGTCACCGCCACGCCGTCGAAGGTCACCTGGTACTGGGTGTCGGACGCCACGGTCATCTGCTGCTGCATGGACAGGCCCTCGACCGTCGGGTCGACGAGGAACAGGTCCACGTCGCCCTGACCGTCACCCGTGCGCGCCAGCACCACGAGGGCGGCGGCCGACGAGGCGAAGGCGACGTGGCGCTTGGTCCCCGTGAGGCGGTAGCCGCCGGCGTCGGGCTCGGCGCGCATCTGCACGCCGGCCGGGCCGCAGCCGTTCTCGGGCTCGAACCACGCCGGCGTGAGCACCGCGTCCCCGCTCGCCACGCGCCCGAGCCACTGGGCGCGCTGCTCGGGCGCTGCGGCGAGGGCGAGGGCGCCGCCGCACAGCACCGCGCTCGGGAAGTGCGGGGTGGGGGCGAGCGCGCGGCCCAGCTCCTCGTAGAGCACGACGCCCTCGAGGGTGGTCATCCCGGACCCCCCCTGCTCCTCGGGGAGCAGCAGCCCGATCAGGTCGAGCTCGGCGAGTTGCTTCCACAGGTCGGCGGGATACCCGACGGGGTCGTCCTCGAGGTCGCGCACGACGGACAGGGGGCTGTACGTCGCGCACACCTTGCGCACCGTCTCGCGCAGCATCTCCTGCTCCGGACTGAAGTCGAGGTCCAGCACGTCCCAGCTCCTCTCAGGGCTTCCACTGCTCTTGGCGTCGCCGCCACGGGTTGTCGGCGGCTTCGACCGGGACGGCGACGCGCGCCGCGCAGGTGCTCTTGACGTCCCCGTCGACCGACATGGTGATGTCGAGGCCCACCCAGCCGCACCCGGTGTCGTCCACGGCGACTTCGGACACCACGCCGTCGAGGACCATGGTGTCACCGGGGAACACCGAGTCGCGCATGCGGAACGTGACGCGCCCGAGGCGACCGTGGGGGCCGGTCCAGTCGGTGATGTAGCGCTCGAACCACGCCGCCTGGTTCGGGGTGTTGAGGAAGATGTCCCTCGTGCCGTTGCGCTCCACGGCGAAGTCCTTGTCGTGGTGCATGGGCCGCCAGTCGCGTGCCGCCAGGGCGCCCAGCACCACGGTCGTGGCGGTGACGTCGTAGGCGAGGGGCGGCAGGCGGTCGCCCTCGGCCACGTCGGCGAACAGCAGGACCGGCGTCGTCGGGCTCACGACGCACCCCCGTCCGTGCCGCCGCCCCCGCCGGGCCCGGGGCCGCGCCGGTAGCCGAACCCGGTGTAGGTCTCCACGCCCACGAGCTGGTCGCGCTGGTTGGTGTACTCGACGTCGATGACCCAGAAGCGCCCGGTGCCGAGCTTGGTGGTCTTCTCGTCGCTCACCGAGCGCAGGACCTGGCGGGTGCGCAGCACGTCGCCGGGGCGCACCGGCTCGTGGAAGACGATGGTGTTGTCGGTCATGACCGCCTCGGGGAGGTCCAGGCGCTCCTTCAGGTCGAAATGGACCTTGAGCGGCAGGTGCTCCCCGGTCCGTCCCGGTGCCCAGTGGTGGGGCCGGAACCACGCCGAGATCATGGTGGGCGGCGCCACGGGCCCGCCGGTGAGCTCCTCGGCGACGTCGTCGTCCCAGAACAGGGGGTTGCCGTTCTCGACCGCGGCGCACATCGTCCAGACGTAGCCGCGCTCGACAGGGAACTCGCCGACCTCCTCGTACTGCGGCACGCCGACCAGGCCCCGGGCCTGCTCGACGGCGGCCCCGACGGTGTCGGGGGCACTCACGCGATCACCTGGCGGGCGCGCAGCTCGGCCAGACGCGCCGCCGGGAACCCGGCCGCCCCGAGCAGCTCGTCGGTGTCGGTGACGCCGTCGTCGGGGACGACGACCGGCTCGGCCACGGGGGCCATGCCCGCCAGCACCGGGCCCACCTGGCGGAAGGTGCCGCGCCCGGGATGCTTGGCCTCCACCACTGCGCCGCGCCACGCGAACTGGGGGTCGGCACCGATCTCCGCCACCTCCTGCACCGGGGCCACGCACGTGTCGGCGCCGGCGAGCTCGGCGATCCACTCGTCGCGCGGGCGCGTGGCGAAGGCGGCCGCCAGGTCGGCGCGGATGGCGTCCTGCGCCTCGTCGTCGTACTGGCGCTCGGTCCAGCGCTCGCAGCCGAGCGCCCGGCAGAGGTTGGCGAAGAACTTGGCCTCGATGGCGGCCACCGCCACCCATCGGCCGTCGCCGGCACGGTAGGTGTCGTAACAGGCGTAGCGGCCGGTGAGCACGTCGTGGCCGGGGCCGGGCGAGGTTCCGGTGGCCAGGTGCTCGTCGGCGGCCAGCGACATGAGCCACAGGACCCCGTCGGCGACGGACACGTCGAGGAAGGTGCCCTCACCGGTCGCGCCCCGGCCCGCCAGCGCCGCGCACACGGCCAGGGCGGCGTGCATGCCGCCGCCGGCGGCGTCGGCGATGGTGGCGCCGGGGACCGGCGGCCCCCCGTCGGCACGTGGCCCGGTCGCCGCCAGGTAGCCCGCCACCGCCAGGTAGTCGAGATCGTGCCCGGCCCATGCGGCCCGGGGCCCGTCCTGGCCGTAGCCGCTCGTGGAGCAGTACACGACGCCGCGGTTGACCCCCCGCACGGCCTCGTACCCGATCCCCAGGCGGTCGACCACGCCGGGCCGGAAGCTCTCCACCACCACGTCGGCCCCGGCCGCCAGGGCGAGGAAGGCCTCGCGCCCGTCGGGGTCGCGCACGTCGAGCTGCACCCGGCGCATGCCGCGGTGCGCGCTGTAGGCGAAGAAGGGCGGGGTCACCGGGGCCGGGCCCCGGCCCGGCACGGGGCCCACCTTCACGACCGTCGCCCCGTAGTCGGCGAGCAGGCGCGTGCAGCGCGCCGCGGGCCCGACGCTCGACAGGTCGAGCACCACGACGCCCGCCAGCGGGCCGGCCGTGCCCTTCGCCATCAGAAGTTCTTGGGGAGCCCGAGCCGGCGCCGGGCGATGATGTTCTTCTGGATCTCAGACGCCCCGCCGCCGATGGTGTCGATCACGGTGTAGCGGTAGGTGGACTCGGCCCGCCCCGCCATGGGCGCGTCCGCCGTCTTCACCCGCAGCTGCGAGCCGGGGCCGGCGATGTCCATGGAGGCGTCGGCCAGGCGCTTGGAGAGCTCGGTGGCGTACAGCTTGTACTCCGAGGCGTGCGTCGTCGGCGCGGCGCCGCCCTTCTGCGACTCGTTGACGAACCGCAGCCCGAGCACGCGGGCCACCTCCGCCTGGGTGGCCAGCTCGGCGAGGCGCTGGCGGACGACGGGGTCGTCCTTCAGGGGGCGGCCGTCGCGCTCGGCGCCGGCGACGTACTCGCACAGCAGGTCGAGGCGCTGGCCGATGGGCGAGTAGGTGAACATGGTGAACCGCTCGAGGTCGAGGGCCTCGGAGATGTACTGGAACCCCTTGTTGAGCTCCCCCACCACGTAGTCGTCGGACACCCACACGTCGTCGAGGTACACCTCGTTGGTGCGCTCGTCCCCCATGGTCCAGATGGGGTTGATGGTGATGCCGGGGTGGTCGAGCGGCACCAGGAACAGCGTGATGCCGAAGTGCTTGGGGGCGTCGGGGTCGGTGCGCGCCCCCACCCAGTACCACTCGGCGAAGTGCGCCGAGGTCGTCCACGTCTTCTGGCCGTTCAACCGCCAGCCGTCACCGTCACGCGTGGCCTTGAGCTGCATCGACGCCGCGTCGGAGCCGGCGTTGGGCTCGGAGTACCCGACGGCGAACTCCACCTCGTTGTGCAGGATCTTGGGGAGGAACTCCCGCTTGAGGCGCTCGTTGCCGTGCCGGATGATCGTCTTGCCGACGATGCCCACGCCCTTGCCGATCTGCGGGCCGCCCCGGCGGGCCAGGGACTCGTTCAGGAGGTACTCGTAGACGCCGTCGCCCTCCCGGCCGCCGTACTCCTTGGGCCACGTGATCCCGAGCCACCCCTGCTCGCCCATCTCGGCCATGAAGGCCCGCCGCTTGGGGGTGTCGACGATCTGCGCCATGTTCTCGCGGGTGACGTCGAAGACGTCGGGGTCGTCGTGCTCGTCGAGGAAGCGCTCCACCTCCTCGACGAAGGCCAGCTGCTCCGGCGAGAACTCGAAGTCCATGCGGCTTCCTCCTGCACTGGTCGCCCTCGATTTCCTGACAGGCCGTCAGATCGTATCCCGGCGAGCGCTTTGCACCCAAAAGGCGATCCGCACCAGATAGAAGTCGGCGGGTGGCACCAAAGAGGAAATCCCAGGCCCCGAGGGTTCCGGGGGCCGTCTGGCGGACCCAGCGGGGCCGTTCGGCCCTGACGGCCAGACCTCCGAACGACGATGGGCTTAGGGACGATGGTCATAGGGATGTGGGGGGCACCATGAAGGATCGCGACATTCAGTGGGTTCGGCACCAGCTCGATTCCTTGACGATGGCCCGGACCTGCGGAGGCTTCAGCCCCGCGGACGCCGTTCAATACCTGGAGCTCTGCGGCCTCGAGGCGACGCTGATCGGCCACCCGCACCCCTAGACGCCCCCGGCCCCCGGGGCGTGCGGTGGCCCCCTGGAGGTTGTTCTCGACCACGTGTCCCGGAAGCTTGGGCGGGAGCGGCGAACGGAGCCTTCAGAACGGAGCCTTCAGAACGGAGCCTTCAGAACGGAGCCTTCAGAACGCGAGTGCCTCCGAGATCATCGACTCGACCGGCGGGGGCGATCACCGCACCCAGGGCCTTTGCCTCGAAGCGAGCGCTCATGAGTCCCGGGCGTCGAAAGGCGGACGAAAGGGCGGCGGGGCGCCGGACCCACGGTCTGCGTGCTGCTGCCTCTGGTCCTGCGCGCCCCGTCGAGGTCGCCCTTCCGATGCCACCGTACGCCTATGGGTCCGGGGTGTCTATGGCCGGCCCGAGGTGTCTATGGCCGGCCCGAGGTGTCTATGGCCGGCCCGATGTGACAGGAACAGGCGCACCCGACCACCACCCGCCGATCGCACGACTCGTGGTCGCCGACACGGCAGGCCGTCGAGATGTAGCCGTGGGGGTGGGATTCCGTCGGGTACGACATGAGGACCACCCGACGGTCACACGCATCGGCGCCCTGGCACCAGGGTCGAAGGTCACCGAACCGGGAGGGGCACCCTGTCCGGGAAGGGGCCGGAACGCGCCAGGACCGCCCGCCATCAAGCTGGGCCGAGGGTCCGGGGGACGTCCGGGGGACGTCCGGGGACGTCCGGGGATCTTTCTGACTCGCCGTCAGGGCACGGCTACCATCGCCGGGAGTGCCGGGAACGCCGTTGTCGGGTGAGCGGGTGCGCGGGATCGTGAGCGCCGGGGGCTACGTCCCCCGTAGCCGCCTGCGCCGTGCCGAGGTCGCCGCCTTCCTGGGGTCGGGGGGCGGCAAGGGTGCGCGCGCCGTGGCCTCCCACGACGAGGACACCACCACCATGGGGGTGGAGGCCGCCCGCCTGGCCCTGCGCAGCGCGCCGGCGGCCGCCGTGGGAGCCGTGTGGTTCGCCACCGCCTCCCCCGCCTACCTCGACAAGACCAACGCCACGGCCGTGCACGCCGCCCTGCGCCTGCCCGGCGAGGTCCCCGCCGTCGACTTCGGGGGCGGCCTGCGTTCGGGTGTCGGCGCCCTGGCCGCCGCCCTCGACGGCTCGACCACGACCCTGGTCGTCATGGCCGACCAGCGCGACGGCCTCCCCGGGGGGGCCGACGAGTCCGCGGGCGGCGATGCCGCCGCCGCGCTGGTCGTAGGCGACGGGGGGACGGGCGCACCACTCATCGCCCGGTACCTCGGCGGGGCCTCGGCGACCGACGAATTCCTCGACCGGTGGCGCACGCCGGGCGACCGCCGCTCGCGCGCCTGGGAAGAGCGCTTCGGCGAGACCCGCTACGCCGTGCTGGGGCGAGACGCCTGGGCCCGGGCGCTCAAGGCGGCCGGCGTCGAGGCGGCGGCGGTCGACCACCTCGTCGTCACGGGCATGCACGGGCGCGCCGCCAAGGCGCTGGCGTCGAAGCTGGGTGTGCGCGAGGACGCGGCGCACGACGACCTCGGCACCACCGTGGGGCAGGCGGGCGCCGCCCACCCCGGGCTGGTGCTGGCGTCCATGCTCGAGTCGGCCGGCCCCGACCAGGTCGTGGCCCTGGTGCACCTGGCCGACGGCGCCGACGTGCTCGTGTTCCGCACCACCGGGGCCCGCACCGCCTGGGCCCCGGCCCGGCCCGTGGCCGACCAGGTGGCGGCCGGGGCCGACCTCCCCTACGGGAAGTTCCTGGCCTGGCGGGGGATGCTCACCCCCGAGCCTCCCCGGCGGCCCGAGCCCCAGCGGGTGTCCGCCCCGGCGGCCTGGCGCAACGAGTCCTGGAAGTTCGGCTTCGTCGGCTCGCGCGACCGCACCAGCGGCGCCGTGCACCTGCCCCCGGCGCGCGTGTCGATGACGGGCGGCGCGGTCGACGACATGGAGCCCGCGGCGATGGCCGACCTCGTCGGCACCGTGGTCACCTTCACCGTCGACCGCCTGGCGTACTCACCGAGCCCCCCCATCGTGTTCGCCGTGGTGGACTTCGAAGGCGGGGGTCGCTTCCCGGTCGAGCTGACCGACATCGACGCCGACGCGCTGCGCATCGGGGACCACGTGGAGATGACCTTCCGCCGCCTGTTCAGCGCGGACGGCATCCACGACTACTTCTGGAAGGCGCGCCCGGTCCCCGGGCCCGGCGCGCCCGCCGCCCAGGGCTGAGTCCCGGACCGAGGAGGAGCGACCATGGCATCGCACGGCATCCGCGACCGGGTGGCCATCGTCGGCATGGGCTGCACGCCCTTCGGGGAGCACTGGGACAAGGGGCTCGACGACCTCATCATCGAGGCGTCGGGCGACGCCTTCTCGTCGGCGGGCGTGACCAAGGACGACGTCGACGCCTACTGGCTCGGCACCGCCCAGTCCGGGATGAGCGGCATCACCCTGGCCCGCCCGCTGCAGCTCGACTGCAAGCCCGTGACCCGCGTGGAGAATTACTGCACCACGGGGTCCGAGGCGCTGCGCGCCGCGGCCTACGCGGTGGCCTCGGGGGCCTACGACATCGCCATGGCGGTCGGCGCCGAGAAGGTGAAGGACAGCGGGTACCAGGGCCTCAACGCCGCCGGCCCACCCAACGACGGCACGGCGCGCACCCTGACAGCGGCCGCCATGTTCTCCATGGTGGCGCCGGCGTACGGCGAGAAGTACGGCGTCGGCGAGGACCAGATGACCGACGTGCTCGCCACCATCTCGGCCAAGAACCATTCCAACGGGGCACGCAACCCCCGCGCCCAGTTCCGCCGCGAGGTGTCGAAGGAGACGATCTGCGCCTCGCCCCGGGTGGCGGGGCGCCTGGGGGTGTTCGACTGCGCGGGGGTGGCCGACGGCGCCGCGGCGGCCATCGTGGTGCGGGCCGAGGACGCTTCGCGCTTCACCGACAAGCCGATCTACCTGAAGGCGCTCGCCTTCGCGGCGGGCAGCGGGTCGGGCCTCATCGACCCCGCCTACGACTACACGCACTTCCCCGAGTGCGCGGCCGCCGCCGCCGACGCCTACGCGCAGGCCGGCATCACCGACCCGCGCCGGCAGCTGGCCTTCGCCGAGGTGCACGACTGCTTCACCCCCACCGAGCTCGTCCTCATGGAGGACCTCGGGTTCGCCGAGCGCGGCACGGCGTGGAAGGAGGTGCTGGCGGGCACCTTCGACCTCCACGGGGAGCTGCCGGTCAACCCCGACGGCGGCCTGAAGAGCTTCGGGCACCCCGTGGGGGCGTCGGGGCTGCGCATGTTCTTCGAGTGCTGGCTCCAGCTGCGCGGCGAGGCCACCCCGGAGCGCCAGATCGACAACGGCCGCACCCTGGCGCTCACCCACAACCTGGGCGGCTACCCCGGGGAGATGGTGTCCTTCGTGTCCGTCGTGGGCACCGAGCCGGGCTGACCCCCGCGCCGAGCAGCGGGACGGGGCGGAGGGCGGAGACGGCGTGTCGTTCCTCGACGAGCGCGCCGGGCTGGCGGGCAAGGTGGCCGTCGTCGCCGGCGGCGGTGGGGGCCTGGGTCGCGCCTGTGCGCTGGACCTGGCCCGCACCGGCACGGCGCTGGTCCTGGCCGACATCGACGCCGACACCCTGGCGACCACGGCCGACGAGGCCCGCGCGCTCGGCGTCGAGGTGCTCGACGCCCACGTCGACGTGCGCGACACCGACGCGCTGGCGTCGGTCTTCGACTCCTGTGACGAGCGCTTCGGCCGGCTCGACGTGCTCGTGAACGTCGTCGGTGGGACGTTTCGCGCCGCGTTCACCGACGTCAGCGCCAAGGGCCGCGACGCGCTGGTGCGCGCCAACTTCACCTGGATCGTCGACGCCACGCAGCAGGCGGCGCGGCGGATGGCGGCGTCGGGAACGGGGGGCAGCATCGTCACCATCACCTCCATCGAGGCGCACCGGGCCGCGCCGGGGTACGCCATCTACGCGGCGATGAAGGCGGCGGTGACGCACCTGACCCGCACCCTGGCGGTCGAGCTCGGCGGGTCGGGCGTCCGCGTCAACTGCGTGGCCCCGGACTTCGTGCCCACCGCCGGCCTGGCGGGCATCGCCGGTCGGGCGGGGTCGGCCGGGCAGCGGGCCGCCGCCGCCGGGGACGGCACCGACCCGGGCGACTGGCTGACGATCCCCCTGCGCCGCAAGGGCGAGGTCGCCGACGTGGGCAACTGCGTGCTGTTCCTGGCGTCGGACCTCTCGTCGTACATCACCGGGACCACGCTGCACCCCGATGGCGGGGCGCTGGCCATGTCGGGTTGGATGGACTGGCCCGACGACGGCTTCACGGCCCGCCCGCCCGCCTGGGTCCTCGACCGGCTCGAGCCGCCCGCCGGGCCCCGGCGGCGGGGCGAGCGCGATCCCGGGACGTGAGCACGCCGGCGGTCCACGACGCGCTGTTCGTCCCCGACGGTGCGCACGTGGTGCCCACCGCCTACGCCCGGGGGCCGTGGAGCCCCGGTGCCCTGCACGGCGGGCCCGTGGCCGCGCTGCTGGCGCGCGCCGTGGAGGCCTGCGAACGCGACGAGACCATGCACGTGGCCCGGCTCACCGTCGAACTGCTGCGACCCGTGCCCCTGGCCCCGCTGGCGGTCTCGGCCACGGTGAGCCGGCCCGGGCGCAAGGTCCAGGTGGTCGAGGCCCGCATCGCCGCCGACGGGCGCGACGTGGCGTGGGCCCGGGCGCTGCGCATCCGGGTGCAGCCGTCCGGCGAGGCCTCGGCGGGGCTTGCCGACGCGCTGGCGCGGGGCCCCGTGCCCGGCCGCGACCCCGGCGCGCCGGCCGGCCCCGGCGACGGGTACGTGTCGGACACCTCGATGGGCGACGACCGCGCCTTTCACAGCGAGGGCGCCGAGCTGCGCTACGTGGTGGGGACGTTCGCCGAGCACGGCCCGGCCACGGTGTGGGTCCGCCTGGCGGTGCCCGTCGTCCCCGGCGAGGAACCGTCTCCCCTGCAGCGGGTGGCGGCGGCCGCCGACTTCGGCAACGGCGTGAGCGCGGAGCTCGACTTCGCCCGCTACGTCTTCATCAACCCCGACCTGACGGTGCACCTGTTGCGGCCCGCCGTCGGCGAGTGGGTGTGCCTGGACGCCGCCACCCGCATCGGCATCCCCGGCGTCGGCCTGGCCGAGTGCGCCCTGTGGGATGCCCACGGCCCTATCGGCCGGTCGCTGCAGAGCCTCCTCGTCGAGCGGCGGCCCGCCCGCCTCTGATCACCGCGGGCGGCCCACCCCGCCCGGTGGCCGCGGCCATCGGCGGCGGCTACTGCGCCGAGGCGTCCTCCCCGGCGCTCTCCGCCGCCTTGTGGCGCGGCCGGCGCCCGCCCAGCGAGGCCATGAAGCTGCGCACGTCGCTGGCCCCGCTGCACAGCGCCACCAGGTCCGTGGACTGCTGCAGGTGCACCCGCATACCCATCATCTCCCAGGCCCGCGTGAGCCCCTGCTTGGTGGCCAGGATGGTGGTGAGCGGCATCTTGGCGATGGTGCGGGCCATCTCCTCGACGGTGTCGTCGAGCTCGGCACGCGGCACCACGCGGTTCACCATCCCCCACTGCAGCGCCTGCTCGGCCCCGATGGTCGGCGCCAGGAACAGGTACTCCGCGGCGCGCTTGAAGTTCATCATGACCCAGGGCTCGATCATGGTCTGGGCGCCGGGGAGGCCGAACCCCTGCGGGAGCGGCATCTGGAAGTAGGCGTCGTCCGACGCGATGGTGAGGTCGGTGAGCAGGCCGTACACGGTGCCGCCCCCGACGCAGTAACCGTGCACCTGCGAGATGGTCGCCTTGGGGAACTCCCACAGCCGCAGCGGTGGCCACAGGAACAGCCCGTAGTGGTGGCGGCGCCACGTGCGCTCGGGCGTCGGCCCCGTCGTCGGGTAGACCTCGGGCATCTCGTCCATGCCGACGATGGCGTGCCCGGCGCAGAAGCCCTCGCCGTTCGCCTTCAGCACGAGCACCTTCACGTCGTCGTCGTCGTCCGCCCGGGCGAGCGCCTCGTCCATGTCCCACACCTGCTGCGCCGTCTGGATGTTGGCCTTGTCGGGCGTGTTGAGGACGATGCGGGCGACACCCCCGTCCTTTTCGTAGATGATCGTCTCGAACTCGACTCGTTCCACCACGCCCTCCCGTCGGGTCACCGGTCGCGGCCCCGGGCGGGACCGGAGCGGGACCGGAGCGGGCCAGATGCTACGTGCGGCGGGCCAGAAGGCTGTAGCCGAGGTGGGCCGGGCGGCTCAAGGCCCGTGCGCCGGCGGCCGATACCTGTCGACGTGACAGAGCGCCCCGCCCCGCGCGGGTTCGACGAGGTCGGGGTGTCGAGGCTCCTGGAGCAAGAGGCCCGCATCGTCGGGATCAAGGATTTTTCGACCCCGACCCTCGAGGCGGTCGACCGCCGCCGCTCCCAGCTCTGGACGATCGCCTTCGCCGGCCTGGTGTGCCTGGCCGCGGCGGTGGCCCTGCTGACATCGGGCGCCGGGCACCACCTGGGCTTCGCCAACCTGCTCGGGTTCCGGATCGGGACCGTCGTCCTCGTCGTCGGGCTCGCCGCCTACGTCATGGAGAAGGAGCGCCACCTCCGTCGCCTGGCCAAGCTCCTCGTCGACGAGCGCGTCCTCGGCGCGGCACTGTCGAACCGGCTCAAGGAGCTCGCCATGCTCTACGAGGCGGGCAAGGCCATGAACTCCGTCCTCGTCGTGGACGAGGTGCTCCAGCTCATCCTGTCGAGCGCCTTCGACCTCCTCATGGCCGCCAGCGGGTCCATCATGCTCGTCGAGGACGAGGGCGACCTGGCGGTGGTGTGCCGCGCCGGCAACGCCGGCGGCGCACCGATCGAGCTGGGCGGCGGGATCGCCAGCCGGGTGGCGCGTGACCGCGAGCCGCTCCTCGTGCAGGGGACCGTCTCCGAGAAGGGGCACCAGGAGACCCAGAGCGCGGTGTGCGTACCCCTCATGCACCGCGGCCAGGTCCTCGGCGTGATCAACCTCATCGGTGCCCCCGGACACGTCTACAGCGAGTACGACCTGCGGGCCGTGTCGCTGTTCGCCGAGCACGCCGCCATCGCCGTGGCCAATGCCCGACTCTACGAAGCCGAGCGCGCGCTGAGCGCCCAGCTGTCGCACCAGGTCGTGCACGACCCGCTCACGGGGGCCGCCAACCGCGTGCTGATCAGCGACCGCCTCGCCCACGCCCTCGCCCGCGTGCACCGCAAGGAGTGCCAGGTGGCCGTGCTGTTCGTCGACGTCGACAACTTCAAGCTGGTGAACGACGAGCTCGGCCACGACGCCGGCGACTTCGTCCTCACCGCCATCGCGCAGCGACTGACCGAGTGTGTCCGCCCGGCCGACACCGTGGGGCGGTTCGGCGGCGACGAGTTCCTGGTGATCTGCGAGGACCTCACCCACGACGAGCAGGCGGTGGAGATCGCCGAGCGCATCCTGGAGGGCTTCGACCGCCCGTTCACGACCCCGTTCGGGGAGCGCACCCTGTCCGTCAGCATCGGTGTGGCGCCCGCCGGCCACGACCGGCCGGCGTCGGTCGCCAACCTCATCCGCGCCGCTGACCAGGCCATGTACCGGGCGAAGATGGAGGGCAAGTCCCGCATCGTCAGCGCGCTCAGTTCCGCACCAGGACCCGCCTGAGGCGCCGCCGGGAGGAGCGCGGGACGGGCCGGGAACGGCCCGTCCCGCCGCTCCCGGCCGGATGACGCCCCCCGGGCGCTGTCGTTAACGTTGGTCGCATGCCCCTCACCGACGCCGTGACCACCGACGAGGACCTCGTCCGCTCCCGGCTCCGGGACCTCCTCACGACCCACGACCCCGCCACCACGGGCGTGGCGGAGTTCCTCGGCGCCCGCTTCGACCTCGGGCTCGCCTGGGTGTCGTTCCCCGAAGGGCTCGGCGGCCTCGGCGTGGGCCCCGACCTGCAGGGCGTCGTGGAGCGCGAGCTGCGCGTCGCCGGCGCGCCCAACGAGTCGGACCGCAACGTCATCGGCTACGGCATGGCAGCGCCCACCATCCTCGCCCACGGCACCGAGGAGCAGCGGGCCCGGTACCTGCGGCCCCTGTTCACGTGCGAGGAGGTGTGGTGCCAGCTCTTCAGCGAGCCCGGCGCCGGCTCCGACGTCGCCGGCCTCGCCACCCGGGCGGTGCGCGACGGTGACGAATGGGTCGTGAACGGCCAGAAGGTGTGGACCACGCTGGCACACACGGCGCGATGGGGCCTGCTCGTGGCGCGCACCGACCCCGACGTCCCCAAGCACCGGGGCATGACGTACTTCGTCGTCGACATGAACGCCCCCGGCGTCGAGGTCCGCCCCTTGCGCCAGATCACCGGGGACGCCGAGTTCAACGAGGTCTTCTTCACCGACGTGCGCATCCCCGACAGCCAGCGCCTCGACGCCGTGGGCGCGGGCTGGCGGGTGGCCACCACCACCCTCATGAACGAGCGGGTGGCGATCGGCGGCGGGGTCCCGGCGCGCAACGCCGGCCCCATCCACGAAGCGCTGCGGATCTGGAGGGACTCCCCGGACAAGACCGGGGCCAAGCGCGCCAAACTGATGGCGCTGTGGGTGGAGGCCGAGGTGGCGCGCCTCACCAACATGCGCGCCCGGGCGCTGCGCCGCGCCGGCACGCCCGGGCCCGAGGGCAGCGTGGCGAAGCTCGTCGGTGCCGAGCTCAAC
>Ga0307372_10004597_pt1 | contig 21150 bp, 20 predicted proteins | sample OX1MG_FD_202533 | JGI IMG/M metagenome (GOLD analysis project Ga0307372, IMG submission 202533) | Soil microbial communities from Risofladan, Vaasa, Finland - OX-1 | ecosystem: Environmental > Terrestrial > Soil > Coastal area > Acid sulfate soil | place: Finland: Risofladan, Vaasa | collected...
GACCTGTTCCAGGCGCTCTACGGCCATCGCGCCGACCTCAGTGGCTCCCGCCCTGCGGGCCGCCTCGATCGCGCCGAGTTCGTCATCAAACACCGGGCCTGGATCAGGGGCCAGCGAGGCCAGGTCCGATAGCTCCCCGCCAGCGTCCAGAACCTCATCAAGCCTGCGGGCGATCTGCGCCGACGGCTGCTGCCGCCCGGACGCCAGCCGGGAGATCAGCGCCGGGTCGCAGGGCACATGCCTGGCCAGGGCGCGGACGCCAAGTCCGCGCTCAGTCATGAGCCCGGACAGCAGCGTGCCGAAATCCATTCCGCGTGCACCAATCGCGAAGCGTTGACCGGTGTTGATTATCAGATCATCAACAGTTCCACGGTAGCCGGTCGGGGCGCACAGTGACGCCCATGGTGCACGAGGGAAACGTAACGGCTGCGACAGTGCAGCTCGCGGACTGCCTGCAAGCGCGCGGCTACCGGACCAAGGTCATCGAGGCGCTAGCCGGGCCGGTGCGGCTGCGGGTCAGCAACCCGGCGGCAGCCGCGCTGACAGAGACGATCATCATTCATGCCGGTGCCTTCTGGTGGCCGTGGCGCGATCAGATCGGCACCGAGGCCGACGTGCCCGGAGCAGCTGACATCATCGCCCGCGTCCTGGCGGCTCTCGATGAGACGCCATAGCTCTGATGAGGTGCCGGGCGAGAGCTGGCCTGAACCCGGCAGCGAGGGAGGGCCGTACGATCCCGAGAAACGGCGTGCGGCCGAGGTTCTTGAGGTCCGCAATCCCGCCTGGTTAGTCATGTACGGGAGCTACTCGCGAATGCTCTGGGCCTGGAGCCGGTTCGCCACCCGCGACGGGCGGTCCATCCTCATCGCCTCCCGCGACCCGGCAGAACTCGATGAGCGGATGAGAAGCCTGGAACTTGAGCGCCGCTCGCCGTAGTCGCTCAGTCACAATCTCACGCCCACAGCGAAATCACGGACATGCCGTTCCGGGCCGGTTCTAGCGTCATTAGCCGTGAAGCTGATGATCTGGGTCGCTCGATGAGCACCTTCGGCACATGGCTGTTCGCGGGCCTCGGGGTCGCGGTGGGTACCGCGCTGCCGTCGTGGGTGGGCAGCGGGTGGAGTCGGCTGGGGCAGGCCATGACCAGCCTGGTTCAGCGACTCCAGCCCGCAGAGCGTTACAACTCCCTGAACCTGGCGAGCTGGGCGGTTGAGGTTGCCGTGATCCGGGAGAATCCCGATGATCCGGTCGTCCTCAAGGTCGAGGGCGGCCGGGCGACCAGCCTGGAGCAAAGCATCAGGCAGACAGGCTTGGTTGCCGAATCGCTCACGGTCGAGCAGCGGCTGGCCCTCAACGCCGCGACCAGGGACTACGGGCGAGGCGGGCCGGGCTACTGGCGTCGCCACCCGCCCGAGTGGACCCGCAGGGAACTCCTGCTCGCCCGGCTATTCGCCCTCAGCCAGGGCACCGAGCGCTGCATGGTCTACGGCGGCACAATCCCGGACACGACCTGGGTCGCCGTCTGCTGCGCGCCCCGCTGGCATCGCGGCGCTCACCGCTGGCAGCGTTTCTCGGTCGGAACGCTGACCGCAGATGATCCGGGGCCGCGCGGCCAGTGACTTCTCTTGACAGTGACATGATCGAGGCGGAGGTGTCCATGAAGCCGATCACCAAGGAGCAAAGACTCGCGGCGCTGGAGAGAGCTGCCAGCCAGCGGCGCGAGCGCGAGAACCGAGGCGAGCGGGAACCGCTCGATGAATGGCCGGACGGACCCCCGATCGGAGACCCGAAGGCCACGGAGCGCTTCGACGCGGCGTTGCGGCAGTGGCATGAGACGCACGTCGGGCCTGTCGATAGCTGACTGAGGATCAGGCCAGCGCCGGGCTCTACAGCCCCAGGTAGGGCGTGATGTAGGTGCCGAAGCCGCGTGGGGGAGATGACGGGGCGCTCATCGCCGCGAGCACGCTGCTGCCGCTGCTCGGGGTGACCTCGTTGCCGCTGCGGACCTTGGGCCTGATCGTGCGGCTGCCTGACTGTGGCTTCTCCCCGCCGAACAGCTGCCCGAGCTGGCCGCCGCCCGGTCATGGCAAGGTAGCGGTCCACTTCGTCAGCGGCCACGGGCAGCGGCATCTGCGTGAAGCTGGCGGCGACATCGGGCGTGCCGTCCGGGTTCAGGTCGGTGCCGAGGGATCGTGCAGCGTGATCCCGAGCGTGGCAGCCGCGTCCAGCAGGTCACTCCGCGCGCTGGCGAGTCGTCGGCGCTGAGCCGCTTGCGGTAGTGCTGGTGCAGCTTGTCCCAGCTCGCGAGCACCTGCTCGACGGTGGAGCACGGCAGCTTGGGTTTGCTGCCGAAGGCAGGCGGCGCGTAGCCATCCCCGCCAGCCAGCATCAGATCGCCGTCAGCCTCGGCTATGGCCATCCGCAGCTCGGTGCCCAGATCCAGGGGCAGCGTAGCGGCCTTGGCGTCGATCAGGTCGTCCAGCGCGCGGCTCAGCCCGAACGGGCTGCGGTCGTAGCCGCGCCGGGCGGCCAGCTCCTCGACGGCGTTGCGGATGTCGGTCACCGGGGACGCCGGGCGCATGTCGCTGACCGGCGCAGGCTGGCCGCTCAGGGCGACGTACCTCGCGACGTCAATATCAGTGCTGGTCAGGCCAGTTGCCTCGCCTGCGTAGACAGTCAGCTCACCGAACCGCGCAATCCGGGTGCCCAGGTCGTCCCACGTGATTTCCTGCGTCTGCGGCATCGTGGCGTACTCCTTGCTCGGCATGGTGGCCGGTGCGCTGGCTGCCGTGAGCATCAGGCAGTCGCGGCTGCCCGCCGTCACCGCGACGATCTCCTCGTAAGGCTCCAGGTCCACCACGTAGGGCCTGTTCGTTATGCAGTGGTGCAGCAGCGCGGGGCCTACCTTCCGCCCCGTGCGCGTGTCGGTGTGGTCCAGGTTCAGGAATGCCGACGCGCCTAGCAGCGTCCTGTTCCTGAACCCGTCCGCGACATCTGGTCTGCGCACCTCGATCACCGAGTAAACCTTGTTGCCCTGCCGCTCCAGGCCGACGATCTGGCCAGTGTTCGCGAGAGGGTCTTCGGTGTGAGAATTGGCTCGGTCAGCGAGGGGCACAGCCGGGTGCGGGACGACGCCAGCGTCGAAATTGCGCTTCACCGTCTGCCAGAAGTCCTCACCGGGCTGGAGCTTCTCGCCTGTCTTCGGGCGGATGAGCGGTCCTAGCGTGAGCAGGTGCTTGCGGAACCTGGGGGAGCTTCCGCCCGCCATCTCGACATACGAGCCGTCAAGCGCCGGGACGATCACGGCCTGGCCCGCATCGGGTGTGGAGGTCAGCGCCAGCCCCGCGGCCATCCCGGCGATTGCGCGCACCTGGCAGTCCGTGCAGCAGTGACCCGCTTCCGCCCAGATCTCAGCCTCGGTCAGCGGCGACCGCGCCGACAGTTCGACAACGGCCTCAGTGATGTCGGCGCTGGCGATGGTCGTCATGGCAGCACCCTTTCCTCCACTTCAAGATCGGAGCCGTGCGGCCCCGGCCATTCCCTCCATCGCTTCATCTTTCGGGCCGTGTTAGAGTGCGGGTTGATAACTATCAACCCAGCTCAGGGCGGGTGCCAGCAACTCGCTCAACACAACTTCATATTGCTCATCCAGAGGGGTGGAGGGAACGGCCCTGTGAAGCCCCGGCAACCATCACGTTGATCCGCGCTCTGACTGTGCCCGCCGACCGTGCCTGACCCAGGCCGGATCGGGCGGCAGGTCGGTGAGGCCGTCGCGTGACAGGTGCCAACTCCGGCCTGACCGGGACGTCGCATGACGGCGTCACGGCAGGAGAGATGAGGAGAGGCCTCACTGGCATGACACTCACTGGCATGACATCTGTAGCCGCGCAGTCGCGCACTGTGTCGCAGTCGTTCGGCAACGCGAGTTCGCTGACTTGCCGCGAGTGCGGCGCCAGCTTCGACCTAGGCGCGCAGCACGCGTGCTCGGAGTGTTTCGGCCCGCTGGAAGTCAGCTACGACCTGCCGTCTCTCACCAGGGAGATGATCGAGGCAGGACCTCGAAACATCTGGCGGTATGCCAGCCTGCTGCCCGTCCGGCCGGACATCGCTGGCCAGCGGACGACGGAGCCTGGCTGCACCCCGCTGGTGCGGGCGGACAACCTCGCCAAGGTGCTCGGGATGCGCAGCCTGTGGGTCAAGGACGAGCGATCCAACCTGACCCATTCGTTCAAGGACCGGGTCGTCGCCGTCGCGCTCGCGGCCGCCGTGGAAATGGGCTACCGGGTTCTCGCCTGCCCGTCGACGGGGAACCTGGCGAACGCTGTCGCGGCAGCCGCCGCCAGGGCCGGGATCAAATCGGTGGTGCTCGTGCCGGCGAACCTGGAGCCGGAGAAGATCCTCGTCTCGGCCGTGTACGGCGGCCTGCTGGTGAAGGTCGAAGGCAGTTACGACGACGTGAACCGGCTTGCTTCCGAGCTCGCCGAAGAGCGTGACGACTGGGCATTCGTCAACGTGAACGTCCGGCCGTACTACGCCGAAGGCTCCAAGACCATCGGCTACGAGATCGCCGAGGACCTCGGCTGGCGGCTGCCCCGCCAGATCGTGGTGCCCGTCGCCTCGGGAGCTCAGCTCGTAAAGATCGACAAGGCATTCGGCGAGTTCGCCTCGCTCGGCCTGGTCCCGGACACGCCGGTACGGGTGTACGGCGCCCAGGCGAGCGGATGCGCTCCGGTGGCGGCCGCCTTCCGCGCTGGCCACGACGTGGTCCAGCCAGTCCGGCCGGACACGATCGCCAAGTCGCTGGCGATCGGCAATCCTGCCGACGGCCCGTACGTGCTCGACGTGGTCCGCAGGACGGGCGGCACGGTGGCTGACGCGCCGGACGAGGAGATCGTCGAGGCGATCGCGCTACTCGCCGCGACCGAGGGAATCTTCGGCGAGACCGCAGTGGGCGTGACGCTGGCGGTATTGCGCAGGCTGCTGGCCGCCGGGCAGATCGACCCCGACGAGGAAACGGTCATCATCAACTCGGGTGACGGGCTCAAGACGCTTAATGCGGTCGCCGGCGCGGTCAGTGTGCCGGCCCCGATCCGGCCGCGCCTGGCCGAATTCACAGCGCTCTACGACGGCACCCGTGAGCATGGCTAGCGCTTGTCATCGCGGGAAGCCACTATCAGTAATCCGAGCACTCGCCGGGGCTTCTTGGCGGTGGCCTGGCCGCGGTGCATCACGGGAAGCGGGTACGCCTTGAGAATTGGCGCGGCCGCTTTCTTCCGCGAGTTACCGCTGGCTGGCAACGGTAGGGCAAAATCGCCGTGTACCAGGCTAACCAATTCGGTCGAAAACGGTCACAAGGTGCCGAGTCGCCCCGTTGGCTTGGTCGCCGTGCCGCCCGGAACTTGGGACCGGTATCGCAGTACGCTAGGCGCCGCGACCATGTAGTGTAATGTCCGGTCGCTGTCGGTACGGCGAGAACGGCAGGCAGAGCTTGCGCAGCACGTCAAGCCCGTTCCGCGATCAACGGGTTTCGCGTAGCAAGGGCGTGACCCGAAGCCCGAGCAAAGTTAGGGAGTTGTTGTTCATGGCTCAGGGCACCGTCAAATGGTTCAACGCGGATAAGGGCTACGGCTTCATCGCGGTCGACGGTGGTAGGGACGTATTCGTCCACTTCTCGGCAATTCAGGCGGACGGCTACCGCTCGCTTGAAGAAGGCCAGCGTGTCGAATTCGAGATTACGCAAAGCGACCGCGGTCCTCAGGCTGAGGCAGTCCGCACGGTTTAGTTCCGCTGAAAACGCGGTAGGCCCGGCACCAAGGCAACTTGGTGCCGGGCCTTCGCAATCACCCAATCCTTGCTGGTTCCTTGCTGTTCCTTGCTGGTCCCTTGCTGCCGCGCGGCCGGCGCGGTGGCCGTTCGCAGGGGGGCGCGGCTTGCACTCTCACCCCGAGAGTGCTAGACAAGTCGTTGGCACTCTCGGGGTGAGAGTGACAGCTCATGTGGCGTGATCGGGGCGACGAGGCACTGTTCGCAGTCGGGAAGGGACTGCCTGCGGAATGTGCCGTCCGTCGCGGGCGTCGGCTCGGTCGGCACTGACAAGGCAATAAGTTCCGGGAGGATCTGGAGCCTATGGCAGCGAAGATGATCGCGTATGACGAGGAAGCCAGGCGCGGCCTCGAGCGCGGCATGAACCAGCTTGCCGACGTCGTCAAGGTAACCCTCGGCCCGAAGGGCCGGAATGTGGTGCTCGAGAAGAAGTGGGGAGCCCCCACGATCACCAACGATGGCGTGTCCATCGCCAAGGAGATCGAACTCGAGGACCCGTGGGAGAAGATCGGCGCCGAGCTAGTCAAGGAAGTAGCCAAGAAGACCGACGACGTTGCCGGTGACGGCACGACGACGGCGACAGTGCTGGCCCAGGCGCTGGTCCGCGAGGGCCTGCGTAACGTGGCTGCCGGGGCCAATCCGATGTCGCTGAAGCGCGGCATCGAGGCGGCTGTCGAGCGGGTCAGCGAGGAGCTCTCCAAGCTGGCCAAGGATGTGGAGACCAAGGAGCAGATCGCTTCGACGGCCTCCATCTCCGCCGGTGACACCGCGATCGGCGAGATGATCGCCGAGGCGATGGACAAGGTCGGCAAGGAAGGCGTCATCACCGTCGAGGAGAGCAACACCTTCGGCCTCGAGCTCGAGCTCACCGAGGGCATGCGTTTCGACAAGGGATACATCTCGCACTACTTCGCCACCGACCCCGAGCGGATGGAGGCGGTCCTGGAGGATCCCTACATCCTGATCGTCAACTCGAAGGTCTCGGCGAACAAGGACCTGCTGCCGCTGCTCGACAAGGTGGTCCAGTCGGGCAAGCCGCTGGTCATCATCGCCGAGGACGTGGAGGGCGAGGCTCTCGCGACCCTGGTGGTCAACAAGATCCGCGGGTTGTTCAAGTCCGTCGCGGTGAAGGCGCCTGGTTTCGGTGACCGTCGCAAGGCCATGCTCGGTGACATCGCCATCCTGGCCGGCGGGCAGGTCATCAGCGAGGAAGTTGGCCTCAAGCTGGACAGCGCCGAGCTGGACATGCTCGGCAGGGCACGCAAGGTCGTGGTCACCAAGGACGAGACCACGATCGTCGACGGTGCCGGTGACGCCGAGCAGATCTCGGGCCGGGTCAACCAGATCCGCGCCGAAATCGAGAACACCGACTCCGACTACGACCGTGAGAAGCTGCAGGAGCGGCTCGCCAAGCTGGCCGGCGGCGTGGCCGTCATCAAGGCCGGCGCGGCGACCGAGGTCGAACTGAAGGAGCGCAAGCACCGCATCGAGGACGCGGTGCGCAACGCCAAGGCGGCCGTCGAGGAGGGTGTCGTCGCCGGTGGCGGCGTGGCCCTGCTCCAGGCCGGCAAGAACGCGTTCAAGAAGCTCGAACTGCAAGGCGACGAGGCGACCGGTGCGAACATCGTGCGCCGTGCGCTGGAGGAGCCGCTCAAGCAGATCGCGGTGAACGCGGGTCTTGAGGGCGGCGTGGTGGCCGAGAAGGTGCGCGGGCTTGAGGCGGGTCGCGGTCTGAACGCCGCGACTGGCGAGTACGTCGACATGTTCAAGGCCGGGATCATCGACCCAGCGAAGGTGACTCGTTCCGCTCTGCAGAACGCAGCCTCCATAGCGGCGCTGTTCCTCACCACCGAGGCAGTGATCGCGGAGAAGCCGGAGAAGGAGAAGGCTCCGGCGGCTCCCGGTGGCGGTGACATGGACTTCTAGTCCTGCTTGCTCAACGCCGAAGGCGGCTCCGGCTACGGCCGGTGCCGCCTTCGGCTTATCTGGACGTGCGGCCGGTGCCGCCTTCGGTTTACCCAGCCGGTGCCGCCTATGGCTTACCCAGGGCTGGTACGGTCGGCTTGGCGGGCTCGCCCTGATTGCCTGGCCTGCCCTTCCTTGCCGGCCGCCCGTCCCTGACTGTGCGGCGGATCGGCGAATCAGTCATGCGCGCCGGCTCCACAAGGTGGCCTTGAAGGTGGATCATCAAGGCATGAATCCGCCCACCGAGCAGCTAACCCGCGATTACCTCAACCGGCTCTCGGTTGCGGCCCGGAGCAAGCTGGGATTCGAAGACAGGCAGGCACTGCTCGACCGTACGCGGGCACGGATCGAGGTCGCCTGCGGGGGCATTACGGGAGCGACCACGGCGCAGGTACGTCATGCCCTCGCGAGCCTTGGCGATCCGATTGCGCTGGTGGAGAACGAGCACGCTGCGCTCGCAACTCGCAAGCACAGTGGCAACGGGAGCCGGATCGGGTTCCTCGACGCGCCTGTCCCCGGCGGGGAGCCAGGCGCCGGGGAGCCAGGCTCCGCTGGGGAGCGAGATTCCGCTCAGGAGCCAGGTGCCGCCGGGGAGCGAGGCACTGCGGCAGATGCGGCGGCGGGACCGCGGCAGCCGGGTGACAGGCGCCGATCCCTCATTCCGTGGCCGGCGCCGTCGCCGGAGTCGCTGAGCAGCGGCGACGGGATTTCCGGTCAGGGGAACGACTTCGATTCACAGCCTTCGCCCGGGACTGGATCCCGTCTCCGAGGACGCAAGCGGCTTGGCGGGACTCGGTTGGGCGGGACCGGGCTTGGCGGGACCGGGTTGGGCGGGACCGGGAGCCGGGTCACCGGCCGGCTGTCGCGCGTGACCCGGGAGACCGCCGCCCTAGCCCGCCGCAACAAGATTGAAGCCGTGGCCGTGCTCCTGATCGGGCCGGGCGCGGCGGTCTACCCGCCAGTCTGGATCCTGGGAGTATTTCTGACTGCCGGGTCCAAGAAGTGGGATATCCGCGACAAGTGGACCGGAATCGGCGCCCCCGTTCTGCTGGTGATCTTCGGCACAGTGGTCGTCCTCGTCATCGGTGGCAAGCACGGCACGGTCGGATCGTACGCCTTCGAAGCGTGGCTGGCCGTTGGCCGGCTGAGCCGGGTGGCGGCGCTCGCGGGTGCCGCTTATCTGCTCTGGCGGTTGCGGCGGGGGCGGCGACAGCCCAAGCAGCCGCCGTGGAACGTGCCGCACAAGCTCGGCTGACCGGTCGGCAGGGGACAAGCCGGGAGAGGCTGCGCGATATTCACGTGTTCTCTCGGACCGGACAGGGTATGTTTCAGCTCGCGCCCGCACGGGGGCAGCTCGTAATTTCTGTCCTAGCCAAGTCAGCCCGATCCGGACATGGGCACACCCTGGGCTCGGACCGATAGCCTAGATGTGCATCACATGTTCAGTGCCCGTAAGTTCTCCTCGCGTAAAGGGTTCGCTCGTGCCTACTGGCAAGGTCAAGTGGTATGACCCCGACAAGGGATTCGGCTTCCTCACCCGTGACGACGGGGGTGAGGTCTTCGTGCACTCGACTGCACTGGTGACTGCCGGCACGGTGCTGCGCCCTGGGCAGCGAGTCGAGTTCGGGGTGGCCGAAGGCCGCAGAGGCGCGCAAGCGCTGCAGGTACGGACGCTAGAGCCGCCGCCGACGGTGGCCAAGGCAAACCGCAAGGGCACGGACGAGATGACGGTGCTCGTGGAGGACCTGATCAAGCTTCTGGACAGCCTGTCGAATACCTACCACCGGGGCAAGCACCCGGATGGCAAGGAAGCCAAGAAGATCGCAGCCGTGCTGCGTGCCGTCGCGGACGATATCGACGTCTGACAAGTAGCGCCAGTTCCGCGGTCACGGCTGGCGCGGTCGTCCCTGCGGCCGCGCGTCCAGGGCGGTCGCGGTTACCGGGTTGGTGACAGCGGCCGCGGTACCGGATGCCGCCTGGCCTGGACGATCTGGTTACGCCGGCTGACCAGCAACGACCCGAGCGAAAGCGCCAGGCAGGCTGCCGCGACGGAGAGTCCGGCCACGCCGCTGCCAGTCAGCGACATCGCCAGCCCGAGCAGCCCGCCGGCCACCCACGAGAGCTGGTGCAGTGTCTCCGACGCGGCGAACGTGGACGATCGCACGTCCGGGCTGACCTCGCGCTGCACGATCGAGTCGAGCGCGAGCTTGACCAGCGTCTGGCCGACAGCGGCGCTGAACGCCACGACAATGGCCGCCCACAGGCCGAACAGGGCCGCGCAGACGGCGGTCACCACAGTCGCGGCCGTGAGCATTCCGTAGATCAGCAGCTGCGGCGCCCTGGACCGCAGTGCCGCGCCGGCTGCCGTACCAGCGAAGCCGCCTACGGCGACAGCCGCGATCATCTCGCCCAGGGCGAGCCGGTCGGGCACGGTGCCGAAATGGACAGTCCGCAGCAGGAATGCCAGGAAGAAGATCATGAACCCGGAGTAGGCCCGCAGGGTGACGTTCGCACGTATTGCCTCGGCAACGACCGGTCCTATTGGCTGGGGGAATAGCAGCTTCCAGCGTGATCGCCCGGACCCGGACGCCGCCACAGCCGGGCCAAGGCCCGCCGAGGCCGGCTGGGCGGCACCGTGTGAACCTCCAGCCGGGCGTCCGCGTCCGGACCCTGCGGGTGCGCCCGCGGCACCTGCGGGAGCACCCGGGGCGTTGTCCGCTGGACTGGCCGCTGGACTAGCCGCTGGTTCGTCGACGCCGCCGGGGAGGCGGAACCCCGGGACCATTGCCGCGAGGTAGACCAGCGTGCCGACCCGCAGCACCCAGGCCGCGCCGCCCGAGCCGCCACCGGACAGGGCGTCGATCCCCGCCGCGACCGGGACCGCGACCGTGGCCGCGATGAGCGAGGCCAGGGCGCACCGGGCGTTCGCGGTGACCAGTGTTATCTCATGCGGCAGCAGCCGGGGCGTCACAGAGGCCCTGGTGACGCCGTAGGCCTTCTGCAGCACCAGGACGCCGAACGCCGCGGGTAGCAGTGTGACAGCGTCGTTGTGCTGCACGGCCCCGGCCATGCCCCAGCAGAGCAGGCCGCGGGCCAGCATGGTGCCGACAAGCACGTACCTGCGGCCCTGCCGAACTCGGTCGAGCATAGGTCCGACAAACGGCGCAAGAAGCGCGAATGGTGCCATGGTGACGATGAGCGCCAGGGCGACCCGGTCACGCGCCTGCGTGACCGACGCGCTGAAGAACAAGGTCCCGGCTAGTGCCACGGCCACGAAGCCGTCGCCCACGCTGCCAGCGGCGGTAAGTTCGATAAGCTGAGCCAGTCCGGTACGTCCGGCGCCGGAGGCGTGCGTCATCTTGTGCAGCGTCCGGGTTGCCCCGGCTGCTGTGCTGGCACCCGCGTGGGCCGCGGTGGCGCCGACCCGGGCGGCCGACCGCGAGGCGGAGACTGCGCTTCTGGCGGCCCGCCTGGCTCGAGCCGTGGCGCCGGAGTCTCCCATACATACAGTATTGGGCCTACCGCGCCAGAATGCCGCACCGCATTATGCCGGCGTGGCCTGGGGGCGGGAGGACAGGACGAACACGGAACCGGACGGCACGACCGAACTGAGGGACCGGCCCGCGGCCTGATATGGGCAGTCGGGGTGCGAGCAGCGGCCGGCATGCGGGAGAATAGTTTATTGTGAGCCCTGCGACCACGAGACCAGTCGAGCCAGATCAGGCGTGTGCCGACGCCGTCGATCTTGCCAGGGCCGCCGCGGAAGAGGACGCTGGCGCCGGCCAGGTTGGCGCGCACGTCGGCATGGACGTGGCGAGCGAGCGAGTAGTGACGCATCTGTTCGCGTGCCTCAATCCAGCTTACGTCGGATGGCGCTGGGCGGTGACCGTCAACCGCGCGGCGCGGTCCAAGATAGTCACGGTCAGCGAGAGCCTGCTGCTTCCCGGGCCCGATTCGCTGCTTGCTCCCGCCTGGGTTCCCTGGACGGAGCGAGTCAGGCCAGGTGACCTGAAGGCGGGTGACCTGATGCCGGCCAGCGAGGACGACGAGCGGCTGGTACCGGTCGTCGCCATCTCGGGCGAGGCCGGACTGCTCGACTGGGAAGAGGACGATACCTGGACCCTGGGCGCGGAGCTAGCCCGCGGCCAGGGTCCGCATGAGGCTGGCGAGCCGGAAGGCGCGGCCGAAGAACCTGTAGCCTTGCGGCTCGCGCCGCCCCGGTCACCAGCCGAGGGTGCGCTTCGGCCGCGCCGGGTTCTGTCGGCTATCGGACGGGACGAGGCCGCGGTTCGCTGGTATACCGGCGAGCAGGGCCCTAGGTCCGCGCTTGCCAGCATCGCGCCGGCGAGCTGCATGAGCTGCGGGTTCATGGTCAAGCTGAGCGGCCCGCTCGGCCGGGTCTTCGGCGTCTGCGCAAACGAGTTCGCCCCGGACGACGGCAAGGTCGTGTCGGTCGATCACGGCTGCGGCGCGCACTCGGACGGCGACCTGACGGCTGATGACGGCCAGACGGCTGCCCCGACCGTCGACGAGCTCGGCTATGACACGCTGAGCGCCGGAGCGCAGTTGCCGGAAGACGTGATCGAGGCACTCGACCACGAACTGCTGTAGAGCTATCCGGTCCCGCCCGGTCCGGCCCGGCGTGTTCCCGCGTCACCTGCTCCTGTTCCGGGCCTGGCCATAGCCCTGGCACGGGACCGCTTGAGGCGCGGCACGTAGGCGAGCCCGAACAGCCCGATGCCAGCGCCTACGGCGCAGGTCCAGATCCACCAGTGGCTGGATGCCGGTATCTGATCGCGCAGCACCAGCAGGACGACAAGCGCAACCGCCCACGCGACAGTGCCCGCACCGGTGATGACCTGGTCGGGACCCTCCAGCGGTGGCGGAACCTCACGATCTGGCCTGGCCATGGAGCCAGGCTAGCCCAGCCGCCCCCGCAGGGCAGCCAGAGGCTGCCCTGCCAGTGGGCGCGTCAGGACGAGCCGCCGGGCGCGTCAGGACGAGCCTGCGGCGTGCCGGGCCGCCGGTGCCGTACCTTATTCGCAGGTTCTGTACGCCCCGGCCGGGCTGCCATGCTGGTCGGGGCAGGCTCCTTTTCTCGCCGGTCAGCTAGCTGTAGCTGGCGGAATGTTGGTCCGCCCTATATGGTTAGCAAGAGTAATGAGCGAAGCTAACGATTATGACAAATCCCCAGTCCAGCTCGGACGCGGGGCTGGCGACGTCGCTGCGGATCTCGATCAGCCGGCTGGCCCGCCGGCTGCGAGCCGAGCGGGTCGCGCAAGGTCTGCAACCCGAGCTCACCGACACCCAACTCGCCGCCCTCGCCGCGCTCGAGAAGCACACCTCGATGACGCCAGGCGAGCTGGCAGAGCACGAGAAGGTGCAGCCACCGTCGATCACCAGGGTCATCGCTTCCTTGGAAGAACGCGGCCTGATCCGGCGGCTGCCGCATCCAACCGACCGTCGGCAGGTCGAGCTGCAGGTGACCGATCAGGGCCGGGAAGTGGTGCGCCAGCTGCGCCAGTTGCGGGAGGCATGGCTCGCCCGCCGGCTGGAGGATCTCAGCCCGGCCGAGCGGACCGTGCTGCGGGAGGCACTGCCGATCCTGGAGAAGCTCAGCCAGTCCTGACCGGCAAACCGCGTCGCCGGACCTTCAGCTCGCTGCGGGTACGCAACTTCCGCCTCTTCGCTACCGGTCAGGTGGTTTCTAACACCGGCACCTGGATGCAGCGGGTAGCGCAGGACTGGCTGGTGCTTGACCTGACGCACGGCAGCGGAACCGCGGTGGGTATCGCTACCGGCCTACAGTTCCTGCCGCTGCTTCTGTTCAGCCTCTGGGGCGGCATGATCGCGGACCGCTATCCGAAGCGGCTGGTCCTGATGATGACTCAGGTCAGCATGGGCGCGCTCGCCCTGATCCTCGGGATCCTCACGGTCACCGGGGTAGTCCGGCCCTGGCACATCTACTTGCTCGCGTTCGGCCTGGGCCTGGCAACGGTGGTCGACAATCCGACCAGGCAGTCGTTCGCCATCGAGATGGTCGGCCGCGAAGACCTGTCCAACGCGATCGCGCTCAACAGCGCGGTATTCAATCTCGCCAGGATCGCCGGGCCGGCTGTGGCCGGCCTGGTGATCAGCCTCGTCGGCACGTCCGTCGCCTTCTTCGTGAACGCGGCTTCTTACCTGACCGTCATCGTCAGCCTGCGCCTGATGCGCCAGTCGGAGCTGCACCCGGCCGAGCGCGTGGCCAGGGCCAAGGGCCAGTTGCGCGAAGGCCTGCGTTACGTCAGGTCAAAGCCCGACCTGATGATGACCATGGTGCTTGTCATGCTCATCGCGACTTTCGGGATGAACTTCCAGGTAACGACCGCGCTGATGTCGCGGGTGGTGTTCCACACCGGCGCTGGGAGCTTCGGCTTCGCCTCGGCGGTCTTCGCGTTCGGCGCGCTGATCGGTGCCCTGGTCGCGGCGCGCCGGGTCCGCAGCGGAATGCGGATGCTTGTCGGCACGGCACTGGCCTTTGGCGTCGTGGAGGTCGTCTCCGGGCTCATGCCCACCTACTGGTCCTTCCTGCTCCTGCTTGTGCCGACCGGCCTGGCCCTGATCACCTTCACGACGCTGGCGAACTCCTCGGTTCAGCTTGGCACCGCCGCCGAAATGCGCGGCCGGGTCATGGGCATCTACATGCTGGTCTTCCTGGGCGGTGCGCCGTTCGGCGCGCCGCTGACCGGCCTTGCGGCCCAGGAATTCGGTGCGCGGACGAGCTTGCTCGTCGGCGGGGCGATCTCGGTCGTCTCCGCGCTGGCAGTCGGCATGCTGGTCGCGCGCCGCAGGGGCGTCCCGGTCCGTAGTTACCTGCGGGTAGCGGGGATTGCCCGGGCCTGAAGGCGAGGCCGGTACACCCGGCAGCCAGGCCGGCCGGACCCGGGCCCGGCCGGTCTTGCGGCGTCAGGGTGTGGCCGGGTGCCCTGGCTGGTAGCAATGAGATATGCGACTGTTCGTGGCGCTGGTCCCGCCGCCCGAGGCACTGAGTGAACTCGCGGCGGTGATCGCTCCGCTCCGGCCGGACTGGCCGGCGCTCCGGTGGGCCAGTCCGGACGGGTGGCATGTGACCTTGGCCTTCCTCGGCCAGGTGGCAGAAGACCGGCTCGACGCGCTGTCCGTCCGGCTGGAGCGGGCCACCAGCCGGCACCGGAGTCAGGAAGTCCGCATCGGGCCGGGCGGTGCGTTCCCGTCGTCAGGCCGTGCCCGGGTGCTGTGGGCCAGCATCGACGCGGAGCGGCAGGCACTGGACGGCCTGGCGAGGCTAGCGGCCTCAGTCGCCGCCGGCGCGCGGCGGGCCGGCGCGCCGCCACCCGACGAAGGCAGGCGCTACCAGCCCCATCTCACCCTGGCGCGCAGCAAGCACCCGGCCGACGTCAGCCCGCTGGTCAGCGCGCTGGCCAGCTTCCGCGGCGCACAGTGGACCGCGGCCCGGACCTACCTGATCCGCAGTCATACCGGACCGCAGCCGCGGTACGAGACGGTCGCTAGCTGGCCGCTGCGGGACGCAGGCAGCCAGGCTGGGCGGAGCCGGTCGTCAGCTGCCGGCGTCGACGACGCCGGCAGCTCCAGGCACGTCTCGGACCGAGCGAGCCGGCGGCCCGACATACCGGGCGCTCGGCCGGACTAGCCGGCCTGTCCGCTTCTGCTCGAGGATGTGTGCTGCCCATCCGGCGGTCCGCGCACAGGTGAACATCGAGGTGAACATGTGCGGCGGCACGTCGGCGAAGTCGAGCATGATCGCCGCCCAGAACTCGACGTTGGTGGCAAGCACCCGGTCCGGCCTGCGTGCGTGCAACTCGTCCAGCGCGGCCTTCTCCAGGGCGGCGGCGACCTCGTACCGGGGCGCGCCGAGATCCCTCGCGGTGCGGCGCAGCACGCGGGCACGCGGGTCCTCCGCGCGGTAGACCCGGTGGCCGAAGCCCATCAGCCGCTCGTTGTTGTCCAGCGCCCGCTTGACGTAGGTCTCGGCGTTGCCGATGCGCTCCACCTCCTCGATCATGTGCAGCACCCGGGCGGGCGCACCGCCGTGCAGCGGGCCTGACATCGCGCCGACCGCACCGGACAGGGCGGCTGCGACGTCGGCACCGGTAGAGGCGATCACCCGGGCGGTGAAGGTCGAGGCGTTCATGCCGTGCTCGGCCGCCGAAGTCCAGTACGCGTCGATTGCCCTGACATGCCGAGGGTCGGGCTCGCCGCGCCAGCGGATCATGAAGCGCTCGGTGATCGTCTTCGCTTCGTCGACCCGGCGCTGCGGCACCATCGGCAAGCCGGGGCCGCGCGCGGCCTGGGCTACGAACGACAGGGCCATCACCGAGGCCCTGGCCAGGTCGTCACGGGCCTGCTCGTCGCTGATGTCGAGCAACTGGTGCATGCCCCACGCTGGGGCCAGCATCGCCAGCGCGCTCTGCACGTCGACCCGGATGTCACCGGAGTGGACGGGAATGGGGTAGGGCTCGGCAGGCGGCAGGCCAGGCTCGAAGGCGTTGTCGACCAGCAAGCCCCAGACGTGTCCGTAGGTTACGTGTCCGACAAGTTCCTCGATGTCCACGCCGCGGTACCTCAGCGCGCCGCCCTCCTTGTCGGGTTCGGCGATCTCGGTCTCGAACGCGACAATGCCTTCGAGTCCCGGCGTGAAGTCGGACATCTGGGTCTCCTTTTCTCCAGGCCGGCCAGCCGGCCAAACGCCGTTCAGCTTACGTGCCCGTAATCGTGTGTCCAGAGGGCCGCCTGCCGATTCACGCTCGAGGCGGGTGTGTGAAGATCTGTACCCATGGGGGTGGTCAGCGACGCAGCGGACTGGCCAAGCGAGGGGCTGGACGAACCCATGCTCGCGGCTGATCCGGACGAGCAATTCGACCGGTGGATGGCAGACGTGGTCACGATCGGATTGCCTGAGCCGACGGCGATGATCCTCGCGACCGTTTCGGCGGCCGGCCAGCCCCGGGCGCGGACGGTGCTGCTCAAGGGCCACGACGCGGCCGGCTTCGTTTTCTATACCAATCGGACATCGCGCAAGGGTACCGACCTGGACGAAGTGCCCAGAGCATGCCTGCTGTTCCCCTGGCACGCGATTCACCGGCAGGTGATCGTCGAGGGGACCGTCGCCCGGCTGCCTGCGGCGGCGAGCGAGGCGTACTTCCACAGCAGGCCGCGCGCCTCCCAGCTGGCCGCCTGGGCTAGCAGGCAATCCACGGTGATCGGCTCCCGGCGCGAGCTAGACGACCGCTACGCCGGGATGGAGCGCCGCTGGCCGGACGGCGAGCCGGTCCCGCTGCCCGATTTCTGGGGCGGCTACCTGGTCACCGCGCAGACCTTCGAGTTCTGGCATGGCCGTGCCAACCGGATGCATGACCGGCTCCGCTACCGCAGGCAGCCCGCGGGCTGGCTAGTGGAGCGGCTAGCTCCCTGAGGACGCCGGGTTCGGCAGGTACGCCGTAGTGGCGCCGACGCCGTAGCATCGAAACTCGAAGGGAGGCTTCGAGTGGCTACGCACGGTCTGATCGACACCACGGAGATGTACCTCCGCACGGTCTTCGAACTGACCGAGGAAGGTATCGTGCCGCTGCGGGCACGGATCGCCGAGCGGCTCTCCCAGAGCGGCCCGACTGTCAGCGAGACCGTCGCGAGGATGGAACGAGACGGCCTGCTCCAGATCGCCGACGACAGGCGGCTGGCGCTGACGGACGAAGGCGGGGCGCTGGCGACCAGGGTGATGCGCAAGCACCGGCTGGCCGAATGCCTGCTCGTGGACGTGATCGGCCTGCCGTGGGAGGAAGTACACATCGAAGCGTGCAGGTGGGAACACGTTATTTCGGACAGCGTCGAACGACGGCTCGCTGACTTGCTGCATTACCCGGTTCGGTGCCCGCACGGAAATGTCATTCCCGGGCTCGCTGAACTGGGCGTACCGCAAACCGCCGTCGATGGCGCCGACACGGCCGCCGGCCAGCCGGATGTCGCAATGACCGCCATAGCGGCCGGGGTGCCCACGCAGGTGGTTGTTCGGCGGATCAGCGAACAACTCCAGAGCGATGCCGTGCTCATGCTTAAACTCAAGAACGTCGGGATACAACCCGGTCGCCGGGTTACGATTATGGTCGGTACCAATGATGTGCGGGTGACAGGTGCAGGCAGGGTCGATGGTCTTGGCGTCGCGTTGCCGCACGCTGTGGCATCGCATTTGTTCGTCGTGGAATCGAAATGAAGGCCTGGTAGGCGGCCGATGAACGCAGACGGCATATCCGCCGGACCGGCGGTGGACGACCTGACGCAGTCGCCGCATGCCATCACCGCCGCTGCCGGGACGCCGGTAGCCAATGCGCAGGCTGCGCAGTCGCTCGAGGCGCCGCCCTCCGGCGGGCTCCTGCTGCCGATGCTGTCCACGCAGGAGATCCTTGCCAAGATCGAAACTGCCGTGATCGTGGTGGACCACGACGGTTGCCTGCGGTACGCGAACGACTTCGCCGCGGCCTTGTTCGGCTTCGCGGACGCGCAGTCGCTGACGAACGTGCCGTTCCGCGGGCTCGGCTTCCACGAGGAAGACCTGAACAAGGTCGGGAACCTCGAACGCCAGGCCTGCCGGGGCAAGGACTGGGAAGGCACCCTGTCGATCAGGCGCCCGAACGGTTCGAACTTCTTCATCAGGATGAACGCGTCCGCACTGCGCGGTCCGGCCGGCGAGGTCGCCGGCACCGTGATCATGGCCAGGCAAGCGGTCCAGCTCGGCCTGGAAGAGGTCACCGAGCGAGTCGGGCTGCTCGACCGGATCGGCGGCAGGCTCGGCAGCACGCTGGAGTTCGACGTCACGCTGAGCCGGGTCGCCGACACGCTGGTCCCGCAGTTCGCCGACCACTGCTTCATCGACTTGTACAAGAGCGACGGGCTCGTGCAGCGGCTGTACCGGCGGGTCCAGATGAACGCCTGGGGCTGGACGCCGCCAGACAGCACCTGGACGCCGGTCGGCGAACCGGTCGACTATCCGATCGGCCACTTCTGCCGGACGGCGCTCGACCAGAACGACGTGGTCCTGATCGAGGACGTCAACGACAAGGACTATCCGGCGCCCACCCTGGAGAGCCTGCGCACGAGCAGGGACGTCGGCCTGACGTCCGTCATCGCGGCGCCGCTGATCACCCGCGGGCAGCGGCTCGGGGTGCTGAGCCTGGCCCTGTCGTCGCTGACGAAGCGCGACACCAAGCACTATGTCGCGGACGACCGTGACCTCGTCGCCGCCATCGCAAGCCGGGTCGCGATCGCGGTGGACAACGCCATGCTCTTCGAGGAGGAGCGCAACACCGCGGTGGCGTTCCAGAACAGCCTGCTCCCCGGTAAGCCGCCGATGCTGGACGGGATCGAGGTCGCTTACCGGTACGTGCCCGCCAAGCCGCTGGAGAGCCACGGTCAGGGCATCCAGACTCAGGTGGGCGGCGACTGGTACGACATCATCCAGCTCTCGGCCGGCCGGGTCGGCATCGTGATCGGCGACGTGGAAGGGCGAGGTGCCCGCGCCGCGGCGATCATGGGCCAGCTCAGGTCGGCACTGCGCGCCTTCGCTCAGGACGACAAAGCGCCCGCCGATATCCTGCGCAGGCTCGACGACTGGTGCCGGACCATGTTCGACGACCGGATCGAACCGGTGCCTGACTCGCCGATGGTCACTTGCACCTACCTGATCTACGATCCCTGGTTCCGGCAGCTGACGATCGCCAACGCGGGCCACGTGTCCCCGCTAGTAGTCAGCGACGAGCACCTCAAGCCGATGGAAATCGAAGAGGGCGTGCTGCTCGGCGTGCGCGGACTTGGCCTGCCGGGCCTGCCGCCGCACCGCGAGCAGACCCGCGACCTCGCGCCAAGCTCCACGCTCATCTTCTACACCGACGGTCTCGTGGACCGGCGAGCTCGCGCTGACGGGCCGGGCACCTACGCCGACATCGAAGTATTCGGCATGCTCGACGAGGCCATCAGGAAGGTCGCGCACGACAGCGTCGAGAGGATCGCCGAGGCAGCGGAGAACGCCGTGCCCGGCGAGATCGACGACGACATGGCGATCCTGGTGATCCGCACCTCGTCCGAGGAACTCAAGCACTGGGACGCGATCTTCCCCGCCGAGCCGATCAAGGTCTCCGAGGCCAGGAAGATGGCGTTCGACACGTTCCTGGAGTGCGGGATGGACGACGAGCAGGCCGACCTGGCGTGCCTGCTGGTCTCCGAGGTGGTGACCAACGTCGTGCTGCACACGTCGGTGGCGCTGAGCCCGCGGCACGAGTTCGCGCTCGAGGCCGAGGTGGTCCGCAAGGCGAGCCGCGCCGGGCTGCAGGGCGGGCCGCCCGACTGGGTGGACGCGCCGCTCGGCGAGGATTTCGCCGGGGTGGGTGGTCAGGAGTTCACGCTTCGGATCCGCAAGGGCGCGGAGTTGGTCTGGGTCGAGGTCTTCGACTCCGACCTGCGGCTGCCGAGAATCCGGATGGCTGGCGAGAACGACGAGGGTGGCCGTGGTTTGTACCTGGTCGACCAGCTTGCCACCAGGTGGGGGTCGAGGCCGACCGAGGACGGAAAGGCCGTCTGGTTCGAGATGCCGATCAACCCGCAACGGCTGGCCTGATCGGAGGCTGGCCTGATCGGGCCGGTCGGGGCCTGAGGCCGGTCACCGGCGGCTGGTGGCCCACAAGATCAGCACGATGATCGCGAAGCCGCTGACGGACAGAGCGAAGAACCTGCCGGTCATCCCGAAGCCCATTCTCCGCCGCGCCCTGGCGGCCAGCAGGGCGAAGATGACGGCGAGAAACCCCAGCAGGATCAGGCCGTTGGTCATGAGTTCCTCCCGGCGGCTCCGTCCCGGATACGTCTGTCCTGAGCATAACGGGACGACCAAGCGCTATGGTCAAATGCCTACTGCGCGGTAACCTCGTAGCGAATGACCGTCTGGGTTCGCGTCAGTGGAGGTTGTCGTGTCTGAGGCATTCATCGTAGGAGCTGTGCGGACTCCGGTCGGTCGGCGGAACGGGGGGCTCGCTTCGGTGCATCCGGCCGACTTGGCCGCGCACGTGCTGTCCGAACTGATGACCCGCACCGGGGTGGACCCGGCCGCGGTCGAGGACGTCATCATGGGCTGCGTGTCGCAGGCCGGGCCGCAGGCGATCGACATCGCGCGGACCGCGTGGTTGTCGGCCGGGCTGCCCGAGTCGGTTCCCGGCGTGACCATCGACCGGCAGTGCGGGTCGTCGCAGCAGGCGGTGTCGTTCGCGGCGCAGGCCGTCATGGCCGGTTCCCAGGACCTGGTAGTCGCGGCCGGAATCGAGAGCATGAGCCAGGTGCCGA
>Ga0307372_10004599_pt1 | contig 21143 bp, 17 predicted proteins | sample OX1MG_FD_202533 | JGI IMG/M metagenome (GOLD analysis project Ga0307372, IMG submission 202533) | Soil microbial communities from Risofladan, Vaasa, Finland - OX-1 | ecosystem: Environmental > Terrestrial > Soil > Coastal area > Acid sulfate soil | place: Finland: Risofladan, Vaasa | collected...
GCCATGGCTGCGAGGAGCCCGTAGCGGACGTCGCCGAACAAGGCGTGGAATGGCCACAGCAGCACTGCCGCGCCGGGCAGGTACGCGAACCCGTTCGACTGCTCGAAGCGGATCCCAGTCGTCCACTTGAGCGTGTAGATGTCGCGGCCGTGCGACAGCCCGTGGCCCGCGGCCTGGAGCATGGTCCAGACGTCGATGGCGGGGCTCGGGCTGGCAATGATCATGGCGACACCGGACGCCGTCATGGTGGCGATGGCGGCGTACGCCGCGATCGCCCGGCCCGGCAGACCGACGACGAGCCACAGCGCCACCACGGCGGCAGCCACGCTCGTGAGGACGCGACTCACCAGGAGCGCGGCGCCGGACCCGTAGATCCCGGCGTCGGTGTGGAAGCCACCGAGGACCGCCACTCCGGCGGTGACCGCCGCCACGGTGCCCCACGAGCCCGACGGCACCGACCGGCGAGCGGCGGCGAAGAGGAGCAGGGCCGTCCCTGCCGTGACGAGGGCGACGGCGTCCATCGAGTACCGGCCCTCGTCGAAGGCGGCGCCGAGCCCGATGGCGGTCCACGCCGCCACGAGGACGACCTCGGCGGCGACGGGCGCCGAGCGCGCCGAGTGCCCACCACCGGACCGACCCGGGGCCCCGGCCGTTCGGGAGGTGGCCGTCGGCCCCGCCGGTGTCATCGATAAGGGATCGACCGGTCGGCCGCCCCCCTTGACCGGGTCACGCCGGCGTCAGGAACGAGTCCGGACCCGGGGCGCGGCCGGTCAGGTCCGGATCAGCCCCCGCCGTCCACGGTGATGACCTGGCCTGTCACGTACCCGGCCTCGGCGGAGCACAGGAACCGCACCACCCCGGCCACGTCCTCGGGGCGGCACACCCGGCCGAACGGCGCGGTGGCGTCCATGGTCGAGATGTCCAAGACGCCCATGGCCCGGACGAGGCGGCGGCCCATCTCGGTGACGACCAGGCCGGGAGCCACGACGTTCACGTGGATGCCGTTGCGGCGCTCCTCCTTGGCGAGTGTCAGGGCCAAGGCCTCGAGCGCGGCCTTGGCCATGTTGTACGGCGCGCCGTTGGGGGCGAGCATGCGGGCGGCCACGCTCGACACGAACACGACATCGCCGCGTGGGCGCGTGCGCATCGACGGCACCACGAGCCGGCACAGGTGATGGGCGCCGAGGGCATGGACGGCGATGACGCGTTCGAGCTCGGCCGGGTCGGTGTCGGCGACGGCGTGGCCCCGGCTGGCGATGCCCGCGGCGTGCACCAGTGCGTCGACGGCGCCGAAGTCCCCGAGGACCGCCTCCACCATGCGGCGGTCGTCGTCGAGGGAGTCGACCGCGGCACGGTAGGGCCGGGCCCGTCGTCCGAGCGCCTCGACGGCCTCCACCGTTTCACGCGCGGCTTCCTCGTCGCGCCGGTAGTTAACGGCGACGTCGAAGCCGTCGCCCGCGAGCGCCAGGGCACAGGCCCGGCCGATGCCGCGGCTTGCCCCCGTGACGAGGGCGACCCGCCCGGCGGCCTCCTCCACGACGCCGGCGCCTAGGCCGCGGGGCGGAACACGGGGACGTGGAAGCCGTCGCCGATGTCGGAGAAGTCGACGCGTAGCGCCATCCCCACCTGGAGATCGTCGAAGTCGCACCCCACCACGTTCGTCATCATGCGCGGGCCCTCGGCGAGATCGACCATGGCGGCGACGTAGGGGACCCGCTCGTTGAACGGGGGAAGGTCGTTCTGGTACACGATCGACCAGGTGTAGAGGGTGGCGTCCCCGCTGGCCCGCTCCCACGACACCGTTTCGGCCCCACAGCGCGGGCAGAAGGGCCGGGGGTAGTAGTGCGCCTCGCCGCACGTCGAGCAGCGGGAGATCATGAGGCGCCCCTCCGCCGTGGCGTCCCACCACGGGCGGGTGAAGTCGTCGGGTGTCGGGAGATCAAAGCGGGTCGCCATGGTGCCTGCCTCGTTCGCTCGGTGCCGTCGTCGGGCGCCCCGGCCGTGTTGACCCTGGCGAGCGCCATCGGCCATGCTGCCCGGGTTCCAGATCCGACGTCAACGTGACGCGGGACCCGGGCGCCGGGGGCACGAGGCTGTGAACACGAGGCTGTGAAGCAGAAGCAGGAGGACACCTGATGGGTATGCTCGACGGGAAGACCGCCATAGTCACCGGCGCCGGGCGCGGGATCGGCCGGGAAGAGGCCCTCCTGCTCGCCGCCGAGGGAGCCAAGGTGATCGTCAACGACATCGGCGCGTCCCGGTCGGGCGAGGGCAGCGACGTCCACCCTGCCGAGCAGACGGTGCAGGACATCGTCGCCGCCGGAGGCGAGGCCGCCCTCAACAGTGACGACGTGAGCTCCTGGGCCGGCGCCGAGAGCCTCGTCACCCAGGCCGTCGACACCTGGGGCAAGCTCGACATCCTCGTCAACAACGCCGGCATCCTGCGCGACAAGATGAGCTTCAACATGGACGAGTCGGACTGGGACGACGTGATCCGTGTGCACCTGAAGGGCCACTTCGCCACCGCGCACTTCGCCGCCATCCACTGGCGCAACCGCGCCAAGGCAGGCGAGGAGGTCTCCGGCCGTATCATCAACACCGCGTCCGAGGCCGGCCTCTTCGGCAACGCCGGGCAGGCAAACTACGGCGCGGCCAAGGCGGGCATCGCGGCGATGACCATCATCCTGGGCCGTGAGCTGGAGCGCTACGGCGTCACCGTCAACGCCATCTCTCCCCGGGCCCGCACCCGCATGACCGAGGACCTCTTCGGCGAGATGGCCAAGGTGGAGGAGGGCAAGTTCGACGCCTTCGGCCCCGAGAACGTGGCACCGCTCGTGGCGTTCCTCGCCTCGGACGAGGCGGCCGACGTGAACGGCCAGAACTTCGTGGTGTTCGGCGGCTCGGTGTGGGTCGTCAAGGGGTGGCAGCCCGCCGGGCAGCTCAAGCGCGACACCAGGTGGACGCCGAAGGAGCTGGCCGACAACAAGTCCACCCTCTTCTCCTCGCACTCGTCGGGCCTGCCGCCCTTCAGCTTCTTCTGAGCCGGGGACCCGGCCCCCCGGGCGCAGCCAGCCCGGGCGCTGCCCGCCGGGGCGCTGCCCGCCGGGGCGCTGCCGCCGCGGTGCACCGGGCGCCGGTCGCCTCAGGGTGCGCCGACGAGGATCTGCACAGGGTGCCCACGCACCTCGGCGAACCAGATGATGCCCTCGGAGACGAGGTCGAGCTCGAGGCGGACGGGCTCCTCCCCGGGCGCCGGGGTGGGGACCTCGGTGGAGAACGGCACGACCACGACGGCCCCGGGATCGACGATCCCGTCACCGGGCAGGGGGACCCGGCCGTGGTCGGCGGCCGGGTGCGCCCCGCGCCCGACGCGCAACCCGAGCAGCACCGCACCCAGACCCGCCGAGGACGCCAGCCACCGGTTGCGGCCCGTGTTGCGGATGCGGCAGGTCCCGCGCACCGTCGTCGTCCCCCCGGCCGGCACGAATTCCAGGCCCTCCACCGACAGGTCGGCCGCTAGGCCCGACACTTCGCGGCTGTCGGTCGCCTCGTGCCCGGCCTTGCGCAGCAGGAACATGCGCCGGTTGTGGAGCGTGCCCCGCACGTGGGCGAGATGGCGGTAGCCCGCCCGGGCCGCGTCGACATGACGGGCTTCGGCGGCGAAGCGGCCGAGCGTGCGCAGCCGGGAGAGCGCCTTGTCACCGAGCGAGCGCGGTGCCCCCGTGGCAGCGCGGGCTGCCCGGGCCGCCCGGGCCGCCCGGGCCGCCCCCGTCGTCGCCGGGGCACCGCCGGCCAGGAACGCGGTGAACTGCTCGAGGCCGACCCATTGGGGGGCGGGGTTGAAGATGGCCACGGACAGCTCTTCGAACCCGGAGCGTGACGCGTGACGCCAGACGTCCTCGAGCACGAGGTCGAACTCCGGAACGCCGTACCGCCGCATCTCGTGCTGGGACTGCGCGTCACGAGAGTGGTTGGGGCCGGGTTCGGAGAAGCCCGCCACTCCCCCCGGCCGCAGGACCCGGCCCATCTCGGCGATGACCTCCGCCACGTTGGGGACATGGTGCAGCGCGTCGAAGCACATGATGCGGTCGACGCTCTCGTCTGCGAGGTCCATCGTGCGGCCGTCGAAGAGCGAGAACACCGGCGCCGGCCGCGCCCCGAACACCGGTTGCTGCTCGTAGCGGCGCCGGCCGAGGTCGAGCATGGCCGCCGAGACATCCATGGCGACGACCCGGCAGCCCAGCTGGGTCATGAAGTGCGACGTCCAACAGCTCCCCGCCCCGAAATCGAGCACGGACATCCCCGGGAGCGGTCCCAGCGCCCCGAGCAGCATGCCGAAGCAGCTGAGCACGTCCGGGGCCTCGCGCATGGACGAGCACGGCTTGGCCAGCAGAGCCGTGGGGTCTTCCATCGAGCGCACCAGCTCGTCCGCACGGGCGGCGAGGCCCTCGACCGTCGACGCCGCCGCCAGGGCTCTGGCGTCGATCAGCTCGCCGGCATCCGCAGAAGTGCTCGCCAACGTGCGCCCCTCCCGTTGCGATCCGGCCGCCGGTGCCGCATGGTAGCCGCCGGGGTCACGCGCCCCGCCGGCGCGGCCGTGGCCAGCGGATGCCGACGTGCCCGCGCCCGCTGAGTACGGTGGCCGAGTGGGTCGTCACGGGATGCGGTGGGAGCGGTCCGTGGCCGTGGTCACCGGGGGCTCCAAGGGGATCGGTCGGGCCATCGCCGAGCAAGCTGTCGCCCGGGGCGCCCGGGTCGGCCTCGTGGCGCGCCACCGCGAGGACCTCGACGCCACCCTGCACGCCCTCGGCGGCAGCCGCTCGGGGGCGGTCGCCGCAGCCGACGTCGCCGACCGGCGGCAGCTCGAGGCGGCGCTGGCGGCGCTGGCGGGCGCCCTCGGGCCGGTGGACATCCTCGTCAACAACGCGGGTCTCGGCGCGGCGGGGACGGTGACGCAGGTGCCCGTCGAGGCGTTCGAGCGGGTGATGGCCATCAACTACCTGGGCACCGTGTACGCCACGGCCAGCGTGTTGCCGGGCATGCTCGAACGCGGGCGCGGGCACATCGTGAACGTGGCGTCGGTGGCCGGGCGCTTCGCGGCGCCGGGGGAGGCGGCGTACTCGGCCACCAAGTTCGCCGTGGTGGGGTACAGCCAGTCATTGGCCCTGGAGCTCCACGGCACGGGCGTGGGCGTGTCGCTGATCGACCCCGGCCCCGTCGACACGGGGTTCTTCGACACCCGGGGCGCGGACTACCAGCGGCACTGGCCCCGCAAGGTCCCGGCGTCCCGGGTGGCCGGCGCGGTCATCGACGCCGTCGAGCGGGACCGGTTCGAGGTCTTCGTCCCCCCCTGGTACCGGGCGGTCGGCGTCGTCCAGGCGGCGGTCTCGGGCCTTCTGCGGATGGTGCCCCCCTCGGTGTTCGGGATCACCCCGTCGGAGGCCGACGTCGCCGAGGCCCTGGCCGGCGCGGCGGGCCCGGGGGCCGGGTCGACGGTCCCTGACGAGAATGTCAGGTACGGCGGCGGCGATACAGATAACCTCGGGCAGCCAGACGGGGAGCGGCACGCTGACCCTGACCAAAGGGGAGGACCCAGATGATGCAAGGACCGCAAGGCAGTGACGGCGTCGTCGGGCGCCGGCGCCCGACCGGACGCCGCGGGCGGGTCGTGGCCACGGCCGTCATTGCGGCGCTTTCGCTGGGCGCGGCGGCGTGCGGCAGCTCCGGCACCACCGCAGCCAGCACGACCACGGCGGTGACCTTCAACCCCGCCACCGAGTCGACGGACATCGGCGCCGCCTACAACACGCTCTTCAACCTGGCCAACCCGGATGTCGCCGGCAAGGTGGCGGTCATCCAGAACGGCGCGCAAGTCCAGTCGGCCCTGCAGGATGCCCTGTCCTCGTCGCTGGCGTCCTCGTCGGCGGGCTCCAAGATCGACAGCGTCAAGGTGCTGACCGCCACGACCTGTCGCCAGGCGTCGTTGCCCTCGCCGTGCGCCAAGGTCGTCTACGACATTTTGGGCACCACGGGCACCGCCATCCTGCCCAACTCCCAGGGGTACGCCGTGTTCGTGGACGGCCACTGGCTCGTCGCCAAGGCCACGATCTGCGGTCTGCTCGGCCTCTTCTACCAGGCGGCCGGCAAGACCGGCAGCCCTACCGGCTGCTGATCCGATCCCGCTCGGGGCGTCGACAGGCTCGGACCGCGGTCCGCCCGAGCGGGGGCGCCACTGCGCGGCAACGGTCCAGGCTGAACCGCTCGACCTGAGCCACGTCCGGGGGGCGCACCGCGGGTGCGCCCCCCGACGGGCCTCGGGGCGGTGACGGTCTGGCCCCTCGCCCGGTGGCGGACCTGAAGGCGCAGCATGGGGTGCTCGGCCGCCCCTCCCCCGGTCCGCGGTGCGAGCCCCGGGTCAGCTCTCCGAGCCCGAGCCCGAGCCCGAGCCCGGCTCCGCCACCGGTCCCGTCTCCGTACTCAACGCCGTAGCCCGCGCCGGCAAGAGATCTGTGACGTCGGCGCCGACGTCGGCGACAGGCCCCTGACGCACCACTCGCCCTTTGGCCAGCATCACCACCTCGTCGGCGAGCGACAGCGCCCGGTCCACGTGCTGTTCCACGACGAGCAACGCCGTCCCGGCCTCGAGAATGGTCCGGAGTCCCGCGAAGACCTCGTCGACGACGACCGGCGCCAGGCCGAGCGACAGCTCGTCCACCACGAGCAGGCGTTGGGGCACGGCCAGGACCTTGGCCAGTGCCAGCATGCGCTGCTCGCCCCCGGACAGCGTCCCGGCAGGCTGGCGCCGCCGCTCGCCGAGGCGCGGGAAGGCGTCGTAGGCCCGGGCGAGCGCCCCCGCCACGCCGTGGCGGCCGACCGCCTGCCGGAACGTCAGCACCAGGTTCTCCTCGACCGTGAGCGACCCGAAGACGGCCCGGCCCTCGGGCGCATGGGCGAGGCCGAGGCGGGCGATGCGCCAGGCCGGGTAGCGCGTGATGTCCTCCCCGGCGAAATGCACGCTGCCGGACGAGGCCCGCACCAGACCGGAGACCACGCGGGCCACGGTCGACTTCCCCGCCCCATTCGCCCCCACCAGTGCCACCGCCGAGCGCTCAGCCACGGAGAACGACACGCCGAACAGGGCGCGGTACGGGCCGTAGACGGCGTCGACGTCGCGCACCTCGAGCAACGGCGCCGGCGAGATCATGCCTTCTCCCCGAGGTAGGCGCGCCGCACCCCGGCGTCGGCGAGCACGCGGTCGACCGGCCCGTCGGCGATGAGCCTCCCGAAGTCGAGCACGACCAACCGGTCGACGGTGGCGGCGACCATGTCGAGGTCGTGCTCCACGAGGACCACGGCGGTGCCCCGCTCGCGGCGGACACGGGCGAGGATCGCCACCATGGCCGCCGTCTCGGTGTCGTCGAGCCCCGACGAGGGTTCGTCCAGCATGAGCAGGCGCGGGCGGACGGCGAGCGCCCGCGCCAGCTCCACGAGGCGGCCGGTCCCGAGGGCGAGCGCCTCGACCGGGACGTCGGCGACGTCCGCCAGGCCGACCAGGGTCAAGAGCTCCTCGGCCACCCGCTGGTCGTCGGCGCCGGGACGGCCCAGGCCGACGACGTCCTTCCACAGGCGTCCCCGCCCGGTGCGAACCCGTTCCGCCACGAGGACGTGCTCGCGCGGGGTCATGCCCGTGAACAGCTCGAGGCGCTGGAAGGTGCGCCCGATCCCGAGCCGCGCCCGGCGGAACGTCGGCAGCGCGTCGATGCGGACGCCGTCGAAGGTGACGGTGCCGGAGTCGGGGTGCAGCAGGCCGAACAGGCAGTTGAACAATGTCGTCTTGCCGGCCCCGTTCGGGCCCACGATGCCGACCGCCTCGCCCGGGTCGACCGACAGGCTGAGCCGGCTCAGGGCCTCGATGCCCCCGAAGCGCTTCGAGATGCCGTCGGCCACGAGCAGTGGCACCGCTCACCCCCCCGCCGCGGCGGCATCGGGGCCACCGGCGCGAAGGGCGCCGGGCGCGCCCACGTCGACGCCACGCGCGCCCGGACCGTCTGCGCCGGGACCACCCGGCTCGTCATTGCGCTGCAGGAAGTGGGCGAACTGCTCGGCGCGGTCGAGAATCCACCGCTTGGCGAACGCCACCACACCCTCGGGATGCCGGACGTACGTCAGCGCGGCAGCACCGAAGACGAGCGCCAACAACGACCCGTAGCGGCTGGGGAGATTGTTCACGGCCTGCTGCAGCACCGTGTAGGCGATGCCGGCTTCGATGGCGCCGGCGACCGAGTACACGCCCACGGTCGCCACGATCACCACGAAGAGAAGGGAGAACTGGTAGTTGAAGTCGTTGGGCGAGACCGACTGCTGGAGCGATCCGTAGAGCGCGCCGCCCAGGCCCGCCACGCCCGCTGACAGGGCGAAGGCGGTGACGCGCAATCGACGCACGTCGATGCCGATGGACCGGGCCGCGGTCTCCGACCCCCGGAAGGCGGCAAGCTCCTCGCCCACGGTGCCGCTCTGCATCAGCCGCAGTGCCGTTGCCGTGATGGCCAGGATGACCAGCGCGAGCCAGAAGAAGGCCCCGTTCCCCGCGAAGCTGAGCCCGACGATGGTGGGCCGCGGGACCGTGACGCCACTCGCGCCGTTCCCCGCCCACGGGTACGCGAACAGGACGTTATCGGCCACGAGCGCGAATGACAGCGTGAGCATGGCGAGGGCGATGCCCCCGAGCCGCAGCGTCGGCAAGGCCACCACGGCACCGACCACGGCGGCGAGCAGTCCTCCTGCGATCGTGCCGATCATGACGGGCACGTCGAAGTGGGTGGCGAGCTGGCCGGCGGTGAAGGCGCCGGCGCCGGCGAACACGGCCTGGCACAGCGAGATCTGTCCCCCCATGCCGGTGAGGACGGTCACCGACAGGAACACCGTCGCCAGCACCAGGCCCTGGGTCAGGGTGAACTCCCAATTCCCCGGGACGAGCACCAGCGCGGTGATCACGAACACCACCGCCACGGCGCCGCTGAAGGCTCTCGTCCCGAGGGCCACCTCGGTCATGCGCGGCGGGGGGCGCATCGAGGCCGGGGGCGGGTCGCAGGCGGCGAGGGGGTCACCGGCGGTGCTCCCCTGGCGGAAGGTCCGGCGCGCCACCAGGAGCACGGCCAGGACGACGAACGGGAACGCCGGCCGCAGGCCCGACGACAGGATCGTCCCCGAGGGCAGGTAGCCGCCGATCACCTCCTGTGCCACGCCGAGGCCCACCCCGCCCACCAGGGTCAACGGCAGGCTCGAGAAGCCCCCCACGGCGGCGGCGGCGATGGCGGCCACCAGCAGCGCGGTGAAGTTCGACGCGCTCACGTCGGTGTACACGCCCCCCAGCAGAACGCCGCTCAGCCCGGCGAACAGGCTCGAGAGCATCCATGCGAAGGCCCCGACACGGTCCGCCCTGATCCCCGCCAGCTCGGTCATGCGGGGGCTCTCGACGACGGCACGCATGCGCAAGCCGATCGTGCCGGAACGAAACAACAACGCCAGAGCCCCGACGACGACGACGGTGACGACCGTGGTCGCCAGCTCCTCGCCCGTCACCCCGAGCCCGGCCGCGTGGAAGTACACGTGGTTCGGGCTCAGCAACAGGGCCGGCGGCGAGCGACGAGGGGCCGTCCCGAACACCATCTGCGCGATGCTCGGGATGGCGATCAGCAGGCCGAGTGCGGGCACCAGCTTCACGAGCGGGGGCGCGGTGCGGGTGTAGCGGAACAGGAGCCGGTCGAGCACCAGGCCGAGGGCGGGGCCGAGGACCACCACGGCGACGACGAAGGCCGCCCACTTGGGCCAGCCGTCGTGCACGGCGACGTAGAACACCACCGCCGACACGTATGCCTGGGCACCGAAGGCCAGGTTGAACACCCCCGACGCCTTGTAGGTGAGCACCAGGCCCACCGCCATCAGCGCGTAGGCACACCCGTAGGGGATGCCGGGCAGGGCGTAGGAGAGGAAGTGGCTCACCGGGCGGCCCGCGACAACGGCGGCACCCCGGCCGGGACCGGCACCACGCGCGTGATGGGCCCCGTCGCCGGCGGGCGGATGGGGAAGCAGCTGAACACGCTGGGCGGGGTCCCGTACACGGGTACGAACTTCTCCCCTTGGACCTGGACGAAGGCGGTGCAGTTGGTGGGGCCGTTGGCCGGCTTGTGGGCGACGCGCCAATTGATGGGGGGCTCGATGCCGTCGGCGGTGAAGTCGCTGATCCGGTTGATGGCCGCCACCAGGCGGCTCCGGGTCACGTTCGTGCCGATGGCGCGCAGACCCGCCACGAACAGGTCGGCGCCCGTCCACCCGGCCAGGGCGGCCTCCGACGGTCCGGTGCCCCGGGCATAGCGCTTGAGCATCGCCTGGAAGCGGTCCATGCCCGGGTACCGGCCGGGGTAGAGCTGGGTGACCTCGAACGGCACGTGCGACAGGAGGAAGTAGGTGCCCTGCATCACCGGTGCGAACTGGCGGAGCACCGTGGGGTCGTAGCCGTTGAACCAGTACTGCACGACGCCGGTCATCCCTGCCTGCTGCATGGTCTGCGCCAGGAGGATGTTGGCCCCGAGGTCCATGCACGACGCCACCATGTCGACGTGTGCCGCCCGCATCCGGTTGACGTCCGCGTGCAGGTCGATGGCCGGTGCCGGCACGCTCGTGTCCTGGAACCCCACCGGCACGTCGTAGCGCTCGAAGGAACGCTCGACGCCCTGGCAGCCCTGCTGGGACTGGGCCACGTTGTAGGCCACCACCGCGGCGGAGCGCACGTGGTGCTGTTCGGCCAGGAATGCGGCCTGCAACTGCGTCCCGCCGAAGTCGGTGTACGAGCCCGTGTTGCCGAACATGCTCGGCCCTGCGCCCCACTGGCTGTTGGGGTTGACGTTCAGCCCGAAGGTGGGCACGTTGTGGGAGGCCAGGTAGCCCGCCCCCGTGAACGACGGCGTCGCCACGGCCACGACGGCGAACACGTGGTCCTGGTCGACGAGCGTGCGCGCCTGGCTGGCGTCCGTCGACGGGCTCGAGAAGTCGTCGAGCTTGTAGGCGAGCTTGATGGTCCGCCCGTTCACGCCCCCGGCGGCGTTCACCATGTCGAGATAGACCTGCGCTCCGGTGATGACCGGCGCGAAGTCGGCGGGGAGCGGGCCCGTCTGCGACGCCAGGGCACCGACGACGATCTCCTCCGGGAGCACCCCGTCGGTGTTCCCCGCCGTCGAGACCGTCACCGGGGCGTTCCCGCACGCTGCCGACAGCGAACACAGCGCGAGCACCGGTCCGGCCACCCCTGCGATCCGCTTCATGGCGGGCACACCCACTCCCTCCGGCGGCGTCTCGTCCCCGGGACCTTATCCGGGGCCGCTCGCACGGGGGTTGTTCACGAGGAGGCCGCTCGCAGGGGGCCGCTCGCAGGGGGCCGCTCGCCGGCGCCCGCCCGGCGGGATCACGCGTTGCCCGGGAGCTCCGCGGTGGCCTCGCCGACCACCTTCACCTCGCCGTCGGCGTTCGCCAGGCTGCACTCGAAGTCGACGAGCTGCCGGCCGTCGTCGACCCGCTTGCCGGTGACCACGATCTTGGTCGTGAGCTCCTCTCCCGGCCATGTCTGGCGGGAGAAGCGCACCTTGTAGGTGGTCACGTTCCCGGGCCCGACGTAATCGGTCAGGGCCGTGCCGAGCAAGCCCATCGAGAACATGCCGTGACCGAAGACGCTGGGCTGGCCGGCGCCGGTCGCCAGGACCTCGTCGTGGTGCATGGGGTTGTAGTCGCCCGACGCGCCCGCGTAGCGGACGAGGTCCGTCCGGGTGAGCGTGTGGCGCTTCACCGGGGCTTCGTCGCCCTCCTTGACGTCCTCGAAGTGCAGCGTGGCCTCGCCCATTCCTCGTCCCTCCTCGACCGTTGACGCAGCTTGGGCGTCGTCGCCGTGCGCTGTCAAACCGCTCCGGCCCGGGTCGCCGGCCTCAACCGCCGGGCTCGGGGTCGCGGGGCAGGCCCAGGATCCGCTCGCCGATGACGTTGCGCTGGACCTCGCTCGTGCCCCCGGCGATGGTCAGGCAGCGGGTGGACAGGAACCCCTGGCTCCAGCGCCCGGCGTCGTCCTCGGTGGTGGCGCCCCGCGCCCCCAGCAAGGTCAGCCCGAGCTCCTGCACCCGTTGCTCGTGCTCGGCACCCAGCAACTTGCGCACACTGGCCTCGGGCCCGGGCTCGACGCCGGACACCGACCGGAGCGTGGTGCGGGCGCCCAGCAGGGCGACCGACTGCGCCTCGGCGATCAGCAGGCCGAGATGGTCGAGCACGACGGGGTCCTCGTCCTCGGCTCCCCGCAGCGACTTCAGGATGGCTTCGATCCCGAAGCCGAAGGTGGCGCCCGACGACATCGACACCCGCTCGTTGGCCAAGGTGGTGCGCGCCAGGCGCCACCCGCCGTTCACCTGCCCGACGACGCAGTCGTCGGGGACGAAGACGTCGGTGAAGAAGACTTCGTTGAACATGGCGTCGCCGGTGATCTCGCGCAGCGGGCGCACCTCGATGCCGGGACTGTGCATGTCCACGATGAAATAGGTGATGCCTTCGTGCTTGCGGGCGTCGGGGTCGCTGCGCGCCAGGCAGATCCCCCAGTCGGCGCGCATGGCGACCGATGTCCACACCTTCTGGCCGTCGAGCACCCACCCGCCGTCATGGCGCGTGGCCCTGGTCGACAGGGCGGCGAGATCGCTGCCCGCCCCCGGCTCGCTGAAGAGCTGGCACCACACGAGCTCCCCGCGCAGGGTCGGGCCCACCCAGCGTTCCTGCTGCTCGGGCGTCCCGTGGGCGATGATGGTCGGCAGCGCCCACGCCCCCACGGCCAGGTTCGGCCGGTGCACCTTGGCAGCCGCCAGCTCCTCGTCGATCACGAGCTGCTCGACCGGCCCCGCGCCACGCCCCCAGGGGACCGGCCAGTGAGGCGTGAGGAGCCCGGTCTGGACCAGCCGCCGGCGCCGTTGCGTCGGGTCGGCGGCGGCCGCCACCTCGGCGACCACGGCTCGGACCTCCTCCCGGATGCGCTCGGCCTCCTCGGGGAGCTCGATGGCGAGCCCGCGCCGGCTGCCCCCCATGGCGGCGCGAGACGCCTCCACCCGCAGACCGGGGCTGGGGCCCACCAGCTGGCGCAACGACAGCGCCCGCCGCAGGTGCAGGTGGGCGTCGTGCTCCCAGGTGAAGCCCATGCCCCCGAGCACCTGGATGCACCCCTTGGCACACTCGACGTAGGCGTCGAGGGCCAGGGCGCCCGCCAGCACGGCGGACAGCCCCGCCTGCGAGGCATCGCCGGAATCGGCGGCCTGGGCCGCGTCCCACGCCAAGGCCGTGACCTGCTCCACGGTGACGAGCATGTCGGCCAGGCGGTGCTTGACCGCCTGGAACTGGCCGATGGGACGGCCGAACTGCCGGCGGTTGACGGCATGCTCGGTGCCCACCTCGAGGCACCACCGCGAGCCGCCGGCGCACTCCGCGGCGGCGACCACGAGGGCCAAGTGGCGGACGACGGTGGTCGACACCAGTGGTAGCTGGCGCTCCGGGGCCACCACCACGCCCTCGACCCGAACGGCGGCGACACGTCGGGTGGGGTCGAGGCTGGGCAGGCCGTCCACGGCGACCCCCCCGCCGATGTCGAGGAGGCACCACACCACCACGGGGTCGGCTCCCCTGCCGGCGACGGCCACGGGCGCGAGCAGCCGGCGCGCCAGCGCGGCTCCGAGCACGGGGCGCAGCTCCCCGGTCACGGCCAGGGTGCCGTCGTCGCGACGCACGCCGTCGAGCGCGCCGCTCCCGGGAAGGGCGACGGCGGCCGGGCACGTGCCGTCGGCGAGCGGCGCCAGCAGCGCCTTGCGTTGGGCGTCGTCGGCGCCGGCCGAGACGACCGCAGCCACCAGCATCGTGGGCACCACGGGCCCGGGGGCCACGGCTCGCGCCAGCTCCTCCACCACGACGGCGAGCTCGAGCATGCCGAAGCCCTGGCCGCCGTGCTCCTCGGCCACGTGGATCCCGAGCCATCCCTGCGCCGCCAGCTCGTCCCAGAACGCCGGAACCGTCTCGACGTCGGCGTCGAGCAGCGCCCGGGGCACCTCGGGCGGGCAGCGCGCCTCGAGCCAGCGGCGGACCGTCCGACGCAGCGCCTCGTGGTCCTCCCCGATGCCGATCGGCATGCTCCTGCTCCCTGTCTGTGTGGACGGCCGGTCAGAACCAGCCGATGGCGTGGTCGATGGACCACACCTGCCAACCGTGCGCCCCGAGCACCACGGCGGCGGCCAGGACCATCATCAGGTTCTGCCCCTGCTCGGCCCAGTCATGGATCATCAGCACGAAGTACACGAGGTTGAGGGCGATGCCGGCGAATGCCGCCACCGGTGTGAGGAAGCCGAAGGCGAGCCCGACGCCCAGGCTCAGCTCGCTCATGAGCACCACCCAGGTCATGGCCTTCGGGTGGGGCTTGACCACGGCGTCGAATCCTCTTCCCACGACCTTCCAGCGGTGCTTGCCGGCGATGTCGGCCGCCCAGTTGATCCCGGCCTGTCGCTTGATCCAGGCCTCGAGGTTCTTGTGGCGGAAGCTCTCCAGCCACCACAGCCCCAGGCCGATGCGCAGCACCGCGACCCACTGCGGACCTGTCAGCAGTGAGGTCTTCACCTCGTTCGTTCTAGCACCCGCCGACCTGGGGCTTCATAACCCGTTCTCGTCCGTGGCGGTCGGTGGCACGGTGCCGGGACCGGGCGGTGCGGGGGTCGGGACGGGGACGGCACCACCCGCGCCAGGGCCGGCGCCAGGTTCGGCGGCGTGCACCGGGACCCGCCGGGGCACCGTGGCGGTGAGGGCGACGCCCACGAGCGCCACCACCACCACGGCCGAGTCGAAGAGCCTGAGTCCGGGCGCCCTGCCGTGCCCCAGGGCCACCGACCAGGCCAGGGCGGCGCCGCCCGCGCCGGCCCCCACGGCGATGCCGAGCGTGATGAGCACCTGCATGGCGGCGACGGGGCCGCCCTGGCGCCCGGGGCCCGCGGCCGACACCACGACGAGCGTGGTGGTGGCGTAGGCCAGCCCCATGCCACCGCCGGCGACGGCCCACGCCGGGAACGCCGTCCACCATGGGGTTCCGGACCATCCCAGCGCGGCGACGCCGGCCACCCCCACGGCCACGAGTCCCAGCCCGGCCGCCGACAGCACGCGCGGGCCGAGACGGTCCTGGGTGTGGGCCTGCACCCACGTCCCCACCGTCCACGTGAGCGAGGCCGCGGTGAGCACGATGCCGGCCTCCGTCAGGCTGCGATGGTGCAGCGACACAAGGGACAGCGGAAGGAACGCCTCGGCCCCGAAGAACGCCAGATTGGCCAGCGCACCGACCGCCATGGCACCGAGCTGGCGCGAGGCCGGCGGTGCGACGCGTGTCGGGATGACCCGCACCAGCGCGGGAGCGGCGAGGGCGAGGCCGCCGACGGCGAGGACGGCGGCCAGCACGGCGTGACGGGTGGCCAGCGCGTCCAGGACGAGCGCGCTCCCCACCGCCAGGGTCAAGGCGACGAGGACCCCGGGCCGGCGGGCGGACGCGTCGGGCTCGCCCGGGACCTTGCCGACGGTCGACGCGGTGGCGGCGTCGGCGAGCCGTAGCGCGGGCAGCGCGATGGCGGCTCCCACAACCACGGCGGGGACGAGCGCGAGGAAGACCAGTCGCCAGGTGAGGTGCTGCGCGACCAGGCCAGCGATGACGGGCCCGACCACACCGGGGACGACCCAGGCGCTCGACATGGCGGCGTAGGCCCTGGGGCGCAACGACGGCGGGTAGCCGCGCCCGACGGCCACGTTGATGGTGACGGCGATGACTCCCGCGCCGGTCCCCTGGACCGCACGGCCGAGGACGAGCACCAGCATGGAGGGCGCCAGGCCGCCGACCAGAAGTCCCGCGGCGAACAGGGCCACCGCCGCCGTGAGCGGGCGGGCCATCCCCACCCGGTCGACGACCGGGCCCGAGACGACGATCCCCGCCACCTGGGCCAGCATGAAGGCGCTGAAGGCCCACCCGTACAGGCGGACGCCACCGAGGTGGGCCAGCACGGCGGGCAGCGCCGTGGCGACCCCGATGGCCTCGAAGGCGATGAACGACACCACGAGCACGATGCCCGTCGTCAACCGCCGGTGCGCGGCGTCGAACAGCGCGGGGACCGGGGGCGGCACCACGGCTCCATCCTCGCCGATCAGCGGCGCACCGACGCCCCGACCGAGGGGGAGGCGGTGTTCGGGAAGCGCCATGCCAGCGCTCGGGCAGCCCGGCACGCGCCGTCGGGCAGCCGTGCGCGGGGCGCTCAGGCGGCCCCGTGTCGGGTGATCGGGGCGTCAGTCGGCCCGGCGGTGGAGCTGTCGGTCGTCAGGCGCGATGGATCACGTTGAAGCGCGACGTCACGACGGGATCACCGGTCTTGTCGTCACGCCACACCGTCTCGGTGACCACGAAGGTCATCGTCTTGCCCTTCGACTCCTTGGCATAGGCGTCCACGACGTGGCCCTCACCGACCAGCACGTCGCCGACGAACACGGGACGGTGGTAGATGAATTCCTGCTCGCCGTGGAGGATGATGCCCCCCTTGGCCATGAGGGGGCCGATCACCTCGCCGAGCGGGTTGCCCTTGGGCCGGTCCGCCGGCTGGTCCTCGGGGAACTCGCCCCAGGTCTGCATGACGAAGGGGTAGGTCGGCGGGACCGGGATGGCCTTCAGACCGGCCTCGGCGGCCGCCCGCGGGTCGCGGTAGACGGGGTTGGGGTCGCACACCGCCGTGGCGAAGTTCGCCACGGGGCCACGCTCGACGACCACCTTCGACTTGCTCATCGGCTTGCCGATGATCTTGCGCAGCTCGTCGTCTGACATCTGGTCCTCCCCGTGCCGTCGCCGGAGCGACCCGGAGCGACAAGGTAGCCGGGGTCGCCCGAGGGGTGCGACTCCCGCCCGCCCGCCGGGGCCGCCCGCTGGGACCGCCGCCCGCCCGCCCGCTGGGACCGCCGCCCAGCCCGCTGGCCCCGCGCCCGGACCGGCTGCCGGACCGATTCGGCGTGCCGGCCGCCGACTGCCCCTGCTACCGTGCCCGCGGCCCCGCACGGGACACCGCGGGCACGGCAACCACGGCGAGGAAGGGCGATGCCCGAGTTCGAGACGCTCGGCTACGAGGAGTCCGAGGGCGTGGCACGGGTCACGCTGGACCGGCCCGAGGTCCTCAACTCCTTCAACACGACCATGCAGCGCGAGCTGCGGACACTGTGGCGGTGGCTACGGCGCCACGACGCGGTCCGGGTCGTCGTGCTCACGGGGGCGGGCGAGAGGGCCTTCTGCACGGGCATCGACCGCTCCGAGGCCATGGCCGACGGCCCCAGGCCCGGCCGCGCCGGCTATTCGACGGCGACCGACGGCAGCGCCGGCCCGGAGGACGACAGCGAGGCCGTGCACATCGGCTCGGGGACGACGCCGTTCATGTTCGACGACCCCGGCGAGAACCTCGGGCCGAAGAGCAACGACCTGTGGAAGCCGGTGATCGCGGCGGTGAACGGGATCGCGTGTGGCGGTGCCTTCTACATGCTGGGCGAGGTCGACTTCATCATCGCCGCCGAACACGCCACGTTCTTCGACCCGCACCTGACGTTCAACATGGCCGCGGCCTTCGAGCCCTTGCAGATGACGGGCCGCATGCCCTTCGGCGACCTGGTCCGCCTGACGCTCCTCGGCAGCGAGGAGCGCATGAGCGCTCAGCGCGCCCTGCAGATCGGCCTCGTCACCGAGGTCGTACCGGCCGCCGAGCTGCGCGAGCGGGCCGGGTGGGCGGCGGGCGTCATCGCCAAGGCCCACCCCGTCGCTGTCCAGGGAACCCTGCGTGCCCTTTGGGCCGGGCGCGAGCTGTCACGGGGCCAGGCGCTCGGGCTCGGGTGGGCCTTTGTCGGTCTCGGCAACGACCCCGAGGCGCTCGCAGAAGGCCAGCAGCGATTCGCCTCGGGCGAGCGCGTGGAGTGGCGCCTGCGCTAGACGCGGCACATCGTCGCCGCTACCAGGCCCGAAGCAGACGACTGCTCCACCGTGTCGGCCCACGCCGGACATCCAGAGGCCCTGTTCGGTGCGATCCCCACGCCTCGCCGGTAGCTCGGTCGACGTTCTCGACTCCTGGGAACAGCGATGCACGGCTGGATCGAGGACATCGAGCGGTCGTCTCGTGCTGTTCGGGTCCTCGTCGAGGAGCGTCGAGGACGCTCGACGTCGGAGGCGGTGCCCTACCCCGAAAGGCCGAGTCCCTGTGCGAGCACACGTTCGAGGAAATGCGTGTAGCGGACAGCGATGTGCGTGCTGTTGAAGTACACGTCGTAGTTCCCGATGATGGGGTTGCACCTCTTGGCGCAGAACCAGGGCGTGACATCGACATAGCGTGCTCCTTCTGCGATGGCGGCCTGACGTTCGGCGTTGTTGTACGCGGTGAAGGGCATGCGAGAACACGCCTGGACATCGTCTCGGTGACCGGCCACGCAGGAGGGACCTCCGCTGTCCGGGATGTTGCCGAGGACCACCGTTGCCTGTGCCCTCACCCGTCTGAGCAGCTGGGTCATGCCGTCGTGCCACTGCGAGGGTGTGTACACGTCCGCGAGAAGCCGGGTCTGGGTGATCGCCTGGGTAACGACCAGAAGGTTCGGGTCGATCCGGTTGATGCGGGCCAGGGCGAACGTGTGCCACTGGTCACATGCTTTCCACTCCGTCGCCTCGCGCGGGGTGGGAGCGGGGAGGGGATCGGCGAGGCATCCCAACTTGGAGAGGACGATCAGTCTCCAACCGGTTCGCGTGGCGATGGAATCCAGGGCCTGGAACCACATGGCCGCGTGGGAGTCCCCATAGAGGACCATGGTGCGGGTCCCGACGCGATCGCCGAATGCGCAGGCCGGGACCATGCTGCGATTGATCGTCGCGACACAGCGGGCGGGGGGCTGTCCGAGGTTCCACCGGGGCGCCGGCACGGCGAACGACAGCGGTGGCGTGAGGTCCGGCGGGACCGTCCGGATCGAATCGGATGCCGCCACCAGTTTCAGGACGGTCTGCAGCGAGGCGGCACGGGGTGCGGACGAGGCTGTTCGCACCGGGGCCGAGGGTGTGCCACCGACCACGGCGGCCTGAAGCGAGACGATCCCCAGGGCCACGGCCGTGATCCCCACACCCAGGGCCACACTCGCCCAGCGGACGCGAACCAAGGGCCGGGCGTGGCGGACGGGGTTTTCGACCAGCAGGTAGGTGACCAATGACGCCACGAGCGCTACCAGCACCCAACCGAGGTTCTCCGGAACGGAGAGGCTCGTCCTCCCGCTGTGCTCGGCTGCCACGAGCAGGATGGGCCAGTGCCACAAGTACAGCGAGTAGGAGAGCTTCCCCAACCCGCGAAGCGGTGCCAACCGGAGGAGTGATTCGACGCCCAGACGAGGCGCCCGTACCCCGGCCGCGATGATGAGTGCCGAACCGGCGACGGGGATCGACACCAGCGAGCCGGGGTACGCGGTCTGGGTGCTGAAGACGAAGGCGGCACCGAGGATGGCTCCGAGACCGAGCCACGAGGCGACGGCCGCCAGGTGTTCGGGAATCTTCAACAACCACGGGGTCCCCACCGCCACCAGAGCACCGAGCGCGAGCTCCCACGCCCGGGTGAACGGGGAGAAATAGGCGCCGGTCGGGTGGCTCGCGGTGTCCAGAATCGAGAAGGTCAGCGATACCCCAATGACGATCACGAGGCCCATAGCGAGACGAGCGCGGAGCGAAAGGCGGGTGCGGATACCGGCCAGCAGCAGGAACAGCGTCGGGTAGACGACATAGAACTGCTCTTCGACCGAGAGCGACCAGAAGTTCTGAAGCGGGGATGGCGGTCGCTGCGAAGCCAGGTAGTCCGTTCCGATGGCGGTGAAGTGGAAGTTGGCGAGGAAGACACTCGCCCACCGCCCGTCCGTTGCCGTTAGGCCACCCGTCACGTTGCCCAGAAAGATGTACGCCATGGCCACCGTCGCGACGATGACCAACGAGGCCGCCGGGATGATCCGACGGCAGCGGCGACCATAGAACGCGAGGATCGACGTCCGGCCCGACGAGGCCCGCTCCCGGAGCAGCACGCCGGTGATGACAAACCCCGAGATGACGAAGAAGACGTCGACGCCGATATAGCCGCCCGAGAGTGCCGAGACGCCGGCGTGAAACAGCACCACCAGGAGTACGGCGACGGCACGGAGGCCCTCGACGTCGGGTCGGAACGGACGGTCCCCGGGGGCTGTGCCCGATTCGTCCCCCGACGCCAGGAACCGACCATCTCGGGCGCTCGTGTCCAGATCCGGTAATCCCTTCCGTCCCGTCACTCCATCAGGCATGCGGCCGAGGGTACTTGGGGACGACAACGGACAGAAGCTGGAGGTGATGGTGGGCAGGACCCACGACCTGCGTCTGGGATCCGGCCGATCTCGACCGCCTGGTCCCGAGGAGCCATTCCTCAGGCCGCGGCCGCGACCGCGTCGCCCCGCCTCCCGCGGCCACGGCCCGGATCCCCGTCACAGGCAAGGCCGCGCACCGTCCCAGACGCCAACCCGCCGTTGGCCCACCCCTGAGAAGGCGCTCCACGCTCGGGGCCGCTTTGGGGCTGGCGCCACCGTGGCAGGGGGTCCGGGACATCGGCCCGTCTGAATCGAGGCGCGCACGTGTGGCGCCGCCAGTTGGTCTAGCGGTGCACGGACGACACCAAGAGCCACAGATCGAGAATGGCGAACGCAGTCGTCGCGAGCATGATGGAGTGGACGACCCAAGCGGTCCAGTGTCTTGCGCTGGCGGTGCCGACGGATCGCGACGTGTATGTAGCACTTCTCGTCGGGGAACGCTGTCCAACCGGCGGGGCCAGGAGTCGCACGGAAGAACCGCTCGACACGGGGCCGGGGCGGTATCCACTCATCACAGCTCACCGACCTACGAACGCGGCGTCGGCTTCTGGATCGTGAGCCCGCGTCGGTCCATCTGCTGGTTCGATGGTGTGGGCGTGCAGCCGGACGGCAACCGCCTGATCCCACATACGCAGCACTTCACGGCCAAGGACGAGCAGCACGAGAACGAACAC
>Ga0307372_10004600_pt1 | contig 21142 bp, 20 predicted proteins | sample OX1MG_FD_202533 | JGI IMG/M metagenome (GOLD analysis project Ga0307372, IMG submission 202533) | Soil microbial communities from Risofladan, Vaasa, Finland - OX-1 | ecosystem: Environmental > Terrestrial > Soil > Coastal area > Acid sulfate soil | place: Finland: Risofladan, Vaasa | collected...
CGGCCCGTCGCCTTGACTACGAACAAGGTCTTTGGCGAATGGAATCAGGTCTTCCCCAACGCGGCTTGCGTCGTCACCCTGATCGATCGACTCGTCCACCGCTCCGAGATTCAATCGCCCTGGAGGGCGAATCCTACCGCCTCAAGGAAGCCCAGGAACGCGCCGCACACAAAGCGAAATCCCGCGGCCGCGCCCCACGCAAGTGAGCGCTGAAGCCGATGTTGCGGCCCAACGATTTGCCGCTCGTGTGTCTGCCCACCGGGCTCTCCGATGAGGCCGCTGCAAGCCTGCTCGAGTTCCTCTATGAGCTTACCGAGGCGCTCGAACGTCACTACGGCGCCGAGCTTCGCCGCTACTATCAACCCCCCGCCGACATCGGACAGCACGATCTTGATGTCGAGCCCCCGAGCACCGATCCGCCGTTCTGATCGTTACCTTCCCCTCTCGCCCAAGTGCGCCTACCGACCCATCGCGCGCCCATCCTCAAAATGACGCGCTTTTACATCCTCGGCAACAGTCCTTATGCATGTTGGGGCCGCTGCCGTCCCCTCAAGCGGCGGGACGAGCTCCTGAATGCACGGCCCCCTGGAGCCAGGGCACCTGCTCCAACCGCTGTCGTAACGGCGTCGAGCGTCGCCTTGAGTGGGTAAGCCTGAGAAGCGTCCATGATCCCGGCGCTTTCGGCCCCGAGGATGCGCAAATCGCAATTTTCGGTAGGGTGGAAATATGCAACCACCTACCGATCAACACAGTGCCCGTCGCGTAGCCCTCGCGACAAGCGCCCTCGCCGCCGCGGCGCTGCTCTACATGGGCTCGCTCGCTGCGATCGACGCGATGGCCGGAAAAGCGCTCGCCTCGGCTCCGGCCCAGGCGTTCGCCGCACGAGTCTGCGCACGCACCGCCGGCTGCGAGCACCTCAGGCTCGCCCCCGGCTTCGACTGGCAGCACCTTCAGCGCAAGGTCTTCTACCGCATGCAGGTGGGGCTTCGCACGCGCCTTGAGCGGCAAGAGGCGCTCAATGAGATCCGAACGGCGGCCACGGCCGAGAGTTACTCCCTGCTTGGCTGGGCGCTTCGGGCCGAACCGGTGCTCGAGGCTTCGCTCGCTCCGGCGAACGAGCGCTCGGCCCAAGCTCGCGCGAACCGGGGCCGCGAGCGATGAGCCCCGGTAAGCCCTCTGCGCCTCGCGTGGCCCCGGCCGCCGAGGTCGGTTCGAGCGTCATCGGCGCGCACGCCGGCGGGGTCCTCTTCGGGCTCATCTTCGGGCTCGTCCCGGTGTTTGTGCTGAACGTGGGCTACGGGCTGGACTTCCGGCAGCCGCTTGATGCCGTCGGCCCCGCACGGCTGTGGTGGATGCTCGCACCGGCCGCGCTTGCCCTGGCCTTCACTGCCTACGGGGCCTGGGCGCGCCGGCCGGTGCTCGTCACCGATTCCGCGTGGTTCGAAGCCGCCCCGAGCGCCGTGGGAACGGTGTTTCTGCTCTTTCTCTGGGCGCACCGGGCTTTCGCATTCCTGTGGCCCGCGGCCGCCTTCACCGTCCTCTACACGATCGCGCGCGCGGCGCGCTGGGAGGCGACCGAAGCGCTCGGCCTCGAGCTCGACACCGGCCCAGCCCCTGCCGGGGCGAAGACGCCTGTTGCCGCGCCAAGCGCCGAGTCCGCTTCCGTCATCCCGAGCGCTGTCGCCGATCCCGCCCGGGAGTTTCCGGCCCTTCGTTCCGCTGTCCGCTTCGAAGACGTCCTCGGCATGGCACGCGAGAAGCGCTCGCTCCTCGATTTCGCCCGGGAAGTGAGCCTCGGCCGCGGGAACGGCGCCCTCCTTTTCGGCCCCCCAGGCTCGGGGAAGACGTTCTTGGTGGAAGCCCTCGCCGGCGAGCTCGGGGTGCCGCTCATCAGCGTGAGCATCGCCCGGTTTGCCTCCGTCTACGTGAACGAAACGACCCAGCGGGTGGTGGCCGCCTTTGCCGCAGCCCGAGAGCAAGCCCCGTGCATGCTTTTTTTCGATGAGCTCGACGCGGTGATGGGAAGCAGGGGCGCGACGACGACGGAGGCCGAAGCCCCGAGGATCGTCGCGGCGCTTCTCACCGAGCTCGTCGCCATCCGGGGCCAGAACGTGATGGTGCTCGCCGCGACGAACTTCCCCGAGCGGCTGGACGCAGCCGGTCGGCGCGAGGGGCGCTTTGACCTCAAGATCGAGATCGGCCTTCCCGATGCCGAGACTCGGCGGGCAATCCTCAAACGCGGCATCGGGAAGGACTACGAACACCGCGTCCGCGAGGGGACGCTCGAGATGGCCTGCCGCCACTTCGAGGGGTTTTCCATCGCCCGGCTCTCGGCAATCGCTGCCCAGGCCCGCCGGTGGCTCGAGGCCGACACGACTGGCATGGGCCAGCTCCAGTTCCAGACGCTTCTGCAGGCGCTTCGCAAGCTCCAGGGGCTGAACCTCGCTCACCGCTACGAGGGGGTGCCCGAGCTCGGGGAGCTCGTTCTTGATCCCCGTACACGGGAGGAGATCGAGAGCCTGGCCGCCACCATGGCCGACCTCGAAGAAAAGGAACGCCAAGGCAGCACCGTCACCCTGGGGGCGGTGTTCTACGGCCCCCCCGGCACCGGCAAGACCCTGACCGCCAAGGCGCTCGCGAAAGCCGCGCGGTGGAGCTTCGTCGCGACGACCGGCCACGACCTGCTGCGAACGGAGGACGCCATGGACAAGGTGCTCGAGCGAGCGTCGGATGAGCGTCCGGCGATCCTCTTCATTGACGAGGCGGACGACATCCTTGGCGAGCGCACCGTCTCGCCCCCCCACACCCGGATCGCCACCAACAAGCTCTTCACGCTCCTCGATGGCGAGCGGGGGCGCATCCCGGACGTCTTCTTCATTGCCGCGACCAACCACCCGCAGGCGCTGGACGAGGCGGCGCTGCGGCGCTTCCCGCTGAAGATCGCCTTCGCCCTGCCCGGCTTCCGTGAGATCGCGCATTACGTTACCGCGTGGCTAGCAAAGCGCGCCGTCGCATGCGCACCCGACTTCACTCCCCGGGCGGCAAGCCGGATCCTTGCCGGGTGCTCGATCGCAGAGGCCGAGATCGCGCTCCAGCAGGCGGTCAATATCGCGGTCTCGGAGCGAGCGAGGAACTCGAGCCGGAGCCTAGGGTCGGGGGATCTCACCCGGGCGGTGCGGAGCCTGTCGTTCGGTTAACTACGCCCCATCGAGCCTCGCACTGCCGGCTCGCCCGTCGGCGGGATCAAGGAGCGCCATGCATACGCCTCGACGTGGCGGGCGCAAGCGTACAGGCGGCGCACGCCCATGACCGAGTTCTATGCGCGCCAAGCTGAAATGTAAACTTGAGATCCGTGGCAGACTCGCCCGGGTCGTCGGGAAAGTGCACGCGGCCAACGATCCCGCGGTCGCGCCGCGCAGCGCTTGGCCTCTCTACGAGGCGCGCAAGGCTTTTTGGATCGCCTCGCACCCAAAAGCGAGTCCCGAGGAATACGGGCAGGCGATGTTGCGCATCGCAAAGCAATGTGGCCTCTGAACGGACTTTTAATCCGTTGGTCGGCGGTTCGAATCCGCCACGGCCTACCAAATCTTTCAAGGGCTTGGCGCATATGCCAAGCCCTTTCTATTTTCAAAAGTAGACTTCTAGTAGACGGCACGTTTCAAAGATACGCAGGAATCTGCCAAGACTGTCTGATTGCGATTCTAGCGCGGCTCGGTTGTGATGTCCGCAAATGATCTCTTGTCGGCCAAGCCCTCTCGTGCCGAGGCCGTAGGGCTCGGGTTGTGTTGATCACGACGGACAAACGGAACGCCCCCAAATGAACACTACGGAAGTGAAGAGACGAATTCGAGGTACTGACATCTACGTATGGGAAGAGCGGCGCCTGCCGAATCGCCTGGGAACGCAGTTCCGGCTCAGCAACGGTGCTGTCATCAGCATTTATAAGACTGGTAAGGTCTTGGTCCAGGGGAAGAACGCCGAGGAGACCAAAGCAGCCCTAGAGTTACCCAAAGAACGGAGGAAGCGAGAACAGGCCACCTAAGAACACCAGCGATGGCTTGCGCGTCGGCAGCGGAAGGCACGTGCCATCAAAAGAAGAAGTAAAGTACGAGCGTGCGATCAACGATCTTCTACTCTTGGCAAAGTGATCTTCCCAGCGGCGTCAATCGCAGCTTCATAGAGAGTGCACTTCAGCAAGCGATCCAGCAGATTAACAAGGGACTAAACGTCGAAGACTCGCAGCGGCTACCTGATGTCGAATTGGATAAAGACACTAAAGGAGTAACCGGCAGTCCGCCAATCGTCGAAACTATTTTTAAGAAGATAAGCAACGCCGTCGCCGTCGTAGCCGATGTGTCATATGTCGGGAGGACAGATGCGCATCGTCCGGTGCCAAATCCAAACGTGCTCATCGAATATGGGTGGGCACTAAGCGAGCTGAGTCACGGAAGTATAGTCGCCGTGATGAACACCGCCTTCGGTGAACCAAGCTGGGAAAGTCTGCCTTTTAACATGCGCCACTTGAGGTGGCCGCTGACCTATTGCCTCGGCGCCTCCGATTCTGCCGAGCAGAAGAAGACCGCTCGGGACGAGCTGGCGAAGGCGCTCGCCGCCGCCCTTAGGCCCATTGTTGAAAGACGCTTAGCAAACCAGCCGTCCGAAGGCACGGCGTTCGCCGATCAGACTCCGGCCACCTGGAGCCCTTCAGCGTTTTGGGGCCTCAACGAACCCTTCGCGCGGCGAACGTCAGCTTGGGGTACAGCAAACCTCAATGTGCATGATGGTGAGCATCTGTACTTGCGACTTATACCGTCAAAGCCGATTGGACCCCTAAATCCGACCGATGCTGTAAAGATACTTGAACGGACCGATCTTCAACCAATGAGTGACCAGCGTTCTGGTCGCGCAGTGGGTCGAAATAGGTACGGCGCATATGTCGCCTTTGAGGACAAAGGTGAGCTGTGGATGGTTACACAGCTATTGAAGACCGGGGAGCTTTGGGGCATCGAGGCATTGACCATTGAAAAACAGATTCACATGGCCCGCTCAAAGGTGGCCTTCGGCTACGTGCCCTGTTCAGCGTTCGAACGTGTGTTCGTCTCGTCGCTGACGAACTACCTGACGTTTGCGAAGGACGTGCTTAAGCTAGAACGTCCTCTCAAATATCTGGCTGGCTTGACGAGAGTACAGACCTTCAAGATGGCGGTGCCACAAGATCGATTTGGAGCTCTGTTTTTCGGAGACTTCCTTGAAAACAACATAGAGTACTCCGGAATCATCGACACCTATGACGCAACTCCGATTCGGACTCTTCGCCCATTCTTTGATCATGTGTGGCGTGAATCCGGACTTGAGAGACCAGACGAAGACCGCGTTATCGAATAGGGGCCACCCCATATGATGCTGATCTTCGATGAGATCGGCTATTTCATCTTGTCTCTGCTCCCTGGGGTGGTCCTGCTCGCTGCGGTTGACCCAGCGGCCCAGCAAAGCGCGCGGCGGATTCCGCGACAGCGGATCTCGAGGCAGCGCGGGAGCAACTGGTGGCTCTTGCGTCGAACCCGAGCGAGTCAGGCGGCGGTGTGACCGTGAGCCGCTACTGGAAGCAGGGGTCCGTCGACTACAAGAAGATCCCGGAGCTGAAGGGCGTCGAGGTCGAGAAGTACCGAGGGGCCGCGCGGCTCAAGACACGCATCACGACCAGCAGCTGAAGTTCGGGGCACCCGGCGAGAGCTGGGTGCTCGTTTTCTTTTGCGAGGTAGAGGTCATGGGCCGTGACACCTCCTGCCTCTCACCCGAGGGGAAAAGGGGCCGGCGTCGCAGTCACGCAGTTCTGGAAGCAACGGGATTATCGACTGCAAGAAGGTGCCGGAGCTCACGGGCGCGGATCTCGAGACGCACCGGAAGGAGTCGCGGCCCGCAGTGCGGACATTAGCGGGTTGATCTAAAGCGCGAGCCAAGAGGGCTCGCGAATCCTTTCTTGGACACACTGGTACTGTGGCCGCCGCTTCGTCCTCAATGTGCGCTTCCATTTATAGAGCGCGTGCAAGTTCGAGTGCGACCACTCTCAGAAGAGTCGGAGCAGCCTGCAGGCTCCAATGACCTCAATAGCCGACTATCAAAATTCCCTTGAGCGGCAGTTTGAGTCTCCCGCTCGTATACAGCGTATCCAAGAACGTATAAACCTTCTCGAAATCCTGAGATTTCTTGTAGATGTTTCTTACCGCAATGCAGAGGTACTCGACATCCACCATGACGCAGGCCTGAAAGAGGTCCTTGAGAAACTGATAGTTTGTTACGGCGCGTCCCGCCTCGACCTCTACAACGAATCGGGATTCCTCGTGATAGGCATCGGCCTCGAACAATTTTGTTGCTTTCCCGTTCTGGCCGAAGAGAACCGGTATGGAGATCTTGTCAACTGCGGTTTTCCCGGCTTCGACGTTGAATCCCAAGTCCTTGAGGCCGGGCCGGAGCCGGGAAAGAACGATGTTGCTCGCGCTCTCCTTGAATTCGCTGCTTATCTTTTCGTTGTTCGCATGGGAATCGATCTCGGCCGCAATGTCCTTGAAGCAGCCGACAACCTTCGAACAGACGTCGGGTATTTTTTCGTTTCTCGGAAAATATGCCCAGTTGATCACTTGACTAGCCTGGATTTCCACGCCCCGGCATTGACCTAACACCCGAGCATTTTGTCGCGAGGGCTACGCGCTCATGCGCAGCGTGTGATTGTCCCACCAAGGCACCTTGACCGGTGAGTCCAGTAGCCCGGAAGCGATGATGATCGGGAGGTGCGCGCGGCGGTGGAAGCGCACGTGGACCTCGCGTTCGGAGATGGCGACATCGGCCGGGGTATCGATGAGGTCACGGAAGATATGGCGCGCCTGAGCCTCGGCGTAGCCGCGCATGCGCCGCGCCAGGAGGCGGTACAGGCCGCTGGCGATGACCAGCAGCGCCATGTCGAAATCCACCTTGAGACCGACCGCCGAGGACAGCGCATCCATGTGAAAGAACCGCACCGCATCGGAGAGCGCGTTCTCGATGAGCATGCGCTGCGCATAGCGGGTGATGAGCTTGGCCGGGCTCGAGTGCCGATCGTTGCTCAAGAGGATCGTCGGTTCCTCGTGACCGAGCTCGAGGATGAACAATTGGCGAAACGTGGCGCCTTCGAGCGCTACGGCTTGCTCGAACACGCGCGGGCTCTTGTACTTGCGCGCCGGTACGTCCAGCGCCACGCGGCGCCAGGCCGAAGGCGCCAAGGCAGAGATCTCGGCGAGCAGACTCGCCGAGCGGCGCCGCAGCGTGATGAAGCCGATGCGCATGGCATCGAGCCGCGCCAGATGCGCGTAGGTGGTCAGCCGCGAGTCGAACACCAGGTGGCGCGGAGGCTCCCCGTGGTGTTTCTTCCAGAAGGCGATGAAGCGAAAGATCTCTTCGGCTTCTTCGCCCTTGCGCAGATCGGCGTTGGAGTAGCAAAAGGCCTGTCCGTCGGCGTCCTGCGCCAGGAAGGCGAGCACCGAGGGCTGCGCGCGGCTGCGCATCGAGACGTAATGGCGCTCGATCTGCGGGTCCTCGCCATAGTAGGGCACCGAGTGGAAGTCCAGATTGAACGAAGCGCCAGCAAAGAGGCTCTCCTGAGCCACCGCGCGGTGCCAGGCGGCCAACAGGCTCGTCGTCTTGGCGTGCCCGAGGCGCGAGGAGTACTCCGAGAGGTAGCTCTTCTTCGGGATCGCGTTCAACCCACAAAAGAGCGCCAAGCCCGGATCGGCCACCAGCGCCATCACGTGGCTCTTGCGTTCGATCGACCAGAGCTTGAGCGCAAGCGCTGCCCGTAAGGCGTGTTCGGCCGGGATCATCACCGAGCCCGGCAGTCGAGCCGCCGCCGCGAGCCTTGCCACCTCGAGGCGCACCAGATCGGGCAGGAACAAGAACAACCCGCCGCAGCGCGTGGCAAATTCGGTTGGCGCCCCCAGCGCGAAGCCGCGCACGTCGGCCACCGGCTCCACCGTGGGCCGCGGCCGCGCCGGGCGCTCCTCGTCCAGGCGCCGCGGCAAGGGGGCAAAGCCCTCCGCGCGCAGCAGCTCGCGCACCGCCGTGGGGCTCAACGGGGACGCGTGCTCCTTGAGCGCCTCGGCGATCTCGTAGACCGAATGGTTCTGCTTGCGCAAGGCAATCACCAGATCGTGCGCTTTGGACTTCTTGGGCTGCTCGCGCGGCCCCGGTGTGGGGGAAACAAAGAACTGCGGATCGCGATTGCGGCGGAAGGCGTGGCAGAGCACGCGAAACGAACCGGCGCTATAGCCGAAGGCGCGCGCCACTTGCTGCGAGGAACGGCCCTCCAGGAAGTAGGCGCGCAGCGCCTCGTACATGCGCTGGCGCGGGTGGGAGGGCTGCGCGAAGAAGCGGCGGCAGGCCGTTATGTCCTTAGGTGCGCCTATACCCACCCATGCATAGTGCTACATACAACCTATGGTTGTCAAGAGCTGGACCCGCCACTACCCATGGTGGAGCCACTCGCCCCTATGAATACCGGCCACGAAGGCACGGGCCGTCGCCCCTCACGCACCCTGCGCCCGTCGCATTGGCCCACCCCCAAGCAGGCCGAATGTCGGCCCGTAGGCGCACTACACGGCTAACGACGGCGACCCGATCCCAATCGAATTAGCAGGCAAATCTACAGGCGGGCAAGGCGCCGCCGTTAGGGTAATCCCTGGCCGTGGAAATCCAGGCTAGGATGCTCGACCAGTTGCGCAGCTGGTTGAAATGTGGGAGAACCCTTACCGCTTTCTCGAGTGTGTGGCAGCACGAATCAGCAGAGCATTCAGAAGATCTATCCGCTGCTTCTGCTTGGTTGAAACTCTGTCGGCATCGAGATCGTTCGCGGTCAGCAGGAAGAGAAGCACCTTCAGCAAAGGAAGATCCGTCCTGCTTGCGCGGCCGCCGGTAAGCAGGCTCTTTCTCAGGGAACTGTTCAGACTGATTACACGCCGTTTCCGGTCAATGCTGAACAGTTCTTCGTTCGACAGTTTCTTCCATTCAAATCCAACATAACGCGCGCGGCTACCGTTGGGCGTCAGAAGCGCCCGGGCCGAGACGGCGACATCTGCGGGCAGCCCGTTGAATGGGATCAAAGGACGGCTTTTGTGGGCTCTGATGTCCTCATGCCGGTAGAGCTGCTGAGCCGCCCTCCTGTACGCGTCGAACGTCTGCCCGTCAGCCGATGTGGCGGCTGTAACAGCGATACAGAAACTCGGGGGCACGACTACGGCGGATTTCTGTACGTTGAGACCGAACGAGTCGTCGAGTTCGCACGGAAGGTCGATCCTTATTCTTGCAAGTGAGCTGTGTTGCTCCGTGTCGTGCTGAACCAGACCGTTCCAGCCTCCGGCCTGGATCAGGCGGTCATTTCGGTAAAAGTAGAATCCCTGGCGTGCTGCCGCCTTGTTTCCCAGTTTGTACTGAGGGAGAGGTGAATTCGGCGGCCAGATGTGCGCCTCCAAGTGCAGCACCCTGCTCCCGTCGATTGTTGTCCGGAACGTCTTCGGGTAATCCGGACTGCCCGATGCCGGATACGCAAACGGGTTGAGGGGACTGACGGCAACGTGGAAGGAATGAGGAGTCTGTCCCGCTGTCTGCTGATCCAGGTAGATGCCGACCTTACCGCTTTCCAGATACCGGTGGAAACACAGACCGAGATGCGTTTCAAGTCGGCTGGCCAGTGCACGCAGAGTCGGCCGGAGCCCCGCGGAAGAGACCGACAGTTTGTCGAGTTCGTCCCAGACAATGACTGTTCCGTGTCTCGCGAGATTGAAAGGCCCCCACGTGCCCTTTGCCTTGCTCAACTCGGCGTCGTCGCGAATGACATCACAGTCCCACCCGTTTTCTATGCCGTGAACGGTCCATCTCCGGCCGCTGGACCTGCCGGCGCGGCGGGTGAGGACGGTCAGGGATCTTGCGAAGCTGAGTGATGCCAGCTTCAGTCCCATCCCATACCTGCCTAGAGAAGCCGGCGTCAGATCGCGTTCGGATCCGAACCGCATCGCTTCGCGAAGAGACTCTTCGGACATTCCGCTGCCGTTGTCCGCAACAATGACTGACTGGATCTGCTCATTACGGCACAGAAAACGTACAAGTATGCAGGACGCGTTCGCGTTGATCGAATTGTCGATCAGGTCCGCGACCGCGTGCTCGAAGCTGTACCCGATCTGCCTGAGGGCGGAGATCATCCGGGCCGCATTCGGCAGCGTTCGCTCGCGACGCACTGCCAGGACGGCCTCGGTCTCCGAGGCTACGGCGGATTCATGGAGCTCAACGTCGTTGTTCATATCATCCGTGCTCAATGCCGTCGTTTCCTGGCTTGTCCGATCGCGTGGAACAGTTCGTGTGCAACGCGCTCGGGCTTCCGCAATTCACACTCCCATACATACAGTACCTTCCAGCCCATCTCCTGAAGCTCCCGCTTGACGCGTCTGTCTCTGGCGACATTGGCCCTGAACTTCTTTCGCCAAAACCGGCTGTTGCTCTTCGGCGAATAGGCAAACTTGCACCCTCTGTGTCTGTGCCAGAAACAGCCGTTCACAAAGATCACAGTAGCGTACATCGGCAGAACAATATCGGGTGTCCCGGGCAGATCCTTCCGATGCAGGCGGAACCGGTAGCCGCGTCGGTGGAGAAGGGAGCGAACCAGAACCTCCGGTGACGTATTCCTGCCCGGAATTCGCGACATGTTCCAGCTGCGGTGAATGCGGGAAAGCCTATCCATGCGGGTGCAGCGATCGTGAGGTATCGAGCACGGTCTTTACTATATCCGCGATCTGCCTTGCCAATAGCGGAGGCACCGCGTTTCCGACCTGAGTGTATTGTTCAGTTCGATTTCCGCAGAAGAAGTAATTGTCCGGGAAAGTCTGCAGCCGAGCCGCTTCACGCACCGTGAGGCTGCGACACTGGGCAGGCTCGTAATGGATGTAGTAGTGCCCGTCCTTTGCGATATGGCTTACGACGGTCGTCGCCGGCTCATCCCGCTTCTGCACCCGGAACCGGTCAGCGAAATTGCCGTGTCCCAGCGATACGCTGACATTCCGGTGCTTTGGAAGCAATGAATCTGGAAAATCACTCAGACGCGGAGATCTCCGGACCAGTTGCGTGAAGCAGGCCGCGTAGAGGTACCGGTAGAGATCATCAGCAATGTGCGCGCGGGTTGCGGAATTGCATACCCCCTGGACCCGTTCGTCGACATACCAGTCGCTCTGGTAATGACATGCAGGCCGGCATCGTATGAATTCGCCGCCGCGGTCATGACGCGGCGCACTGAGACTGCGGACCGTCTTGATGATCAGGCGTCGCACCTCTTCACCGGCTTTCGCGCGCACTTCGGAAAACCAGGGCTCCCGGAGACTTTGTCGCATTACCCGAAGCCATTCCTTGCGGGAATCGATTGCACCCGTAAGTCCCGGACGCAGCCGCGGAAGTCCCTCCAGAACGCGACGGACGGTCACCGGGGATTTGACCGGCGTGAGAAGCGGCGGGGTTGATGCAATGTCGTGCCGGACCCCGAGCAGTATCACCCTGTGCCTTGCCTGGGGTATTCCGTACCGCTCGCTTTCGATGACATAGGCGTCCGGGTCGTGATTCGGGGATCCGAACAGATCGAAGCCTCTTGACTCCTGAACGAGCGAGTAGATTCGATAACCGTCATAGGCTTTCTTTACGCGATGACGATCACCGATTGCTTCTCTGGGATTCTGAAGATCTTCGAGAATCCGCTGAAAGATCGACAGACCGTCGACCTTGGAGGAAAGAATGCCCGTCACGTTTTCCATCACGAACACGGCCGGCCAGTGTGTCCCCAGTACGTGCAGGTATTCCCGATAAAGAAAATGCCGCGGGTCCGCGTTCACCTTGTCGGCCGACAGACGGCTCTTCCGGGACCGGCCTGCCACGGAGTACGCCTGACAGGGAGGGCCGCCGATCAGAACCCACTCCGTGGCGTTCCCGATCGCTGCCTCAATGCGCGAATCCAGCTGTTGACCGGACAGCCCTTCGGAGCCGAGCTCCGCACACCACGCCTCCTGACGCGCCGCGTGAGCCTGATCCGGGTGTCGTCCAAACAATGTGGCTCTGTCGATTTCGCCACGAAGCAGTCGGTAGTAATCCTCAGGAATTTCGGACGCAGGAAATTTCCGGAAGAAGCTGCGAAGTTCCAGGGTCTGATGCGCGCTTGCCTCTTTTTCAACTGACAGCCTGAGTTCAAAAACCGGTGCATCCGACACCGCGAGTGATGAGAAACCCTCTCCCAGACCTCCCGGTCCCGCGAAGAGGTCCACTACCGGCACGGGCCGCGGGCGGATGCTTCGGGCCGATCGCACGGAGCGGGACGCTTTAGCTGTGTGAGGCCCGGGATTGGTCAAGATTGTCCTGCGGAACAGTGATCACGACGTCGCGACCGATATGTTTTCGATCTTCGAAGCAGCATGTTACCAGGTGCAGATGGCCGTTGCGGCATTGAGAGGGATGAAAATGAGCACTTGAGCAGCGCCTCACGCTGCTCAGTCGCAGCCATGTACCGGCTGGACCGCCCTGCTAACCGGCTTCGGCGTCCTCCGGCACCCCCGGGATTCCTCCTCGGACCAGACTCCTCTCCGATTGCCGGATGAGATCCCGGAGTTCTTCCCGCAGTACGTCCTCCGGCAGCATGCCCATCGCTCTGATCGCCGTGAGGCGGAGCAGGCGCTTGTGGACATCACGGTTGATGTCCGCCCGACGGCGCTTGATCTCACCCTCCGCGACCGCCCTCCTGAATTCCGAGCAGTACACGCGCATGAGCCTAAGATTGCCGAACAGACCGGGGCGTTCAAGCATCTGCACCATCTCGTCCTCACCCAGGAAACCAAGCAGCCTGACGGCCTCCCCGTCATCGAGATTTCCCGCAAGCACGTATGCGCGCCACCAGAGACGATGGAAGTTGTTGCGCCTTCCGCCAAGGAAACGGTCGACCGATGTTGTTCCGCCGGAATCACGGAACCTCCAGATGACGATGTCCGGCATCAGGACGCAGGTCAGGTACTCCCACAGACCTTCGGAAGCCGCCTCGTTCGCGGTGATGTCCATGCGCCTGTAAAGGGTGACGGCAATGTGTGCTTCGCACTTCTGGGTGTCCTTCCTGTTCGCTGCCGGAAAACCGTACTCGCGCGCGCTCGCCAGAACTGCGGCACGGAGCTCCGAGAGTTCCTGCGGGGTGACCCGGGTTCCTCCCGTGGCTGAATACACGGAGATTGATGACGGGTCGCCGTCCCTTTCCTCGGCGCGCCGCGTTGCCTCCGTGACGTCCATTGCGGAAAGTGCGGATGCGGCCTGCCGGCCTACGTCTGCAAGGAGGTGAGGAAAAAGCCTTGGCATTTACGCTGCGAAAAGACCGAAGCGTTCCTGCACCCTGGCCGCAAAGAGTTCCGGCTCGCTCTCAAGGCGGTTGCGTACCGTCTCGAAGTCCTCGCCCTGAAACGTCGAAGCGATCAGATCGGCCACGACCTGTCCCACCGTGCCTTCCTCGAATTCGGATGCAGCCGCAAGGAACTCCGGGCTGCGCAGAGCTCCGCTCATCAGCGAGCGGGCGACATCCGAGTAGATTGCGGACACGATATGCTTCTGGGCCGCAGAGGGATTCGCTGCGGTAGCTGCCTCGACGACCGCGGTGTGTCCCTCGTTGAGCAGCAGCCGCACGCTTCCCATGAATAGGTTTTCGAGACTGCCCGGGCGCCAGTCCAGAACCCAACCTGCGCCGCGAGGGTACAGACCATCGAACTTCCGGACTTCCACGGGAAACCTGGCGCCTTTGCCTTCAAGCGCCACCGACTGGCGGTCCTGCCAAAGGATCGCGCCCCTGGTGCCTGCCACCAGGGGCGAGCGTTCGCCCTGCTCGGCGACGTCAAGAACCACGATCGTTCGCAGAACAAGCATCCCCCCCGAAAGCCCCGCGGGAACCTCGACCGAAACTTCGATCTCTCCGTCCGTGGCGCCGAGCGCTACCGCCTTCCCCGATCCCCGAAGGGCCGTCCGGAGTGAATGCCACTGCGCCACAGCCGCTACCCTGTCTCCGGCCAGCAGTCTACATGTCCGTCGGATGGACGCGATGTCGAACTCGACCGACCGGGTCACGCACAGTGCGGTGCCTGGATCCCAGTCCCGGACGTGGCCCTCGATCGTTTCTGTCGTCCTGTCCGGGAGCACGCGGCGCCATGCGGCCGCACGCACGGAGGCCGGCGGTGCCATGCAGTGAGGAAGGAGCGTAAGCGCCGGTCTCATCCGCCTATTCGGCCCGCAGATTGACCATGACCATTGCGTCATCCGGCACCGAAACGACCACCTTCCACACTCCCTCCTCGAAGGCCGGGATCTGTGCCAGGTCCGTCCCCGCGGCAAGCCGCTCTCCGTTCGGCCTGAGCCAGTGAATCACTTCCGGAAGGCCGGCGCCGGCCGGCGGGTCGTTCTCCTGCTGATCCCCGTCGCCGACCGCCACTCTTGCAAGGGCGCGGACCGGAGTTTCCCGCGTGCCGGGCACGGCCGATACGAGGAAGGACACGGCGACTGCCTTGCGCGTCCCCTCCATTCGATACTCCACGTCTCCCGTCGGTCTCACATTCGCCCGTCGAACCCGGCCGCCTCCGCCACCGCCCCCGCCCCCGCCCGCGCCGGGCGGGGGAACATTGGGGCGTCCCGGTCCCGCGACGCTCGTGAGCAGCTCGCCAAGCCGTTCCGAGAATCCGCCCAGGGGCAGCGTGGATCCAGGGCCGGTCGCCGGTGCAGCCAGCATTCCCGCGAAGCGCGACGTTGTGTCTTTCATCTTCTGAAGCGCAACCCGCACCCGGCTCTTCTGGGCCGGATCCCCGAGTGTCTCGGGGCGCCAGTCGTCGTGTGTCGGCGGCTCCGCGGCGGCAAACGCATCCTCGTACTGCACTTCCGAGATGAATACTCCCGCATATTCCACAACGTCGTCGGGCAGTGGGGGCCCCGGCACATACTTCACGATGAGCCGCGTACCCCCGCGCATGAGTGCAACGTGGTGACTCGGCAACCCGACCCACGCGGCATCCTCGGGATCTCCCGTATCGATGAGCTGCCGTGAGTGGACTCCGAATTTCTTCAACGCCAGCCAGCCGATTGTTTCGGAGTACCGCTTTATCGCGGTACAGCCTTCCGCCGTTCGCCGATCCTTCATGGATTTCACAGCGAACCTGTATGCGTTCACGAAGCAGGCTACGGGAGGAAACGAGGTCGGATCGGGAAACGGGACATCGCGAAACCTGGGCCCGACTCGAATGGCCGCCTGGAACTTTACCGGCGGCGGCAAACCGGCTCTTTCAGGGATCATCTTGGGCCACGCGAACCACACAAGATCCAGTACCAGACGGTTGACGGCCTGGGCCAGAGACCTTTCCTTCACTTCGCCATCACTGTCGACGCTCAGGTCCGGTGAAATCACAAGGATGCTTGTGCCGGTCTGCGACCCTTCGAATTCGGGCATTCCCAGTGCCGTGGCAAGCTGTCTCGCTTCCTTGCCGGTGACCGGATCGACCACGCCGTCGCGGTCGCGCCGTCCCCACCAGCATCGTCCGGTCCGCCTGATCTTCCTGCGGCCGATCATGGCGTTGTGCTGATCGCCAAGTCCGGCAGCAATGAACCGGTCCTCGAAACCGCCGTCCTCGGACTTGATTCTCGTGTGCACGCAGATCGTTCCGGCTCTGCTGGCCTGGTAGAGAGACGCCTTGCCATACCCGTACGTTCCGCCGTCGATCTGGACGCTTTCCGCTCTGCCGACATCCCGGACGAAGGCAACGAAGTTCCGGTCCGGTTCGCTGACATCGAGCCTGTCAGCGCGTGTGGGACCCACCAGCCCTCGGGTGCCGCGATCGCTGATGCACAGAACATCCACCGTGTCGCGCTCCAGCACCTTCTTCAGCGGAAGCGCTTCCGGCAATTCTGGAAACACGAGCGTCCTCGCAACGTGCATCACGGATTTCGTCAGCGTCCAGGCGTGTATCATGAACTGCACCGGCTCATTACCCGGTACGCGAGCGTCCCAGCTGTTCTGAAGTGCCTCGCGCGCAAGCAGCGTGAGCATCCCCATCTGCGGGCGACCGAGAGCCCTGCGCACGCCCTCGCCGCCGATCCCGCCAGTGGGCGCGTAGTCCTCTTCTTGGAGGTCAAGGGGAGCCGGCATCGACAGCTCCCTGCGTCAGCTTTCGCAATGCCGCGCCCCTTGCCGCGGCATCGAGCGGCATGGGAGGTTCTCCGGATAGGTCGATCATGTATCGCAGCCGGAGAGTTCCCGCAGGCAGTCCGCCACCGGCGAAGCTTGACGGCACGATCTTCGGAAAACCGCCTTCAACCCGGTACAGCCGCGTCTCCAGCACCCGGTAACATCCCGGATAATCCCTGAGAACCTGTCCGGCAAGATCGAGGCCTTCCAGCTTTCTGTGCATCTCCCCGGCAGGAACACCGGCCCGCACGATCTCTTCATGAAGATCCCACAGGGTCCTTGCACCGGCCGGGACCTTTTCAAGTCGTGTGAAATTCACGAAGAGCGCAGTACCGGCCGGTGTCTCGAGCTGCGTCTCCCCGTTGATTTCGATGAGCCGGCCGTACCTGCGAGTGGAAGTCTTGACTTCGATCGCCGTGTCCGTGCCCGAGAAATCGAATCGTCCGCCTTCAGGGCCCGTCCACAGCCGGATCGAGCGCGGCGAGATCGTCACCAGTTCAAGTAGAAGCATAAGCTCGCCGAAAAGGCCGATTGCGGTCCGATCGTCCAGCTTTCGCGTCTGCTCCGATCGAAGGAGGTCCCGCCATTTCTCGAGGGAATTCCGGCAGACGCTGCCTGGGGCGGCACCTTCGGCAAGGGCGCTCAGGACGTCCTCCACAATGTGCCCGAACTCCGCGTTGAACCGCGACTTGAGACAGGCCAGATCCGAGTAGACTGTGGTGACTCCTTCGTAGCGGAGCGTTCGGCTTCCGACCTGCACCCCTTGGCTTTCATGGTCCTCCCCCACGTTGCCTCCCTGCACGGGTACGAGAAGGTGGCGGCATCCGGAAGCGTCGATGCCGTAGAGGACCTTGCCGGTGGAAACGGACAATCCGGAGTCGTTCGCGGTGATCGCTTCAGCTTCCGCCGCACGGCGCGAGCGAAGGACGTTCCACTGCCCCTCCGAGATTCCCATACTATTGCGCCTCCTCGAGGACTTCCTGAGGCAGCTCCTCCTCCTCCGGCTGCAGCACCGTGAGATCCGCGGTCATGTACTTTACGGCTCCCTGTGTACCGCGCTTCGTCTTGGGGAAGACCAGCGCCATTCCCATGATGTCGTCGACCGCGTCCAGAGGCTCGCGTACGTCGCCTCGGCGGGCGTCGGGCTTCGACACGCGGTGTATCGGGTAGAGAATAAGAAGCCCGTGACCGGGCACCGCCCTCGACCGCTCCTCCAGCAGATCCTCGCGTCCACCGCCCTTGCTGGAGTCCCGCCCGGGAACATCGTGCACGACGTCCGGCGTCGACATGAGCGCACCTATGTTTGCGTAACCCTCATCCACGCCTATTCCCTTCAGTCGGGATCGCCTGATCAGGTTCGCGCGACTTCCGCCGCCCGTATCGATGTCTCCCAGCTCGGTCCCCCTCTCCTGTCCCATGACCGCAACGTTCCACTTGAGCAGACCGCCGGCAGCGTTCTCCGCTTGAACGTAGTCAAGAAGCGCGTCGCGCCTGAACTGATCGCTTCTCTCGTGGACCTCGTATGCGGAAAGGAACCTCTCGATCTCGGCGACCGGCACGTCGCGGCACAGGCGTCCCTGCGGCATTTCCTCGATCCTTCCTCCTGCAGAGGCACGACTGACGAGATCACGCGCCGCCCCGAGATTGCGGCCGAGCCAGAGGGGATCCTTGTGGCAGAACATGGTTGTCTGAATCGCCTGAAGACTGTAGCTGACTTCGCATTCGACCGCGTGCTGCATCTTCAACCGCGATGTGATCATCAGCTGCGGATGCGTCCTGATTCTCGGTGCGAACTGGAGCGGAGTGATCGTCTCACGCTCGTAGCGCTGAATGTCGTTCCGTATCTCCTGCTCCACCGTCGCAAGATCGTAGAAGTAGCCGCGAAGCTCATCGGTCATCCAGACGCGGGGCAGGTCCTCATACCCTCTTCGGTATCCGAACCACCTCCCCATCTGGAGCAGCGTGTCGTATGCGTTCGATGTGCGCAGGAAGACACTCGTCACAAGCCCCTCTAGTGTCAGGCCGCGTGCAAGCACGCTTCCGCCGACCACAAGGAAGACGCCGGGCTTGTCCCCGTACACGAGCCTCTCCTCCTCGATGGTCTGGTAGTTCTCGATGATGACCGCGCATTCGCGCAGCACCTCCGGCAGCAGCGGGCGCAGCTCGTCGAAGGTCGGGATGGCGTGTTCGCGGCCCTGAATGTCCACCCGTCTCGCCTCGTCATTCCACAGGGCCTCAAGCCGCTGCAAAACTGTGCGGTCGCCGGCAGAAACAGCCGCTTCAGTTTCCCTCGCAAACCGCTGCAGCGGTTTCTGGAACTTCTGATGAACGCTCACGTACTGCGTCGAATGAATGAGCATCGATGAGTGCTTCTGCCTCTGGCCGCGGTACCACCTGACTGCAGTAGCGATCCAGAAGTACTCAATCGCACGCTGCAGGCTCGGACAACGCGCCAGATCAAACTCGAACGCCGAAGTCCTGCTCTGCGGCCTCAGGTTCGGGACTTCCTCAAGCGGGATCGTCCTGATCACGTCAAGTCCGGCACTTTCTACAGTTCCGTCGCCCTCCAGGCGATCACGCCCGAAGATCGTTTCGGGCCCGAAGTACTGATTGGGTCGAGGCAGATCCACGACGAAGTCCCTCGGGTAGAGGTCCACGGGATCCGACGGGTCGACAAACACATTGGCAAAGGGCGTCGCCGTGTATCCGATGTATGCAGCCTTCTGCAGTCCCTCGAGAATTTCCTTCAGCAGCCCATTGATCCGGGAGGTGCCCCCTGAGCGTGCCGCGTTCAGGCTGGCCTGATCCGCCTCGTCATCGATGATCAGCACGGGGCACGTGGCAAGCGTCGTCCGGCTCGCGGCCCGGAACCAGTCCCTAAGGAGCCGAAGCCTGCAGGCGTTCTTCTTGACGACGCAGAGCGCCTTCTGGTTCGTCCGCGGATTCAGGAGCGCATCGGCGTTCTGCGCGTAGCCTCGGGAAAAGTCATTATCAGGGGCTGTAAGCGACACCCACTCACTCGCGTGTGGCCCTCGGAGCTCATCCTCGAGCCGCTCCTGTGTCTGGCGCCTCAGCTTGTTGGTCAATCCCGACAAGACCACGAACATCTTGTAGCCTGCGTCGGCGGCCTTGGCGATTACAGCCGTGAAGTTCGCCGTCTTTCCGGACTGAACATAGCCGAGCACCAGACCGCGCCGGCTGAAAGCCCCCGTGCCCGGATGGTCAAGCAGGGAAATGATCTTGCTGGACGCGTTGTCAAGATCCTCAATGTCCGAGCTCTCCCACTCCTTGCTCTGCAGCAGTCTCTTGTACGCATTCCAGTAGCGGGAATCAGGCCCCGGACCGAGGTACCAGCCGGGTGATCCGCCTTCCCCCTTCATGGTCGGCGGCGGATAGAGGTTCCTTATCCTGTCTATCTCCGCGCCTACCCGTCTGGCTGACTCATCGACGATCGTGGAATCATACTGGCGGAGAAGATGAGCTCGGATCTGCTCCGGGCTTTTCCTGCCGAGCAGTCCCCTGTAGGTCTCGGCAACCCATTCAATTTCGTCCTCCATGTTCCCCGCTCTCGTTATCAGTACCTTGTCCGCCGCCGCTCAGATGCCGGCACCGGATTCAGGTCATACCATAACCCCAAGCGTCGCAACCTGGCTTCGGCATCTGCACGCTCATAGTCCTGACGCTCAAAGGCCGTTTGCCCGGCTGCATTGTGTCTATACCACCAAGCGAGCCTCACTCGCACCCCCTCGACCCCAACGAGCGGGTTATCGACCAACGCGCGGCAGACCTTCTCCTGCACTGGTCGGTCTTGTAGCAGTCCGGGTGGGCCAGTCTGTTCAGATCGATGTAAGCGAAGTTCTACTTGAAGCGATTCCCGATTGGCTTCCTCTCCTTTGTGCATCGATGCCGATCATTCTTATCTGAAAGTCCAGCCAGCGGACCCGGCGTTGCTTCGGCTTCCTATGGCACGTTCACCCACTACTCCTGCGCCACGTCGACGGCCCGGCGTTGTCCCTGGATCCGCTCGAACCCCGCCAAGGTGAACGCGAGCGGAGCCGCCCCCGTGATCTCCACGTTCCTGAGCGGCGGCAGAAGATCGAGAGAGGTTCGGTTCTCGCCATGTAGGGCAGCGATCCGGATCGAGCGACCGGTTTCGTCGTCCCGGCTCTCATAGATCACCAGCTCGCCCAGGTAGGACTGCTGGTTAGCGAGTTCCCGCACGGGAATGCGGACGCCGCGGTCGCGCATGGGGGTGACTCGGAACTTCATGCTGGCGCATCGGGAGGGGTACTACTGGTATTATATTCAGTATCTCCCTCGCGCCGCTCACCCACGATGCCTTACGCCCTACCGGGGCGGCGCGCGTCCTGATACGCTGACCGTACCGCGCAGGAGCCTCCCGCATGAGGTTCTGGATCTCGATCGTTGTCGCAGTCCTCGCCATCTGCGTCTTCGCGTGGATGTTCCGCTACGACGTCCAGACGAGCATCCTCGGCCCGGTGCGCCTGGATCGGTGGACCGGACAGCTGGAGTACCACTCCTCCGACCGCGGCTGGGTGCCGTACTGTTGCCGGGGATGTAAAAGCGCGTCATTTTGAGGATGGGCGCGCGATGGGTCGGTAGGCGCACTCGGGCGAGAGGGGAAGGCAACGATCAGAACGGCGGATCGGTGCTCGGGGGATCGACATCAAGATCGTGCTGTGCGATGTCGGCGGGTGGTTGATAGTAGCGGCGAAGCTGGGCGGCGTAGTGACGTTCGAGCGCCTCGGTGAGCTCGTAGAGGAACTCGAGCAGGCTTGCAGCGGCCTCATCGGAGAGCCCGGTGGGCAGACACACGAGCGGCAAATCGTTGGGTCGCAACATCGGCTTCAGCGCTCACTTGCGTGGGGCGCG
>Ga0307372_10004601_pt1 | contig 21141 bp, 17 predicted proteins | sample OX1MG_FD_202533 | JGI IMG/M metagenome (GOLD analysis project Ga0307372, IMG submission 202533) | Soil microbial communities from Risofladan, Vaasa, Finland - OX-1 | ecosystem: Environmental > Terrestrial > Soil > Coastal area > Acid sulfate soil | place: Finland: Risofladan, Vaasa | collected...
TCTGTGGGTCTCCCATATTCTCGTATTCGCCTGGAAAGCGACTAAATGGCCACCCGCAGCGGCGAATATTGACAAGCGCGCTTCGGGGAGCCCGTCCTTGTCACGGCGCAAGTTCTTGCCTGGTTTCCTGCGAACATTGGCGATTGCGGCAGTGATGACCGCCTCTCCGAGCGCGATCGTATCCGGCATTGGTCAGGCTCAGGGTCCCTGCGATGGTTGTTCGCGCTACAGGGGCAGCAACACGTGTTGGACATGCTGCAGCTGTCAGAACTCAAACTGCATTACGGGATGCAAGAACAGCAGCGGCGGAAATCCTGACAGATACAACACGTGTATTGGTAACTGCTCGGCAACATTCGCGAGCTGCAATCGAGCCTGTCAGTGACCGTAGGATAGAGAGAAGTACCTTGAATCGTGCAGATTGTTCGTCATTTCGTGTATTGCCACGCACAAACTCGTTCATCGGTTCGCCTACCATGGCGTTTGCCGATAGAAATTCGTTTTGGCCATCGAAGATACTGCAGCACTTGGGGCTTGGCGCCGCAAAACGAGCGCTGAAGAAGCCGTTTGGAGCTTGGGACGCCGCTCCCGCTATTTTCAGCGAGCGGCTCGGCTCTAATCGTCCGGCAGCTCGCGCCGAAGCCCTGCTAGAATTTAAGCACCTTGACATAGCGCACGTGGGGCAGCGCCCGCAGCTTCTGCTGAATGACCTCGGGCACGACCTGATCGACGCCCACAATGGCGATAGCGTCTTGCTCTGCGGCCTGGCGCCCCAGGTGGAAAGTCGCGATATTGATGTTGGCGGCCCCCAATATCGTGCCTAGGGCGCCGATGAAACCGGGTTTGTCTAGATTGTTGATCATCAGCATCACCGGATGGAAGTCCGCTTCCAGAGCCATGCCCTTCACTTCGACGATCTTTGGAGTACCCGCGTTGACGACACCGGCGAGCGTGCGCCAACGCCCGCCGGTGAGCACCTTGATCCGGATCAACGATCCATAGATCGGGGAGGTTTCGCGTCGGGATTCGGTCAGCGGAGCACCCTTCTGCTTCAACACGGCCGGCGCGGACACCATATTCACGTCGGGCATCAGCGGTCTCATCAAGGAAGCCAACGCAATCGCGGTCAGGGGTCGAGTGTTGAGGTGCGCGACCTCGCCTTCGTACTCGATCTCGACCGCCTCGAGGCCGTCGTCGGCAATCTGACCCGCAAAAGCGCCGAGCTTGTCGATGAGACCGATGAAGGGCTTCAGACGTGACGCTTCCTCCGCGCTGATTGAAGCCATGTTGAGTGCGTTGGTGACCGCGCCGGACAGCAAGTAGTCCGATATCTGTTCGGCCACCTGCAGGGCGACGTTCTCTTGCGCCTCGTTGGTGCTCGCGCCTAAGTGAGGCGTGGCAACGAAATTCGGCGCGCCGAAGAGTACGCTCTCTTGGGCCGGCTCCGTCACGAAAACGTCGAAACCGGCCGCGGCGACATGCCCATGGTCGAGCGCTGCGCGCAAGGCCGCCTCATCGACGAGCCCGCCCCGGGCCGCATTCACGATGATGACGCCTCGTTTGGTCTTGGCGAGCGCGTCCGCCGAGAGGATGTTCTTCGTCTTTTCGGTCAACGGCGTGTGCAGCGAAATCAGATCGGCGCGCGCCAGTAAATCGTCCAGCTCGACTTTCTCTACACCGAGCTTGACCGCGCGCTCCGGCGAAAGGAAGGGATCGTACGCGATCACCTTCAATTTGAGGGCCAACGCCCGTTCCGCGACCAGCGCGCCGATATTGCCGCAGCCTATCAGGCCCAAGGTCTTGGCATAGAGTTCGACTCCCATGAAGCGGTTCTTTTCCCATTTCCCGGCCTGGGTCGAGACGTCCGCTGCAGCGATCTGGCGAGCGGCGGCGAACAAGAGCGCAATCGCGTGCTCGGCGGTCGTGATCGAATTGCCGAATGGAGTGTTCATGACCACGATGCCACGGGCGGTGGCCGATGGGATGTCGATGTTGTCGACACCGATGCCGGCTCGACCGATGACTTTGAGTCTCTTCGCGGCGGCAATGACCTCCTTGTCCGCCTTCGTCGCGGAACGCACCGCCAGGCCCTCGTAATCGCCGATGATGCTCAGAAGATCGGCTTTCTTCAGACCGATGCGCACATCCACCTCCACACCGCGGCCGCGAAAGATATCGAGGGCTTTCGGGCTCAACTCATCGGCAATGAGAACCTTGGGCACGATAGATCCTTATTTGTTGATATCGAGTGACGCAACGCAGCGGTCAAATGCCCAGTCGAGCCACGGCGTCAGGGATTGCAGATCGCTTTGTTCGATCGTGGCGCCGCACCAGATGCGCAAGCCCGGAGGCGCGGATCGATAGGATGCTGTGTCGAGCGCGACACCCTCCTTATCCAACAGCGCGGCTAGATTTTGCGCAAACTGTGCTTGACCGGCTTGCGGTCGGGAAACCACGCGTTCGTCGACCACCTTGAGGCAAACGCTCGTGTTGCTGCGAATCGCGGCATCCGACACGAGGAAATCCACCCAGGGAGTCCGTGCCACCCATTCGGACAGCACCTGGGTATTGGCGTTGGCGAGAGCTTGCAGCGCCGCAAGACCGCCGATGCGCTGCGCCCATTTTAGGGCGTCGATGTAGTCCTCCGTGGCGAGCAATGACGGTGTGTTGATGGTCGCGCCTTCGAACAGTTCCTGATCCAGCTTCCCCTTCTTGGTCATGCGAAAAATTTTCGGCAGCGGCCGAGGCGGCAGGTAACTTTCCAATCGAGCCACCGCGCGCGGCGATAGGATCAACATGCCGTGCGCGGCCTCCCCGCCCAGTACTTTCTGCCAGGAGAAAGTCACCACATCGCATTTGGACCACTCGATGGGCTGAGCAAAGGCGCCGCTGGTCGCATCATTGAAGGTAATGCCGTCGCGATTCGCCGGTATCCAATCGAAATTGGGGATCCTCGCACCCGAAGTCGTTCCGTTCTGCGTGAAGACGATGTCCGCCGTCGTGCGCGCAAGCGACAGATCCGGCAGCTCGCCGTAGGGCCGGCCGACATGAATGCGGCAATCGGCAAGCTTTAATTGCTCGACCGCATCGGTCACCCACTCCTCGCCGAAGCTTTCCCAGGCGAACACATCGACGGCGCGCGCGCCGAGCATCGACCACAGCGCCATTTCCACCGCGCCGGTGTCGGATGCCGGCACGATCGCGATCTTGAAATCGGCGGGTACGCCCAATACCGCGCGCGTGCGATCGATCGCCTCTTTCAGCTTGGCTTTCCCGGGTTTGGAACGGTGCGAACGGCCCAGCAACGCACCCTCAAGGGCTTTGAGATTCCATCCCGGACGTTTCTTGGTCGGACCCGATGAAAATCGGGCATCAGCCGGACGGACGTCCGGCGGCGGTATGCGTGTCATCAAGTCGTACTCCCATCCTTACAGATGAGCGTCCGCCGTTGGGAGCGGATGGCCCGCCAAGAAGGATAGAGAAACTTTCCGATCTGTCAACCACTAACCGCTTCCAGCGGCATCAGAGTAAGGCATCGCGCTTATTCGAATCCCTCAGCCGCACCGGACCCCATGGGCGCCCCTTGAATCGCAATGCCTAGATCGTGAGCGAGGCCGCGAACCGCGTGCCGCTTGTACGGCAACGAACTGCGGTGGGGAATCGACCGGCTCACCATGCCCGAGCAGGCCTGCGCAAACGACTCGATGGTATCGTTGTTCAGCGGCTTATCCAGCAGAACCGCCGCCACGCGGTCATCCACGAATGCCGTCGGCCCGATGGACCCGAAAGCGATTCTCGCTTGCGTTATGGTGCGTTGCGTTTCGTCCAATTTCACTATCATTGCGCCGTTCAGTTCGGCAACCGCCACCGACGAGCGCGCGCCGAATTTGCCAAATGCGCTGCGTTGATTCGCCGACAGCGCTGCGAAAGAGAAATCGACGATCGCTTCGTCGGTGCCAAGGGTCGTCGTGCCAGCCTCCGCCAAGAGGTCCCGCAGCGGACGCCGCTCGATGTTCCCGGCGCGATTCAGGACCCCGACCGAGGCATCGAGGACGAGCAGGGCGGGCATCGCGTCGGCACACGGGGAGGCGTTGGCGACGTTCCCGCCGATGGTGGCCACGTTGCGGATCTGCACGGAGCCCACGTGGGCGGCGGCACGCGAAAGACAGCTCGCATGAATCGCGAGCATCGCATCCCGCTGTATCTGCGCAAACGTCGTCATAGCGCCAATGCGGACCAGACCGCCCTCCTTGCGAATGAATGCGAGCTCGCGCAAGCCCGAGAGATCAATCAGCAAGTCCGGGCGGATCCCTGAAGCGCGCAGTCGCAGCATCAGGTCCGTGCCGCCCGCGATCAGGCGACTGTCGGGCGTTGCGCGATGTAAGGCCGCCGCCAGAGCGGCGAGGTCGCGGGGCGCGAGTAGCGCAGGCCGGTTCATTGCGCGCTTCCTCCTTCATCGGCAGCCGCCGCGACCGCCTCGATGATGGCGGCGTACCCTGTGCAACGGCACAGATTTCCGGCAAGCGCCCGTCGGATCTCGTCATGCGACGGCTTGCTGTTGCGCGCCAACAAGGCGGTCGCGGACATCAGCATTCCGGGTGTGCAGAAACCGCACTGGATCGCGCCCAGCTCGACGAACTTTCTCTGCAGCGCGTTGGCGTGGCCCGCGCTCGCCAGGCCTTCGACGGTCAGCACCGATTTGCCCTGCACCTGCGCTGCGAGCACCAGGCAGGCATTGACCGCTACGCCGTCGATCACGACCGTGCAGGCGCCGCACTCGCCCTCCGCGCATCCCTCCTTGGTGCCGGTCAATTCCAATTCGTTGCGCAGCACGTCGATCAGGCGGGCGTCGGGCGCGATGTCGAGGCTGACCTGCCTCCCATTCAGGACGGTGCTCAGCTGCATGAGGCGTCCCACCCGCCGACCTCGGCGACCTCGGCGACCTCGGCGACTTCGGCGACTTCGGCGACTTTGCCGAGCGCCGCCACGATCCGCTCCGGCGTCAATGGAAGCGTCGTCATCGCCGTGCCGAGCGCACGGTTGACGGCGTTGACGATCGCGGCGGCCGTCGGCACCGTCGCGATCTCGCCGACGCTCTTCGCTCCGTATGGCCCATCGTCGCCGTCGTGCTCGACGAGCAGCACCGTCACCGGAGGCATGTCCGCTGCATTCACCAGATGATAGTTCTTGAACCCGCCGGTGCCCGCGCGGCCGGCGCCGTCCAGCACGACCTCCTCGCACAGCGCGCTGCCGATGCCGGCCTGAATGGCGCCGCGACACTGTCCTTCGACCATCCCCCTGTTGATCGCCCGCCCGATGTCGACAGCGGTCAGCATCCGGATCACGCGGGTGAGGCCGGTGAGCACATCCACCTCGACTTGCGCGAACTGAACGCAGTACGACCCTGGGTTGGACGTTCCCTTATAGGTGTGCGTCACGATCATGTCGCGCGCATGGCGCATTCGCGAGCCCCGCACGATCTCGGGATAGGAGAGGTCCGAGCCCGCGACCCCGATGCGCCGCACTCGGCCGTTGACCGCCTCGAGGATCATGGGAGAGATCTGCAGTAGTTCCGCCGCCGCCGCGATCAGGCGGTCGCGCAGCTTCGCGGCCAGCGCGCGGGCGCCCGCTCCGCAGACATAGGTCATGCGGCTGCCAAAGCAGCCGAAGTCATAGGGCGAGGTTTCACTGTCGGCCTCGCGGGCGGAAATCGTTTCCGGCGCCACGTCGAGCTCTTCGGCGATGATGGTCTTCAGCGTGACGACGCTCGCCGCACCGACCTCGTGAATGCTCGCGTTGAGGTCGAGGCTGCCGTCCTCGTTCATCTTCAGCGTCATCGTGCATACATCGGGGAATGCGCCGCTCAATATGCCGTTCTTGTGGGCACCGCAAGCGAGCCCGACGGCCCTTCGAATCCGGCCGGGTCCGGCAGGCATGGCGGCTCGCTCGCGCCAACCGAAGGCCTCGGCCCCTCGCTCCAGACATTCCCGCACCCTCGCCTCACCCACCGAGCGGCCGGTGATCGGGTCGATATCGCCCGGATGGACGAGGTTCCGCAGCCGCAAGTCGAAGGGGTCAAGCCCTAAGCGCCGTGCGATCTGGTCCATGTGAATCTCGGCGCACGTCGCGACGTCCGGTGCGCCCCAGCCACGCATGCCGCCCGCGACCGGGGCATTGGTGTACGCGACCCGGCCCCGGTGTCGGTAGCGCCCGACTCGATACAGCCGCGTCAGCTTGTGGGCCATCGCTTGCGCGTAGTCCGGGGAGCTGCCGGCGTAGGCGCCGGCAGCCAGTAAGGTGTCAACCTCGAGGGAAAGCAGCACGCCGTCGGCACGGACCGCGCTGCGTACGACTGAACGCTGTTCCGGCCGAACCGTCGTCGCGCGGATGCATTCCTCGCGATCCAGCGTCAGCGAGACCGGCCTCCCGGTCTGCATGGCGAGGTAGGCGGTCACGGGTTCGAGAATGAATTCCTGCTTGCCGCCAAAGGAGCCGCCCATCGGCACCTTGACGACCCTGACCCTGTTGTACGCTAGTCCCAGAAGGTCGGCGACCACCGTGCGAGCCCCGTAAACGCTCTGGCATGGACTGTAGATCGTGAGCTTGCCCGAGGCATCGAAATTCGCGAGGCAGGTGTGCGGCTCGATCGCCGCGTGATGCAGCATCTGAGTATGCACGGCGGTGCAGGTGGTCACCGCGCCGGCGGGCAACGCCGCCGGCTCACCGGTCGCGTGATCGAATTGGTGCACCAGGTTGCCGCCGGGATGCACGCGTGTCGCGCCGGATTCGAGCGCCGCATCGGCGCCGAACACCGGCGGCAGCTGCGTGTATACGACTTCGATCAGCCGCGCAGCCTCGCTCGCCGCCTCCAGGCTCGAGGCAACGACCGCGGCGACCCGGTCGCCGACGAAGCGCGCCGTCGATGCAAACAGCATCTCATCGTCGATGCAACCTGCCTGTCCCGGGACGATCCGGTAGCGGCAATACGGCGTGGACGGCGCATCGTGGTAGGAGTAGACGCCGACGACTCCGGGCACCGAGAGCGCCGCCTTCGTGTCGATCGCGCCGACGGCCGCATGCGCGTGCGGGCTTAAGACCAAGCGCGCATACAGCATCCCCGGCAGCCGTAGGTCCGAGCCGTATAGCAATTCGCCGCTCGCCTTCCTGAGCGCATCTGGCGCCGGGTAGCTTCGTCCGACGTACTTGAATGCAGTCGCCATCGATGCTGCTCACGCAGAGCGCGTCGACAGGTTTTCCGCAGTTCCCCCGGGCAGTCGCCTCAAAACGACCTCTGAGCGCGAGAAAACTCGGCACGGATCGCCGCCGATGTCCGGCCGCGCCCGTCGGCGCGCCAGCCGGGCGGTCCAAAGACCACGCCGGCGGTTTCGCGCAGCGATCGTGCCGCGCAAAGATCTCTAAAGATCGCGAGCCATTCGTGAAAGGCGATGCGGATCGGATTGAACGTTCGGATGTTCTCGACGATGCCGTAGCGCGCGGGCTCCGCCGCACGCTCCGCGGCGAACGTCCCGAACAGCCGGTCCCAGACGATCAGCACGCCGCCGTAATTTCGGTCCAGATACGGCGGATTGGCTGCGTGGTGCACACGGTGATGGGACGGCGTATTGAAAAGATACTCGAACCATGCCGGCATGCGGCGGATCGACTCCGTATGTATCCAAAATTGATAAAATAAATTGAATCCCTGTTCCGCCAGGATCATCGCCGGCGGGAAGCCGAGAATGGCCAACGGGATCCACGGCGTCCAGGTGCCGACGATCACGCTGGTCCAGGATTGTCGAACGGCCGTCGATAAATTGTATTCCTGCGACGAGTGATGATTGACGTGCGCGGCCCACCAAAAGCGGCACTCGTGGCTGATGCGGTGAAACCAGTAATAAATGAAATCGTCCAGAACGAATATCGACGCCCACGCCCACGGCGATGCCGGCGAGATCGTCATCAAGCGCAGTCGGTAACAGGCGGTCAGTCCCGCGAACACGGTCCCCGCCATCATCAGGTTCATCAGCAAGTTGCCGGCGGTCATACCGATCGATGCGAAGGCGTCGCGTGCCCGGTAACGTGCTCTGAGGATACCGTAACGGGCGAGAGTCGCCTCGACGGCAATCGCGGCCAGCGAAATACCGAGAAACAGATTGGGCAATGCGGGCTTCCAACTCATGGGCACCCGAGGATAGTGGCGAGGGCCGGGCGCCGCGTCAACCGCCGCCGCCGCCGAAATCCGCATCCGCGATCTTATTTTCAGGATTGCCGGCCACTTGAGGTACGATTCGGGCGTGTCCCCTCGCTCGCTAGGTAAACGCCGGATCGTCGCGCAGGTCGCGCCACTTGCGCTGCTCGCCGCGGCTGCGGGGCCGCTCGTCCACGCCGCCGCGCAAGCGCCGTCCGCCGTACTTGCGCCGCTCGACGGGCAGCAGGTGGTCACGCTTCTCGATCAAACGATCGATTGGTACCGCGCGCAGGGCACGGCACGCAGCCTCGCAACGCGACCCGGCGAATTGTTGTTCGTCTCCGAGGATCGCCAGGCGACGCGGCAAATCATCGGCTTGGCGTTTGCGATCGCGCGCACCGATGCCGAACTGCTCGCCAAGGGCGCCAAGTCGCCGGCGGCCGCGGGCGCTGCCGCCTCGCCGGCGAACGGACTGATCCGCCTGAAGAAGAAATTGAGCGCCGACGAGAAATCGATCGACGCGGAGATGGCATCGGCCCGCGAATCGCTAGCACGGGCGCGCGGCAAGCAAGCAGCCGCGCTGCGGTCGAAAATCTCCGAACTGCAGGGCGAACGCGACTTAGCGGACGCCAGAATCAGCATTCTCGATACGATGGCCGCGTTCATCGACACGAACGACAGCTTCGGCACGGGACCGAATGCGCTGAAAATGCGCATCGAGGCGATGGCGCTCGCCCTGCCCGGAGCGGGATCCGCCGCAGCTACCGCCGCGCCGCTCGCCGAGCCCGCGGCGGACGGCGCCGCGGCCGCCGGTGGCGGCCTTTGGCATCTCGCCGCCAACGTTTTGCGGCTGGCCAACAAGGAACGCAGCATCGGCGCGTTGGACCGCGGCACCGCGGCCTTGCAAGATGCCTTCACGCGGGTACGCGCGCCCCTGATAAGCCGCGTCAAGACGCTGGCGGTGCGCGGCGATGCCTTGGCGGCCGAGGCCGACACGGCGGACACCGCGACTTTGGGCGCAATGCGCCCGCAACTCGACGCGCTCGCCGGCCAATTCAAGCAGATCTCCGTGCTCTTGATCCCGCTCAGCAAGGCCGAAGTGCTGTTCAGGCAATACCGGGCAAACCTCGGCAGTTGGCGCGCTGCCGTCGAGCGCCAATACCGCGAGGCCCTCACGGCGCTCGGCGTTCGTATCGGCGTGTTGATCGTGCTGCTCGTGATGGTGTTCACCGCCGCGGAATTCTGGAGGCGCGCGGTAATCCGCTACGTCCACGATTTGCGCCGCCGTCACCAGCTTCTGTTGCTGCGCAATATTACGCTCTGGTCGCTCGTCGCCATCATCATCGGCTTTTCCTTTGCGAGCGAAATCGGCTCCATCGCGACGTTCGCCGGACTGATCACCGCAGGCGTCGCGGTGGCGATGCAAAGCGTGCTGGTGTCGATCGTCGGCTACTTCTTCCTCATCGGCAAGTACGGCGTGCGCGTCGGCGATCGCGTACAGATCGGCGATGTCACCGGCGAAGTCATTCACTTGGGATTGGTGCGGCTGCATTTGCTGGAGCTTGGCGCGCAAGGCAAGCTCGGACCCACGGGCCGTGTCGTCGCCTTCGCCAATTCGATCGTCTTTCAAGCATCCGGCGGACTGTTCAAACAAATCACCGGTGTGAACATGGCCTGGCACGAGATCAAGCTGACGCTGCCGGCGGGCGTCGATCCGGCCGCGGCCAAGAACCTGCTGCTGGCCGCCGTCAACGGCGCGCTGGCGGATTACCGCGGCGAAATCGATCGTCAAGCGGGCGAAATCAACAAAGCCACCGCATTCCAATCCGGCGGCGGCGCCGAACCGCAAGTCCAGCTGCAGTTCTCGGCGTCCGCCGTGGAGGCGCTGGTGCGCTACCCCGTCCATTTGTCGCAGGCGGCGGAAATCGATGAGCGGGTTTCCAAAGAATTGATCCGCGCGATCGGACGGCAAGACGCCGACGGCGCCTCCAGCCGCGGCGAACGCTGAGTGCCGTTTCCTTAACTACAGGCCGAGTTCGGACAAGCCGGGGTGCTCCGCCGGTCGAGGACCCAAAGGCCAGTGGAATTTGCGCGCTGCCTCCGCGATCGGCAAATCGTTGATGCTGGCGACGCGGCGGCGCATGTAGCCGACCGCATCGAATTCCCAGTTCTCATTGCCGTACGAGCGAAACCAATGGCCCGAATCATCGTGCCATTCGTACGCGAATCTCACGGCTATGCGATTGTCGCGGTACGCCCACGGCTCCTTGATCAGGCGGTAATCGAGCTCCCTGTGCCACTTGCGCAGCAAAAACGCCACGATCGCCTCGCGGCCACAGAGAAATTCGCTGCGATTGCGCCACTCGCTCGCCGGCGTGTAAGCGCGCGATACCCGGTCCGGATCGCGCGTGTTCCACGCGTCCTCCGCCAAGCGCACCTTGCGCGCGGCGCCGTCGGCATCGAATGGCGGCAAGGGCGGCCGCGGCTGTTCCGGCTCGTTCATGCGTCACCTGTCGATTCGTCATCGTTCAGTCTATCGCCGCCGTATACGAATGCAAAATTGCCGATGACGCTGAGCGCAAACAGCCCGAGTGAGGCCGGAATCGCCGCGAGAATCTTGTGCCAACCGAGCCAATCGTCGGGCGTCGCCAGCCAGTGCGCGAGCCGCGCCAGGCGGCCGGCGCCGCCGTCCTTGACGCCGCATTGGTGCAGCAGCGCGAGCATGCCGTCGCTCACGCCGATGGACGTCCATTGTCCCTCGCGCAACCACCGATACAGCTGCACGCCGACCACGCCGATGAAGGCGGCGAGACAGCCGTAGGCGAGGATCGCGCCGAAAACCCGCAGCAGCAGCGCGCGCGTTTTCACGGCAGCGGGCAGCCGATGACCTTGAGCCTGACGATGCGGTCGCTCCCGCCCTCCAATTGCGCCGGATTCAAAGCAGCATCCGTCGGTTTCAGGCCGATATCGACCCAATAGACGTCGCCGGTTCGTTTGCGTTCGGAAATGACCGGCTTGAAACCGAGCGATTGCGCCAGTTGAACCCGGCCCTCGGCGCGCTTCGGCTCGCTGAAGAGTCCGAGCGACAAAACCGGAAGATCGTTGGGTCCGGGCATCTCCAGGGCATCGTCGATGCCGCCGGCCATGAGCTTGGCGCGCATTTGCACCGCGGCCGCCGCAGCCGTCGGCATCGGCAGATAAACCCAAACGCCGGCCCATACATCCCCGTTAGCGACCCGCTGACGCGGTTGATAGCCGCCGCCGCGCAAGGTCGCGGCTGCACGCGCTGCTTCGGCGACATCGAGAAATGGGCCGATGCTGATGCAGCGCGTCGCGGCAGCGGCTGCGGCGGCGCCGGGCGCCGGCCTCTGCGGCGCGGCCGCTGCGCCGCCACTCGGCGCAATGGCGTCGGCGGCGGTTGCCGGCCGCGGCGCGAGCGCAGGCGGCGGCGATGCGGGCGGCGACGCGGATGCGAGCTTCAAGGTCGGTGCCGCCGCCGGTGCCGCCATCGGCGGCGGCGCGGCGATGCCGCGGGCCCACAAAAAGTAGCCGATGTTGGCAAGAATCAAGGAAAATACGATGCCCTTGAGAATCGTCAAACTGCGCCACCCGCTGCCCGCAAACTGACATCCGCCGATACGAATCGCTGCATGCTGCCGCCGACGTCGAGCTGCAGCGCGCCGTCCCTATCGATTCCCTGCGCCGTGCCGACAATACGCCGTGAGCCGACCACGACTTCGGCGCGGCGGCCACGGAGCACGTCGAGCGCCGTCCACGAGCCGCGAAACGGCGCAAATCCATCACGCCCGAACTCGGTCAGCATACGCAACAATTCGTCCAAAATCGCGCCGGCCGCGCGGTTGCGCGAGGGCGCCGCAGCGCAAGCTTCGTCGAGCGCCGCCGCTTGCGCCCCCGCGGCTGCGAGCGCCGCCCGCTGCTCGGCCGACAAGCTCATGTTGATGCCTATGCCGATGACGACGAACGCCGGACCATCGGCCTCCGCGCGCAGATCGATCAATACGCCGCCGATTTTCCTATCGTCGAAACAAATGTCATTGGGCCACTTGAGGCCGATACCGCGCGCGCCGATGCCGAGCAGCGCCCGCGATACCGCGACGCCGACCGCCAAACTCAAGGCCGGCAATCCGCGGATTGCATCGCGAAACGTCCAGCCGACCGAGATCGCGAGACCGGCGCCGAACGGCGCGATCCAGTGCCGGCCGCGGCGGCCCCGCCCTGCGCGCTGCAATTCGCACAGGCAAACGTCGGCGCGGCCGTAGGGCGGGGGTTCCCTGGAAATCAAGTGCGTATTCGTCGAATCGGCTGCGAACAGCACCTCCAGCGTCCGCAGCTCCTGCCTGCGGGGTGCGCCGAGCTCGGCGGCGATGCGCGTTGCGTCCAATAATTCCACCGCCGCCGGCAAGCGGTAACCGCGGCGCGCCAGCGCCTGTATTTCAATGCCGCCGGCACGCAGCCGCTCGACGCCTTTCCAGACGGCCGCACGCGAGATGCCGAGTTCGGCGGCGAGCTGCACGCCCGAATGCAGCCGGCCGTCGGCGAGCCGCGCGATGAGCGCGCGATTCGTCAAACCGCCCGCGGCCGAAACAGCCATAAACGCCGCACACGGTTTTCCTTGCCGGCGCGCATCCGCGCGATATTGCTGCGGTGGGTAAAGACCATGAAGCCGGTGAGCACGGCACAAAAGCCGAGCAGCGGCCAATTGCCGGGCCGCAATACGAGGACCGCGGCCGAGAGCCCGACGCCGGCCAGCATCGTCGCAAGTCCGACGTACCCCGTCAGCATGACGACGGCGAGCCAACAGATCGCGAGCGGTACCAGCAGGTGCGCATCCAGCGCCGCGATGACGCCGGCGATGGTCGCCGCGCCTTTGCCGCCGCGAAAGCCGAACCACAGCGGATAGACATGGCCGACGATGACGGCAAGCCCGCACGCCAGGGTTAACCATTGCCGGGAGACGTCCGGATCCGCGCCGACCCCGGGGAGCACGGCCTCGGGCAGCCACCAAATCATCAATGCGCCCTTGGCGAAGTCGACCGCGAACACCAGCAAGCCGAACATCGTGCCTTGCGTGCGCATGGCGTTCGTCGCGCCCGCATTGCCGCTGCCCATCGCCCGAATATCCACGCCGCGCAAGGAGCCGAGGATCAGGCTGCCGAGCAGCGAACCGCCTAAATAAGCCAACAGCGTCTTCAGCCCGAGTTCCAGCATCCGTCGATTATGACACCGGACGCGCCACGCGCCCTACCGGCGCCTCGGCAAATGGATCTCCGCCATCATGCAGCGTACGCCGCCGCCGCCGATCCGCTCGATCGTCGGTATGTCGAGGGGGAGAATTTCGCCATGCCGCTCCAAGACCTCGCGTTGCGGGCCCCGCAGAGTCTTCCACGCCGTGGACGACAAGGCAATCCGTTTGTGGCCGGCCGCTTCGAGTTCCAAGCAATTGCCGGCAAAGGCGCGCATTTGCTGCCGTGATATCTCCAGGACCTCGTGCCCGGTGGATGCCAATTTCGAACAGACGGCCGCGCGATGCCGCGGCTGCGTGATCGCTTCGCCGCAAACGACCGCGAAGCGCTCGCCGACGGCCATCAACACGTTGGTATGATAGACGGGCAGCCCGCCTTCGTCCGCGGCGTCGAACGCCACGACCTCGTAGTCCAGCCGTTGCCCGAATTCGCCGAGCACATCAAGATCGGTGCGCTGCGACAGGGCGGCGTACGCGATGCGCGCGCCGCGGTCGAGCACCAGACTGCCGGTGCCTTCGAGGTATTTCTCCTCCTCCTCGCGGCCGCTCAGATCGACGGTCCGCGTGGCGTGAAAGCCGCCTTCGCGGACGACTTGATCCAGCAGCTCTTCGCGGCGCTCCGCGCGCCGGTTCGGCGCCAACATCGGATACAACACGATGCTGCCGTCGCGATGAAAGCTCAACCAGTTGTTCGGGAAAATGGCGTCGGGCTTGACGGGCAGAGCGGTGTCCGCTGCGACGATGACGCCGATCCCGGCCTGCTGCAGCGCACGCACCGCCGCGTCGAATTCGGCGACAGCGGCCACGGCGTCGGCCGGCGCGCAATCCGGCTGCGGCGCCTGCTGAAATGCATTGCTCGCCGCCGTTTGCGCGTTGAAGCCGAAGCGCGCGGGCCGCACCATGAATACCGCGTCTGCGCTCTGCGGTTCGCGACTGGACATGCCGGCACGCTAGCACAGCGACGCGCGGAAAATCATCGCCCGTTGACACGGGCTGCTGCTTTGATCATCGTACGTGCTCGCTGCGTGCGGGGATTAACGGGCGGCCCCGGCAAGCCCATGGGTTTGGCCTGCGGGCCTTGGGGAGTAGCGCGTTGCCGGTGTCATTTGCGAAGTCGTTGTCGACGCTCTTTCTGTCCGCGGCCGCAGTTTGCACGGCCGCGGCACAGCAGCGTGCGCCCGCAGCGCCGCGCGCACCGGCGGCCGCACCGGCGCCCGCACCGTTGCCCGCACGGCGCCTATTCACGTTCGACACCGTATTGGCGGACGCCAAACGCCGCGCCGCCCTGCCATTTGTGGCGCAAACCGCCCCTTTGCCGGCGTGGTTGGACAAGCTCGGCGCGGAACAATACCGCAGCATCCGCTTCGATCCGGACGCCGACATCTGGCGCAGCGAGAAATTGCCGTTCCGCATGGAACTGCTGCCGGCCGGCTTCAATTTCCATACCACCGTCAAAGTCTCGATCGTCGACGCCGGCCGCGTGCAGGACGTCGCCGCGACCCCGGCGATGTTCCACTACGGGCGATCGGTGCCGCCGCCGGCAAGCGACCTGCCGCTTTCCGGATTTCGGATTCGCGGCCACATCAATTCGAATAAGATCTGGGACGAATTTCTGGTCTTCCAGGGCGCGAGCTATTTCCGCGCCGTTGCGCGACACCAGGTCTACGGCATGTCAGGACGAGGACTGGCGCTGAACACCGCCGAACCGGCCGGTGAGGAGTTCCCCGCGTTCACGCATTTTTGGATCGAACAGCCCGCGAGGAAAGCGGCGGCAATCGTCGTCTACGCGTTGCTCGAGAGCCGTTCGACGACCGGCGCCTACCGCTTCGTCGTCACACCGGGCCGAGAGACTTCGATGGACGTCGACTTGACGCTGTTTCCGCGCGCCGAATTGCGCATCTACGGCATCGCGCCGCTGACTTCGATGTTTCTATTCGACCAAACCAACCGCGGCCGCCTCGATGATTACCGGCCCGAAGTGCACGACTCCGACGGCCTGCAAATCACGACGAAGTCGGGCGAACACATCTGGCGGCAGCTCGCCAATCCCGCCAAGCTGCAGGTGTCGACGTTCACCAGCGAGGCGCCGCGAGGATTCGGTTTGATGCAGCGCTCGCGGCGAGAAAGCGATTTCGACGATCTCGGCGCCCAATACGAGCGGCGACCGAGCGTTTGGGTCGAACCGCGCAGTGACTTTGGCCCGGGCGCAGTGGAACTCGTCGAAATCCCCTCGGGCCGCGAGACCAACGACAACATCGTCGCGTTTTTCCGGCCGGCACGCGCCCTGCCGGCGGGAAGCAGCGCGCATTTCGCCTACCGCCTGACTTGGCTCGCGCAAACGCCGGCGCCCAAGGGTCTCGGCGAGGTGAAAGCGGCCCGTTCTGGCGCGAGCCTGGACGGCAAGCGACGCGTTTTTCAGGTCGATTTCGTCGGCGCGGGCGATAAGACCGCCGGCTTGCAGGTCGATCTGTCGGCGTCGGCCGGTAGAACCTCGCGCGTCGTGCTGTCGCCCGACCCCGCGATCCACGGCATGCGCGCAGGATTCGAACTCGACCCGAAGGGCGCCGACTTGATCGAACTGCGCCTGCAAGTCGCGCGCGCCGGCCGCCCCGTCACCGAAACCTGGTTGTACCGATGGACCGCGAGCTGAACCCGGTAGCGGCATGCGAACCGCAGGCGCCGTCGATCGGCATGCCGGCCGAATCGCCGATGGAGATGCCGGAACAGGACTTGCAACGCCGGCCGACGCGCCAGCGCCGCCAGAGGATCGACGTCGCGGTCCTGTTCGCACGCGGTATTTTGCTCTTGGTGACCGTGGGCGTCGGCGCCTACGGCGTTTATCAAATGCTGCAAGCCGTGCGCTTCGCGAGCATGACGCTGCTGCAGGGTTTGATGATCGTCTTCTTCGCGATTTCCCTGGGGTGGATCGCGTTCGCGGCCGGCTCCGTGCTCGCCGGATGGTCGAAACACCGCGAAGCGGCACCGAAGGCCGACGCGCCGGATGGCCTGACGCTGACCGCACTGGTGATGCCGATCTACAACGAAGACGCGCTGCGTACCACGAGCGCGCTGCAGGCGATGGCCGAAGCGCTCGCCGCGAACGGCGAAAACACCGGCTTCGAGATCGTCATGCTCTCGGATTCCACCGATGCCGATGCATGGGTCCGCGAAACCACGGCGGTCGACCGGCTGCGCGGCGCGCTGACCGGCATCATGCCTGTGTGGTACCGGCGCCGCTGGCAAAACAGCGCGCGAAAATCCGGCAACGTGGAGGACTTCGTCAAGCGTTGGGGCGGCCGCTACGAGCATATGATCGTCCTCGACGCCGACAGCCTGATCGAGGCCACTACATTGAGCGCTCTTGCGCGAGCCATGCGCGCCGATCCCGCGCTCGGCATCCTGCAGACGGCGCCCGGATTGATCGGAGCGCAAACCTTCTTCGGCCGACTGCAACAATTCGCCGCCCGCGTCTACGGCCCGGTGATCACGCGCGGGCTTGCGGCGTGGTCCGGAAACAGCGGCAATTACTGGGGCCACAATGCGATCATCCGCATCAGCGCCTTCGCGCAAAGTTGCGGGCTGCCGCAATTACCGGGCGCTGCGCCGTTCGGGGGATTCGTACTGTCGCATGACTTTGTCGAAGCGGCGCTGATGCGGCGGCGCGGCTGGAAAGTGCGCATGACGAGCGAATTCGGCGGCTCCTGGGAAGAAGCGCCGCCGACGCTGATCGATATCGCGGTCCGCGATCGGCGCTGGGCGCAGGGCAATCTTCAGCATATCAAGGTTCTCGGCACCACGGGCTTGCGCTTCACCAGTCGCGTACACCTCGGCATCGGCATCATGAGCTATCTGTCCTCGCCGCTTTGGCTGGTGCTGCTCACGATCGGCTTCGCGCTCGCCGTGCAATCGCATTTGATTCGTCCGGAGTACTTCACCCAAGACTTCCAACTGTTCCCCACTTGGCCGAGATTCGATACGCAATTGATGATGAATCTATTCTGGTTCAGCCTGGTCGTGCTGTTGGTTCCAAAAATGATCGGACTCGTCGGCGCGCTGTTTTCGAGACGCATACGCCGCGGCGCCGGCGGCCTGATCGGCGTCGCCGCGAGCGGGCTTCTCGAAATCGTCCTGTCGGCGCTGTACGCGCCCATATTGATGCTCATTCAATGCGGGCACGTCTTCGAGGTGCTGACCGGCGGCGACTCGGGCTGGAAGACGCAACGGCGCGGGCCCGGCGCCAATAGTTGGCGCGAGGCTTGGGACTATCACAAGAGACACTTTCTTCTCAGCTGCGTAACGGCGGTGATCGTCTGGTTCCTGTCGCCGCCGATGCTCGCCTGGGTTTCACCGGCTCTGCTCGGCCTGTTTCTCTCGGTGCCGCTGTCGCGAATCAGCGGCAGCGCGAGCGTCGGCGGCGCGCTCGCGCGCGTCGCTTTGCTGCGCACGCCGGAAGAGGCGGATCCGCCGGCATTGGTGTTGCGCCGCCAACAGTTGATGAACGATGCCGCCGCATTGCCGCGCGACGGGCTGCGCTACTTGGCGCGCGACGCCGCAGCGCGCTGGGCGCATATCCACGGCAACCTGCCGAGCCCGGCGCAGCCGCGCGGCGAACCGAATCCGCACGCATTGACCGCCGAACAGAAGCTGCGGGACGCGCGCTTCCTCGAAGAGGCGCTCGACTGGCTGACGCCGCCGGAGCGCGTGCAGGTCGCCGGCGACCCGCGCATGCTTGCGCAGCTGGCGCTGTTGCCCGACGCGCCGCGGCCGAGTTTCGTCATCTAGACGTAAGCCAACGGGGGACATGATGCTGCGCCGACGCGAAATCCTGAAGACCGCCCTGGCGATCGCGGCGGGTCAATGGCCGCGCATCGCGCCTGCGGCGGACGCGCCGTTGCCGCAGGCCGGCGCGCCGCAAATCGTCGACTTCGCATGGCTGAAGGGTCAAGCCCGCTGGGCGGCCGGCCGACCCTATTTGCCGCCGCAGCCCAAGCTGCCGGCGGCTCTGGCGAAACTCGGCTACGACCAATACCAGTCGATTCGCTACCGCGGGAAGCGCGCGCTGTGGGCCGACGACGGTCTCGACTTTCGGCTGCAGTTCTTTCATGTCGGCCGCGGCTTCACGGAGCCGGTGCGGCTGTTCGAAGTGGTAAACGGCGCGGCGCGCGAAATCCGCTACGATCCGCGGCTGTTCGATTTCGGCAACAGCGGCATCGACCCCTCGTCGATGATCGGCAAACACGGATTCGCGGGCTTTCGCATCCAATTCGTCACCGATTGGCAAGCGGACGTCGCCGCGTTTCTCGGCGCGAGCTACTTTCGGGCCGTCGGCGAAGATACGCGCCAGTACGGGCTATCGGCGCGCGCGCTCGCCCTCGACACCGCCGTCGCCGACCGCAGCGAGGAGTTTCCGCGCTTCACCGCGTTTTGGTTCGAGCGCCCCGCGAAGAACGCCGGAACATTGACGCTTTACGCGTTGCTGGATTCGCCGAGCGTCGCCGGCGCGCTGCAGATGAAAATCGCGCCGGGCGGCACCGAGATCATGGACGTCGACAGCGCATTCTATCCGCGCAAATCGATCGAGCGAATCGGCATCGCGCCGCTGACCAGCATGTTTTTGTACGGCGAGAACGACCACCGCGAAGCGTACGATTGGCGGCCGGAGATTCACGATTCGGACGGCCTGTCGCTGTGGACGGGCGCCGGCGAATGGCTCTGGCGGCCGCTGACCAACCCCGCGCAACTGACGGTCAACTCCTACTTCGACGATGCTCCGCGCGGCTTCGGCCTGTTGCAGCGCGACCGCAACTTCGATCACTACCAGGACGACGGCGCCTATTACAACCGCCGTCCGAGCCTCTGGGTCGAACCGCTCGCGGCTGCCGGCGGCGGCTGGGGACGGGGCGCCGTGCAACTCGTCGAGATCCCGACGGTCGACGAAACCTTCGATAACATCGTCGCCTTCTGGAATCCCGCGGCGCCGGCCGCCGCGGGCGCGGAACTGCTGTACAGCTATCGCCTCTATTGGGGCACGCGGATGCCGTACGCCACGCCGCTCGCCCGCACGATCGCCACGCGCACCGGCCTCGGCGGCATCATCGGCCAACCGCGACGCTATTATTCTCGGCATTTCGCCGTCGACTTCGCCGGCGGCGAACTCGCCACTCTGGCGCCGAACGCCGCGGTCGAGGCGCTCGTCAGCACTTCACGCGGCGAGATCCTGAACGTTACCGCGCACTACGTCGCGCAGTTCAAGGGGTATCGGGCGCTGTTCGACGTCAAGCCGGACCAACTCACCCTGCCGATCGATCTGCGCCTGTATTTGCGCATTCGCGGATGGCCGTTGACCGAGACTTGGATTTACCAGTGGACGCCGCCGTCGCTGAAGGAGCGCAGACACGCCCTGCTGCATGGTTAAGAAAAAAAAGAGAAAAAAAACCCCCGACGGCTGCCCGGCGGGGGTTTCTCGCTTCATCAAATCAAGAGCCTGGCAGTGACCTACTTTCACATCGACAAAGTCGACACTAGCATCGGCGCAGAGCGTTTTCACTTCCGAGTTCGAAAAGGGATCGGGTGGTTCCCACTCGCTATGGCCGCCAGGCATACCGGTCGCAACGGGGGCGAGTCATGCCTCGCCCCCTTGGCTATTCGGACAATTTGTTTCGACGTTTCGTCGCATTCAAGTCAGTTATCCCATGCACGATTTGCCGACGTTAAAAGCAAATCGCTTGGGTGTTATATGGTCAAGCCTCACGGGCAATTAGTACTGGTTAGCTGAACGCATTGCTGCGCGTACACACCCAGCCTATCAACGTCGTAGTCTTCGACGGCCCTTTAGAGACCTTAAAGGTCTAGGGAGAACTAATCTTGGGGGGGGCTTCCCGCTTAGATGCTTTCAGCGGTTATCCCGTCCGCACATAGCTACCCGGCAGTGCCACTGGCGTGACAACCGGTACACCAGAGGTGCGTTCACTCCGGTCCTCTCGTACTAGGAGCAACTCACCCTCAATTCTCCAACGGCTACGGAAGATAGGGACCGAACTGTCTCACGACGTTCTGAACCCAGCTCGCGTACCACTTTAAATGGCGAACAGCCATACCCTTGGGACCTGCTACAGCCCCAGGATGTGATGAGCCGACATCGAGGTGCCAAACTCCTCCGTCGATGTGGACTCTTGGGAGGAATAAGCCTGTTATCCCCGGAGTACCTTTTATCCGTTGAGCGATGGCCCTTCCATACAGAACCACCGGATCACTATCACCTACTTTCGTACCTGTTCGACATGTCCGTCTCACAGTTAAGCACCCTTATGCGATTGCACTCTATGCGCGATGACCGACCGCGCTGAGGGTACCTTTGCACTCCTCCGTTACTCTTTGGGAGGAGACCGCCCCAGTCAAACTACCCACCATACACTGTCCCCAACCCAGATAATGGGCCAAGGTTAGAACTGCGAAGTTGTCAGGCTGGTATTTCAAGGTTGCCTCCATGAGAACTAGCGTCCCCACTTCGTAGGCTCCCAGCTATCCTACACAAACAAATTCAAAGTTCAGTGTAAAGCTATAGTAAAGGTTCACGGGGTCTTTCCGTCTTTCCGCAGCTACGCCGCATCTTCACAGCGATTTCAAGTTCACTGAGTCTCGGGTCGAGACAGTGGGGCCAGCGTTACGCCATTCGTGCAGGTCGGAACTT
>Ga0307372_10004603_pt1 | contig 21138 bp, 19 predicted proteins | sample OX1MG_FD_202533 | JGI IMG/M metagenome (GOLD analysis project Ga0307372, IMG submission 202533) | Soil microbial communities from Risofladan, Vaasa, Finland - OX-1 | ecosystem: Environmental > Terrestrial > Soil > Coastal area > Acid sulfate soil | place: Finland: Risofladan, Vaasa | collected...
ACAAGACAGGCGATCCATGCGGAACGGAATCAAATGCGTCTGTGTCGAGGATAGACTACAGACGGCTCAAATTTGACTTCAGAACGCTAACCGTGTACCGGATTGGTTATTATCAGTACGCCGCCTGCAATGATAAAGGCTAGGATTATGGATAAGCCGAAATACACGGCCCTTCTCTCAGGCAAAAGCTCACAAAATTTACCATAATCTTTCCTATAATCATTATGTCAAAATGTTGCCAAATGTATGGAGGTATTGAAGAGATCTGCCGAGAAGAGGCGACGCTACTAATGAGCCTACATCCGCTCTGTGTTCGCCGCGCGGCGCTTGATTGGGACCCCTATGAGCAGGACGGGAAGCCTCATCGTTTTTGCAGGCATAGACCGCTATGTTACGGTGTCGTTGGGCCACATCATCTTCCGGAGCTTCTTCCCGACCTTCTCGATCTGGTGCGCTTCCAGCTCGTCCATGTACTTCTGGAAGGACTTTTGGCCTTCCTTCTCGTAGACCCTGACCCACTCCCTCGCGAAGGTCCCGTCTTGGATCTCCTTCAGGTCCTTCTTCATCGCCTTCTTCACGTCAGGGCCGATGGCGCGCTTCCCGCGCGTCAGGCCGCCGTATCGGGCGGTCTCGCTGACCCTGCGATACATCCCCCCGATGCCGTACTTCTGCACCAGGTCGACGATAAGCTTCAGCTCGTGCAGCGTCTCGAAGTAAGCGATCTCTGGCTGATATCCTGCCTCGACGAGCGTCTCGAAGGCGTTCTTCACCATGCTCTCCACGCCGCCGCAGAGGTCCACCTGCTCCCCGAACCAGTCGCTCTCGACCTCCTCCTTGAAGGTGGTCTGTAGGACGCCGGGGCGGGTCGAGCCGATGCCCTTGGCCATCCCGAGGATCCGCTCCCAGGCCCGCTTCGAGTAATCCTGCTGGACCGCGACCAACGACGGGGTCCCGAAGTTCTCGAGGTAGAGCTCCCTCACCCTCTGCCCGGGAGACTTGGGCGCGACCATTATCACGTCGGACTGCTTTGGGGGGGCGATCCACTTCCAGTGTATGGCTGCCCCGTGCGAGAACGAGAGGGCGGCGCCCTTCTGGAAGTTGGGCTTGATGTCCTGCTTGTATATTCGGGCCTGCTCCATGTCCGGGATCAGGATGTGGACGATGTCCGCGGCCTTCACAGCTTCTGGGACGGTCATCACCTTGTGCCCCTCGCTCTTGGCCTTGCCCCAGCTCTTCCCTCCTTCGCGTAGCCCCACGACGACTTTGAGCCCTGAGTCTCGCAGGTTGCTCGCCTGAGCTGCGCCTTGAATCCCGTAGCCGATGACGGCGATGGTCTCGCCCTTTATCGGCCCCAAACTGACGTCGTCGTCGTGCCACATCCTTGCCATGTTTCGCAGCGCCATCGACGCCACATGATATAAGCTTGGAAGTCGCGAAATCTGCTAACGAAATGACGGCCAGCAGCCTCTCGAACTTCTCTACGTTGGCGATGATCCATCTAACTCAGTAGAGTCTAGTCAACTTAGCTGAATCTGTCCGGGGAGCCTATCTCAGCTCGCGTACGCCTGCCCTGTCGAATCGGGCATCGTCGCACGACTAGGCTTATAAAACTCCGGAAGGGCGCGCTTTTCAGATATCTTTGCAAGCGACCTCGAAGGCTCATCCAGCCAAACTGACCGCCGGGATAGACAGGACGCCCCAGAGGGCGATGCTCCGCGCCATAGGCCTGACGGACGAGGACTTTGACAAGCCCATCATCGGGATAGCCAACACGTGGATCGAGGCCCAGCCCTGCAACTACAACCTCAGGGAGCTTGCGGAGCACGTCAAGAAGGGCGTCAGGGACGCCGGAGGGACGCCGCTCGAGTTCAACTCGATCGCGATCAACGACGCGATGGCGATGGGGACCGAGGGGATGAAGGCCTCGCTGATCAGCCGGGAGGTGATTGCCGACTCCATCGAGCTCTGCGCCGTCGGGTACCAGTTCGACGGCCTCGTCACGATCGGAGGCTGCGACAAGACCCAGCCCGCCTCCGCGATGGCGCTGGCGCGGGTCAACCTACCAGGGGTCTACCTCTACGGCGGGAGCATCCCTCCAGGCGAGTGGGACGGGAAGGACGTGACGATACAGGACGTCTTCGAGGCGATGGGCCAGGTCTCCAGGGGGACGATGACCGTGGCGCAGCTCAGGGACCTCGAGTGCAACGCCTGCCCCACCTTCGGGGCCTGCGGGGGGATGTTCACCGCCAACACCATGGCCTCCGCCCTCGAGGCCATCGGCCTGACCGTCCCGAACAGCGCGGCGCCGGTCGCCCCGGGCGAGCAGAGGAAGAAGGTCGCATACGAGAGCGGATGGGCGGCCATGAGGGCGCTAGAGAGCAATACGCTGCCACGCGACATCCTCACCAGGGACGCGTTCGAGAACGCGATCGCGGTCGTGGCGGGGATGGGCGGCTCGACGAACGCTGTCCTGCACCTCCTCGCGATCGCCTACGAGGCGGGAGTGAAGCTCACCCTCGACGACATCGACAGGCTGGGGGCGGACGTCCCCGAGCTCGCTGACCTGCGCCCGGCCGGGAAGTACGTGATGTCGGATGTCGACCGCGTCGGAGGAGTCAAGCTGGTCATGAAACAGCTCCTCGACGCAGGCCTGCTTCACGGCGACGCGCGGACGGTCACCGGGGAGAGCCTCTCAGAGAGACTGAAGGGCGTGACGCTTCCCACAGGGCAGGACGTCATCCACCCCATCTCCAACCCGGTCAGGAAGTCCGGGGGATTCGCGATCCTCAGGGGGAACCTCGCGACCGAGGGAGGTGTGCTCAAGACCGCTGGATCCACGAGGAACTCGCACCGCGGGCCCGCGAAGGTCTTCGACAGGGAGGAGGACGCGCGGCAGGCGATCATCGAGAAGAAGATCAACCCGGGCGACACGGTCGTCGTCCGATACGAGGGGCCCAAGGGCGGGCCTGGGATGCGCGAGATGCTCGTCGTGACGGCCGCCCTGGTCGGCCAGGGCCTGAAGGACTCCGTCGCGCTCCTGACCGACGGGAGGTTCTCCGGCGCCACCCACGGGTTTATGATAGGGCACATCGCCCCAGAGGCTCAGGTGGGAGGGACGATCGGGCTGCTCAAGGACGGTGACATCGTCTCCATCGACGTGGCGAAGAGGTCACTCAACGTCGAGCTCTCCGAGCAAGAGTTGGCCGAGAGAAGGGATGCCTGGAAGCCTCGGCCGATAAAGTACAAGCATGGGGTGTTCGCCAAGTACGCGGAGCTCGTCGGTTCGTCGTCCAAGGGCGCGGTCTGCATTGTGCCCGGCGAGACGGCGGCGTTTTGACTCGAAACGTAGTTAGGTAAGCAAGGAAAAAGGCTCGATGATACCTGCAGATGTCTGGCACCCCTGAGGCGAGTCTCACCGGTAGCGCGCCCAGTGGCGACCAGGGTAACGTCTTCCAGAGGCTCTTCTCGCCTCCCCTCCTGAAGGCCCTCGAGGAGAGGGGTTTCACCTCGCCCACCGACCCCCAGATGAAGTTGGTCCCGCTCGTCGCCGACGGCCGCAACGCGCTCCTGATGGCGCCCACGGGGACGGGGAAGACGGAGGCGGCCTTCCTCCCGATCCTTGACAACATGATTAGGAATGGCCTGGCGCGGACCGGTGGGATCAAGCTCCTCTACATCACGCCTCTGAGGGCTCTCAACAGGGACATGCTGGAGAGGATGCAGTGGTGGTGCAAGAGGTTCGACGTCAGGCTCGGGGTCAGGCACGGGGACACAGGCGCCGCGGAGAGGGCAGGCCAGAGCATGGTGCCCCCGGACATACTCATCACCACCCCAGAGACGCTCCAGGCCCTCCTCACCGGGAGGAGGATAAGGGAGGGCCTGATGAAGCTGAAGTGGGTGGTCGTGGACGAGATCCACGAGCTGGCGGAGGACAAGAGGGGCAGCCAGCTCTCCATCGCCCTGGAGAGGCTGCGGCGGGTTGTGGGGAGGGACTTCCAGCTCATCGGGCTCTCCGCGACTATAGGCTCGCCCGAGACCATAGGCAGGTTCCTCGTCGGCGAGGGCAGGGACTGCGAGATAGTCAGGGTTCCCGTGGAGAAGATGCTCCAGCTCTCCGTGGTCAGGCCGCAGCCGACCTTCGAGGACAACGCGCTTGCGGAGAGCATCTTCACGTTCCCCGAGGTGGCTGCCAGGCTGAGGACCATCCGGGACACGGTCGACCAAAACAGGTCGACGCTGATATTCACGAACACCAGGTCTGAGGCGGAGGCGCTCGCGAACAGGTTCAGGGTCTGGAACGAGAGGCTCCCCATCGGGATCCACCACAGCTCGCTCTCGAGGGCGACCCGGGAGGCGACGGAGAGGAGCCTCAGGGAGGGGAAGCTCTCGGGCGTCATCTGCACGAGCAGCCTCGAGCTCGGCATAGACATCGGCTTCCTCGACTGCGTCATCCAGTACAACTCGCCGCGCCAGGTCTCGAGGCTGATCCAGCGCATAGGGAGGGCGGGGCACTCGGTCGGCCAGATCTCGAAGGGGATCATAATCACCCAGGACTCGGACGACACGCTCGAGGCGATGGTCCTCTGCAGGAAGTCGCTCCGGGGGGAGCTCGAGCCCCTCCTACCCTTCCGCAACGCGAGCGACGCCGCCATCCACCAGATAGCCGGCCTCCTGATCGAGACGAGCTCGTGGAGGCTGGATGACATCTACTCCCTCTTCAGGAGGACGTACCCCTACTCCACCCTAAGCGTCGAGACGCTGAAGAAGTTCCTCACCTACATGCGGGACAGGTACCCGCGCCTCCTCTTCTACACAGAGAACGACGGGATAGTCAAGCGGGCTAAGGACTTCAAGCCGCTCTTCGAGTTCTACTTCGAGAACCTCTCCATGATCCCCGACGAGAAGCAGTACGTCGTCATCGCGGAGGGAGACAGGGCGATAGGGGTCCTCGACGAGGCGTTCGTCTCGGAGTACGGGCAGATCGGCGTGAAGTTCGTGGAGGCGGGGAGATGCTGGAAGATACTCGAGCTCTACGGGAACAAGGTCTACGTCGCCCCGGAGGAGGACCCGACGGGCGCGGTCCCGAGCTGGGTCGGCGACGAGATCCCGGTCCCGCTCCCAGTGGCGCTCGAGGTCGGGGCGATCAGGCGGGAGTACGCGGAGGCGCTGGCGAGCGGGGGGCGGGGGGAGCAGTCGGTCATCGAATCCCTGCGCGAGCGCTACCCCGTGGACGCAGGCGCGATAATGCAGTCCTTGAGCGAGGTGAAGGAGCAGGTCTCGCTCGGGCTCGTGGTCCCTTCAGACAAGGTCGTCACGATAGAGAAGTGGGACAAGTACGTGGTGATACAGGGGACCTTCGGGCACAAGGTGAACAGGCTCCTTGCCCGGGTGGTCGCGCACATCCTTTCGGAGAAGATGGGTCAGTCCGTCGCGGTGCACCAGGACCCATACAGGATAATCCTCGAGGTCGACTCATCTCCCAAGCTGGTGGAGACCGTCATCCGCGAGCTCGCGGGCCAGGACGTGAAGGAGCTCGCCCGCGCGGCAGTGGAGCGGTCCGGGATCTTCAAGCGGCGGCTGATACACGTCGCCAAGAAGTGTGGCGCCATCGCGAAGGAGGCGGACTTCGCCAGCGTCTCGATCTCGGGGCTGATGGAGGCCCTCAGGGGGACGCCGGTCTACGACGAGGCGCTCAGCGTCATCTTCCACGACGACTTCGACGTGGCGGCCGCGGAGTCCATCATCTCGCAGATCCAGCGAAAGGAGATAGAGATCGTCATACTCGAGCCTGAGGGAGCCCCCTCGCCCGTCGCGAGGATAGGGCTCGAAGAGGTGAGCAGGAGGGGGGAGATCGTCTCGCCCGAGAGGCTCAGGGCGATAATCCGCCAGTCGACCGAGGCGAGGATCCGCGAGAGCTTCCTTGCGGCGGCGTGCACCAACTGCTGGGAGTACGTCGAGCTCAGGAAGGTGGGGGACGGCGCGCCTGAGAAGTGCCCCAGGTGCGGCAGGAAGGACACAATCGGCTTCACGACCGAGTCCTACGAGACGGTCTTCGGCGCGACGCTCAAGGCGAGGAGCAGGCTCCTGATGCACGGCAAGGCGCTCAAGGTGCTCGAGGTCCTCAAGAAATCGGCGCAGATCAGGAACGAGTTCGGGGACGAGGCGCTCTATGTGATCGCGGGGAGGGGCATCAGGCTCTCGGAGGTCCCTGCCCTCCTGAAGAAGAGGAAGGAGACGGGCCTCGACCTCATCGACTGCGTGATAGAGGGGGAGAGGGAGGCCCTGAAGCGCAGGTACTTCGTAAGCTAGCACAAAGTCATTCGAAGCTAAATATGCGGTTAAATATCACCAGCAGGTATTTCCGAGCGAGAAATGGCGGAGAAGATTCCGGGCTGGCTTGAGAGGATACTCCTTCCCCAGATAAGCGAATTGAAAGGAGAGGTCAAGGCCATGAATGCCAAGATGGACGGCGAATTCAAGGTCGTCCACTCGGAGATAAAGAGGCTGGACCAAAAAATCGAAGCCGTGGACCACAATCTAAGCCAAAGGATTGACGGCGTCGAGCAAAGACTCGGCCAAAGGATAGAGAGTCTGGACAAGAGGGTCGACGGCTTGGACAAGCGGATGGATGTGACGCAGCGTCTCACGGTCGTCGAAGGGAAAGTTCGGGAACTCGAATCTAGAAGGTAGGACGGCTCCCGAGACTTTTGTCGGAAAAGCGGTTGTAGTCTTACTGCTTGCCGCTTCCGGCCTTCGTCTGAGTCCCTTGCGCGAGTATCAGGGTCATAAGCGACCTCTCGTCGATCTCTGCCCTCGTCCGCCACCCTATGCGGATTAGGTCCTTGTCGTCCTGGTCAAGGTACCCGCGCTTGACGTATCTGTCGACGGAGTAGTCTATCCTCCAACGCGGGAACTTCCCCTTGAGGAAGCTCTCGAGCTCCTTCCTCGAGATCCTGCCCTGCTTCGAGTTGACCAGCGCGATGGTCGCCGCCAGGACGGCGAGGTCATCTATCCTGAACCCGGCAGTCTCCGCCTCGGTGAGAGTCGGCGGGTCCCTGAACCTGAGGAGGAAGCGCGTCGAGTCGTCAGTCCCCTCGGGACCGGGGACAAGGTGCACCTCGAGACCTAGTGACTTCAGGTCGTCCGAGAGTACCTCGAGGATCTTCTTGTAGTCCTTCCCGAGATATCTTCGCATCTCCCAGCCCTTTACGCCGGGGTTTCTTCCTCGCTGGAGTATCAGGACTTGGAAGGCCTTCCTCGTCTTGCGGTCGAGGGAAGCCCTTTCCGCTGCGGCCTCCGTTGGCGGAGTTGTAGCTGCTGGAGGGTTCGTGCTGTCGCTCATCTTACCACTATCGCCACCGATTTGGTATCATCGCCGGGCTTGCCCTGGATCACTGAGATGAATATCTGCTCAGTGAGCGGGTCTGTCCTCAAAGTCGCCCTCCCCTCCGTGACAACGAACGCGATGAGGTATCCCCGCAATGCCGTCTCCTCGGGGTCGTTCCCCTTGATGAAATCCCGGTAATCTATCTCCTTCCCGTTGCTCCTCTCGACCAGCTCTTTGTTAATCACGTTGAGCCTCGCCTCGAACTCTTCCTTGGTGAAGATGCTCAGCGACTCCAACTCCTCCAACCCGATAATCCCGGTCTGCTGCCCGTAGTTCCCGAATTGGTCCTTGAACCTCTCGCTGAACGGGACGAGTTCCCGCCAGTAGACGAAGGCCTTCTCTAGTCCCTTCGGGGTGAGCTGGTCGAGCTGCGCGATCGGGTGCCAGCACTTTGCGAAGCTCTCCGCGAGCTCCTCCTTGGAGATCAGTTGGATCTTGAGCTCGAGGAGGAGGGGGTCTATGTAGAGAGCCGATGCCCTATGCTTAATCCATTGATCTTGCAGCTTGACTATGGCTACGAGCTGCTGCATCGCCTCCGAGTCCTTAAGCATCACGTCGATGACATTCCAGTCTGGCAGGTGCTTCTTCAGGACCAGGAGCTTCTCCCTGATGTCCACCTCGAAGGGGTTGACGCTGCTAGATTGAATGTTACGGCACAATTCAATCAAGCGCAGAACGTCCTCGAGCTTCTTGTCGCGTGCCCTATCTTCCGGTGCTGCTGGCATACTCCTTCACCTGAGACGAGCCGTGGACGGACTGGACGGTGATGACGTGCGCAGTCCTATCAGCGACAGAGATTATCGACGGCGTTATCACGATGTGCTGCGAGTTGGGGTTCTTCTTGCCTTGGGCGAGAATCATCTTGAAGATTCCCTCTCTGTTGCGGGGGTCCATGTGTATGTCGAACTCGTCCATCGCCCGCAGAGGAGAGATTATCCTGCTCTGCAGCGAGAGCATGAACGCGACCAGGGCGACCGACCTCTCTCCCCCGCTCTGCGTGTAGGGGTCGAGTATTGATGGCTCGGCGCCCTTGAAGCCGACGAGGAGCTGCAGCCCTGCCTCGGCGACGCTGCCCCCTTCGTCGAGCCTTATCGCCCCCGTCGCGCCTACGGTCGAGAGTACCTGCTGGTAGATGGGCGCGACCTCGTCGATCAGGTTCTGGACGGCGTTCTTCCATGCCTTCTTCCTCTCCTCGAGCTCTAGGAGCATCAGCTTCTTGTTGTCCTGGAGCTCTTGGAGCTTGCCCTTCAGGCCCTCGAGGTTCCCCGTGTAGTCCCTGTAGATCTTCTCCGCGTCGTCCGGGAGGTCCTGGAGCTTCTGCAGCTGGGCTGATACGAGCTTCAGCTCCTCGGACACCTCGTACGGGGCTCTCTGCGTGATTATTCTCTCGGCCGCCTTGTCCAGGTCGGGCTTCATCGCCTCGAGCTCTCCCCTGACTTCCCGCTCCGACCTCTCGAGCTCCCTTATCTCCGACTCGGTCACCTTGGTCCTGTACTCGAAGACCTCGAACCTCACCCGCTGCGAGATGTAGTCGTCGGTGACCTTCCTTATCGCGTCCTCGACGCTCCCGACCTCGGCCTGGAGGGACGCGACCTCTCTGTCTAATTCGGTCTTCTTCCGGCCTGCGTCCTCAGAGTCGCTGCCGGACTTCTTGGAGGCGAACTCGATGAACTCCTTCACGCGCTTCGACCTGCGGGGGTCGAGCGCCCCGTTCGGCGTGCTTACTAGCTCCTCGAGGTCGTTGCTGAGGGTCTCGAGCTCCTCCCGGAGCCCCTTCATCGCGTCGCGCGTCGCCTCGCGCCCGGCGCGCTCCCTCTCGGCCCTGATGAGCGCCCCGTATAGCTTCCTGACCTCGACCTGCCTCTCGCCGAGGGCGGCGTGGTGCCCCTCCGCCTCGCTCCCCGCCTTCTTCTGCTGCTCCTTGAGGTCCGCGAGCGACTCGCGCTTCGCTTCGAGCCTCTCCTTGATCGAGGAGAGCGAGCGCGAGAGCTTCCCCTCCTGCGCCCAGAGGAGCTCCCGCTCGAGCAGCAGCCTGTGCTCCTGGAGCCTCTTCTTCTCAAGGTATCTGTCGTAGATCTGCTTCCAGTACTCTATGGTCTGGTTCGCGTTCTCGATGAGCTGGACGAGGGAGCCCTCCTCGCTGACCATGCCGTTGAGGTCGGCCTCGGCGGAGAGTATCCTCTCCCTGTATTCGCGGAAGCCCACCGCCTCTTCCACCATCACGAGGCGCTTCTCCTGAGAGATAGCGCCCAGCTCCTCGATCATGCCCTGGTGCATGATGATCAGGAGGTTGTCGGGGTTAATCCCGAACTCGCGGAGGAGCCTCACTACCTCGCTCTTGTCTATCTCCTTGTAGTCCGCCTCATACCAGTAGGAGCCGTCCTTCCGGAGGTAGCGGGAGAGCATGAAGGTGTCCGCCTTCGAGTAGGGAATGGGCCGCCTCCCCTCCCTCACCTTGTTGTCGAATATGAGGGAGACCCTGGCGATGTCCTTGCCTCTCCTGATGAGGTCGCTCAGTTTCCTCGAGCGCTCCGTGTAGGCCTGGCCGAAGGCCACCGAGATGGCGAGAAGGATGGACGACTTGCCCGCGCCGTTGGGGCCGACTATCAGGTTCAGGCCCTGGTTGAGCGGGATCCTCGCGTACTCGTAGCTCATGAAGTTCTCAAGGATTATCTCCTTGATGGGCGGGGAAAACGCCCTCTCCTGCTCTGTAGACATCTCCTCATAAGGTCCGGACAAATTGCGCGAAACTTCCCAAAGCCCGACAGTATTTTAGGACTGTGGTGGTTTGGGTAGCTTAGGCATGTGGTATAAGGTTCTGGTGCGCTTCGGGAAACGCGCCTTCCTAACATCTGCTCTAAGGATTGGAGTCATCGTCTCGTTCCCCATCACAGCTTCACTTGCTAGGCCGAGCCTGTGGAACCACACAGGCCATTATGTTCTTCGCGGCAATCACGTCCCTATCCTCGGATTTGTTGCATGAAGGACACATCAGCTTCCGTCCTTCGATTCGGATCAGTGAGGAGCCACAATCCGGGCATTTTCGGGATGTGCCTCTTGGTTTCACGTAGGTTACAGGTAGTCCAGCCCACGACGCCTTGTATTCTATCTGTCTCTGGAACCCGCGAAACGCCCATGAGTTCATCCTTCCTCTGTAAGACGCCCGTGACCGTTCCCCTTACGATAGAGTTGCCTGATTCCTTTCAGCCTCTCCATCACGACGCCAAACCGATTGATTTTGGCGTGCTCCACAATCCTCTTCGCCTCGTGATGAATTCGTTGAGTCGTCCTGTCCTTCTCTGGCTTCCCGTACTTTGAGAGAAGGCGGCGTCGGACTCTCGTGTCGTTGTGAGTTCTCCCTGAGACTTTTGCTCTAAGCTCTCGGTAGAGCTCCTTGAGTTCGGCAATCTCAGATGTATCACGGACTTCCTGTCCTTGTTTCGATAGGAAGCAAAGGCGACCTCGCAGGCTGAGAGGATATAGTGGGTGTGAAGACCGTATTCCTTCAGGCGAGGATATGCAAGCTCGATGAGCCTGAATCTGCTCTTGACGCTCTGGCTCCCGTGCTCCTGTTCATACTGGATAGCTATTCTGATAGCGTCATTGCACATTAGGCAGAAGTCTTCGAAAAGTGAGGATAATTCGTCGGAGGCGTCGTATCGGAAACTAATCGTCTTCACGACTTGCAATGGACATTATCATGAGATCAGTTTGTTATTTATTGACCCATCTTCCGACTACACGGAACTTGCCTTAAACGGCCAAAAAATTCGAGCCCCCGGACGTCGGTCGCAGCGACGATGCTGTGCGATTAGCTTTTGAAGCGGCTCTGGAGGCTCCCTGCGTCTTGGTCCTTGCAGGTAAGGTCTTCGTCGTTGCGGAGGAGCGGAACCTGCCGCTCGTAGCCTCGAAGCTGAAGGACTTCAAGCTCGAGCAGGAGGTCAGGATCGAGGGGGACAGCTTTGCCCTCCTCTCGGAGATCACGGACCTGGACATCTCAAAGGAGTCCCTGGAGGGGACCTTCGCCTTCGATACCGTCTTCCAGGTCAACCAGCACGGGAAGCAGGTCCCGTTCGTCCGGACCTTCGAGGCGCCTTTCTCTTTTGACCTCTTTGGTAACAATCTCTTTCTCAGCGTCTTCGACAAGAAGGCCCGGGCAAACAACATCGCCAACGAGATGAGCAAGGCCCTCTTCATGAGCCTGGGCCAGATCGTTGAGGGAAGGATCCAGCCCGAGACGCTTAAGAGGTTCCACGAGGAGAACTTCGAGATGACGAAAATACTTTTCTTCGACGACATCGACCTCCCCAACATCTCCAAGCTCTCGCTCTACGGCGAGGGGCTAGGCTCCACCGCGCTCTACAACGACTACCTCACGCACGGCAAGATCTGGTACGCCGTCGTCAAGTCCCAAAAGTACGGGTACGTCGTCGGGGTGACGAGGAACTGCGTGGTCACAGTCTTCAGCAGGATCGAGCTCCCCGACCTTAAGCGCTATGTTAGAAATGAGATCCTGCCGCTGATAAGCTAGCATCTTTCTCTGGCCGGGAAGGATTAAGTCCCCGCGGCAGGCGTCAGGAAAGCAGTTGCTCAAGGTAGTCCCGGACGAGTCCGCGTTGATCCACAGGGAGGGAGACGTCGCCACCCTTCTTGTCTCGGACCTCCACCTCGGGCTCGAGAAGGAGATGGCCTCCAAGGGGTTCAGGCTCCCTCCCTACTCGCAGAGGATGCTCGACAGGATGAACTCGATAGCCGAGAAGAACAGGCTAAACCGGGTGATAGTCGTCGGGGACGTCAAGCACTCGATAGGGAAGGTCCAGGACATCGACTGGGGGATCATACCCTGGTTCTTCGGCACCCTTCTCGACATCTTCCAGGCGGTGGAGGTGGTCCCCGGAAACCACGACGGCGGGATAAGGTCGCTCCTTCCGACCCGCGTGAAGCTTCACCCGGCGGAGGGGACTGTCATGGGGGGGCGCAGCAAGGTAGGCGTCACCCACGGGCACTCGTGGCCCTCGCAGGAGGTCATCGCCTCAAGGACAATCGTGATGGGGCACTCGCACTTTCGATACGAGATGAGGGACAAGTTCGGCGCGAGGAGCAAGGAGGCGGTCTGGCTCTTCGCGACCTACGACGTCGCGGACCTTCTCGCGAAGGCTGGGCTCCCTCCCGTCAAGCGGGGCGAGGGCAAGCTCATCGTGATGCCCCCCTTCAACAACCTCGTAGGAGGGCAGGCGATAAACGCGAAGGGCGGGTTCGACTTTGGGCCCATCCTCTCGTCGGGCTCGTTCAGGCTGAGCGACGCCGACATCTTCCTGCTGGACGGGACTCGCGTAGGATAGGGCGGGCCCTAGCTGCCGGAGGCCTTCCTGATGCGTTGCTCGAGGGGCGCCTCCTGCATGGTCCCGATGACGGCGTCGACCGGCCTCCCGTTCTTGAACAGCATGAAGGTGGGGATCGACTGGACCTCGTACTTTGTGGCTATCCCGGAGTGCTCGTCGACGTTGAGCTTCCCGAAGTTCACGCTCGCCCCGAACTTCCCCGCGAGGCGCTCGACCACCGGCTCCATCGTCTTGCAAGGGCCGCACCAGACAGCCCAGAAGTCGACGAAGGTTAGCTTCGGGCCGCTGACAAGCTTGTCGAAGTTCGCCTCCGTCAGCTCGACGACGTGGCCGTGAGCGGTTTGAGAGTTCTCTGAAACCATCCTCTTGGTCTTCTCAGCAAGAATCTTATCTAGTTCAGAATCGGGCAACACTTACGGCGAAGCGAAAAGTGTATTTTAAGATTCTCGGGAGATTTTGTTGATTTGAGTCAGAGCTTCCTCGATTCCTTGTCTCTGAAGCTCACGACCGAGGCGTCCGCTCGGCTCGTCCCGAGGAGGAGCGCCAGCGTCGCCGTGATCTTCCGCGACGCTCAGGACGATGAAGAGGTCATCCTCATCAGGAGGGCTGAGAGGGAAGGCGACCCGTGGTCCGGCCAGGTGGCCTTTCCTGGAGGGATGGTGACCCCAGCGGACAAGAGTTTCGAGGACACGGCGAAGAGGGAGGCTGCGGAGGAGGTGGGTGTCGACCTCTCCAGCGGTGCCGCGGTCTTCCGCGGATACATGCGCGACTTCAGGGCGCGGACGAAGGAGGTCGTGGTGGTCCCATCCGTCTTCAAGCTCGTCGCATCGTCTGCACCAGCCCCCAACCAAGAAGTGGCCTCCTGCGAGTGGGCCTCCCTGGGCGAGTTGGCAGGAGAGGAGGCGCGTTCGTCTTATCTTATCCCGAAGGGCGGGGGACAGATTCCGTTCCCATGCATCGTCCATCGCGGCCTCGTCATCTGGGGGATGACCGAGAGGATCCTCTCGGCGATAATACGAGGCAGGACGGATGCGGCGGCGACAGGGTTGCAGGGGAAGTCGGGCGCTACTGGCTAGATTCCGAGCGCTAAGCGCAGGCCCTTGTAGCGGTTCCTGATGGTTACTTCAGTGACACCCGCAGCGTCGGCGATGTCCCTCTGGGTCATGTTCTCGCCTTCGAGGATGCATGCGACGTAGAGCGCCGATGCAGATATCCCCATCGGGTCCTTCCCAGCAGAGATCCGCGCCTGCTCTGCCCTAAGGAGTATCTCCCGGGCCCTCCTCTGGGTCTTCCCGCTCACGTTCGCCCTGGAGGCGATCTTCGACATGCACTTCATTGGGTCGACCACCGGCATCTGGATGTCCATCTCTTTGAGCAGCAGCCTGTAGGACCTGGCGAGGTCCTTCTTCTTGATGAAGCCCACGGCCGCGACGTCCTTCAAGGTCCTGGGAACTTCCCTGTCCCTGCAAGCCGCATAGAGCGACGCGGCTAATATCGCGGTGATAGACCTGCCCCTAACGAGGTTTCTCTCGAGGGCCTTCCTGTAGATGTACGCGGCCCTTTCGGTCACTGCCTCAGAGACGGAGAGCTTCTCAGAGAGCCTGCGGAGCTCGCTGAAGGCCTGCTTCAGGTTCCTGTCTTGCGACTCGTGGACCTGGCTCCTTCTGTCCCACGTCCTCATCCGCTCGACGCTCGACTTCATGGCGCCGGTCAGCGACCTGCCTGCGGCGTCCTTGTTCTCCCCGCCGATGATCGTCGCTAGGCCCATGTCGTGAATCGCCACCGAGGTGGGAAGGCCGGTCCTGCTCCTCTCGTCCTTCTCCTCGTTCGAGAACGACCGCCATTCGGGGCCGGTCTCTATCACGTTCTCCTTGACCACGAAGCCGCAGCTTGTGCAATAAACCTCCCCTCTCGGGTTGTCAGTCACCATCGTGGTCTTTCCGCATCGAGGACACCTATCGGTCGCACTCTCGAAGCGTCTCTGTCTTCCAGGATCTCTCGCGTAGGCACTTGATATAACAAATCACGTATCTAGGATATTTTGTCCTAAAAAGAGGCCGAGCCCGCCCTATTTAAGGAATTGACGGACGCGACGCTGCAGGGTCTTGGCGCACGCTCAGGGATGCCATGGCTCTCCCAGGCAGGGGGCGGCGACGTCCGGCCTAAGACCTGACCACGGTGTATGGCGAAGTCTTCAGGACGCCGTTCAGCTTGAAGGGTATCAGGATTAGGGTCGCCATCCCTGTGATGAAGAAAAGTCCGGTTATGATGTCTGGCAGTCCACTCTGGAGATTGGCTATCACCCCCGGCGTGAAGGCGAGGTATCCCAGGAGACCCAAGAAATAGGCGGCTATCGGCAGCCAGCCATACAAGGCGGACCACACGTCGATCACCGTATCGCCGTCTAACCCCTGGCTGCAGAACACCCCGACCTCGTATCTTAGCGCCTCCTCGTTCGCATCGATCAGAGCATAAACCCCCAAGACCACGAAGATCGATGGCAGCGTGGCCATCGCCACCAGGATTGCGGATGGGGCGAAGGACGGCGAAGTCGTCCCCGCCGCCTCGGCCGCCACCCACGAGGCGTTCTCGAAGAAGGTCGCCAGATAGCCGGCGAAGCCCATCGCGACGCAGCTCACTATGATGGTGGGCGCGTGAGAGGCCAGCTCAATCCGCATCAGCCCTTGGACCTTCGCTACCATGCGCCTCTCACCCTGCCCTCCCTCCAGGCCTGCCTTCGAACCCTCTCTGCGAAAATGACAGGGAGGTGAGGAAAGCCAGCCAAACGACCAGGAGGGCGGCGAAGGAGACCGCGAGGTCTATGGGGAACAGCGCGTTGAGACCGAAGTCGATGTCGACCAGGGCGGTCACGGCCGCGGCCCCTGCCACCCATGCAAGGGGGGCCACCGAGTGAGACCTGAGCAGACGGAGGAAGGCCGAGGAGGGCGGAAGGCCGGTCGCCCTGTATGTGTCTACGTCGGCCGCCACCTTCTGCCTAGCTATGATGAGGACGGCGCCGGCGAAGACCAACCCGAGCGCGGCGGCGGCGAACGCGAGCTCCGTGGAGGTCTGCTGGATGCCCGCTATCACTGCGGCGTTCTCGACCAGAAGGTGCTTCGGGATCGCCTCGGCGAAGAAGTGCGCCGAGAGCTGCGAGAGTAGGACCAGCGTGACGAATCCCGCGAACACCAGGGAGACCGCTCGCAGCGGCCTGTGCCTACGCGCCATTCCTTTGAACTCGCCTCCCCTCGACCTTTGTTATTTCGCCGTCCTCCAGGTAGACAATCCCGTCGACCCTGTCCAAGAGCCGGAGGTCGTGCGTCGCGATCAACACCGTCTTGCTCCTCTCCCGGCTCTCCTCCACGAGGGTGTCCATGACCTCCGTGCCCCTCTTGTGGTCCAAGTTTCCGGTGGGCTCGTCTGCGAGTATCACGGGCGCATCCCCGACCATCCCGCGCGCGATGGCGGCTCGCTGGAGCTCGCCGCCGGAGAGCTCGGAAGGCAGCCTCCCGGCCTTGTCCGCGAGGCCGACCTTGGCGATAGACTCGAGGATCCTCTTGGTCTTTTCACTCGACGAGAGATGTCTTGGGATGAGCGGGATCATGACGTTCTGGAACACCGTCAGGTGGCCGATCAAGAAGAACTGCTGAAACACGACGCCGACGGTCTCGTTCCTGAACTTCTGCAGATCCTCCTTCCCCAGCGCGGAGGTCACGAGACCGGCTACCTTGACCGTCCCCTGGGTCGGAAAGTCCAGAGCGGCTGCCATATTGAGGAGGGTCGTCTTGCCGCTTCCCGAAGGGCCGACCACCGCGACGATCCCGCCTCTCTCCACCTTGAAGGACACGGCGTCGAGGGCTTTCACGGACTCGGTCTTCGTCGAGTAGGCCCTGGTGACGGCGTCGAAAACGATTGCAGTCTCGTCTGCCGCTGTCGTCACCGCCTGCGGTTCACCACCAATCCGTGGACACGTGAGCAGTTTGCATGGCTACGGTCGGGCTCCGGCCCGGAGCCAAGGTTTCGAGGGTTTGCGGACTGCGGCACAAGCGAGTCACTTCACGTTGAGATATAACGCCCGCCCTTTGTGTCCCTCACTTAAGGCCTTCCAAGCTCCTGCATGCAGGCTGGGGTGGCAGGTCATAATCGAAGGAGCGAGTGGAGAAATCCTGTCGGTCCATGTTTGCAGCCTCCCTGCCGTCTTTTACAAAAGAGAGGTGCCTGGCGCCCACGAGGGGCAACCAGGATGGGTTTCGAGTAGCTCAGCTCTTACGCTTCGGGCTGCTCTTCGGTGCTGCTTGCAGACTCAGAGGTCGCCTCGGTACTACCCGCGCCTGCGCCGGTCACGACCTCACCGGTCGCGAAACGGTCAGTGACTCGGGTGACCTTGATCCTTGCGCTCTGGCCCTGCTTTGCGCCTGCGACAAAGATGACGAAGCCGTCGATCTTCGCAATGCCCTCGCCGCGCCTGCTGGTGTCGGAGATAGTAACGTCGTACTCCTTACCGACCTCAACTGGTTTTGGTTTGAAGGAACTGCCGAAGCCCCCGCTGCTGCTTCGTCCGCCGCCGCCGCCGCTACCGCCGCTGCCGCTACCGCCGTAGCCTCCGCCTCTGCTACTGCCGTAACCGCCTCTTCCCCCACTACGATTTCCATAACTCATCCAATTTCACCCATCCTACTGCAAGTTCCTCAGTGGGCGCTCCGCCTGACCCTAGCTAATTAAACGTATGTGTGCGGAAGTCTCGGTCAGTTCTAAATTCTTTGTATCTTGATTATCGGCACTTCTTCGATTTGGGCTGGCACCACGACCGCCTCGCTCGACACGTACACTATAATGTGGTCCTTGCCTATTCCGATTCCGGTGACCCCGGGCAATCCGGTTAATTCGTCGCCGTGCGCGTAGCGCACCTGTGCCACGCGGTTTAGTTGGTCGTCGGTCTTCCACAAGTAGTTGCTTCCCAAAGTGATCGTGCTCTCCTGATAGAGGGCTTTGTCCCCTATTAACCCTTGGTAGAGCCGGGTCCAGTTACCCAATCTGTTACAGATAGCCCCAGCTGAGCAGCAAGTCCACGTCCCTGAACCACCGCTGCCCGATGTCGTCGCGGTAAAACATGTTCGGAATCATGACGTTTCTCACTGCCTGATAGGTCGCGTTGATCGCCTCCTGCATCGACGGCCCGGACCCGGTGATCACCAGCGCGTATCCTGACGTGCCCGCGACGTGCCAGTCTCCCTCCACGAGCTTCACTTCGCCTATATGGACGCCGTTCAGGTTCGGCTTCTTGAAGAGTATCGTGGCGTCTTCCGAGTACTTTCTGAACGCCTTGTCGTCCTCAAAGGGGAAGGGAGGTATCGCCACGACCACCCCCACCTGGTAGCCTTTCTTCGTCTTTAGCGGGACGTCCTTCCCCTGGGCGATGTCGGCGAGGAATCCTCCCCACTCGCTCGTCACTCCCTCCATCTGGATGCTGATGGTCGGGTACCCGAAGCGCGACGTCCACTCGAGGGGGAAGATGCCCTTGCCGTTAGCGATGCAATTGAGGTCTATGTAGCCCACATACTTCGATGTGGCGAGCTTCTCCCTCGCCTTCAAGAGGGTGCTCTCGAAGAGCGGGCTGTCCTTGGTCCAGTACATTGAGGTGTTGCCGCACCAATAAGGCTTCCCGTTTCTGCGCACATACATGACGTGGTTCTTGACCGACGCACAGTAGACACGGCCGGCGTAGTCGATGACGCTGGTATCTCGCTTGTCTACCCAGGAATGCAGCTTTCTGACTCTTTCTCTCACCTCATACTGGATCCCTGAGGCATCTGCGAAGTGGTCAACTATCCAGACCTTTCCGCCTCGTAGCCTGCTCTTGACCAGGCCGACGCGACCTATCTTGAGCAGCAGCTCCTGAATCTGATCCGCGAGCGGTCTCGAAGACGTGTAAAAGATCCTGAAGCCCGCCTTCGTCAGCGTCCCGTCACCTGCTGCAAACGAGTCTAGAAAGATGCTGATCTGAGGTGGGCTAAGCTCCCTGATGAATCGGGGGACGTGCTTCTCGGAGGCGCCCCCGAACTGCTCCAAGTAGGAGCCGAGCCGCTTGTCGTAGCAATAGAATTCCGAAGCGCCCTTGGCAAAGTCGAATGGAAGTTTGGACAGCATCCGCTCGATCCTCCTCGTCTGGGCCGGCTTCTTTTGTGCGATGGAAATCCTGTAGCTCTCGCGGTTTGCAGAGACGGAGCCGTCGGACAGCCAGATTCCGATGAAGGCCAGCCAATCGCCCATCGGGACCTCGATCGCACCTGTCTCACGTAGTTGCACCTGGCGCCCTTCGTAATGGCCGACCTTGACGGAGGGCAGCAAGAATGATGCGCAGGCTTGGCCTATCCATTTTCCGGTCCTCACGAGTCTGAATTGCGTTTGCAGGTCCCTTGCCTTTACGAATTCGAAGTTGCCCCTGCGCTTCTTGTAGGACTGCTGAGACTCGACAAACATGTTGTGGTCGGGGGTGACGACGATGTCCAGCGCTCTGTTCTGTATCGAAACGAGCTTCTTGTGGTGGTCGAATGAGACAACGGCGTAAGGCCTGTTGAATTCTATGGTGTGGGTGTTTGGCTCCAGCGTGCAAATCTCGTCCTCTCCGGAAATATCCTTGAAGAGTTTCCAGCCTTCGTTGGTTAGCACCTCCGTCTTGTCATCATAGCAACCCATCTCGCCCGTGCTCGGCCCGATGTTGTTGGGGAATAGCCGCTTGTGCTCGAAGTTGATGTTGATCGGGTAGACGAAGTCACTTCCGTTGAAGAACGCACCGATTCCCACCTCGACCCCGCTCTCGTACTTCTGGATCTGGAAGAACTTGATCTTGTTGGACCATTTGTGCTTGTAGTGCTCCAGTACCTGCTCGACGTCCATCCCGTCCTCCTCCTGCCCGACGAAGAGCAGCTCCTTCTCATTCTGCGCGTTCCCGCTCGGCTTGATGACGTATCGGGCGGGGTTCGCCTTGACGAACTCGATTGCCTCGTCAAAAGACGTGAAGTTCCAGCTTTGGAGCGTGTTGACGCCGGCGTCCCTGAGCTCTGTCTGCCCGAACTCCCTGTCATTCTCCAGCTTGTCCGTGTACACGGATCCGCCGACCACGAATTTACCCTCGACCCTCAGCCTCTCCGCGAGCTCGCCGAAGCCGATGTCGTCGAAGACTATCACCTCCGCCCAGTCCTTGAGCGGCTCCCAAGCGTCGACCTTCTCGACGAAGCCGTCCCCGACGTCCTTCTCCCTCTGGTTCTTCACGAAGAGCTTCACGGAATGTCCCGCCTTGGTGAGCTGCCAAGCCAGGTCGGTCGAGAGCGCCTCGACCGAGACGAAGAGGAAGTTAGTCACTGTCGCGAATGTTACGCTGCCCCTAATAATGATTCATGAGAAAACGTTTGCATCTTCGCGCTCGTCCCGTCAAGCCTTCACGGTTATCTCGCCTGCGAGCCAGGGATGCCAGATGCAGGTGTATTTGTAAACTCCCGGGACGGTCAGCGTGACTGAGTAAATGCCATGCGGCTGGATGAGGTCCGAGTCGAACGTCCCCGCCCCCGGAGGGACGAGAAATGATGAAACGTTGTGCTCGACCTGGTCGTCGTTCACCCATTCGACTGTGTTGTTGAAGCCGACTACGACGGTGAAGTTGAAAGGGTAACGATAGGTGTCGTTCAAGAGCGCCGTGGTGGTGAATCCCGCAGGCGCGTTGAAAGATCCCTGAGGTATCGTGATGATCGTCGTCTTGCTAGCGGAGTTCGTGCTCGGCGTCGAAGGTCCGACGGGTCGCCACCCGAGATACAGAGAAACGGAAATGACAATCGCGAGCACCAAGAAAGCGGCGGAGATGCCGGCGAGCACGCGCGCGGGACTCTTCTGCGTCAGAGCTCACCAGGCCCTCTTGCTTTAGGAATCAGGGGCTGAAGCCCTGTATCCGGCGACGCACGCCGAGCCGGACTCTGGTGAGCAGGGCTACCACGGCCATCGACCCGAATAGGGCGATGAGGAGCGCGCTTGTCCCGAATTCGGGAACGGGAGTCGCGACGCTCGTCACGGGCACTATCGTCCCCTGCACCTCACCCGCGGGGTGCTGCGACGTGTGCACGTTGACGTAGGCTTTGCCCGCTTGTATGTCTGTCATGAGCTGGGAGAACGTGACGTTGTCACACCCGGCGCATGTCTTCGACCCTGACAGGTCGGCCGCCGTGATCGTCCCCTGTCCAAGGACACCGCTGAAGGACCCCGAGATCAGTCCGGCGCAAGCTGACGCCGGGCCGCCGGATAGGACGGCCACGCAGCTCGCCTCCTCACCGCTCGTGGCAGTGTTGGGGTTGGGAGCCAGCCAGACCAAGATGTCCCCGGCAGGCGACAGGTGGATGTGCGCCATGAAAGCGTTGGTGA
>Ga0307372_10004606_pt1 | contig 21126 bp, 21 predicted proteins | sample OX1MG_FD_202533 | JGI IMG/M metagenome (GOLD analysis project Ga0307372, IMG submission 202533) | Soil microbial communities from Risofladan, Vaasa, Finland - OX-1 | ecosystem: Environmental > Terrestrial > Soil > Coastal area > Acid sulfate soil | place: Finland: Risofladan, Vaasa | collected...
GACGACGAGTCACAGCGGTGGGCGGAAGTCGTCGGTGCGTCCGATGGCTTCGTCATCGTCACGCCCGAGTACAACCACGGGTACCCGGCGATCCTGAAGAGCGCCCTCGACGCCGTCTATCACGAGTGGGTGCGCAAGCCCGTTGCCTTCGTGAGCTTTGGAGGATGGTCCGGCGGGGTTCGCGCGGTGGAGCAACTGCGTCAGGTTGCCGTGGAACTGCAGATGGCGCCCACTCGCGCCTCGGTGGTGATCCAGTTCGCACCGCGCGTGTTCGATGCAGACGGCACGCTGCAGAATCCCGATCTGCTCAACACGAGCGCGACCACCCTCCTCGATGACCTGTCGTGGTGGGCGCACGCGCTCCGCGCGGCTCGCGCAGCGACGCGGTAGCGCTCAGAAAAAGTCCGGAATCCACGGGACTCCACCTGCAATCTGGCCGTCCATGGCCGTCCGGACTCCCCGAGTCCCACTCGACGCCCAGCCACCAGTCCGGTCTGTCCAGCGGACCGTCCCAGCGCGGCAACTGCGAGCGTCGCAGGGCCTCGACCGATGCTCTGTCCGGGTGCGCGCGTACGGTCCCCGCGCCTCGAAACCCACTCAGCGCTCGAGTCCGCACGATCTGACGGAAGGTTTGCGTGCAGACCTCCCATCCCCAGCGCCGGTAGAGCCGAACGGTCGCGGCAAACAGCGGCGCGAGTGCGGCGCCGCCGTCGCGCGCGGACGACACACAGTCGCGCATGAGCGCACCGGCAACACCGCGTCGACGACACGCCGCGTCGACGACCACCGCAGAGATACCCTGTGCGGGCACCGAGCGTCCACCGAAGAACTCGCCCGTCGGCAACATCATGTAGCCACCGACGATCTCCCCCCCGATGCGCGCGAGACGCAGTGTCGTATGGGGTTCGGCGGCCGTGAGCCAGCGCATGTTGTCCGCCGCATGACCGGCAAATGACTCGGCGTCGATCTCAGCGAATCGCAGCCATTCCGCGTCGTCGCGGATGTCGGAAATCTCGATGTCGCTCGATGCGTCGACCATCAGGCGCCCGAGTGTACTCGCGACACCTCTGACGCCCGAACCACCCCTGATACCTTCCCGGCGCGCATCCGGTGCGACGGGATCGGTGAGACGGAGGAACGTGCCGATGACGCCTCCCACGATGGGCGAGCCGGTTGGGCCGATCTCGGGAGCTCGGATGTCGATGCGTCGCACACGTTCTACACGACCCTGTTCGGCTGGGCCGTGGACGTCGTCCCCGACGGAGGCGGGTACGGGATATTCCACCTCGACGGCAAGCAGGTCGCGGGGGGCGGCCCGCGCACGAGCGACGAAGGACCGGCCGCCTGGACCGTGTACGCACTCATCGACGATGCCGCCGCCTCATCAGCCAGGGTGGCCGAGGCAGGCGGCACGGTGATCGCCCCGACATTGGAGGCGATGACCGCTGGGACCATGGTGATCGTCCACGACCCCCAGGGTGCCGTCTTCGCGGTCCTCCAGAACGCACGGACCGCAGGCTCCTGACGCCGGCTCCGGATTGGTCGGGCAGGGAGTCGGGCTACCCTTGTTCCATGGACGCCGAGCCTGCCGCCGCGCACGCTGATCCGACGCGCCTCGACGCGTTTGACCACACGGCCGTGGAAGCACGCTGGCGGCGGATCTGGAGCGAGCGCGGCGACTACCGGACGCAGCTCGATGACCCCGATCGCCCCTTCTACAACCTGATGATGTTCCCGTATCCCTCCGCCGAGGGATTGCACGTCGGCCACATCATCCCGTTCGCCGGCGGGGATATCTATGGGCGCTGGCGGCGGCTCATGGGCGACACGGTCTTCGAGCCGATGGGCTTCGACGCGTTCGGGATCCACTCGGAGAACTACGCGATGAAGATCGGCGAGCATCCGGCCGTCGTGATGCGCCGCGCGGTGAACAACTTCCGTGAGAACCAGCTCGCGCGCATCGGCTCGATGTTCGACTGGAGTCACCAGGTCAACACCGCCGACCCCGCCTACTACCGCTGGACGCAGTGGCTGTTCGTGCAGCTCTTCAACGCAGGGCTCATCGAGTGGCGCGAGGGAGCGGTCAACTGGTGCCCGTCATGCTTGACCGTCCTGGCCGACGAGCAGGTCGAGCAAGGACGCTGCGAGCGCTGCCACACGATGGTGCAGACGCGGTATCTCCGCCAGTGGTGGATCAAGATCACGCGCTACGCGCAGGAGTTGCTCGACGCGCTCGACACCCTCGACTGGTCGGAGTCGACCAAGACGATGCAGCGCAACTGGATCGGGCGCAGCGAAGGCGCGACGATCCTCTTCGACCTCGAGGGCTGCCGTCGCAAGGACGTCACCGTCTACACCACACGGCCGGACACGCTGTTCGGTGCGACGTTCCTCGTGATCGGTGCCGACCATCCCGAGCTCGAGGAGTTCGTGCCACCCGACAGGATCGGCATGGTCAACGCGTGGCGCAACAAGTTCCCCCCGACGGCGGGGGAGCCGGACTTCTCGGTGGGCATGGAACTGGGGTCGTCTGCGATCCATCCGCTCACCGGCGCGCGACTTCCCGTCTGGGCGGCGCCATACGTGCTCGGTGGCTATGGCACGGGGGCGATCATGGCGGTGCCCGCGCACGACGGACGCGACTGGGCGTTCGCGCATGCGCACGGCCTCCCGATCGTCGACGTCATCAGCGGCGGTGACGGCGCGGAGGCGCCGCACTCCGGAGACGGCGTGATGGTCAACAGCGGCGAATTCGACGGTGTGACCACCGGCGAGGGCAAGCGTCGCATCATCGAGCGGCTCACCGAGCTGCGCCGCGGCGAGACCAGCGTGCAGTACAAGCTGCGCGACTGGCTCATCTCACGGCAGCGGTACTGGGGACCGCCGATCCCCATCATCCATTGCCCGAAGGATGGCCCGGTCGCGGTTCCGGAGGAGGATCTGCCGGTGCTGTTGCCGGAGGTCGAGGATTTCCGTCCGCGCGGGACAGGCGTTTCGCCGCTCGCGATGGTGGAGGACTGGGTGAATGTCACCTGCCCGAAATGCGGCGGCCCGGCGCGTCGGGAGACGGACGTCAGCGACACGTTCCTCGACTCCGCCTGGTACCACCTGCGGTATCCGTCCACCGACTTCGACGACGTCCCCTTCGACAAGGGACGCACGGACACATGGCTTCCGGTGGACATGTACATCGGCGGCAACGAGCACGCGGTGCGGCATCTGCTCTACGCGCGCTTTGTCATGCGCGCGCTCCACGACATGGGACTGGTGCCCGCGCCCGAGCCGTACACACGGTTCCGCGCGCACGGCATGATCATCATGGACGGGGCCAAGATGTCGAAGAGCCGTGGCAACGTGCTCAACCCGGACGAGTACATCGACCGGTACGGTGCCGACACGGTGCGTCTGTTCATGATGTACCTCGGCCCGTACACGCTGGGCGGCGATTTCCGCGACAAGGGAATCGCCGGGATGACACGCTTCCTCCATCGCACGTGGCGCGCCACGCAGCTCGCGACCCGCGACGACCTCGACGGCGACGAGGTGTTGGAGCGACGCCGGCACCGCCTCATCCAGCAGGTCGAGGACGACATCGGCGAGCTCCGCTACAACACCGCGATCGCCTATCTCATGGAGTTCGCACGCGCTCTCGACCATGAGGTGTCGTCGGGAGCAGGCAGGCGTGTCGACGCCGAGACGCTGCTCAAGCTGCTCGCCCCGTTCGCGCCGTTTGTCACCGAGGAGATATGGGACCGGCTCGGGCACGAGACATCGGTGCACGAACGTGGGACGTGGCCTCCGTACGATGCCGCGCTTGCGGCGCCGCAACGCGCGACGATCGCGGTCACGGTGAATGGCAAACGTCGCGCTGAGTTCGAGGTTGACGCAGGCACGTCTCAAGAGGCCTTGACTGAGCTCGCCCTCGCGCAGCCGCGCATTGCCGATTTGCTCGGCGGTCAGTCTCCGCGCAAGGTCATCGCGGTTGTCGACCGCATCGTCAACATCGTCACCGCCTGACGTCCAGGCGCATCGGCGCGTGCTCGATGCCGTCCTCGATCCATCGCGCGCCGTGCTCCTCGAAGCCGAACGTCCCGTACCAGCCGACGAGATATGCCTGCGCGCCCAGCACGATCGGCAGCGCTGCCAGCTCGATCGCGCGGCGCATCAGAGCGCTCGAGTAGCCGCGCCCGCGGGAAGCCGCATCGGTCGCGACACGCCCGATGCGATGCCCGCCGCCGGCATCGCTCATGAGACGCAGCGTGCTGACAACGACGCCGTCCGCATCCTCGATCCAGAGATGTCGTGTGTCTGCAGCGGCGTCGCTTGCGTCGATGTCCGGATAGACGCAGTTCTGCTCGACGACGAAGACGGCTTGCCGGACGGCGAGGATGCCGAGCAGCGCGCGCGGGGTCAGCTCGTTGAGACGAGCGGCGTGGACCTCAGGGAGTTCCGGGTCGCTCAGCTCGCGGCCATCGGCTCGACGGCCGCCGTGCAGAACGAGCACCGCTTCGCCGGCTTGGGAATGATGCTCAGGCACTCCGGGCATGCGCGGGTGTTCGATTCGGTCGGCTTCGCGAGGCGCGCCTGCATACGGTTGTACGGCACCACGAAGAAGAAGTACACACCGGCCGCGATCAGGATGAACGCGATCACCGCGGTCAGGAAGCTTCCGTACTTGATATGGCTGCCGTTGATGGTCAGGACGAGCGAGTTGAAGTCCGGCTTGCCGAAGGGGATCGCGATGATGGGGTTGACGAGGTCGGCGACGAGCGCGGTGACGACAGCACCGAATGCGCCGCCGATGACGAACGCAACCGCCAGCTGCACGACGTTGCCCTGGTTGAGAAAGTCCCGAAAGCCCTTCACCTGCCGTCCTCCTGCCCCGCGGCCTACGTTGCATTCGCGCCCGAGGCGCCGCGCCCTGATGGGGTCAGCATGGTGACACAGACGCCAGTCCAACAGCGGGTGCTGCGTGCCCAGTATCCGTCGGGATCGGGCGGTGGCGGATCACCCCGCTCGAAGACGTACCAGACCGTCTGCGTGGTCGGCGAGGGCGCGGGCATAGACTGCAGCACGGCACCTGCCGGATAGACCGCCGTCCCCCAGAACCACGGCACCACCGACGCCATCGAACGCGTGCGCACGTCGATGGCGTGATCGCCGTAGTAGAGGACGAGGAGGTACTCGCTCGGATATGCGGCGATGACGTCGTGCGGCCCGGCGGACTTCTCGATCAAGGCGATCGCCGCGGGCGTGTCCGGGTTGGTGACCGTGGTGACGGTGGCAAGCGCGACCACGGCAGTCACCGCCGCAGCCGCGAATGCCGCCTGTCGCCACGGGATGAGCGCCAGTCCGGCGCCGACGAGCGGGAAGAGCGGCGCCCAGGCGGTGCTGAAATAGCGCCCGTCCTCGAGCGGGTGCCAGAAGCTCACGAGGATCACCAGCGCGACCGCGATCCCACCGATCAGTCCGAGCACCGTCGCCGCCTCCGCCTGATCGCGGCCGAGCCGCTTGCTGGAGAGCGCCACCGCCGCAAGTGCCGCCACTCCGGCGACGATGCTCGCGCCCTCGATGAGGCGGAGCACGGTGTAGCCGGTCACCCATGTGCTGAGCGGTGGCCCGATGAAGAACTGCACGAGCCCGCCCGACAGGCTCACGACGCTCAGCTTCGGCACCCAGAAGCCGCCGGCGCCGTGACTCAGCTGGCTGCTCGCCACAACCAGCCACGGCGTCAGGCTCGCCAGCGTCACGAGTCCGAGGCTGCCGACGAGCAATGCCGTTCCCGGGTGGCGGCGCCCGTACAGGATCACGACTGCGATCACCTGCGCCAGCACGGCGAAGAGCGCGAAGTACACCGTGTAGACGGACAGGATCGAGACGCCCGCATAGAGTACCCAGCGCAGCACCGATGGTCGCTCGAGGGCACGCGCGAGGCAGAGCGTCGACGCGAGCACGAGCGTTGTCGCCGGCATGTACATGCGCGCGTCGAGTGAGCTCACCAGGAGCGCCGGGGCGACTGCGCCGATGACCGCCGCCCATGTGCCACCGGCATCCCCTGCGACCCGCCGCCCGAGCGCCGCGATGATCGGGATCGCGGCCGCGCCGGCGAGCACCGGAAGGAGGCGCAGCGCGGCAGGGCTGGTCGAGACGACCGCGACCAGCCGCTCGATCAGGTAGAAGAGGGGCGGTGCACTGTCATGGCGGACGACGGTGAGCATCGAGCCGAGGGGACGCTGCACGGCCAGCGCGGTGAACGCCTCGTCTCGCCACAGCGGCTGATATCCGAGCAGCGCGATCCTGACCGCCAGTCCGGCGAAGGTGATCAGCCAGATCCTTCCTGCGTATCCCCGCGTCATCGACCCTCACGATAGAGCGCCGGTCCGCAGTGGGGGCGAGTCTGCTTGATCAGCCGGTCTGCGTCGGCTCGGGGACCACTTCGAAAGCGACCGGCATGCCGCTCGGGTCGGTGGCGACCACGTGCGCTTCGGCTGCAAGTGGCGCACCCACGGCCGCGGCGATGTCCGCCACCGACGGCGCCACCACAAGCGTGTAGACGGCCGGGTTGCCCACGGAACGCATGGGTTCGATGATCGTCGGTACCCGGCCGGCGTCCAGGAACTGCACGTCCATCGCGTCGTAGCTATCGAGGATGAGGAGCGTCGACGGACCCCCGTCGGTCGCGTTGTTCACCGCGGCACGGGCAAGAGCCACGTCGGCGAACGTGAAGGGCGAGTAGCGGTCCTCAATCGGGCGGTTGACGTAGGTCACGGCTGATGCGATGCCGACGCCCGTGACCGCGAATGCACATGCACACCAGGCGATCCTGGTGATCGTCGGTGCGTCGACGCTGGAGAGCCGTGGCGCGAAACGGCGTGCGATGTCGACGGCTTCGACACAACCGAGACCGATGCAGGCGGCGACGTACGGCGCGAGCCCGAGTGAGCGCAGGAAGTGCGGTGCGAAGCCCTCAGTTGCAAGCAGCGGAGGGAGGAGGAACACGACAAGTCCAAGCAGCACGAGCGCATGGCCGTGGTCGTCACGACGTCGCCAGCACCGCCATATCCCGAGGGCGAACGCGACGAAGAGCACTGGACCGAGCAGCGGCAATGCATGGACGTCGTGCCGCTCATTGGGATCACCGGTGATCAGGAACATCGCCACGGTGCGGAGGACGTGCACCGGGTAGCTGTCCGGCGACCCGGCGCCGGCGAAGATCGCCGAGACCGACGCGGCGCGTCCGAAGTAGCCGGACGTGTCGGTGATCGCGGTCACGATCATCGGCGCGGCCACCACGAGGAAGGCCACGGCTGCCCAGCGCCACGTTGCCAGCACTCCGCTGAATCGTTGGCGATCGCGCGCGCGGATCCAGAGCAGCCAGAGAATGGTGAGCACGGGGAGCAACTTCAGCGGTTGATAGGTCCAGAACCCGAGCGCGATCGCCGCGCCCGCGAGGACCGCAATGCCCCGGCTCGGACGATCTCCCCAGCGCAGCAGCAGCGCCAGTGCGGCGGCGCCGACAAGCACGGTGATGATGTTCCGGAACCCGTCGCGCGAGACGGCGATCATCCAGAGCGACCCGGCCGTCCAGAGCATCGCAAGCAGTGCCGGTCCGCGGCCGAAGCGTCGCACCGCGAAATAGGTTGCGATCACTCCCATGACACCGAGGGCCGCCGCAGTGCCCCGCAGCGTCAGAACGGACGAGCCGAACACTCGGAAGACCCCGGCGACGATGTAGGCGTAGAGCGCCTCTCGCCCGCCGTCGCTGTTGAAGAAGACGGGGTGGTACCCCGGCATTGTCAGCAGATTCTGAGCGCTGACCCCCTCGGCAGCCTCGTCGGGGTAGAGCCCTCCAGGCTGCGAGCTCAGCGCCCAGTACCTGACGACGATCGCGGCGAAGGTGATCAGGACGGCGGCAGTAGCCTCAGCTGCGGCCGCCGTCCCGAGGCGCCGTGCGCCTGTTATGCGGGTGATCCGGCCCCCGTCAACTCGAGGGTGGACCGGTGCAGGAGCGTCCTGGTCGCCGAGATACGGCAGGCCAGCATCTCCAGAACGTCGTCGAGCTGGTCCCGCAGCGCGGTTTCCAGCTCGATTGGATGGTTGTCGATCTCCCGCAGCAGCGCCGACAGCCGGAGCGCTTTCTGATCAATCTTCGCAACAACCTCCTGCGGCGCGGCAGTTGCGGTCAAGTGATTCGGCTCCATCCAGGTCCTCCGTCAGCGGTAGGTGGATGCCACCAGCGTAGGCAGTGGGGTGGTGGATGTCCAGCGATGATTTCGTCTCAACTCATCGACCAATCGGCGCGCGGACCAGCCGCTACGCCCCGAACCAGCGCCTGATGCGGCTGGCCTCGAACTCGACCTTGTCAGCGGCCAGCGTGCGCGACGGTTCCTCGTAGCCTCCGAAGGGTGCCTGGCCCTTGAGGAACGTCACGTCGACACGGGCGACCTCGTCATTGCCGAATGCGAGGTAGCACATGCCGTTCCCACCGTACGTCGCAGACGCCGCCGTCCCTCGGATCACGGCCGCGATCCGATCGGCGACCACCGCCGCCTGGCCCTCGGAGAACACACCGGCTTTCGGGGTACCGACACTGGTGACGTCGCCGACCGCGTAGACCCCGGGGAACGCGGTCTCGAGGGTGAGGGAGTCGACGGGAATCCAACCGTCATCCGTCATCCCGGACTCTTCGACGACCGCCGGCACTCGATGCCGGGGAATGCCAAGGAACAGGTCGTACGGCAACTCCGTGCCGTCGCTCAGGACGGCGACCTTGCGCGCGGGGTTGGTCTCGCGCACCGCCCGGTCCGGGTACCAGTCGATACCGCGTTCCTCGAAGGCGACGAGCAGTGCCGCGGAGGCGGCCGGCGATGGCGGGATCGGCACCCCCAAGGGAATGGCCAGCGAGATCGTGGAGCGCTCGCGAAGCCCTCGTTTCGTCAGGAAGTCGTGCATCATCAGCGCCGTCTCGCTTGGGGCGGGCGGGCACTTGAACGGCGCCGACGTCACGCCGACGACCACTCGTCCGCCTTCGAACGCATCCAGAACGCCGCGAAGCGCGAACGCTCCCGCCACTGTGTAGAACTCGTGGCCACCGGCGACGAGCCCCGGGGTCGCTGCGGGGTCAAGGTCGGCGCCGAGCGCCACGACGAGGATGTCGGCGTCGAAGGCCCCGGCGTCGGTCACGACGCGTCGCGCCGCGGGGTCGATCGACCGTATGGTCGACTGCACGAACCGAAGTCCCGGTTTGACGATGTCGCGGTATGGATGCCGCACGCCGGACGCCGGTGAGTGCCCGAACATGACGTCGAGCTTCGAGAAGCCGAAGATGAACGCCTCGCTCTCGTCGATCAGGATGACGTCGGCGTCGTCGCCGAACTCGGCGGACAACCTGGTCGTCAACTCGAGGCCGGCAAACCCGGCACCGAGCACCAGCACACGCATGGGCGCGAGGATAGCGATCAGATCACTCGATCAGGTGTCACGGTTTGGATGCCGCTCGCCGGACGCCGCTGAATGCCCGAACATGACGTCGATCTTCGAGAAGCCGGAGCGGCGACACCACCAGATCCTCCGAATGCGCCCTCACCCGTATCCCAGAGGCCCGCCGGTGCGACTTGAATTCGATGAACCCCTTGGAGGCGGCGAGACACTGGCTGATCCCAACCGCCTCAGTGAAGCCGTAGAGGCCGCGCAGCGCGGCGACGCACGTGGGTGGACGGTGCTGTTCGAACGCTTTCACCCGGACGTGCATGCGTACGCGCTCGCGCGGCTCGGCGATCTCTCGGCTGCCGAAGACGTGACACAGGACGTGTTCGTCGCCGCTGTGCCCGCGATCCGGACGCTCCGAGATCGAAAGGAGCCGGTTGTGCAGGCGTGGTTTCTCCATATCTGCCGCCACAAGGTCATGGACTACTTTCGGCTCAACAAACGGCGCGAGGCCACGTTGTTCGAGCCGGCGCGACCACCGGAACCGGATCCCAGCGCCGTCGCAGAGATGGCGGTGGAGACGGGACGGATCCGCACGGCGATGGCTGAACTCACCGATGAGCAGCAGGACATCCTCGTCCGCCGGTTCGTTCTTGACCAGTCCCTCGAAGACGTCGCCTCGACAACAGGTCGGAGCGTCGGGGCCGTGAAATCGATGCAGCACCGGGCGCTCGAGTCGTTGCGGCGCGTGCTCCAAAGAACGAGGGCCGCATGAGCGACATCGTCGAACCGCAGCTCTCGGCATCGCTGGCTGCCTGGCGCGCGGCCAGCCGTCGTGCGCCGCGTTCGCATGCCACTGAACGGGCTCGAGACGCCATGCTCGCAGCGCTGGTGTCGCCGCATGCAACGAGGCGGAGGCGATCGTGGATGCTCAGGCCGCGCTTCGCTCACTCGGGAGCCATCGCCGCAATGGCCACGGTGGTGGCGGCTGCGGGTGTCGCAGCGGCCGGATGGAACGCTCCACCCGGATCGGCGCTCTTCGTCATTCGCGCCGCCCGACAGAGCGTGCAACTCAAGCTCCCGGGCACGAACGACGCTGCCCTGCATCTGCAGTTTGCCGAGCAAAGCCTTGCCGACGCCCGCGCCCACGTGAATCCCCAGCAGAGTCTCACGGACGCTCGCGCGGAGCTCAATGCGGCCCTCCTGGAGCTTCCCACCGATCGGAGCTCGGCACTCTGGAACAGGTACTCAAACGACGAAACCACACTGGCGAGCGAGGAGTCAGGTCTCGGGAACGAGGACGGCACGCCCCCCGCGGGCTCCGGTGCTCGCGCCCCACAGGCCGGGGACACGCCCGGGAGTCCCGGCTCGTCGCCGGCGGATGACAACGAGGGCTCCCGTTCGCATCAGAGCAGCAGCTCCACTCCTTCAGCCTGGCCCGGCGGCGGCGACGGCAGCGACGATGAGTCGCCACGCCCGAGCAGCTCAGGAACGCCGCCGCCCGACAACTGAGGATCAGCGCGAGCGGTCGGTCCCGCTCGTCAGGGCCAGCGCGAGCCTCGGACACTGGGCGACCGCGCGCTCCGCAAGTCTGAGCAGCGCCGGATCCCCGAGCGGGTGCTCACTCAGGATCGGGTACCCCCAGTCATCCAGGCTCACGACCTCCGGAATGATCTCCGCGCAATACCCGGCGCCGTCGCATCGAGTTGGATCGACCCGCAGACGGGCTCCGCTGTCGCTCACCGCCAACCCCTCTGGGTCCGAGGGGGTCGCGCGAACGCGGTGCGACCCCTGTCGAGGCACGGGGACCCACGGAGGTGGCGCTCCACGTCGTCGGCAAAGACTTCGAGCGCACTTCGGACGTTGCGAACGGCGCCGTCCGGGTGGTGACAGGCTCCTCGTCCGTCGATCTGATCACACCAGCGATGGATGCGCGCAAGATCGCCTCGATCCGCACAGCCGGCTGCGAGGCGCGACATCGCCTGCGCGATGTCGGGGAGCCCCAGGAGACACGGACCGCACTGGCCGGCACTTTCTCCGGCCATGTAGGCCACGATATGAGCCGTCTCGACGAGGGCGCAGCCGTCGCGGCCAAGAACGCCGATCACGCCGCACGCGTGCGAGGTCTCGTCGGGGCTGAGCAGCACGTCTGACGAGTTCCGGGGGTCGAGCCACGTGCCCGCGTACCCTCCGATGAGCACGCCTCTCGGCAGGGACACGACGCCACCTGCGGCGCTCAGGGCATCGACGAGCCGCGACCCCAGATCCACCTCGTAGACGCCGGGCTGCTGGACGTCGCCGGAAATCGTCACCAGTCCCGTGCCCGGCGCGCTGTCGGTGCCGCGCTCCCGGAACCAGCCATCCCCGTACCTCGCGATCAACGCCGCGTGGACGATGGTCTCGGCGTTCTGCACGAGCGTGGGACGACCGAGCACTCCCCGCTCGGAGGGGTGAGGCGGGGCGAACGACGGCTTCGACGGCCCGCCGCCGATCCGGCGGACAACCGACGACGATTCGCCGGCGACATATCGATGCTTCGTGGTGACCAGGCGGACCGGCAGGTCGCGGCTGCCGCGGGGGCGGCGCTCCGCAAGGGCGTGCTGCAGTGACCGCGTTGCGCTGCGCGCCGGACGGGAGAGGTAGATCACCACAGCGTCGGCGCCGACCGTCTCGGCGGCGATCATCGCGCCGTCAAGAAGGAGGTGGGGCCGGTGCTCCACGAGCATTCGGTCCTTTGCCGACAGCGGTTCGCCCTCGGAGGCATTCACGACGACGGTGGCGGGACCTCGCTGCTGCGCGGCCCGGGCGACGCCACGCCATTTTCGGTGCGTCGGAAACCAGGCGCCGCCGCGCCCACGCAGACCGCTGCGTTGCATGACATCAAGCAGCCATTCGCCTCCGATGGGACGCCTCCCGAGCCGCCGCTCGTGATCCGCGAAGCGTTCGGCGCCGCGGTCGATGCTCGGGCCGGCGAGCAACCGCGGGCACGAGTCCGGCTCCTCGAGCGGCTCGTCGGCGGGCATTGGCAGGACCCGCAGAGTCACCGCCATCAGAGGGGACCAGAGGTGACGATTCGCGCTGTGATCGACGGGCCCGTTCCGTACAGCGTGATCACGACACGAGTGGTCCCGCAGACCGCGTAGATGGAGACGCCCACGCGAGCCGGCACCGAGGTGCAGACCGGGCGTCCACCTCGATCGACCGTCAGCTGCGGGAGTGTCTCGGTCGGGCCGGCAGGGACGATCACCACGGTGATCGCGGTGTCCACGCTGTCGCGAAGCGCGATGTCCACGGCGCTCGCCTGTCGCGTGAGCACGCCGATCATGGGATCCGAGAACCCGTGCCGCTCCCGGGCTGCGTTCGGCGTCGGGGAGGGCTTCAGGATCGACGCCGGGGTGCCGGCCAGGGCGGCCCACCCGGGCTGCAGCGGAGCTTCCACAGCCCACGCGCAGATTGCGTACGTCGTCGCGACCGCCAGGCCGGCGCATGCGAGCCGGACCGGCACTGTGCGGAACCGTCCGAACAGCAGACGCCGGCCGAGCGCCATGAGCACCGCGGCTGCGCATGCCGCGGTGATCCCGAGCATCCACGGGGTCTGCGAGTCCGAGCCCGTGCCCAGCCCATGGACGAGGGCAAGAGGCCACGAGGCGTATGCCCCCCAGTGGACGAGCCTCCAAAGCCGGGGACCGAGCCGCCCGCGGAGCAGGCTCGTGACGGTGACGGCGAGCAGGACCTCGGCTCCGAGCACGCCGAGGCCGAGCCACACCGTGCGATAGGCGCCGACGAACGGAATCGCCGCGTCGACCGGGCGAATTCCCGCGAAGGGGTCGATCACGGAGGTGGCAATGTGCACCGACAGCAGCAGGATCGTGAAGAGCGCGAAGTTGCGGTGCAGTGACGCGGTCACGAAACGCGGGGTTCGCCGGCCCTCGATGCGGACCGACGTCATGATGCCCAGGATCACCACGACGGTCAGGCAGACGAGCGTCATGACCCCTGCGCCGCGCGTCGCGAACCAGAGCGGGCTCGGGCCGGTCGGCACGGCCGCCACCAGGGCCCGTGTGCTCACCCCGGCCACGGACCCACGGCGAGCACGGAACCGTCGCGATGAACAAGTCGCGCGGGGAGTCCGCGATCTCGCAGCCATGCAGGCGCCTGTTCGCCGAGCACGATCGCGCACGTCGCGGCCGTGTTCGCCTCGGCGCATGTCGCCCCGGCGACGCTCGCCATCAGCCACGGCGATACGGGTGGAAGCCCCGTCGCCGGGTCGATGATGTGGTGGAGGACCTCACCGCCTCGCCGCCAGGTTCTGCTCTCCGTGCCGGACGTGGCGAGGCCGCCGTCGAAGATCTGCACGTCCTGCCACCGGGTCGCGCCAACGTCCTCCGACACCCGAACGCGCCAACCATCGATCAGCGCCGGGCCGGCGACAGCGACGTCGCCGCCGCACGCGACGAGGACTCCGGCACCGACGCGCCACGCCGCAGCGCCGGCCGCCTGATCAGCCGCCCAAGCCTTGCCCACCGCGCCGAGGTCGAGCGATGCATCCGCCGGGAGCGCGAACGTCCGGAGGTCGCGGTCGTGAACGATGCTTGCCCACCCCGGGGCGGAGCGGATGTCGACGTCGATCGAGGGCCCGTCCAGCGGCATGTCGGTGAAGGTCACCGTGTACCCGAGGCGCTCGATCAGCGCACCGATCGTTGGATCGACGAGGCCGTCGGTCGCGGCTGCCGCGTCGAGCGATGCCGAGATCGCTGCGTCAAGCAGCGCTGACACTTCGACTGGCCCGCTGCCTGAAGCGCGGTTGAGTCGCGACAGCTCCGAGTTGGACTGAAACCTGCTGCATGTCCGGTCGATCGCCGTGACCACGGCGCGCACCGTGGAGGTCGCGAGCGCAAGTGCGGCGGGGTCGGAGGCAGCGACGACAACGGTCGTCCCCATGGACTCGAAGGAGGCGCTCGTCAGCACGGATGGCTGGGCGTCGAGTGACAGACCGGGGGAGGCGGTGGGGCGGGCGGTGGGGGCGCGGAGGAGCCCGATGGCGGACGTCGCGGGGGAGTCACACCCCTCGTCGATCCCGACACGTGCGATGACGCGGGGACGTGGATCACCTGAACGATGACCACGGGTGTTGGTCGTGACGACTGCACCGGCGCGGACTCCGGCGGGATTGATTCCACAGGCGGTGCAACGGTTGCCGGCACGGCCGCCGCCGCAAACGCCGCGGCGCTCACCGCGGTGAGCGCTCCGGTGATCGCGACACCACCGGCGATCCCGCCGGACGTCCATCCGGCGATACGGCGCATTGCGCGATCACGATCAGACGGCTGGTAGGCCGGCATCTCAGCCGCCCCCCCCGCCACAGTCGTCGTCACCGCAGGGTTGCGGTGTCGGGCTTGCCGACGGCGCGGGCGATGGGTCCTCGGCTGGCGGCGTAGCCGCCGCGCGTGCCGGGGCACTGTGGGCCGGCGGCGGCGGGTCGACCACGACGAGCTGCTCGTGGACTGCCGGCGCCTGCGTCGGCTTCGGGAACAGGCTGTCGGCGCGAAGCGGGGGCAGTTGCAGGTGCGCGGCGGCCGCGCTCTGGTGGGCGACGTCGAGAGCGTCGAACGGGCCGACCCGGCTGGCGGCGGCCACCCCGGTCGCGGTCCCGGTCAGTCCGACCAGGATGACTGTGGCGAGGAAATGGGGGCGATGAAGAGGGCGCACAATGTCCTCCGGGTGGTGTTTGACAGTTCCTGTTGCGCGAAGCCAAGTCGCGCGGGAGCGGCGCGGGGATACGGGCGCGGCGCCGGGTCGCGGACGGGGACCGGTCGCGCAGGCACTAAACTGGCCACTGCCGGTTGGACCGACCGGGCGCGGATGGCGGAATCGGTAGACGCGCGGGACTTAGGATCCCGTGGGGCGACCCGTCCGAGTTCGAGTCTCGGTCCGCGCACGGCCCCACCCCCCAGGCGCATACAAGATGAGCACACAGATGACCGATACACCGGGAATGACCGTCACACTCGAGCGGAAGGCAGCCTCACAGGTCGCCCTGCAGATCGAGGCGACGCCCGCCGAGGTTGACGCTGCCATTCAGGCGTCGTTGAGGCGACTCGCCTCGAGGGTCCGGATCCCGGGCTTCCGGCCGGGCAAGGCGCCGACCGCGATGGTCGAGCGTGCCGTCGGCTGGGAGACGGTCCAGCACGAGACCGTCGACCATCTCGTCCCCGACCTCTACCGGCGCGCTGTGGACGAGAGCGGCGTCGAGCCCGTCGGCGATCCGGAGCTCGACCTCGGGGAGCTCGAGCGCGACAAGCCGCTGCGGTTCACCGCAACGGTCACTGTCAAGCCGGAGGTCGACCTTCGCGACTACCTCTCCCTCCGCGTCCCGATGGAGACCACGGAGATCACCGAGGACAGCGTCGATGACGCTATCGGCGCTGCCCGTCGCAAGCACGCCGAGCTGGTCGAGGTCGACCGCGAAGCGCAGGCGGGAGACGTCATCAAATGCATCCTGGTCATGCGCCGCGGCGATGAGATCCTCACCGGCGGCGACAACGTCGAGCGCGACCTCGAGCTGAATCGCGAAGAGGTCATCCCTGCGATTGTCGACGGCGTCATCGGGCTGACCGCCGGGCAGTCCCGCACCTTCGAGACCGTGTTGCCCCAGGACTACCGGCAGGAGGAGCTCCGCGGAGCCACCGTCACCATTGACGTGAGCGTGCATGCGGTCCGCGAGCGCGAGCTGCCCCCCGAGGACGACAGCCTCGCCGTGCTCGATGGCCACGGCACGACCCTCGACGAGCTTCGCGAGCACTACCGGACAACCCTGACGACCGAAGCCGCTGAGCAGGACCGCGAGACGCACGAGGGTGCAGCGCTCGAGGCGCTTCGCGACCATGTCCGGGTCGACGTCCCGCAGGCGATGATCGATCGCGAGATCGACCGCCAGCTCGCCGACCTCGAGTACCGCCTCGGTTCACTCGGTCTTCCGCTTGACCGCTATCTGGAGATGAGCGGGTCCAACTTGGAAGCGTTGCGCACCGAACGTCGTGAGGCGGCCGCCAGCCGGGTTCGTCTGGAGCTCGCCCTCGATGCACTGGCAGTCGCCGAGGGCATCGAGGTGGATGAGAACCAGGTGCAGCGCGAGGCGCGCGCGGTCGCCGAGGGGCGCCGGATGGACGCGGCTCAACGCAACCGTCTCGAGGACATCGCTCGGCGTGACCTCCGGCGCCGAGCCGCCGGCGAGCGGCTCCTGGAGATCGTCACCCCAGAGGCTTCGGGCTTCGTCTCGACCTGACGTCTGGTGCCACGCGGGCGTGGGTACGCTTCCCGCGATGAGCCGGCCGGTGATCAGCGTTCGAAGCCTCGTCAAGACCTACGGCAAGGTCGAGGCGGTCCGCGGCATCGACCTCGAGGTCGGCCCAGGCGAGATCTTCGGATTTCTCGGGCCGAACGGCGCCGGCAAGTCAACGACCATCAGCATCCTCTGCACGCTCATCCGACCCACCTCGGGGGTCGCCGAGGTTGCCGGGTTCGATGTTCGCGAGGATCCGAGCGCCGTCCGCGCCCGGATCGGCCTGGTCTTTCAGGATCCCTCGCTCGACGGCCAGCTGACCGGGCGAGAGAACCTCGAGTTCCATGCGTACCTCTATGGATTGCCCGCCGCCACGCGCAAGCAGCGCATTGACGACGCGCTGTCAATCGTCGACCTCGCGGATCGCGCCAGTTCAACGGTGCTCACCTACTCCGGCGGTATGCGCCGCCGGCTCGAGATCGCGCGCGGCATCCTCCATTACCCGCAGGTCTTGTTCCTCGACGAGCCGACGCTCGGACTCGATCCGCAGACGCGGAACAACATCTGGGAGTACCTGCACACGGTTCGCCAGCGTGAGCACATCACGATCTTCATGACGACGCACTACATGGACGAGGCCGAATTCTGCGATCGCATCGCCATCATCGACCAGGGCAAGATCGTCGCACTCGGCACGCCGGCAGAGCTCAAGACGCGAGTTGGTGGGGACGTGGTCACCATCAGCACCCCGGACATGGCCGCGCTGGCGGACCAATTGCGATCACTGATGCAGCTCGACTCGACTCAGATCGATGGGACGTTGCGGGTCGAGGTGGCTGACTCGGCGTCGTTCGTGCCTCGTCTCTTCTCGGAGTTGAGCGTTCCGATATCCGCGGTGAGCGCACGGCGGCCCAGCCTCGACGACGTCTTTCTCAAGCTGACGGGCCGAGAGATACGCGAGCAGGCAAACACATCGCTCGATACCATGCGACGTATGGGCAGGATGTGGGGAGGGGGTGGCCGGCGATGAGTGAGCAGGCCTTGACCACAGCGACCGCCACGCACCCGCAGACCGTCAACATCCGGGGCGCGACGCTGCGCGCGATCATCATCATCTGGCGCCGCGACCTGATCCGGTACTGGCGCGATCGCATGCGTGTGCTCGGATCACTGGCGCAACCGATTCTCTTCCTCTTCGTATTCGGCAGTGGACTGAGCTCGGCGTTGCGTGGCAGCACGGGAGGGCTTGGCGGGTCAGGTTCTTCCCTCCAATACGTGCAGTTCATCTTTCCCGGCATCATCGGCATGTCGGTGCTGTTCACATCGATTTTCGGGGCAATGTCGATCGTCTGGGATCGCGAGTTCGGGTTTCTCAAAGAGGTGCTTGTCGCACCGATCCATCGCTCCGCGGTCGCCATCGGGAAGACCCTCGGTGGCGCGTCGCAGGCAATGATCCAGGGACTCGTCATTCTGGTGCTCGCGCCGATCGTCGGGGTGAAGTTGACCGTCGTCGGTGTCGTTGAACTGGTGCCGGCCATATTCCTGTTCGCATTTGCGCTGAGTGCGCTTGGCGTCGCCGTCGCGGCGCGGATGCGCACCATGCAGGGCTTCCAGGTGGTGATGAACTTTCTGATGATGCCGATGTTCTTTCTTGCCGGCGCGCTCTTCCCGCTCACCGGCAACCTCCCGGCGTGGCTGCTGGTGCTGACGCGGCTCGATCCAGCGTCGTACGGCATCGACGCGCTGCGCCGGATCGTGCTCACCGCATCGGGGCTCCCCTCGCAGGTGGTCCGCGGCTTCGAGATCACGCTCTTCGGCTGGACGGTGTCGCTCTGGGTCGAGCTGGCGGTGCTCGTCGCCTTCGGCCTGCTGATGATGGGCCTGGCGGTCTACGGATTCCGGCAGCGCGACTGAAAAGGCCTCCTATAATGGAAAACAGAATGAATCCGACGAATCTGATCCCGTACGTCATCGAGACAACCAATCGGGGCGAACGCGGGATGGACATCTACTCGCGGCTGCTCAAAGACCGAATCATCTTCATCGGGACGCCGATTGACGACCAGGTTGCAAACGTCGTCATGGCGCAACTCCTGTTTCTCGCCGGTGAGGACCCCGAGAAGGACATCTGGCTCTACATCAACTCCCCGGGCGGGTCGGTGTATGCGGGCCTCGCGATCTACGACACGATGCAGTACGTCGAGCCGCGCGTCGGCACCATCTGCATGGGCATCGCCGCGTCGATGGCCGCGATTCTGCTTGCGGGCGGCGCGGCGGGGATGCGCTTGAGCCTCCCGAACACGCGCGTGTTGATCCATCAGCCATCAGGTGGGTTCAGCGGTCAGGCGACGGACATCCAGATCCACGCGCAGGAGATTCTGCGTGTACGCCGCCGTCTCGACGAGATCCTCGCCCACCATTCCGGGAAGGCCATCGAGGTGGTCAACCACGACTCGGATCGCGACTTCTTCATGAGCGCCGAGGAGGCCAAGGAGTACGGCCTCATCGACGAGATCATCCAGGGGCGGATCAAGAGCGGTGGGTCGCCGAACGGCGAGAGCAACGGTGGCAAGCCGCCCGGCGCGCCACGCGACACGGACACACCCCAGGCGGGTGGCGGTGCAACGGCGCACGCGTGATGCCTAGGCGGGTCGGTCATGGGGACCATGTGAACAAGCAGGGGAGGTTGCCGTGACCGAGCGCGACGACCGTCGACGTCACACGCGTTGCTCATTCTGTGGCAAGGGCCAGGAGCAGGTGCGTAAGCTCGTTGCCGGGCCTGGTGTGTACATCTGTGACCAGTGCATCGATCTCTGCCAGGAAGTCCTCGAGGAGGACAACCGGTCGACGACGACAAAGCGCGGCAAGCCGGGGACGATTCCGAATCCGCAGGTCATCGCCGCATCGCTCGACCAGTACGTGATCGGCCAGGAGCATGCCAAGAAAGTCCTGTCGGTCGCGGTCTTCAATCACTACAAGCGCATCGCGCACGCGAAGACGAACAGTGACGTCGAGTTGCAGAAGTCCAATGTGTTGCTCGTCGGACCGACCGGATGCGGCAAGACATTTCTCGCGCAAACGCTTGCGCGCATCATCGACGTACCGTTCAGCATCGCTGACGCAACGAGCCTCACGGAGGCGGGCTACGTCGGCGAGGACGTCGAGAACATCCTGCTGCGCCTGATCCAGGCGGCCGACTTCGATATCGCTCGCGCAGAGCGGGGCATCATCTACATCGATGAGATCGACAAGATCGCCCGAAAGAGCGACAACCCGTCGATCACCCGAGATGTCAGCGGGGAGGGTGTGCAACAGGCGCTCCTCAAGATCCTCGAAGGCACCGTCGCCAACGTGCCGCCGCAGGGAGGCCGCAAGCATCCCCATCAGGACTTCATCCAGATCAACACGACGAACATCCTGTTCATCTGCGGCGGCGCGTTCGACGGTCTCGAGAAGATCATCGAGCACCGTCTCGGCAAGCGCACCATCGGCTTCAACAGCAAGCCGCGGGGAACGCGCACCAAGGAAACGACCAAGATGCTCCGCGAGCTCCAGGCGCAGGACCTGTTGAAGTACGGCCTCATTCCGGAGTTCGTCGGTCGCCTGCCCATCACCGTCGCGCTCGATTACCTCGACGAGGAGGACATCATCCGCATCCTCACCGAGCCGAAGAACGCGTTCGTCAAGCAGTATCAGAAGTTCTTCGCGCTCGACGACGTCGAGTTGGTGTTCCATGAGGGTGCCCTGCGTGCCATCGCGGAGCGAGCGCTCGCGCGCGGTACCGGTGCGCGTGGGCTCAAATCGATCATCGAGGACGTGTTGCTCAACAGCATGTTCGAGGTGCCGAGCCGTCCCGACATCAAACGTTGCGTCATCACCGAGCAGGCGATTGTTGACGGCGTTGAGCCTCTGCTGCTCACCGAAGAGCCCAAACGGCGCGTCGGAGCGACCGAGGAGGCAGTCCAGGGCCGCACGGCCTGAACGTGCGGCGCAGAGCCATCGCGATCGGGGCGGTGGTCGTCGTCGCCTTCTTCGCCGTCACCCTGATCACCCTCACGCACGTCATCTCGAGCGGGCAGGGAGGATGCGCCATCCCCGCTCCGGCGCCGAACCTTCCGGCGCAGCTGCGCTCACTGGGAGGCTTCGACCAGTCGTTCGACGCGAACAATCCCGAGGCGCTCGCCGAGGTCGCCGCCACGGCGGCGGGCGCCGTGGACCCAGATCTCGACGGCACGACGCAACTCGCCCCGGTGGCGGTGGCTGCGCTGGCCGCGGGACAACCAGGTGCTCTTGTCGTGCCGCTTGAGGAGCAGCAGACCAACGGAACCGGGGCGCGGGTCGCGGGGCTCGTGTCCTTTTTCGTTGGATGCGGCGGCCGCGCGTACTTCGGCTCGGTCGCGGATCTCTCTGCAGTCGGG
>Ga0307372_10004607_pt1 | contig 21126 bp, 15 predicted proteins | sample OX1MG_FD_202533 | JGI IMG/M metagenome (GOLD analysis project Ga0307372, IMG submission 202533) | Soil microbial communities from Risofladan, Vaasa, Finland - OX-1 | ecosystem: Environmental > Terrestrial > Soil > Coastal area > Acid sulfate soil | place: Finland: Risofladan, Vaasa | collected...
TCACTCGCGCCGTCTGACATGGTCGTGATAGGCGGATATTTCCTTATAGTCGTTTGGGTAGGCCTATACTTCCGCAAGCGGATGAGCGCGCCGGAGGATTATTTTGCGGGCGGGCATAAAGTCCCGTGGTGGCTGGCCGGCGTTTCGCATTACATGTCCAGCTTCAGCGCGTTTTCGTTTGTGGCGTACGCACAGATGGGATATATGTACGGGTGGGTTGCGGTCACGTTGTTCTGGGTTACGGTGCCTGCCTGCATTTTGGGCGGGCTAATGTTTGCCCGGGCGTGGAGGCGGGCGAATGTCATTACCCCGGTGGAATTCCTGGAACGTCGTTTCAACGTGTATATGCGGCAGGTCTTTGCCTGGGCGGGTCTGCCGATGAAAATCTTCGAGGACGCGCTTAAAATCTTCGCCACCAGCCTATTTCTTGCGCTGGGCGTCGGCATTTCCATCCCCGGGGCCATTGTCGCCTGCGGCGTGGTCACTGTAGCTTACACGGTTTTGGGCGGCTTGTGGGCGCTGGTGGTCACTGACTACGTGCAGTTTTTGATGAAGGCCCTGGCGATCCTCCTCCTGTTTCCGCTGGCATTGTGGCATGCGGGAGGAATTGCGAAGGCTTTCAAAGATTTGCCCCCGCATTTCTTCCACATTACCAACGGGCCTTACAACTGGGTTTATCTTGCCGGTTTTATGGTGCTTATTATCATCAGCTACAACGGTTCGTGGGCTCTGGCTCAAAAGTATTATTCCGTCCGGAGCGTTTCTGATGCTTCGAAAGCGGCGTATCTTTCCGCGGCCCTCAACTTCATCGGCGCTCCGATTATGATTTTGCCTGCGGTCATTGGCCGCCATTTTCTCCCGGACCTGGTGGCGCAGCATCGCACTGCGGATACCTATGCGTTGCTCGTCCTACGGCTTCTGCCTGCTGGAATGGTTGGCATCATTGTGGCGGCATTGCTATCCGCAACCATGGCGACGGTGAGCGCTGATTTTAATGCCATCGCCAGTGTCCTGACTCAGGACGTCTACCATCGCCTGTTTCGTCCCAATGCAAGCGATCAACACCTGGTACGGGTTGGGAGGGTAACAACGCTGATGCTGGGAGCCCTCGTGGTGGGTTGCAGTCTGTGGATTGCTTTCAGCGGCGACCAGTCGTTATTTCGACTGATGGTGGTTGTTGCCGGTGTGTTTATGGCGCCAACTTTCCTGCCATTAATGGCGGCTCTTATTGTGAGGAAGCTGAGTTGGCAGGGTGCCCTCACCGGATTCTTTGCCGGCCTGGTAAGCGGCGTCGCAATGCTGGGTGTGAAAGCCTGGTACCTCCCGCACATCACCGCCGATTGGGTCCACGCCGGCTTTGATGGGATCTCGATCCTGATTAATACTTCGGTGACGATTCTGGGAATGTACGCAGGGACCATTGTTTTCCGTAGCGGCTTGCCCGAACAGGAAAGCGTTCGCGAGTTTTTCAGCATTCGTGAAGAACCTCTCGCAGCCACTGTTGAGATATCCGGCGATCGCCCCTACCAAATTCCGATTGCCGGAATGACGGTTGCCGTTGGTTGCCTGCTGGCGGTGGCAGGAGTCATAGCGGCTTCCTCGTCGGCGTGCTTCATTGATTTGCCTGTAGCACTTGCACTTATCGCTTTAGGTACAGTGATGTATCGGAGGGCGCGATCCGGTCAAACGAAGGATGGAGTCCTGGCTGAGCGAGGCGAGTTGGCCGAAATTCATCGGAAAGCGGACGAGGGTTCCGGCTGACTTCCTGTGTCCATCATATGAAACACCAGCGCTTCTGTTAGAAAGGATTGCATGATCCTGCGGGGTGCTCTAATTCACTTTATTCGCTGACGGGATGGGATTCCCAGCCTGGGTGTGAACGCCAAGGCAAGGAATGCCTTCTCGACTCACACACATTGCCGGGAATCCGATTATCCGTTAGAACGTGTATTTCATTGACAACTGAATGACGCGGCTGTCTTCTCCTCCGAGGACCTGGCCGGCGGTTGGCGAGGCAATCCCTCCGTCGCGTGTATCGCCGATCGCAGTCTTAATCTGATTATCAAAATTGAAATGATTGAGGGCATCGAAAAAGTCTGCCCGGACACGAAGGCTTTGCCTTTCGCTGAAGGGCATGTGGAAGTCCTTCATCAGTCCGATGTCCCAATTATAACTGCCGGGGCCGAAGTAGCCATTGCGCGGAGAGTTGCCCCACGTACCGGGGGTAGGCGGCGCAAAGGCGGCGGGATTGAACCACTGGGCTCCCACTGAGTGTGAGTGGTCCTTGCTATAGGGATCGATACCCGGCACAACGTCGGCGCGCCCGCCCCACCATCCGACTTCCTTTGAAGGTACCAGGAAAGTTACGGAAAAAGGTTGGCCGGTCATGTACGTCGTGATGCCGGTGATATTCCAATCTCCGACCACCTGGCTTAAAACGCCCTGGCGCAGCCAGTGTCTTCCGTGCCCGAAAGGCAGGGCAAAGATGTAATTGGCTGCCAGATTCTGCCGTCGCAGGAACGAGCAGTTGCCATAATCTGCCAGCGGATCGCTGGGGTTCTGCGGACCTCCGGTCGGCGGTCCGTCATCCAGGCAGTGCGTCCAGGAGTATTCGCCCTGCACAAAGAACCCGCGGGCAAACTCGTGTTGGACCTCCGCCTGCAATTGGTCCGTGTTGGAATAATTGGTAAACTGGACGGAATTAATGTTGGCCCATGGCTGGTACGGCCTCTGTGACTGCAGGGGCACACCCAGTTGTTGGACTCCCGGAATATTGATGTTGTAGTTGTAAAACGTCAGATGGTCAGTGCGATTGCCGATATAGCTGAGGCGTCCCATCCAGTTGGATCCAAATTGGTGTTCGAGTGTGACGTTCCATTCCTTGATTCGGGGGTTAACGGCGTTGCGGTCGATCCAGTGGACCAGCGGATGAGCAGCGGGAGCACCCAGAGAACCGGTCGGCAACGGCTGTGAAAAGGAGAGGTCGGGCAGATAAGGCGCGTTGGGCTTCTTGGGCTTGAGCGTGCTGTAACTGTAAACGGCCGACCACGGAATGTTGGCCGAGTTCTGGTTCGGCCCCACGTAAGCGGCGGTGTAGTTGTAATAAATTCCAAAGCCGCCGCGGAAGACTGTCCTCCCGTTGTTGAAAGGCCGCCAGGCAATGCCGACGCGCGGCCCGAAATTGTTGGTATCGGAATTGTAATAACTGAGCGGCAAGCCGGCGGCCTGGGTGGTCTCAAAGGGATAGACTGAGAGGAGTGAAGCCACGGAGCCGGGAGGGGCTGTGACCGTGGTAGAGTCTTGGGGCAGAGCGATCGCATTGTTGACAGGATCGTAATAGCTCAGCTGATTGTTTCGCGTGGACCATGGAGTCTGATAGGTATATCGCAGGCCGAAGTTCAGGGTCACGCGGTGGCTTGCCTGCCAGATGTCCTGGACGTAGAACTCCCAATCGCGATCGTAGAGAACCTTATCGAGCACCGGGCTGCCGGTCGAGGCCCCAGTCGCTGTTCCCAGAAGGAAGTCCGCGAAAGCATTGCCCGCAGAATGCGGCTGTCCCGGCCAGCCCGAATTTCCCGTCCAGGTACCGTTAAAGTTCCAGGTTCCCAAGGGCGTGAAATCGCCTCCCCGGGAATAGACTTTGAATCCTGTTTCATCCATCCCAGCTTGAATGGTGTGCGAGCCGGAGACATGGGTGAAGTCGTCGTTGATCTGGATGTCGTACTCGGGGAAATAATATCCAAGACCGGGGTCGCCGAGTCCTTGATATCCGGTCATGGAGATTGTCGGCAGGCCGCGATTGCCGCTGGGGATGAACTGCGGGAACAGCGTGTAAGGGTTGTAATCAGCGTTTTGACCACTTCGGATGCCAGCGTGATCGAACCAGGCCCAGCGGAATGAATTTACCGTTGCCGGGCCGAACGTGTGTGTTTCTGAAAGGCTGAGGGTGAAAGTCTTGTAACCGTAATTCTGGCCGTTTCCGTAATTTGGCGGATTGGATCCGAGTGGATCAAACCAGGGGTTGCCGACGGAATTCGAATAAACCCCGAACAGCCGGTCCCTGCTTGAAAGGTTTTCGTCAACGCGCAGGTCGTACTTGTTGACATGGAACACTTGCGGGACTACCGCTGTGTAGTTGGGTCCCGTCTGAGGTAAGCCGAGAGAACTTGTATCGGTCAGGGCGGGCATGAATTTCATAAGCGCCTGGGCCTGGGGCGTGATCATGCCGGATGGAATCAGGTTGTTGGCGAAGGGATCTCCCGTATAAGGATCGTAAAGCTGCACGCCTCCCGCTGCGTCGCACACGCCATTCGTATCATAGCTGCCGCATAGGGCGCCGAAATCTCCCTGGCGCATGGCCTGGGAAGGAAAGTTGGCTTGGTGCGTGAAGGGAATGCTTTGGCGGACCGCGCTGTAGTCAAAGAAGAAGAAGGTGCGATTCTTCAGGACCGGTCCTCCGATATCAAAGCCGAATTGATTGCGGTGGAAGGGCGGTTTGGACAGGTTCGAACGGTTGAGCAGGAAATCGCTGGCGTTGAGAGACGTGTTTTCGAGGTACTCATAGGCATCTCCATGGAACTTGTTGGTTCCGTTCTTAGTGACCATCGTGACGTTGACCACCCGGCTGTAACGGGCGTCCATGTTAACCCCGCCGATGCGAACCTCCTGCAGGGAACTCAGGGCCGGCAAATTGACGCCGCCCAATCCGAATGAATAGGAGCCGCCCCCGTTGCCGGGGTCGTTCACGCTCACACCGTTCAGGGTAAAGTTGTCGCCGCCCCAGTGGGTGCTGCCGGCAATCTGGGGGGCCGAGTTGAATTCGGGTCTCCCCACACCTGCGGCCAGATACAGCAGGCCATCGATGTCCTGTATGGCCTGAGGCAATTGTTCCAATTGTTTTGAAGTGATGTCGGTTGTAATGCTGGGGCTTTCTGTGTGAACCAGCGGCGGACGGGCTGAGACACTGATCGTCTGCCTTAACTCTCCAACCTTGAGCGTCACATTCTGTCGTACTGTCTCCGCCGACAGTAATCGCACACCATGAATGTCCACGCGGTTGAAGCCGGCCTTAGTAACGACAATCGTGTAGCTGCCGGCCTGCAACTCGGGGATAACGTACACGCCCGATTGCGTGCTGACCGTTTTCATGGACACGCCGGTCTCCTCATTTGTCGCCATGACCTGGGCTCCGGGGACGGCAGCCCGCGAAGCGTCCGTAACGCGCCCATTAATCGTGCCTCGGACAATTTGTGCGTGAAGCAAAGGCAGACACCCTCCCAGGGCGATGCAAAGCAATACACCCGTACATAAGCCTTGACAGAAAAGTCTTCGCGCTGCCATGCGGATCTCCTTTGGATGCTACATATGTTCTATTAGCGGAACCCCGTTCACGAATAATCTCGCGCATTGTGCACTCACTTGGTGAGCTTGTCAACAAAGAAAGTGTGGGGACTTTGGGGCAGCTCTGAAGCGAACGGGAAGGGTGTCGTGAGATGGCCGCTCATGGATATGGGTGGCTATCTTGCTGGCCAAAACGGCTACTTTTGGGGTGTTTCGCTTCCACGGGTCAACCTTGGGCCTGAACAAAAGGAAGGGTCCCGATTGTAGAATCAAGGTACCCCTAATGGCCTTTATCTTTTAGCGGTGGGAAAGTGTATTGGGAAAATAGATCGAGAATCGAACTCCGTACCCGTGTCATTTAACTTGATACTTTTTTACCTTTTCTTCATCTAACTCCACTCCCAGCCCGGGACGCTGGAGAATTCCCGCCGTGCCATTTGCGAGAGACAGCGGTTCGGTCAGCAGATCGTCCTCGTAAAAGAGGGGACCAATGATGTCGCACGGGAAGTCCTCGGCTTTGATGCCGGGTGTTGCTGCTGCCAGGTGAATCATGGCTGCGCTGCCTATTCCCATTTCAAGGTTGCTGCCCACCGTGCAGGCGATACCCGCTGCCTCGGCGACCGCGACAATCCTTCGAGCCGGTCCGATGCCTCCGGCCTTGCCCACATAGACCGAAAACACGTCAGCTGCCTCAGCACGGATCAGGGTCATGGCGTCTTGCGGGGTGTAAACGCTCTCGTCTGCAATCAGCGGGAGGCGGATTTGGCGGCGCACATCCGCCATCCACGAAACGTCCCCTGGCGGGACTGGCTGCTCGACAAAGAATATGTTCTCATCGTAGAGCCGGGGAATGGTTGCAATGGCCGTGGCCTTTGACCATCCCCCGTTCGCGTCCACTCCAATGCGCACATTGGCGCCCACGGCTTTGCGGACTGCACGTACTCTTGCCACATCCGCCGCGGGATCGAGGCCCACTTTCACTTTGATGGTCTTAAATCCCTGGCTTTTGGCCCAGGCGGCGATTTCCGCTGCTCTTTCAGGCTCCTGGCCTGAAACCGACCACTTGATGGTGACGGTTTCGCGCACAGCGCCCCCAAGCAACTGGTATACCGGCTTTCCAACAGACTTGCCCAGGATGTCCCACAGTGCCATTTCGATGGCGGCTTTCGTGAATGGATTTCGGGCGACGGCGCTGGACACCCTGGCTGTCAGCCTCTCGATGGCGGTGGGGTCTTCTCCCTCCAGTAGGGGCGCAAAGAAAGATTGGATGAAATGCGCCGCTGTAAAGTGATCTTCACCGCTCCAGCGTGGCGTGCAGGAGACTTCTCCCAGCCCCGTGATCCCCTCGTCGGTATGGACCTTGAGCAGGAGAAAGGGCGATCTGGCGTGATCGCCGTGCGCGGCCCGAATCATCAGCCTGGGCTGGATTGGAACAACGACAGGAATAGTTTCAATTCGGGTTATCTTCACAAGCGGCCTTCAGTTTATCAGATGGATAGGAAACTCAACATTGTACCGCAACGGACCTGTTCAGTCTTGGGCGAAGGTGTGAGTTGCACATGCGCGACCCACACCTGCGCCGATAGGGGGTGACGGCCGAACTAGGGCACTGGATTCGTGGCTACGGTTGTCAAAGCGACCATGCTTTGCGTGGGCACATCGACCGAAACCGTTCCTGTGGGACCGGAGTTGACGCCACTGGCGGTAGTCACTTTACCGGAGCCGTCAGCATTCCATACGAGTACATTGAACGCTGTGTTGGCGGGCAGATCGCCCACGCTAACCGACGTCGCCGCCGCGCTGGTGTTCATCTCAAACAGAGTCAGAGCGCTGGATGGGCTGCGGAAGGGAGTGATCAGCTTGGTTCCGGAACTGCCATGGTACCCCAGAACCTGCCAGTCCTGTCCTGTTGTATTCGCCATGAGCCACTCCATGTAATAGGCGGGGCGAAGAGGCCATTGGTCGACTCCGGAGTCAGGATTGAACAGGTATCCGATCAGGGAATGGTCCTGATAGCTGAAGTCGTACTGCGCCCGGTAAAAATCCCACTTGGAGAAACCGATATACCCATCGTCTGCACCCTGCATATTGAACTGCGCCTGCTGGAAGGCAGCGATGTTAGTCTCATTAACTGGTGTTAGGGTTCCGTCGCTGCTTTCGTAATAGCCGGCGAGAGTATTTGTCAGGGCGCCGTTCCGGTAGGGGTTGACGTCCTTAATGGGCGAACCATTCAGAGTCGTGATCCCGCGGACCCCATATTCTGTGGCCGAAAGGGGTTTTGTCGTGAGTCCTTCGCCCTGAAGGATATTCATATCCGTGAGAATACCGTCCAGCCGGGATACCAGATAACCCGGGTCCCAGTAGTTCCAGTAAATGTGGACCGACCAGCCGTCGAGGACATCGTCCATATTCTGTGCCATGTAAGTGAAAAAAGGCATTTGTCCGTTGAGAACCAGGTCCCCACCAACAAATTGGATCTGATTCCGCAGGCCGTCCTGCTTTAGGTAGTAATCGAGGCGGCGATAAGCGTAATCGTAGAGAGACATGTTATTTTTGATCCAGCCCACAGAGTCCGCTTCGTTCTGAACCGTGATCTCTTTGATTCCTGTCATCCCGTGATTCTTGACCAAGTCATTCAAAGTGTCCGCAAAGTTGTGCATGTCCTCATCGATGGCGGTTTGCTCGACGGTATAGTTTGTGGACACGTGGCGAAGATACCACCAGGTGATGTTGATTCTGGCCCCCGCCGCCTGAGCAAGTGCGACTGTTTTGTAGAAAGAGTCCATCAGATTCTCGTTGCCGGAAATATAGTTGATGGGTGAGAGGAAAATGCGGGACAGACCAGGCTTCATATCCTTGACCTTCGCCTCAACATTAGCCACGTCTTCCGGCGGATAATTGATCCAGTTGTTTGCTGGATTGCTCAGCGAAGTGTACAAGTTCTGGTTCAGCTGGGCGCCGTACCCCTCGAAATCTGGCACCACGGTTTGGCAGGAATTCACTGCAAATTCGGTCACCGCCGTCTCCCCGGTGAGCACTTCCGTGTAGATGATTTGACTGGTTTGCGCAAGAACCTGCGCCGAAACCAAATCAAGCAACGGGACGTCTCCGAGGTCGATGCTCGCTTGTCCACCGGGAGCAGACACAGCCTCGTAAACGTTCGTGCTGACCAACTGCCCGTCCGGCCCGGTGACTTTAACCAGAACTTCCTTCAGTTCATCCGGAGCAATTATCCCGGCGCTAGCGGGCAGAATACTTAAATAGAGAGTTGCACTTGGGTCCTGGGGTCCGCGCAGGGCGTATACATCAAGCGTATAGGGATACACATTGCTAACCGGCATCTCCTGACCTAGTGCATTGCTGGCGAATTCTCCCAGGAAAAGCGCAACCAGGAGGGTAAAGAGAAAGGCGAATAGCGATTTGCGCATACCAACGGTTTTTAACATGTCCGTATTCTCGCTCCCATATCTGGAATGTCTAGCTCTCTGCCATAGTCACAAAACAAACCGAATGCTGATCTACAATTTGCCTCTACAACAGCATGCGTGGTGACGACGCCAGGCGTCCTTGCTGGCCCGGCGGGTTTCAATGGTTGAACATCGTTGTGCAGCGGCGGGCGAACTATGCCACTGGCATTGCCCTCATGACTATTCGCTATATCGAACAGTCTCTTAATGGGATGACCGCACGGTACCCCGTCGCCTCCTGCATGTCAAGCACTTTAAGCATTCCGAGGTGGGAGCAGAGACCGGCAGGATGAGGACATTTACCGGTGACGTTACTGCTTGTGAGAGCGCAGAAGGCTGGATTATATACCGGCCGCGCCCACCGTCCCGCCGCTGCGAATCATTCCGGTGGTCCGAAATAGTTCCGTGCAGTGGGCCGTGCCGCCCAATTCGTCGACTTCTCGGATTGAGTGGCCCATGAGGGTGAGTTCATTGGCGAAGCGGAAGCTTCCTGACTTCTCGTATTCCACTGGCTCATCCGCGAGCGTGTGGATGCGAGGGGCATCGGCGGCTTGGTGGGAAGTCATTTTGAAGTCAACTAGCCGCTGCGCAATCTGGGCGCAGGCGCTGACAATCCGACGCCCGCCGCGCATGCCCAGGGCGATGTCACGATCGGGCGTCCGAATGATGAGGGGAGCGACGTTGCTGAGGGGCCGTTTGCCGGGTTCGATGGAATTTGTCCGGCCGGGCCGCGGGTCAAACCTGCACATCCCGTGCGCCAGGATAAAACCTGTTTCGGGGACCGTTACGCAGGATCCGAAAGGGTTCCCCTGCGAGATGGTCACGGCGACCAGGTTTCCTTCGGCATCGGCCGCGGAAACATGCGCCGTTCCGTGCCGAATGGCGCTGGCCGGTGGCAACCCCAGACGGTCGACGTAGTCCGGAAAATGCTTTATTGTTTCGACCCGCCCCTCTGCGTATCTTTTACTCAGGAGCATCTCAACCGGAACATCGGAAAAATCCGGATCGGCAACGTAGCGGAGACGATCTCGCCACGCGAGTTTCAGGATTTCCGCCAGACGGTGCCAGTAGCGGGGTTCCTCAAGCGGGAGCGGTTCAAAACAGTCCAGCATGTTTAGAATTTCGATGGTTGACAACGCTCCGCTCGGCGGAGTCGAGCCAAAGATTGTCGCGTCGCGGAACGTTGACCGCAAGGGTTGTGTAAATCGCGGAGTAAATCCCGCCATATCGGCCCGAGTTAGAACGCCGCCGATTTGACCGATGCAATCCGCCACGCGGCGGCCAATGTCGCCATCGTAAAAATCCTGCCATCCTGTGGCCGCCAGGCGATTAAGAGTCTTTTCAAGACCAGGGCGATGCCAGGTGTCCTGAGGTGCGGGAAGCTTGCCGTTGGGAAGCAGCAGTTTGAAGGTAGGCTCGAAGCGCCGAATGATCGAAATCCTCTTCTCAATAGCTGGGGCGACGTCACCGTAAGGGAAACCATTTGCGAGAAGATCCTGGGATGGCGCAACAATCTGGTGCCACTTGAGACGTCCCCACTTTTCCCACAGCATCCCGGTTCCGGCCATGAAGCCCGGAATGCTGACGGCCAGGGGCCCGAATATATTGGCATCATCCCTGACCGAGCATTCGTACTCATTTTCGTTGATGCCGGTCTTGCCTGGCTCAGGGGGGATTACCGGAAACATCGTCGCATGGGCTGCAGCGGGTGCAATCGAGCTCGAATCGAGGCACCATACCTCACCGGACTTGCCATCGAGGACGGTCGCCGAAGAAACATATCCACCAAGGTCGACATAATAGGGAAGCAGGACGGCGGTAGCAAGGCAGGTGGCCGCGGCGGCGTCCATGGCGTTGCCGCCCCCCTCCAGAATTGCGGCGCCGATGCGCGCCGCCGTGGGAGATTCGGTGCTGACGGCTCCCCGGGTGACCGTAATTTCTTTTCCTTCAAGCATGGTTCTCCTATGGGTGGCGCAGAAATTGAAACCAGAAGAAATAGGCGTAAATCGACAGGGCGCTAACAATAAAGGCTATCCACCAGATGCGAAAATCCTTCCATCCCCGGTAATGCGCCTGTTCTACCGGGGGAAGCAGTGCATACCGCGGGTGCCAGATAATTCCATCCGTGTGGACGGCAGCCGGAGCGGCGGTCGCAAGCGACACGCTGATCATGACCACCATGCAGAACGCCCAGGAGATCAGGGCGCGGTGAAGATAGCTGTCATAGGGACTCATCCAGGAAATGTGAGGAAAGAGATATTCCTGCAGGAAGATGCTGAACGGAAATCCCAATAGAATGGTGGCCACGGCACCCTTGCCGTTCCCCCGTCGCCACAACATGCCGAGAGTGAACAGCACCGCAAAAGGCGGCGCGATAAAGGCAAAAACGTCCTGAATGATAACGAACAAGAACCAGCCCTTCAGGAGGGTGTAATAACAGGCTGCAGCGATGCCTGCGGCCAGCACGCCGGTTCCGCTCCACTTGCCGAAGCAAACCATCTCGCTTTCGGTCGCATCAACACGTCCGAGTTTCTTGTAGAGGTCGAGCGTCAGGATCGTAGAAGTGGAGTTGATCATCGCGGACAGGGTGGACATGAGTGCGGCTGCCATGCCTGCCAGAATCAAACCGCGGAATCCCGGCGGCACCAACTGTTTGACCATGACCACGTAGGCGTCATCAGGCCGATTCATGTGGGGAAACAATCGATAGGCAATGATTCCGGGAATGACGAACAAAAACGGCGTAACAAGGTGCAGGAATCCTGCACCGACAACTCCCACGCGGGCGCTCCATTCGTCCTTGGCTGCAAGGCAGCGCTGGACAATGTGCTGGCTGGTGCAGTTGTACCAGATTCCAATACTGAGAAATCCCGTGAAGACTCCGGTGGCCGGGAAGAGTTTATCGGTTGGAGGTTGATACAGGAAGAACTTGTGGGGGACGGATGCAACAAGATGTGAAAGGCCGCCGACCTTGATGAGCCCCAGAATGGGGACCAACAGACCCGCCAGGCAAAGAACGGCCATTTGGAGGAAGTCGGTCCAGGCCGCTGAAATCAAACCGCCATAGATCGTGTAGCCGCCCGTGATCATGCCCAGGAGGAAAATGCCCACAAAGATGTTCAGGCCGAACATGTTCTGCAGAATGAGGCCTCCGGCGTAGAGAGAGCCGGCGATGACAGAGGCTACATACCCCACGGCCAGAAACACGGCAAAAATGTAGCGCAGAGCGGGGTTATAACGGCGCTCGAGGAATTCGGGCATCGTGAAGAGTCCTGTCCGCATGTAATAGGGAAGAAAAATCCAGATCAGGAGAGTATAAACGATCCAGGCATTCCAACCAAAAGCAGCAACCACAATCCCGCGCGCATAGGCCGCTCCGACCTGGGCGACAAAATTCTGCGTCGCAATGACAGTGGCAACCAGAGAGGTGGCGACGACATACCACGGCAGGTTCCTGCCGCCCATAAAATAATCATTCGAAGTGTTCTTGTTTTTCCGGGCCACATAGAAACCCACCATGACCGTCACCGCAAAATAAAGCACGGCAACCGTGACGTCGAGAGTATTGAGGGTAATCGTTGATTGGATTGGATCCATCAGGGCTTCTTCGAGAGTGTGACGCTCAATTCAGGCGTTCGTGGCGCCCGTAACGCAGCAACTATCGCTTCGAAGTGGCGATACTCGTTTGTACCATCCCCGACAACAGGAGCTTCCCGCAGGTCGCGGCGAATCGTTTCAAAGGAGGCCTGCAGGGTTGGCGGTCCCCCCTTCGACGCATCAACCTGCAGTCAGATTACGAATTCTACTTGCCGAACGCCCATGCGATATATCAAATACCGCTGTATCTTAGGTGAGGACCTTCGATAACGTCAAGGCCAGACTTCATCGGGTCGACTGCTCGAAACACAAAACTTGGACCTTAGCGGAGAAGGCTTCTCAGGTGACATGATGTGCTGGGTTAGCTCCGAGGATAGGGTATCGCGGAGATTCTCCGTCCTGCCGCATCGGTTTGAAATGAACCGCTTGCTGCGTTGCGTCAGGCCCGTTCGATCCGGAGCCGCTGGGGCCCTTCGGTACGAACCCGGCGACAGGCTTTGGCGAAATCGGTCCAATCGTGCTTCCAGTCACCGGGGATGCGCGCGAAGAGGCTTGCGAACGTGGGAACCGCTTCGTGCTGCTTCAGGGCAACTCCGCGGCCGTGAACAACACAAATCTCGCTGACCGCTTTATTCCCTCCGGCGGAGCTGGTGCCGGAGTCATAGAAAAACAGAATTTCGCCGGGCAAGGGAAGCTGGACTTCGTTTTCGCGTGGCACAGGCCGCGCGTTGTCGAGCAGCATAAACACTTCCGGCCCGGAATACATCCCGGGAAGGAGCGCATTTTCAAGCGGCAACATATTCCACACTTCTTCACAGACGTGTGGAGCGTCATCTTCCAGAAGGTCGGCGAGGACGGACTCGCCCGAAGGAACAAAGGTCAATCGAAGACGGCGGGTAGGTTGAGTCAAATCGAGCAACTCCTGAATGATTGAAATAAAACGTGGGTACTCCGAAACGCTGCCGATTCTAACGGATGGAGTCCGGGGATGTCAATGTCTTGACACTTTGATGTTTCGTGCTTAAAATGGGGCGTTCTATCCCGTGGGCGGCGGTTCTGTATAATGAACATCCGGATTCGCATCGCGCGTTTCCCTGTGCAAGGCGGGAAGACGTTCAGCGAGTTTCAACTCGTCCTTGAAGAGCGGATGACCGTGCTGGACGCACTATTCCGCGTTCAACGGGAGATGGACAGTTCGCTTGGATTTCGCTGTGCGTGCCGCGTAGGCATGTGTGGAAGCTGCGCGGTCTCGATCAACCGAATCCCTCGTTTGGCGTGCTCGACTCTCGTAAAAAGTCTTGATTCTGCGACGGTAACGGTTGAGCCGCTTCCCAATCTTCCGGTCATCAAGGATCTGGCTGTTTCTCTGGCCCCGTTCTTTGAGCTGTGGAAGCGAGCTCTGCCCGCGTTCCGTCCTCGGAACAAGGAGTCACAGGAGCTGGCGCGGATTCCCGCTGACACGTTGTTTGCGCAACTGGCTCCCGGAAAGCGAGATTGCATTACGTGTGGGGCATGCTATAGCGCCTGCACGATAACCCGCAAGAGTGGGAGATACCTGGGACCGGCGGCGATCAACCGGGCTCTTCTTCGGCTCCTGGATCCCCGCGACGCCGCCGATTCAGAGCGCCTGGCGGTTCTGGATAAAGAAATCGAAGGCGTCTGGCGGTGTCACACACAATTCAATTGTACGGCGACCTGCCCGCGCGGCATCAACCTTACGGATTCAATCGTACGGATCAAGCGTGCCCTGCTTCGGCGCGGGAGGAGTTTTCAGGCATGACTTCGCCTGCGCGTGTTTTTTTAAGGAAATACCGGTGGCGGTTCAGTGGCATGGTGGCATGGGTCATTCAGCGAGTGACCGGGCTGTTGCTTCTTTTTTACCTGTTCCTGCACATTCACACGGTCAGCAAACTTGCCGAGGGGCCGGAGGCGTTTAACCAGGCGATGGCGACCTTCCACAGCCCGCTCTTCAAGCTGCTGGAGATTGGCTTGTTGGGAACGGTGGTTCTGCACGCAGTGAATGGGATTCGGATCACGCTGATTGATCTCGGTATCGGAGTTGAAAAGCAGCGTCATCTCTTCTGGTTCCTCACTGTGGGAATTGGGATTCTGATCTTTCTGGCTGGAGCGATTCCGATGTTTCTCTTTGCGGTGCTGAAGGTTTGACCATGTACCGAAATGCAGTCAAGTGGTATGTGCAGAGGATCACGGGCGGCTTGCTGCTCTTTCTGCTGGCCGCTCACTTCTGGGTGGAGCACTTCATGACCGCCCCGGCCCGGCGGGGTGATTTGAGCTACCAGGTGATTGCCGCGCGAGTTTCCAACCCGCTATGGCAGGCCATCGACATCAGTTTCCTGGTCGTCGCTCTTTATCACGGGCTCAACGGCTTTCGCGAGATCATCCTGGATTACGACATCCTAGGGAGGCGAGGGGTAAAAGTCCTGACGGCCGCCCTGGTTCTGGTGGGCCTGGTGTGGGCCTGGTGGGGCATTACGGCCTTTCGTCATTTATGAATATTGAAAACCTGGAAACCGACATCCTGATCCTGGGCGCCGGAGGCGCAGGCCTGCTGGCGGCTGTGCACGCGCATGAGAGAAACAATCGGCTCCGGATCACTGTGGTTGTGAAGGGCCTGCTTGGCCAGAGCGGGTGCACCCGGATGGTCCAGGGTGGATACAACGCTGTTCTGAATCCGGCCGATTCCCTTCAGAAACACTTTGAAGACACTCTCAAAGGCGGCGCTTATCTCAACGACCAGGAACTGGCATGGACGCTGGTTGAGAATGCCCCCAAGAGAATCATCGAACTTGAGAACAGGCTCGGATGTTTGTTTGACCGGAATGCCGATGGAACAGTTCACCAGAAACCGTTTGCCGGCCAGTCCTTCGATCGGACGGTTCATAAGGGGGACTTGACCGGGATCGAAATCATGTCGAACCTGCGAGACTATGTCCTTGAGCAGAACTTTACGGTTCTTGAGGAAACACGCGGCCTTGATTTTCTGACCTGTGCCGGCCGGGTTGTCGGCGCCCTGGTCCTCAACATGAGGTCAGGGGAATTCCTCGCCGTTCGTTCGAGGGCGACACTGGTTGCGACCGGGGGCGGCGCGACCATGTACAGGATCTCTTCGCCTTCCCTTGAAAAGTCGGGTGATGGCATGGCCATGGCCTGGAGGGCGGGAGTGCCTTTTGTTGATATGGAGATGGTGCAATTTCATCCCACGGGCCTGCTGGTGGGGAACTCCATCGCGACGGGTGGGTTGCTGGAGGAAGGACTGCGAGGCGCGGGTGCGCGCTTGTTTAACGGTATGGGCGAACGGTATATGGAACGTTACGACCCCGAGCGGATGGAGCGCGCCACGCGGGATGTTATTTCGCGATCCAGTTATATGGAGATGATGTCCGGGCGTGGAACCGAGCACGGAGGGGTGTTCATCGACGCCACTCACCTTGGCGAAGAGTTTCTACTGCGCAACTTTCCCGGCATGGTGGAGCGATGCCGGACATACGGCTTCGATCTTCTTCGCGGACCGGTTGAGGTCTCGCCCAGCGCACATTTTCAAATGGGTGGAATCCAAATCGACAAGGACTGCCGGACGCGGCTGGAAGGCCTTTTTGCAGCCGGGGAAGACGCCGGCGGAGTTCACGGAGCCAACCGACTCGGCGGAAACGGCGTTGCCGATTCGATTGTTTTTGGAGCACGTGCTGGCGACAGCATGGCAGAGTTTGCCTCGAGCGCAACTTTGAGGGAAATTGCGACCGCCCAGGTGCGGGAACGGGCCGAGGAATGGTCGCGCATGTTACGACGCGAAACCGGGGAAAAGGCTTTCGCACTGCGCACACAGCTGGAGGCGCTGATGTGGGACAAGGTTGGCATCGTCCGGGATGAGCGCGGGCTGCGGTCGGCCCTGGACGAATTGGGATTTCTCCGGGAGCGAGTGTCGCGGCTAAAGGTACCGGGAGACACGGCCTTTAGCATGGAGTGGAATGAGGCTATTAACGTGACAAACCTGAATCTGATTGGCGAGATGGTTGCCCGCTCGGCGCTGTTTCGACAAGAGAGCCGCGGGGCGCATTACCGGTCGGATTTTCCCGAGCCGGATCCAAAGTGGCTCAAGCGAACGTGTCTGACGGCTGAAGGCGAGGGCGCCAGACTGACGGTCGAGCCAATCGAGTTCACTCGATTGAAACCGCCGGAGCTTTCGCTGGTGCAGGCCGAAGGGAGCAAATAACGTTGACACCAGATTCATCGTTTTATGAAACTCTTGAAATTGTGGCTCGCGATCTCTACGTCAAGGCGCTGCAAGACATCCCGGCGGACGTGCGCAGCGGACTCAACCGGGGACTTGAGGTAGAAAAAAAGGAGGGCAATGCCACGGCCTTCCGCATCCTCTCGACCATTCTTGATAACATTCAAGTCGCTGATGACAAGAAGACACTCGTCTGCCAGGATACCGGACTTCCTGTGTTTCGAGTCACCATCGGCAATCGCTTAAGCCTGGACGTCCCGCGCCTTCGCGAGAGCCTTCGGCGGGGTTGCGAACGGGCGACTGCGGAAAGGCCTCTGCGTTCCAACACCGTTCACCCTCTAACGCGAAAGCATACGGGTACGAACACCGGGCAGGGAATTCCTATCATCAAGTTTTCATTCGTTTCCGATTCCGATCAGATCCAGATTCAGATGGCTCCCAAGGGGTCCGGCTCCGAGAATATGAGTTTCTTGAAAATGCTCAACCCTTCGGAAGGAGTCGCCGGTGTCAAGAAATTCGTCTTACAGTGTATTTTCGAGTCCGGGGCGCGCCCCTGCCCCCCCATGATCGTCGGTGTTGGGATTGGCGGCACTTCGGATCTAGCGATGAACTTGGCGAAGGAAGCCAGCACGTTCCGACAGATTGGCTCCCGGAACTCCGACCCGGAGGTGGCGCGCATGGAAGAGGAACTTTTGGACGCGATCAATCAGACGGGTCTCGGCCCGCAGGGTCTGGGCGGGGCAACCACGGCTATGGCGGTCAACATCGAGTGGGCCCACACCCACATCAGCCAGAATCCCGTGGCGGTCAACATTCAATGCTGGCGGGGCGAAAGGGCGGAAGTGGTTATGGATGGTCACGGCAACGCGACCTGGAAGTAGGCGTTGCCGTTTCATCAACGGGCCAAATTGGCAAAGGAGAATAGAGAGTGGCTGAATATATTCTGGAAGCTCCTCTGGAAGAAGCTGACGTCCGCAAGCTGAAGCTGGAGGATACCGTCCTGATCAACGGAACAATCTTCGGGATACGGGATGCCACACAGATTCGTATTTTTGACGAAGGTGTGGAGCCTCCGGCGGATTTATCGGGATCGGTATGCTTGCACACAGCGCCGGGAGTCAAGAAGTTGGCGGACGGAAAATACGAAAAGCTTTCCATTGGGACCACAACCAGCACCCGCATGGACCGCTTTACACCCGGATTACTGGAAAAGTACAAAGTTCGTGCAATCGTCGGAAAGGGCGGATTGTTGCAGGGAAGCCTTGATGCGATGCAGAAATGTGGGGCCGTGTATCTGGCCATCGTGGGCGGAGCAGCCGCGATTGAAACCTGTCAGATCGAGGAGATTGAGGAAGTCTGGTGGGAAGACCTGATGCCCGAATGCCTCTGGAAATTTCGGGTCAGGAACTTTGGCCCTCTCGTTGTCGCGATGGATTCACAGGGCCACAGCCTGTACCGGAATGTGCAGCAGCGCGCCGCCCGTAAAATCGCACAGTTTACTTTTGACTAGCTCCCTGATAGCCCAGGGTGTGGGACATTTTGAGAGCGTATGAACGGACGATGTCCCCTAGAGAATGAAACTTTTCGACTTTGATTTGAAGCGTTGACCCGCCCAGATTCACGGCGGCAATCGGGACTCCTGTGTGATCAAAAATAGGAGCCGCAACTGCGCGAACGCCTAATTCATTCTCCTCATTACTCACCGCGTATCCGGAAGTTCGCACCCGCGCAAGTTCTTTTTTAAAATCGAGCGGGTTCGTAATGGTCCTGTCCGTCATGCGCTGCAGACCGTGTTTTTCAATAAACTGGTCGAGTTCTTCCTCCGAGAAGTGGCAAAGCAGGGCCTTTCCCATGGACGTCGAGTGCACGTGCATTCTTTTCCCGACCCAGGTCGTCAGCCGAACCGCTCCGAACACTTCGACCTTCTCAATATAGACAGCATAGCCGTTATCCAGGACCGAGATGTGCCCCGTGATCTGGGCCTTCTCCGTCAGCTCCTTCAGGAGGGGATAGACCCGGCTCCGCAGATCCAACGAGTCGACCAGAGAGCTTCCGAGGCTAAAGAGCTTTAGAGTCAGAAAGTACCGGTCGGATGCATCCTTGTCAACGTAACCCCGGGACTTGAGCGTCTGCAGGATGGCGTAGACCGAACTCTTGGGGATTTTAAACTTGCGGTTCGCCTCGGTGATCGTCAGTTCATGATTGTGGGTCGCCATGGCCTCGATCAGATCGAGCGTGCGCTGCACGGCGGGGACAGAGTAGCTTTTGGAGGATGTCTTGGTATCTTTGGAAGTCAACTCAGATCAGGACCTCAGCCAGCCTTGGCAAGCGGAATCGTGAGCAGCATCCGTCCTTAACTATGACAACAGCCACCCGTTACACAGCATACCATAGGTGTTCCGTCGGTTCCGCTGAATAAGTAGAGGTTTATTCCTTCGATCACGCAATGAATTTGGCTCGTGGGCAGAATCTTCCGTCTTAGGAATTGGCGCGCTTCTTAACGGACACCTCACATGGCCGTCCAGCCGCCATCGACGGGCAGGACGGCTCCCGTAATATAGGACGCTGCGTCGGAAGCAAGAAAGAGGGCCGCCCAGGCGATCTCCGGAGGATAACCCACGCGGCCAAGGAAGGTCTTGCTGACCTGCCGCGCGTAGAGTTCTTCTCCCGGCTTCGGCGAAATGCGGGTTTGGATGGCGCCTGGACAAAGCGCGTTCACACGAATGTTCATGGGCCCGTAGTCATACGCGACGCTTCTGGTAAAGCCTAACAGCGCACTCTTGATGGATGAGTAGGCTGCGGAATCCCGAGCGCCGACCATGGCCTGAACGGAAGCAATATTGATAATCGACCCTTGTTTTTGCTCGACCATCCAGCGGAGAGCCTCCCGCGTAAAGTGCCGCGCTCCCATAAGGGAAATAGAGAAAGAGCGCTGCCATTCGTCGACCGAATCATCTGCCAAAGCGTGAAAGTTCCCCAAAGAAGCCGCGTTGTTGCAAAGGACATCAATTCTGTTGCATTTTTCAGCAGCCCTGCGCACAACCGCCGCCGCATCCGCCTCACAGCTGACATCTGCACGGCAAAATGTTGCGTCGCCTCCGCGCTCGCAGATTGCCGACGCCGTCTCGTAACCGGCCACGACGTCGATATCGGCGATGAAAACGGAGGCTCCCGCCTGGGCAAAAGTTTCGCTGATCGCACGGCCGATGCCGTTCGCCCCTCCTGTTACAATGGCTGTCTTATCTTTTAGATAGATCATAAGCTTCTCCCGTTCGCCAACGGCTGGCCTCGGCGATAAATACGTATTCGTGTAATCGCATATCGCGAGAGGTTGGCAATAAATAGTTCGTCAAAATCCTTTCCGCCAAAGGCCATGTTGGTCGGACCGCCGAGCAGGAGTCCGTAGGGATCAAAAGCCAGGAGCTTTTTCGTGCCTGTCGGGTCGATGCGGTAGATTTCATCGGATGCGTAACAGGATGCGTAGAGATTTCCCTCAGTATCGAGTGTCAAGCCGTCGGGCAGCCGCCCCACCTGCTCAGCGAATGTGCTTGCAGCCCCGATGGCGCCATCTTCGCGGACATCGAAATGAAAAATGCGATTAGTGTCGCTCTCGACCATGTACAAGTCTTTCTCGTCCTGGCTGAGGGCCAGGCCGTTGGCGTAGCCGTAGGGACCGCCAAGGATGTCCCCTTTGCCATCCGGCGTGAATCGTAGAAGATAACCATTCTTTTTCTTCCAGAGTCCGGAATCCGTCACAAAGAGGTTCCCGCGCCGGTCAAACACCGGGTAATTCGCGCACTTTATTTTGTGGCGCCCAATGTGATCGGAAAAAACCGAGTAGGAGCCATCCCTCGTGACCTTGACAATCCCCAACCGGGCGTTGCATACAAAGAGGTCATCCTGGGGAGAAAAAGCCAGGCCGGCGCAAAAGCCATCCAGGTTGGCCACGGCCGCAACCTTCCCGTGTGGATCGATCCGGTAAATCTGCCCGGCTTCACCGCCAGCCCACAGGTTGCCTTGGCGGTCAAACGCCAGACCTTCTGGATGGTCGAGCCCTGTGGCAAAGATCTCAAATTGTTCGATGGGGAATTCCGTCTTGCGGTCCATATTCAGAGAGTCCCCGTGCCGATGATTTCCGCACTCCTGTCTCTTTCTGCGTGGTTATACCACAGTTAGCCGTTGACCCGAAATCTAATCCGCCAGTCTGCGGGCGCCGAACGGTCTGATTTGTCCACGTGTTGTGTGGAGCTTACGGGAGGCGCAATAAATCCTTGACAAAGGGCGAAGAGCAAGTTTAGTCTTTGGTCGGCTTATAAATCAAGGGTTCTATATGCAGAACATTTATCCTCTGCATACGGATGATTTATCGCCGGCGCTGTGGGGTTCGGCTTAAAAACACCTTTTCCTCATTTGGAAAGTCAAACTCCAATTCTTTATCGGGGGTTGCCTGCGCTGGGAGGAAATTAGCTTGCA
>Ga0307372_10004609_pt1 | contig 21123 bp, 18 predicted proteins | sample OX1MG_FD_202533 | JGI IMG/M metagenome (GOLD analysis project Ga0307372, IMG submission 202533) | Soil microbial communities from Risofladan, Vaasa, Finland - OX-1 | ecosystem: Environmental > Terrestrial > Soil > Coastal area > Acid sulfate soil | place: Finland: Risofladan, Vaasa | collected...
TTCGAGGCGAGCGGCACCAGCGGTATGAAGGCGGCCGCCAACGGCGTGCTCAACGTCTCCATCCTCGACGGGTGGTGGGACGAGGCATACAGCCCCGAGGTCGGCTGGGCGATCCCCTCGGGAGCCACCCTCGACCGGCCCGAGACCGACGATTTGGCCGAGGCCGAGGCCCTCTACCGCCTGCTGGAGCGGGAGGTGGCGCCGGTCTACTTCGACCGCGATGGGGGTGGCGTGCCACGACGATGGGTGGCGATGATGAAGGCGTCCATCCAGCGCCTCGCGCCCGAGTTCAGTGCCGGCCGGATGGTCCTCGACTATTTCGACCAGGCGTACGCACCCGCCGCCCGGCGGGCGCAACAGCTCCGGCTCCTGCCGGATTGGGGAGGTTGATTCCGCCATGGCCGCTTACGTGATCGCCGACATCGACATCCACGATCCGGAGGGTTACGAGGACTACCGCACCCGGGTGCCGGCCACCATCACCGCTTACGGCGGGCGCTACCTGGCGCGGGGTGGGGCGATCACCCCCCTCGAGGGCGACTGGGAGCCCCAGCGCTTGGCGGTGCTGGAGTTCGAGTCATCCGAGGCGGCGCTCGCCTGGTACCGGTCGGAGGAGTACCGGCCCCTGCTCGCGATCCGCCAGGCGACGGCGACCTCGAAGCTCGTCTTGGTCGAGGGGCTATAGGCGGGGCAGCCGTCCCGGGTCGGGGGCCGGATCCGGCTCTATCTCTATCGCACCTTTACAGGATGCTTGGCGCGCCGAGGATACAGGTGCTGAGATACCGGACCCCACGAGAGGGTGGGGGCTGGTGAACCAAGCTAGCTGACGAGGCCGACGGGGAGAACGCCTCGGCGGTCGCGGTTGGAGACGACTGCGGTCCGGTAGAGCTCGATGTACCGCCGGGCCGATTGCGCCCAGCTCACGTCCTGGAGCATGTCCCTGCGCACGAGCCGCTCCCACGTCTCGGGGTGCCGGTGGGTCTCGGCCGCACGCACGACGGCGGCGAAGAGCTGCCAGGGGTCGTAGTCGGCGAACATGAACCCCGTCCCCTCCCCCGTCGCGGGGTCGAAGTCGCGCACCGTGTCGACCAGCCCGCCGGTCGCGCGCACCACCGGGATCGTCCCGTAGCGCATCCCGATCAGCTGGCCGAGGCCGCAGGGCTCGAAGCGCGAGGCCATCAGCACCATGTCGGCCCCGGCATAGATCAACTGCGCCAGGTGGTGGTCGAACCCGATCGAAGCCGAGACCTGGTCGGGGCGCTGCTCGGCAGCGACCCGGAAGAGATCCTCGTAGCGACGCTCGCCGGTCCCGAGGACGACGAACTGGTGGCCCTGGGCGACGATCGCCGGCAGCGCCTGCTCGACCAGGTCGAGGCCCTTCTGGTCGTAGAGCCGCGAGATCATGGCGATGATCGGCGCCTCGGTCTGGGCGAGTCCCAGCACCGACCGCAGGGCCGCGCGGTTGAGCTTTTTGGCGGTCGGCTCCGCGGCCGTGTAGTGGTGGGGGACGGCGGGGTCGTGCTCGGGATCGAAGAGCTCGGTGTCGATGCCGTTGACGATGCCGTGCAGCTTGTGAGCGTTGCGCTTCAGCATCGTGTCCATGCCCTCGCCGTATTCGGGCTCCTGGATCTCCTCGGCGTAACGCTCGCTGACCGTGCTGATGATGTCCGCGAAGTGCATCCCACGCCCCAGGAGGTTGACGATGTCGTCCAGGTGCGGCACACCGATCTTGAGGAGGCCCTGCGATTCCAGGCCGGCTAGGTGGAGGGCGCCGGAACCGAAGACGCCTTGGAAGGCCAGGTTGTGGATGGTGAGGACCGACGCGATCCGCGACAGCGCCGGGTCCTGCGAGTGGTGGACCTCGAGCAGGTTGGGGACCAGCGCGGTATGCCAGTCGTGGACGTGGATCACGTCGGGCAGGAAGCCGAGGGGCTGGAGCATCTCGAGCAGGGCGCGGTTGAAGTAGATGAAGCGGGCATCGTCGTCGCCGTAGCCGTAGATGCCGTCGCGGTCGTAGAGCTGCGGACAGTCGACGAAGTAGATGGGCACATCTCCCATCCGACCCTCCAGGATCGAGCAGACGATGGTCTGCGAACCGAGCGGCACGGGCAGCTCTTCGATCACCGTCCGCAGGCCGTAGAGCTCGGTGCTGATCTGCCGGTAGCGAGGCATCACCACCCTGACGTCCTGGCCTAGCCGGCGGAGCTCTTTGGGCAGCGAGGCGGCGACGTCGGCGAGGCCGCCGGTCTTGGCAAAGGGCGACACCTCGGCCGCGGCGAGGAGGATCTTTAGAGGCTCGCGCGAGGGGTCGACGCCAAGCACGAGGGGACCCGGGACGCGCAGCCCGAGCGACCCGCTGGGCGGCACCCGCTCAAGTTCGGCGCCGGCGCGCGCCACGGCCATAGAGAACTCGAGCGGCTCGCCCGCGGCCTTGTCGAGCCGCTCGAAGGGGATCGAGACCACCAGCGCCTGGCCGGCCGGGAGTCGGGCCTGGTGGACTGGTTCGCCGGTTCGCTCCCAGCCGCCAATCCGGTGCACGGAGAGCAGCGCCGCGTCGGGCTCGAAACGAATCTCGGCCGCGTAGCCGGGCTCGAAACCGAGGTCCGCCGAGCTGACCGGGGGCAGCGGCAGCCGGGTCCTCTCCTGGGCCTTCTCCGCGTCGGTAAGAGGCGCTCCGGAGAGGTAGAGCCAGTAGGAGACCCCGCTCTCCGCCAGCTGACCCGGGGTCCTCGAGCTCTCGATCTTCAGGTGGAGCGCCAGCTCATCCGAGCCGTAGTAGAGGCGGGAGACGAGGCCGCTCGGCCGATGTAGCGCGCCGAACCCGCTGGACACCTCGAAGCGACCCGCCTGGGCCCAGGCCGCGTCGTCGGGTCCGTGCGGCGTGAACTCGTTGGCCGGCCGCTGGAGGTTGACCTGGCCCTCCTTGACGATGATCGGCTCGAAAAGGCGGCTTGGCGGCTTCGCCTCCAGGATCTTGTAGACGTTGCGCAGGTGGAGCCGGAACTGGTTGTCCCACATGACGTCCATCCCGGAGTCGTGCCGGCGGGAGAACCACCAGTACCAGTCGGAGCCCTCGGTTATCAGGATCTCCCGCCAGGCGGCGGCCAGCGCCTCCTGGTTCTTCGGGTGGGTGCGCGCGTACTCGTCAAGCCAGTCGCGGGTCTCAGCCAGGAGGTCCCAGGCGACCGTGTGCTCGGGATCGCCGATCCAGGTGTCGAGGCTGCCATTGATCCAGCTGCCGGTGAAAAGCCTGTGCAGGGGGCGCCGCTCGTGGCTCGTCCGGAGGAAGTCGCCCACCGTCGTGCACTCGACGTCGGAGCTGGCGTCCAGCTCGGTGTAGAGCGCATTGAGGAAGTCGTGCCCGTCGCGGGGATAGAACTCCCAGGCATTCTCGCCGTCCAGAGCCACGGTGACGAGGAAGTCGCGGTCGCCCTGCTGCTCCTGGATCCACCGAAGGCGGCCCATGAAATCGCTCACCGCGTCTCGGGCGGACATCCGGTAGTAGTCGAAGCCGACGAGGTTGCTCAGGACCTTGTCCCGGAAGACCATCGCTACCTCGCGGCCCTCGCGCTCGATCCGGTAGGGCTCGTAGAGAAGCTCCGGGCTCTGCATCCTGCCCTCGCCGTCGCGGGGCAGCCCTCCTTCCAGCGACCGAGCGAGCACGTCCTCGTCGGAGATCATCCATTCCAGCCCCGCCTGGATAGCCATCCCGGCGACCGACTCGCCGACCGCCATCTCCGAGGGCCAGAGCCCGCGCGGGCGGTGCCCGAGCAGCCGCTCGAAGGTCGACAGCCCCAGCCCGATCTGCTGCTCGGCGTCCTCGCGATGGGAGAAGTGGCGGTGGGGCAGCTCGATGCCTGGCGACGCCGTCCGGGCGGAGTCGACGTGCGCGATGAGCGGCAGGATCGGGTGGTAGTAGGGCGAGGTGGTGAGCTCGATCTGGCCGGAGTCGGCCATCGCCCGGTACTTGGGGATGACCGCCCGGACCATCTCCAGCTGGGCGGCGAAGAGAATCTCCTTGTCCGCCTCGCTGAAGTCGCGATCCTTGATCTTGAGTGCGGACAGCCGGCTGTCTCGGTCGACCCAGGCAGGGTCGCACCAGGCGAGGTTCGACCAGACCTGGAGGTCGCGCATGTCGTCGACGTCGAAGGCGCCCGCGTCCGGCTCACGCCCGGCCAACTCCAGGTAGCGGGGTGACTGCTGGACGCGCAGTGCCGTCGGTGACTCGCGCAGCCAGCGGATCAGGAAGGTGCGCTCCTCTTGGCTCAGCTCGTCCGCGGGCCGCCGGCAGAGGTTGAGGAAGAGGTCGGTCGCCTCGCCCCGTCCGTATTCGTCGACCTGCGCGAGCAGCGACGGGACGAGGTTGAAGGTCTGCTTCACATGCGGGTAGCCGTCGAGCAGCGCGACCATCTTGTGGTAGTCCTTGACCGCGTGCAGCCGCACCCACGGCAATAGGTAGGTGTTGGTCAGGTCGTCCTTGTAGTAGGGCTGGTGCATGTGCCAGACCAGCGCCAGTCGAATGGGCTTCACGAGCCCACCACGGTAGCTGCCAAGGACGTCAGCCCGCCGCCCTTTCGAAGAAGACCGCTCCCAACGGCGGGATGGTGACCGAGAGCATGTGCGGCATGCCGTGCCAGGGCGTGGCCTCGCTCTCGACGCCGCCGAGGTTGCCCTGCCCGGCCCCGCCGTAGAGCTCCGCGTCGGAGTTGAGGATCTCGCGCCAGTATCCCGGCTCGGGGACGCCGAGCCGGTAGCCGTGACGCGGCACGGGCGTGAAGTTGAAGGCGGCCAGCACCTGCAGGCGCGGGTCGCGGGCGCGGCGCAGGAAGCTGATCACCGACTGCTCCGAGTCGTTGGCGTCCACCCAGCGGAAGCCCTCGGGGTCGAAGTCCATCTCGTGGAGGGCCGGGTTCTCGCGGTAGAGCCGGTTCAAGTCCTCCAGGCAGCGGGCGACGCCCGCGTGGAGCGGGAACTCGTAGAGCGCCCAGTCAAGGCCCGATTCGTGGTTCCACTCGCGCCATTGGCCGAACTCGCCGCCCATGAAGATCAGCTTCTTGCCGGGGGTCGCATACATGTAGGCGAAGAGGAGGCGGAGGTTGGCGAACCGCTGCCAATCGTCGCCCGGCATCTTGCGGATCAGCGAACCCTTGCCGTAGACGACCTCGTCGTGGGAGAGCGGGAGCACGAAGTTCTCGCTGAACGCGTACATCGGCCGAAAGGTCAGGTAGTTGTGGTGGAACTTGCGGTGGACCGGCTCCTTCGCCATGAACTCGAGGGTGTCGTGCATCCACCCCATGTCCCACTTCATGCCGAAGCCGAGACCGCCGACATAGGTGGGACGTGAGACCATCGGCCATGCGGTCGACTCCTCGGCCATGGTCGCGGTATCGGGGTGCGCGGCGTAGAGCTGGGTGTTGAGCTGGCGGAGGAAGCCGATCGCCTCCAGGTTCTCGCGTCCTCCGAAGGCGTTGGGCAGCCATTCGCCCTGCTTGCGGGAGTAGTCCAGGTAGAGCATCGACGCGACGGCGTCCACCCGGATGCCGTCGGCGTGGTATTCGTCCAGCCAATAGACCGCGCTGGAGATGAGGAAGCTGCGGACCTCGTGCCGGCCGTAGTTGAAGATCAGGCTCTTCCAGTCGGGGTGGAAGCCGAGCCGGGGATCGGCGTGCTCGTAGAGGTGGGTGCCGTCGAAGTAGCCGAGCCCGTGCTCGTCGGCGGGAAAGTGCGATGGCACCCAGTCGAGGATTACCCCGATCCCGTTCTGGTGCAGGTGGTCGACCAGGTACTTGAAGTCCTGCGGCGTTCCCTGCCGGCTGGAGGGCGCGAAGTAGCCGGTCGTCTGATACCCCCAGGAGCCATAGAAGGGATGCTCCATGACCGGCATCAGCTCGACGTGGGTGAAGCCGAGGCGCTTGACGTACTCGGCAAGCCGGTGCGCCAGGTCCCGGTAGTTGGGGGCGTGGCCGTCGCGCGCCCAGGACCCGGCATGCATCTCGTAGATCGACCACGGTGCCGAGGGCCCGTTGCTGACGTGCCGGCCGGCCATCCACCCGTCGTCCTGCCACTTGTAGGCGAGGTCCCAGACGATGGACCCGGTCCTGGGCGGCGTCTCCTGGTGGACGGCGTAGGGATCCGCCTTGTCGACCCGGTAGGAGCCCCCCTTGGCGACCAGGTGGTACTTGTAGATCGCGCCCTGTCGGACGCCGGGGATGAAGCCTTCCCAGATGCCCGACTGGCCCTTGGCCCGGAGCTGGTCGGCGTCGCGATTCCAACCGTTCCAGTCGCCGGGGACGCTGACCGACTGGGCGTTGGGGGCCCAGACCGCGAAGTAGCAGCCCTCCGTCTCCCCCACCTTCATCAGGTGGCTCCCGAGCTTGTCGTAGAGGCGGTAATGCGAGCCCTCGTTGAAGAGGTAGAGGTCGTCCTCGGTCAGTCGGCTGGTGCTGGCCGCGACACTCACTCCGCAACACCCATGAGGCTAAGGATGCCCCTTAACGGGATCCCCACCCAATCTGGGCGGTTGTTGAGCTCGTAACGGACCTCGTAGAGGGCCTTCTCGAGCAGGAAGGTGTCCAGCAGCACCGCGCGGCCGGCCTCGTCGGCGGGCAGGAAGCGGGCGCCGGCCGCACGCTCGTAGTAAGCCGCCAGGTAGGTCGAGGAGACCTCCCGCAGCCACCTCCTGCCGAGCTCGGGGTCGGCCCGACGCCGGACGCGCAGCGCCGTGTTGACCGCGTAGTCGAAGCTGCGCAGCATCCCGGCCACGTCGCGCTGGGGCCAGCGCTTGAGGCGCCGTTCCGCCAGCGGTCGGGCGGGCTCACCCTCGAAGTCGATGATCACGAAGTCGCCGCCGGTCCAGAGCACCTGGCCGAGGTGGTAATCGCCGTGGGTGCGGATCCGGCTGGCCGTGATCGGGCGTTGGAGCAGTGCGCGAAGCCGGCCGAGGAGCTCGCCCTCCAGCCCCAGGACCAGGGTGGCCTCGGCCTGGAGCGCCTCGGGCAGCGGGCGCCGAAGGAGGGACAGGGCCTGGGTCGCCTGGCTGCGGACCGACTGATAGACCGAGCGCTGGTCGAGCATCGTGGAAGGCACCGGCGCGAAGGCCGGGTCCTCGGGATCGGAGGCCAGTGCCAGGTGCAGCTCGGCGGTCCTCTGACCGAGCAGCGCTGCCCGCTCGAGGTACTGGGCGAGGGCGGTGGGATGCTCGAGGTAGCGCTCCAGTTGGGCCAGTGTGTAGGCCCAGGCGTCGCCCTGGTTGGGGACGTAGCCCTGGATGATGGCGAGCGTCCCCGAGCGCCGGCTGTCGTAGCGGAATTCGAGGCTGCCCGCGACCGGCGGCACGTTGGGGAAGCCACGGTCGCTGAGGAAGCCGCCGACCTCGAGGTCCGGGTTCATCCCCTCCTCGAGCCGGCGGAAGAACTTCATGATCAGCCGCTCGCCGAAGGCGACCGAGTTGTTGCTCTGCTCGGCGCTGCGCAGCGACGCGTCCAGGCGCGTGCCCACCGGTCCCCGGAGGCGCTGGAAGGCCTCGGTCGGGTGGGCGACCACGCTCGCGAGCCGGCCGCGGAAGCGAGTGCGCTTGCCGGTCGACTCGAGCAGGCCCTCGGCGAACTCGGGATCGGTCAGCGCGTCGACCAGGTAGCCGGGCTCGGCCAGCCCGCCGACGCGGCAGAGGGCACCGGGGACGGGCTCCCCGGCGACGTGGATCAGCGGCAGCGAGTAGACCTCCGGGTCCCCGTCCGCGTAATCGCAGCGCAGCGTCACCAGCACCGCCAGATCGTGCCCGTAGGGCAGCGGGAGGACCTCTTCGATGACCACCGACTTCAGCTGCCGCGCCTTGCCGCCGAACCAGCGTCTGGACTGGAGGTAGCTGGGCAGGACCTCTTCCAGCAGCGCGCGCGGGGGGAGATCGAAGAGATCCGTCCAGCGGCTGCGGGCGATCAGCTCCGGGATGTCGGCCGGCTCCAACGCCGCCGCGCCCAGGTGCGCCTTCACCGGTTTCATCGTGAACCAGTAGAAGGCATGGGGACCAAGCGACATGAAGTACTTGCCGTCACCCACCGGCGGGAAGTCGATGCCTCCGAACATCTCGACCGGGCGGTGACCGGGAAAGGCCGAGAGGTCGAGCTCCGCGTACTGGACGAAGCGGGACAGGTTGGCGACGACCAGGATGCTCTCGCCATCAAGCCGGCGCACGAAGGCGAGCACCTTGCGGTTCTCCGGGTGCAGGAACTCGAGGCTGCCCCGGCCGAACGCCGGGTGGCGCTTGCGAAGCTCGATCAGACGGCGCGTCCAGCTCAAAAGCGAGTGCGCGTTCGACTGCTGGGCCTCGACGTTGACCGACTCGTAGTGGTACTCCGGGTCGACGATGACCGGCAGGTAGAGGCGCTGGCGGTTGGCGCGCGAGAAGCCGGCGTTGCGGTCGCCGCTCCACTGCATCGGTGTGCGCACGCCGTTGCGGTCGCCGAGGTAGATGTTGTCGCCCATCCCGATCTCATCGCCGTAGTAGAGGACGGGCGTACCCGGCAGCGAGAAGAGGAGCCCGTTCATCAGCTCGATCCGACGCCGGTTGTTGCTCAGCAGCGGCGCCAGCCGGCGGCGGATGCCGAGGTTGATGCGGGCGCTCGGGTCCTGGGTGTAGACCCGGTACATGTAGTCCCGCTCCTCGTCGGTGACCATCTCCAGGGTCAGCTCGTCGTGGTTACGAAGGAAGAGCGCCCACTGGGTGCCCTCCGGGATGGGCGGGGTCTGGGCGAGGATGTCGATGATCGGGAAGCGATCCTCCATCTGGATCGACATGAACATCCGCGGCATCAGCGGAAAGTGGAAGCTCATGTTGCATTCGTCGCCGTCGCCGAAGTACTGCGCGGCGTCCTCCGGCCACTGGTTGGCCTCGCTGAGGAACATCCGGCCCGGGAAGCGCTCGTCCAGGTGCCTGCGCATCTGCTTGAGGATCTGGTGGGTCTCGGGCAGGTTCTCGCAGTTGGTGCCCTCCCGCTCGACCAGATAGGGAACCGCGTCGAGGCGGAACCCGTCGATGCCCATCTCGCACCAGAAATCGAGCACCTTGAGGATCGCCTTCAGGACGGCAGGATTGTCGTAGTTGAGATCCGGCTGGTGGGAGTAGAAGCGGTGCCAGTAATAGGCGCCGGCCACCGGGTCCCAGGTCCAGTTGGAGGTCTCGAAGTCCTTGAAGATGATGCGAGCCTCGTTGTACCGGTCGGTCGTGTCCGACCAGACGTAGAAGTCGCGTGCTGCGCTGCCCGGCCGGGCGTGGCGGGCACGCTGGAACCACGGGTGCTGGTCGCTGGTGTGGTTGCAGACCAGCTCGGTGATGACGCGGAGGTTGCGGCGATGCGCCTCCCTGATCAGCCTCCGCACATCGCGCAGTGTCCCGTAGGCTGGGTTGACGTCGGTGTAGCCGGCGATGTCATAGCCGTCGTCGCGGCCAGGGCTCGGGTAGAAGGGCAGCAGCCAAAGCGCGGTGATCCCGAGGTCCTTCAGGTAATCGAGCTTCTCGATGAGGCCGGCGAAGTCGCCGATCCCATCTGCGTTGGAGTCGGCGAAGGCGCGCACATGGACCTCGTAGACGACGGCTTCCTGGTACCAGGTCGCGGCCCCCGTCAAGTCGAGTGCTCGTAGTCGGTTTCGTCGCGGATCCGGTGCTGGATGCGGAAGATGTGCGCCGGCCGGACGAAGGGGTTCAGCTCGACGTAGTTGCGCCAGTTCTGCCAGGAGTAGCGGGCGTCGGCGATCAGGTCGTGCACCTGGTAATGCTGCTCCGGCAGGATGCCCCAGCGGTGGATTGGGACGTCGACCATTCCGGCCTGGGTGTGGTACGGATCGAGGTTGACGACCACCAGGAGGAGATTGCCTCCGTCGGCGTCGACCTTCGAGAAGGCGAGCAGGTTCTCGTTGTCCACCTCGACGAAGCGGAGCCCGCGGTCGGTCTGCAGGGCGGGGTTCTCACGCCGGATCTGGTTGACGCGGGCGATGAAGTCGTGGAGGCTGTCGGGCCGAGTCAGCCGCCAGTCGCGAAGCTGGTACTTCTCGGAGTTGTGGTACTCCTCCTCGCCCGGCGCGACGGCCAGCGATTCGCAGTGCTCGTAGGCGGGACCGTAGATGCCGTAGCTCGCGCCGAGCGTCGCCGCCAGCACCAGCCGGGCCATGAAGGCGGGACGGCCGCCATGCTGGAGCACCTCGGTCAGGATGTCGGGCGTGTTGGGCCATAGGCTGGGGCGGAAGAAGTCGCGGACCGGATGGGTCGTGAGCTCGGTGAAGTACTCCTGGAGCTCGGCCTTCCGGTTCCGCCAGGCGAAGTAGGTGTAGGACTGGCTGAAGCCGACCTTGGCCAGGCGATACATGACCTTTGGCCGGGTGAACGCCTCCGCCAGCAGGATCGCGTCGGGGTGGCGAGCTTTGAGCTGCGGCACGACCCACTCCCAGAAGGCGAACGGCTTGGTGTGCGGGTTGTCGACCCGGAACACCCGGACGCCCTGCTCGGCCCAGTAGAGGAAGACGCTGAGCAACTCCTCCCACAGGGCCCGCCAGTCCTCGCAATCGAAGTCGAACGGGTAGATGTCCTGGTACTTTTTGGGAGGGTTCTCGGCGTACTGGATGCTGCCGTCCGGGCGATGCCTGAACCACCCGGGGTGCTCTTTGACGTAGGGATGATCGGGCGAGCACTGGAAGGCGATGTCGAGGGCCAGCTCTAGCCCTGCGGCTCGGGTTCGCTCGAGCAGGTGATGGAAGTCCTCGAGCGTTCCCAGCTCGGGATGGATGGACTTGTGGCCGCCCTCTTCGGACCCGATCGCCCAGGGGCTGCCGACGTCGCCAGGCTCGGCCTCGGCGGCGTTGTTGCGCCCTTTCCGGAAGGTCCTCCCGATGGGGTGGATGGGCGGCAGGTAGAGCACGTCGAAGCCCATCCCCGCCACGTACGGCAGCCGCTCCGCGGCGGTCCTGAAGTTGCCGTGGACGCCGTCGCTTCCGGTGCAGCGCGGGAACATCTCGTACCAGGCGCTGAAGCGGGCCAGCGCCGGATCGACGAACACCTCCAGCTCGCGCGGGTAGCGGGTCGCCGCCGAGCGGTCGGGGTGGCGGCCGACAAGGGCCTTGAGCTCCGGCGCCAGCGCCGCCTTGACGGCCGCCGACCGCGCCCGCGGGCCGGGGGCACGGAGCCTGCGGGCGGCGGAGTGAAGGGCGGTCGCCTCGGCCCGGGTGGCGCGCCCGGCCGCGGCCTCGACCAACCCGGCGCCGACCTCCAGCTCGACGGACACGTCCTGGCCGGCCTCGACCCGCTTGGCGAGGTCGCGGCCCCAGGTCGCGAAATGGTCGACCCAGGCCTCGACCGTGAAGCAGTGGGACCCCAGGGACGAGGGCTCGAAGTCGGCCTTCCAGCGGTCGTTCGCCAGCGGCGCCATCGGCGTCTCGGTCCAGTCGGGCTCTCCTTCGCGGCGGTGCAGGAGCCGGGCTGCCAGGAGGTCGTGTCCGTCGGCGAAGCAGTCCGCCTCGACGCGCACCCTCTCCCCCAGCGAGGCCTTCGCCGGGTACCGGCCGGACTCGACCTGCGGGGTGATTCCCTCGATTACGACGCGGCGGTTTTCAGCGGAGCCGATTGCCAACGAAGCTAAGTATCGGGCCCACGCCTCACCGCCTGACGGGCTTCGGCCAGCTCCAGCCGGGCGAAGAGCTGAGGGATCACGGCATCCCACAGATAGGCCCGCGCCGTGGCCCTCCCGGCTCGTCGCAGCCGGGGTCCGAGGGACTGGTCGCGGCGGAGCATCTGGAGGTACTCCACGAGCTCGGCGGGATCGTCCGTCTCGAGCACCAGGGAGTTGCGGAACGGCTCCGCGTAGTCCTCCCCGGTCGAACCGGTGACGGCCACGCCGCCGGCGGCCATCACCTCCAGGCCGACCAGCCCGAAGGGCTCGTGGCCGGAGTTGGCGAGGACAGCGTCGGCGGCGAAGTAGATGGTCCCGATCAGGCTCTCGGGGAGGAAGCTGACCAGGTTCAGCAGGTCGGCGTCGGGATGCGCGCGCATCGCCCGCGAAAGCGCCGCCGCGTCCTCGGCGCCACGCACGTCGGCCACCACCAGGCCCTGCGTACGCGCATGGGCCAAGACCTCGGCGCCGTGTGGCCCCCGGTCGCCTCGGATCAGCATCCGCACCCGGACGCCCTCCCGCTTCAACCGTGCGACTGCCGTCATCGCCATCAGCCAGCGTTTGTCGGGATCGAAGCGCCCGATCTTGAAGAGGAAGAGGTCGCCGGCACCGCCCTCGCGCAGCGTCACCACGTCCGCCGGCCGCGGGGGCGTCATCGCCTCCTTGGGGATGCCGTTGGGGATCACGATCGGGTTGACGCCCTCGCGCCAGAGAAGCACCTTCATGTAGCGGCTGACGGTGGTGATGGTCGCCACCTCGTCGAGCGTCGGCCAGTCGATCCGCCAGTTGCCGAAGACGTTGTTGGCGTTCCAGACCAGGACCGCCCGGTCGCGCAGGTCGCGCATGCGGAGGGCGCGGTCGACCAGCACCACCGAGGCCGCGGTCTGCCAGTCCTCGGCCATCACCACGACCCGCCTGCCCGCCTTCATGGCGGGCGCCAGCAGCTCGTCGGCGAGGTAGCTGGGCAGGCTGGCGTTCCAGTCGTCGTACTTGCCGACCTCGCCGTCGTAGACGCCCGCCGGGTGCTGGGCGCTGATCCACTGGCCCCAGCGGTGGAGGATCAGCCGGCCGCGCTGCCGCGTCTCGACCGCGGGCAGGGCGGGGTCGCCGATGAAGAAGAGGTGGGTCTCGTGGCCGTGCCGCGCCAGCGCCCGCGACAGCTCCTTCATCCGGGTCCCGAGGCCGCCGGCCTGGCTGTATCGGTCCGGCCCCTCGAAGGAGAGCAGGGCGAACAGCGTTTCAGGCACCGGCCAAGATCTCCAGCGCCAGCGCGTGCGCGTCGGCGTGGGCGGAGGCGAGCAGCGTGGTTCGGACCTTGAAGCCGACCTCGAGGCCACCCAGCGGCCGCCCCTGCAAGTCGCTAGCGACGCCACCCGATTCCTCGAGGACCAGGAGGCTGGCGGTCATGTCGAACACGCGCGCCTGCATCGGCGAGCAGAAGAGGTCGATGCCGCCGGTGGCCGCGTGCGCAATCGAGATCGCCATTGAGCCGAGGATGCGGAGCTTGTCCGACCTCTGGACGAGCGCCTCGGCCCCGTGGAGGCTTCGGGGCGAGCTCTCCAGCGCGATCACCTCGAAGTCGTCGGCGCCCGTCCTCGGCAGCGGCCTCAAAGGACGCCGGTTGTGGAGCGCCCCCTCGCCGCGAACGGCCGAGAACTCCTCCCCGTTGACGAGGTTCATCAGGTACCCGGCTCGCAGGTCGGCGACGGTCGGGCCGCCGAGCAGGCTCAGCATCACCGCGTAGCAGGGCAGCCCCTGCTTGGCGTTGAGGCTACCGTCGATGGGGTCCATCACCACCAGGGGGAAGGCTGCTCCGAAATCCCGGAGCCCGACCTCCTCGGAGAGGACGCTGAAGCGGGCCCCGGCATCGGCGACCCGCCCGAACGCGGCCAGGGCCGTTTCCTCGGCCAGGCGGTCGATCTCCACCGTGCGATCGCCCCCCGCGCCCATGCTCAGCTCCCGGCGGCCACCCTCCGTACCGATCAGCGGCGCCACGGCTTCGCGCACCTCGGCCGCCACCGCCGTGAAGAGCGGGACCCAGTCCGGCTCGGTCAGCGGAATCGCCGCCAGAGAAGCGCGGCGCCGAGCGCCACCAGCACCGCCGGCCCGGCGATCCTCTCGTCGACCAGGTGGGCGGTGAAGACCAACAGCACCAGGCCGAGGACCAGCAGGGCGAGGCTGAAGCGGCGGCGCTGGCGATCGGCCGCCCCGGCCAGGCCCGGCACCAGCTGGTCGAGCTCGGTGACGAAGGTGGGCCGCCGGAAGAGGCCGAGAAGACCGATGACGACGATCACCAGAGGCCAGAAGCGGGCGACCGAGCCGGGCAGCAGGTAGGCGGCCAGCAGGAAGGCGAGGCCGACCAGGACGAGCCCGATCCCGAGCACGCTCAGACCACGCCGGCGCGGACCAGCCCGGCGGGCGGCGAGCGGTCGGAACTGGCCCATCGAGGCCCTCATTCTCCGCGCTCGGCGGCCGCGCGAGCGTGCTCGACGACTGCCCGCGAGACCGCGTCCGGGCGCTCGAACTGGAGCCAGTGGCCGGCGCCCTCGAGGATCTGCAGCCGGTAGGGGCCCTTCACCAGGTCCGCCGTCCGTTCGACCGCCAGGCGGCCGAGGGCCGGATCCTGGTCGCCCCAGAGCAGCAGGGTCGAGGTGGTGATCGGCTTGGGAACCGGTGGGTAGGCCGCGTAGGCGGCCGGTTTTAGGTTCGCCCGGTAGTAGTCGAGCCCGGCGGTCAGCCGGCCGGGACGCTGGAATCCCTTCACCCAGAGGTCGACCACCTCGTCCGGGATGGCATCCGGATCGGGACCGACCTCGTAGAAGGACCGGAGGCGTTTGGCGCCGTCCTCCAGCATCACCTCCTCGGCCCTGCCCGCCTTCTGGAAGAGGCCGATATAGGAGGAGCGTTGCCGCTGGTCGGGGTCCGGATGCGGACCGCCGTCGAGGCCGCTGGCCTGGGCTAGGGCGACAGGGTGCGGCACCGAGAGGGCGGTCCAGGTCCGGACCAGCTTGGGGTTCCGGCTGACGAAGGGCCAGCCGACCAGAGCGCCCCAGTCGTGGCCGACGAGGTCGACCTGGTCCTCGCCCAGGGCCGAGATCAGGCCCTCCACGTCCGCCACCAGGTGGGGCAACGCGTAGGCGTCGACGCCCTTGGGGGCGTCGGTCCCACCGAAGCCGCGGAGGTCGGGCGCCACCGCGCGCCAGCCAGCTTCGGCCAGCGCCAGCAGCTGCGGCTCCCAGGACTCCTTGCCCTCCGGGAAGCCATGCAGGAGCAGGGCCACCGGCCGGTCTCTCCGCCCGGCGGCGAGGACCGAGAAACTGATCCCGTTCGCCTGCAGCCTTCCCTTCTCGATGTTCACCTTGCTGGACTCAGGCTAGCGGGAGAGGAAGGCCGCCACCCGATCGAGCGCGTCCTCCAGGTCGACTCCCTTCAGGCCATGGCCGGCGCGGGGATAGGTCACCAGCTCGTGGTCAGTGAGCTTTTCGACCTCTCGCTGCAGGATTGAAATCGTGGCGAAGGGGTCGGACTCGCCGCAGAGAAGGAGCACCGGACAGCCGATCCGGGGCCAGTGAGCGGTCCGGAGCTGGTCCGGCAAGCCCGGCCGGTGGAGCGGGTAACTGAAGCAGACCAGCGCCCCGAAGGTGCGCTCGGCGGCGAGCAGGCTCGCGACCCGGCCACCAAAGCTCTGGCCGCCGATCGCGATGCCGAGGCCTTCGCCCGACTGGGCCAGGAAGGCGGGCATCGCGCGCTCGGCCGGGCCGCGGGGCAGCTGGACCGCATGCGCGTCCAAGCCGCGGCCCAGGAGGCCGTCGACGTAGGGTTTCATGGAGGAGGCACTCCCCGATGCGCCGTGCGCCAGGTAGGTAGATTTCTCCATCGGAAGCCTCAAGGATGGAGTACCGCAACCTCGGCCGCTCGGGTCTGCGCGTGTCGGCGCTCGGGCTGGGAACCAACAACTTCGGCAACCGCCTCGACCCGGACCGCGTCCGGGGCGTTCTCGACGCCGCGCTCGAGCTGGGCGTGAACTTCATCGACACCGCCGACATCTACGCCGGAGGGCAGTCGGAAACGCTGATCGGAGAAATCCTCGGAGGGCGCCGCAATGACGTCCTGATCGCGAGCAAGGTCGGCATGCCCGCGGGGGACTCGACCTTCCACCGCGGCAGCTCGCGACGGCGCATCTTCGACGCCGTCGAGGGGAGCCTGAAGCGGCTACGGACCGACTGGATCGACCTCTACCAGCTTCACCGCGCCGATCCGGAGACCCCGATCGAGGAGTCGCTGGAGGCGCTCGACGACCTCGTCCGGCAGGGCAAGATCCGGTACCACGGCCACAGCAACTTTGCCGGCTGGCAGATCGCCGACGCCCAATGGGCGGCGCGTGTTCGCCGGCTGAGCCTCCCCGTCTCGGCCCAGCATCGCTACAACCTCCTCGACCGGGAGGTGGAGGCCGAGGTGATCCCCGCCTGCATCAAACACGGTTTGGGCCTCATCCCCTTCCTGCCGCTCGCCTCGGGGTTCCTGACCGGGAAGTACCGGTCAGGCGCGACGCCCGCCGGGAGCCGGCTCGACGGTGCACCGGCCGCGGCGCGGGTGCTGACTGACGCGAACTACTCCCGCTTGGAGAAACTGGAGGCGTTCGCCGCCGAGCACGGGCACTCCATTCTCGAACTGGCGCTCGGCTGGCTCCTGAGCCGGCCGGAGGTGAGCACCGTGATCGCCGGCGCGTCCTCTGGCGAGCAGGTGAAGTCCAACTTCGAGGCCTCCTCCTGGCGCCTGCAGCCGGCCGAGATGGAGGCGCTGGCCGCCCTCTAGCTCTCGAGCTCGGTTTTCATCCGATCGAGGGCGCGGACGATGCGGTCGCGCACGGTCGACTCGACGCGGGCGGCGACGAAGTTGCCGAGGGCGCCGGCGGGCGGCTGGTAGACCAGCGCGAGCTCCACCCGGGTGCCTGCGCCCGCCGGGCGAAAGGTCCAGCGCCCGCGGTTGAGGACCGGGCTCGACTCGGTGTCCCAGGCGATGACGCGAGGCCGCTCCCATTCCACGATCACGAGTCGCGCCGGGATCGGGACGGGGAGCATGCCCAGCACCACCCGGTAGCGCGCTCCGGTCCCCTGCGCCGGCTCGCCCAGCGGCTGCCATTCACTGACGCCCTCCAGCACCCTCGCCACGTGGCGATGGTCGGCCACCCAGTCGAAGACCTCTTCGGGTGGCCGCTGGATGGTCCGCTCCGCGGCCAGCCGGCGGGTGGCTACGGCCGCACCACCTCGGTCCCGGCGACGTCGTCGTGGATCGCTCGGAGACGGAAGGCGGCGAGCGGGAGACAGGCCAGCCGGAGCAGGGCCTGGCCGGCGGTCAGCCCGGAGCCGTCGACGGCGGTCACCCGCTGGCGGAGCAGCAGTCCCCCCAGGGTCACCCCGTTCAGGCGCCAGCAGACGACGTGGTAGACCGCGGCCAGCAACAGTGCCCGGCGCGCCCGGCAGCGGGCCAGGCCGAGGCAGAGGGCGGCGTCGACGGCGCCCGCGGCCAGGCGGGCCGCGGGCGTGGCCGGAACCGCCTCGGCGGGCAGCCGGCCGCGCATCTGGAGAAGCACCAGGCGGGTCTGGAAGTGGTGGAAGAGGAGCTGCGTCCACCGGTAGAGAGGCATCGGCAGGGACGGCCGGTAGCCGCGCACGACCGCCTCCAGACGACCGGCCCGCCAGTCGATCGTCAGCTCGCCGCCGGGATCTGCCACGAGGGCGCCGGGGCCGATCGGGAAGCGCCAGCCCGTCTCGGTTGCCATCGGCTCTCCGAAGCGGATCAGGGTCACCGGGCCGATCGCGAAGGAGTGGTCGCGATAGCGGACCAGGCCCAGGGTCAGCCGCTCGGTGGCAGGGAAGTAGAAGTCGCGCAGGCGCCCGGCGGCGGGCCTCCGCGGCGCCTCCACCGAATCGACCACCTCGACCCGCTCGACCACTGCCATGCGACTCCTTCATCATGAAGTCCCAAATGGCAAGCCTCGCGATCGTCGGCAGCACCGGCGCCACGGACCCCACCCGCGCCACCATCCCCTTCCACATCGCGGTCAACGGCGCCCACGCGTCGGGCACCGGGGTGATCGTCATCCTCGCCGGCGACGCGGCCGGCCTCCTCAAAGAGGGGGTTTCCGAGGGCGTCCGCGGGGTCCCGCCCCTCGCCGACCTGCTCGCCCGGTGTGCCGACCTCGGCATCCCGATCCACGTTTGAAAGGGCTGCGCCGAGGCCCGTGGGATCTCCGAGCTGAGCGGTGAGAACATGCACTTCATCGGGCCGCCCGACCTGGTGCGCCTGACGATGGAGTCGGACCGGGTCCTGAGCTTCTGAAACCAGGCCGGGTATAGCCCTCCGAAATGCGCATGGCCGGCATCGTGTTCGGAGTGCTGCTGCTGCTGGTCGGGCTGGTCTGGATCGGCCAGGGGCTCGGCTACATCAAGGGCAGCTTCATGACCGGCGACCTGCGCTGGTTCCGGATCGGCCTCGCCTGCACGGTGGCCGGCGCGGTGCTGCTCGCCTTCACCCTCCGGAGGCGTCCCGCCGCATAGACCGGGGTCATTGATTGACGAACATTTGTTCGTTATTATTAGTTCTCGGGGCATGAGCGAGTCAAGGCACGTCCGGCTGAGCCAGGCGGTGGACGTCATCCACCTTCGCTTCGGCGAGCACGCCCTGGCGGCGGTCGACCGGCTGCCGGCGACCGAGAGCTGGGCCTGCGGGGTCGGCGCGGTGGACCGGCTCACCGGCATTGGTGGCCTGCCCAGGGGCCGGATCAGCGTGCTCGGCGGTCGCGGTTCCTGCGGCAAGTGGAGCCTCGGCCTGGCCATGCTGGCCCGGGCCACCCACGAGTTCGACGCCACGATCGCGATCGACCCCGGCCTCAGCTTCGACCCCTGGGCGCTGCTCGAGTTCGGGCCCGACCTCCGCGCCCTGACCGTTGTCCGGCCCCTGGACCCCGAGGCGGCGGGCGAGGCGGCCGTGAGTCTGGCCAGGGCCGGCGTGGGCTTCCTGCTCCTCTCCCTGCCCGGCCGAGCGGGGGCATCAGCCGAGCCGTGGCTGCCGCTGCTGGCGGCGGCGGCGGAGCGCTCGGGGACGCTGGTGGTCGCTCTGGTGGAGGAGACGCCACGGCCGCTGGCGCACGCCTCCAGCCTCAGCCTGGCGGTCGAGCGGCTGACCTGGAAGATCGAGCGGGGCGAGCTGGTCGGCCTGCGGGCGCGGGTCACCTGCGTCAAGAACAAGCTCTCGCTGCCCGGGCGGGTGGCCGAGATCGAGGTCAACTACCCGCTGGGGGCGGCTCTGTTTCCGGAAGCTGGGGTGGGCGAGGTGCAACAGTCGTGGGCCGCTCGGCGCAAATCTGCTGTGGTCTAGTCCCCCACCTCCAGCTCGCGCTCCGGCCCGACCTCTACGGGCAGCCGGTCGTGGTCACCGCCTGGCGGGAGGCGGTCGTCTGCGCCTCACCGGAGGCGGAGGAGGCGGGAGTCCGGCCGGGTATCAGCCAGCGTCAGGCGCAGCAGCTCTGCCCCGACGCCGAGCTGCTCGAGCCCGATCCCGCCGGCGCCGCCCTGCTGGCGGAGCGGGTCGCTGCCGCGCTCTACGACCTTGCTCCGGTAGTCGAGGTCCGGGTCGAGGGCGTCGCCTGGATCGACCTCGAAGGGGTCGCCCAGCGCACCCTCGCCCTGCGCGAGATGCGCCGCCGGCTGCGCGAAGCCTGTGGCGCCGATCCCCGCCTCGGCCTGGCGCGGGGACCCTTCGCGGCGCGCGCGGCGGCCGCGAGGGCCCGGCCCGGGCGGCTCCTGGAGGTCTCCGAGGCCGCTTCCTTTCTCGCCTCGCTGCCGGTCGCCGAGCTCAGGCTGGAGCCCTGGCAGGAGCGGCGGCTCGAGCTGCTCGGCCTTCGCACGATGGCCGAGGTGGCGCGGATCGGCCCCCGCCAGCTGGAGTCCCAGCTCGGCCGCGAAGGCCGAACGGCAGCGCTGCGCGCCCGCGGCGAGGAGCCCGACCGCCTCGCCGCCTGGGTGCCACCCCGCACCAGCTCCGCCAGGCGGCAGTTCGAGCCCCCCCTGGAGGAGCGGGAGGCGCTGCTCTTCGTCGGTCGAGCCCTCTGCGACGAGCTGGCCCTGGAGTTTGGCCTCCGCGGGGCCGGCGCCAAGCAGGTCAGGGTCCGGCTCGACCGGGAGGAGCGGGAGGCCACCGTCCGCCACGCTCTTTCCAGCGGTGCCGAGCTGTTCGGCCTGGTCGGCTCCTGGCTCCGCTCCTGGCAGCCGGCCGAGCCGGTCGGGCGGATGGAGGTGGAGCTGCCGCTTCTCGAGCCCGCCGGCCGCCGCCAGCTCAGGCTCTGGGTCCGCGGCGACGGCTCGACGGAGGAGGTGAAGGCGGCCCTCGAGCGCCTCCAGGACCGTCATGGCAGCGGCATCGCCCTTCACCCGGAGGCGGCGCTGGCGGGCTCCCCCATCCCCGCCCAGCGCTTCCGCTGGGACCCGGTCGGCGAGCCCGCCGAGGCGACGCCACCTCCGCTTCGAAAAGCGCCCGAGCCGGCCACCACCGGGGCAACCCTGAGCCGCAACCTGGGCGACTTCGACTGCTCGCCGCGCCTCGCCAGGGTCGCGACGCTCAACCGGACCGACGCTGTGCGACATGCCGATGACGCGCACGGTGTCAAGGCCGCCCGGCGCGCCAAAAGCTCATGACGCGGTTGTGCGATCCCCCGCTCCCCATCGAGGTCGAGCTCGGCCTCGACGGCGCGCCCGCCCGGGTCAGCGGCGGCCCACTCCGAGGTCCGCTCCGCCCCTACTCACGCTGGCTGGCCGACGCCGACTGGTGGGCGCGGCCGATCGCCCGCGAGTATTGGAAGGCCGTGCTCGGCGTGGACCTACTGGTGGAGGTCTTCCACGACCTTCACGCCGACGCCTGGTACCTCGAGCGAATCTACGACTGACGATTGCTCGCGGAGAAGCCGGCGCCAGTTCAGCAGGCCCGCGACGCTCATCGCCGCGAAGATCAGGTAGAGGACCGCCGTCAGCAGCAGGCTCTTGTAGACGTAGAGGCCCACGAAGATCAGGTTGGTGAAGATCCACACCCACCAGTTCTCGTAGAGCTTGCGGGCGACCATGAAGAGCGCGACCAGGCTGAGCACGGTCGTGAACGAGTCCAGGAAGGGCGCGGCGTCGTGCACGGTGCCGAGGAAATAGGCCCAGGCGCCGGTGGCGACGGCGGTCAGCGCCGCCAGCACCACCGCGGCCCGGAGGGTGGTTCGCTCGATCACGACTCCCTCGTGGCGCTCGCCTCCGCGCAGCCACCAGTACCAGCCGGCGACGTAGAGGGCCACGTAGAGGACGTTGAGCGCGGTGTCGGAGAAGAGCCGAGCCTGGAGGAAGACGAAGACATAGAGGGCGCTGCTGACAAGCTGGACGGGCCAGTTCCAGACGTTCTCCTTCACCTGCAGCCAGACGCCCCAGGCGCC
>Ga0307372_10004610_pt1 | contig 21122 bp, 17 predicted proteins | sample OX1MG_FD_202533 | JGI IMG/M metagenome (GOLD analysis project Ga0307372, IMG submission 202533) | Soil microbial communities from Risofladan, Vaasa, Finland - OX-1 | ecosystem: Environmental > Terrestrial > Soil > Coastal area > Acid sulfate soil | place: Finland: Risofladan, Vaasa | collected...
AGGGTTGGGCTGTTCGCCCATTAAAGCGGTACGCGAGCTGGGTTTAGAACGTCGTGAGACAGTTCGGTCCCTATCCGATGCAGCCGTAGGAGATCTGAGGAAGGCTGTCCCTAGTACGAGAGGACCGGGACGGACGTAGCTCTCGTGTGCCAGTTGTCCTGCCAAGGGCACGGCTGGTTTGCGACCTACGGAAGGGATAAGCGCTGAAAGCATCTAAGCGCGAAGCTCGTTCCAAGATGAGATCTCCCACAGGGTTAACCTGGTAAGGCCCGTGGTCAGACCACCACGTTGATAGGCCGGAGGTGTAAGCACGGCAACGTGTTCAGCCGACCGGTACTAATCGGCCGAGGGCTTGGACTCTCGCTCGTGCTCGCTATGGAAGGCTCACAGGGACGCGCTGTCGCGCTCCCATGTGATCGCCCCTGGAGATGGGTGGACTCTCTCCGGGGCGCGGTCGCAGAGCTCAGGTTTCCGGTGGCCATGGCGGCGGGGCAACACCCGTTCCCATCTCGAACACGGCAGTTAAGCCCGCCCGCGCCGATGGTACTTGGGGGGCGACTCCCTGGGAGAGTAGGTCGCTGCCGGAATACTTCTCGATCGAAGCCCTTGCATCACCGCTCGCGGTGGCATGCAGGGGCTTCGTCGCGTCCGGGCGCCGGCGTCGAGCGTGGTGCCGGCCCGCTTGACCGGTGCCCACCCCCGTCCCTAAGTTTGGTGGCTGAACGAATCAACGTGATGCCGAGTGGGCACCGTCACCGTCGGCGCTCCCGGTAGCGAGGAGGTCGACGATGGCACCCCAACCGACGCGCGAGGACCGGTTCTCCTTCGGGCTGTGGACGGTCGGTTGGCAGGCCCGCGACCCGTTCGGCGACGCGACCCGACCGCCGCTCGATCCGGTGGAGTCGGTCCACCGGCTGTCGGAGCTCGGCGCGTGGGGCGTGACGTTCCACGACGACGACCTGATCCCCTTCGGCTCCGACGAGGCGACACGCGAGGCGCTCATCAAGCGGTTCCGCGACGCGCTCGACGAAACCGGCATCGTCGTCCCGATGATGACGACGAACCTGTTCACGCACCCGATGTTCAAGGACGGCGCCTTCACGGCCAACGACCGGGGCGTCCGGCGCTACGCGCTGCGCAAGGTGATGCGCAACCTCGACCTCGCCGCGGAGCTCGGCGCGTCGACGTACGTCTTCTGGGGCGGCAGGGAGGGAGCTGAGACGGACTCGGCGAAGGACGTGCGGGCCGCGCTCGAACGCTACCGGGAGGGGATCGACCTCCTCGCCTCGTACGTCGTCGACCGCGGCTACGGCATCCGCTTCGCCCTCGAGCCGAAGCCGAACGAGCCCCGTGGCGACATCTTCCTGCCGACCGTCGGCAGCGCCCTCGCCTTCATCTCGACCCTCGAGCACCACGAGATGGTCGGGGTGAACCCCGAGGTGGGTCACGAGCAGATGGCGGGGATGAACTTCGTCCACAGCATCTCCCAGGCGCTCTGGCACGGGAAGTTGTTCCACATCGACCTCAACGGCCAGCGCGGCGCGAAGTACGACCAGGACCTCATCTTCGGCCACGGCGACCTGCTCAACGCCTTCTTCCTCGTCGACCTGCTCGAGAACGGGGGACCCGGTGGTGCGCCCGCCTACGACGGTCCCCGGCACTTCGACTACAAGCCGCTGCGCACCGAGGACACCACCGGGGTGTGGGCGTCGGCGGCGTCGAACATGGTGACCTACCTGCTCTTGAAGGAGCGGGCGAAGGCCTTCCGGGCCGACCCCGAGGTGCAGGCGGCGCTCGAGGCGAGCCAGGTGCTCGAGCTCGCCGTGCCGACGCTCGCCGAGGGAGAGACCTATCAGGAGCTGCTCAGGGACCAGGCAGCGTTCGAGCGCTTCGACGTCGAGGCGGCCGCCACCCACGGCTACGGCTACGCCCACCTCGATCACCTGGCCGTCGAGCACGCCCTCGGCGCCCGCTGATCGGGCCGGCAGGCGCAGGCTCGGCGCCCGTGACCCTCGTCGCCGGGATCGACTCGTCGACCCAGTCCTGCAAGGTCGTCGTGCGCGACGCCGCCGACGGGAGGCTGGTGCGCGAGGGGCGCGCGCCGCATCCGAACGGCACCGAGGTCGACCCGGAGGCGTGGTGGTCGGCGCTCGGGAGGGCCGCGGCGGCGGCGGGCGGGCTGGACGACGTCGTTGCCGTGTCGGTCGGCGCACAGCAGCACGGGATGGTCTGCCTCGACGAGAGCGCCCAGGTCGTGCGGCCGGCGCTGCTGTGGAACGACACCCGTTCGGCGCCTGACGCCGAGGCGCTCGTCGAGGAGCTCGGGCCCGGGATGACCGGCGCACGGGCCTGGGCGGAGGCGGTCGGCAGCGTGCCGCTGGCGGCGTTCACGGTGACGAAGCTGCGCTGGCTGGCGCGCCACGAGCCGGAGCGTGCCCGGGCGAGCGCCGCAGTGTGCCTCCCGCACGACTGGCTCACCTGGCGCCTCGGCGGGGCCCGGGCGGGGGTCGTGTCGGCCGCCCGACCGCCGCTCGACGCGCTTCGCACCGACCGGGGGGACGCGAGCGGCACCGGCTACTGGTCGCCCCGCACCGGCGAGTACCGCCTCGACCTGTTCGAGCGGGCCCTCGGGCACGTAGCGCTCGTGCCCCGTGTCCTCGGCGCGTCGGAGGCGGCAGGCGAGGCACCGTCCGGCGCGCTGCTCGGCCCGGGCACCGGCGACAACGCCGCCGCGGCGCTCGGCGTCGGCGCCGGGCCCGGCGACGTCGTCGTCTCCATCGGGACCTCGGGCACGGTGTTCGCCGTGTGCGAATCACCGGTCGCCGACCCCTCGGGCATCGTCGCCGGCTTCGCCGACGCGACGGGACGCTTCCTGCCGCTCGTCTGCACGTTGAACGCGGCCCGGGTACTCGATGCGATGGCCGCTGTCCTCGGGGTCGGGCCCGACGAGCTCTCGCGCCTCGCGCTCTCGGCGCCGCCGGGTGCCGAGGGCCTGGTCCTCGTCCCGTACCTGGAGGGCGAGCGCACGCCCAACCGTCCCGACGCGACCGGGGCGGTCCACGGTCTGCGCCTCGCCAGCGCGACACCGGCGTGCTTTGCGCGCGCGGCGGTCGAGGGGCTGCTGTGCGGTCTCGCCGACGGGCTCGACGCCCTCCGCCAGCACGGCGTGCGCATCGAGCGCGTGCTGCTCGTCGGCGGAGGCAGCCGCTCCGAGGCGGTGCGGCGGATCGCCCCGGCGGTGCTCGGCCATCCGGTGCTCGTGCCCCCGCCCGGCGAGTACGTGGCCGACGGCGCCGCCAAGCAGGCGGCCTGGGTCGCGATCGGCGGAGCCGCACCACCGAGCTGGCCGGTCGAGGGCGAGCAGCGCTTCGAGGCCGAGCCGACGCCGCAGGTCCGGGAGCGCTACGCCGAGGTCCGCGACCTCACCGCCAGTCGGCATGGCCGCTGAGCCCTGGGCCGAGGAGGCCCGCGCCGCGCTCGTGGAGTCACCCCCGGCTCGCCCTGACGCGGGGGTGCAACGCCAGCCGGCGCGCCAGTCCTCGCTGCGGCGCCACAACCTCGCGCTCGTGCTCGCCGAGCTGAGCGGAGGAGCGCGCCGGTCCCGAGCGCAGGTCGCCGTGCGCACGGGTCTCACGAAGGCGACCGTCTCCAGCCTCGTCGACGGGTTGCTCGACGCCGGCCTGGTCGTCGAGGAGGCGCCGGAGCGCGGCGCCGTCGGGCGCCCGGCGAGCCCGCTCAGTCTGAACCGGCGCGGGCCGGCGGGGCTCGGCATCGAGGTCAACGTGGACTACGTCGCTGCGTCGGTCGTCGACTTGACCGGGGAGATCCGCGCGCACGAGTCCGCCGGCGGCGACAACCGCTCCGTCGCGCCCGAGCACGCGCTCCGCCGTGCCGCCGCCATGGCCCGGCGGGTCGAGCGCGCCGCTTCCCGTGGCGGGCTCGCGGTCGCGGGAGTGGGCGTCGCGCTGCCCGGGATAGTCGACGCGGACGGACGGCTGCGCGTCGCGCCGAACCTGCCGGGCTGGCGGAACTTCCCGGTCGTGGAGCACCTGGGCGGGCTGCTCGGTCGCGAGCTGCCCCCGACGGCGGCCGGCAACGAGGCCAATCTCGCCGCGATGGCCGAGCTCTGGTACGGCGGCCGACCCGGGCTGCGCGACTTCGTCTACGTGTCCGGGGAGATCGGGATCGGCGCCGGCATCGTCGTCGAGGGCCGGCTGTTCCGGGGTGTCCGTCGCTCCGCGGGCGAGCTCGGTCACGTCATGGTCGACGCAGCCGGCCCGCGATGCGGCTGCGGGGCGTACGGCTGCGTCGAGCAGTTCGCGGGGCAGGAGGCGCTGCTGCGCGCCGCCGGCGTCGCCGCCGAGGCGGGCAGCGCACTCGCCAACCCGACGGGCGCCGTCGCGGAGCTGCTCGGCCGGGCGCGCGACGGCGACGCCCGGACCCTCGAGGCCCTGCGGCGGGCGGGCACGGCGCTCGGCATCGCGGTGTCGGCGGTCGTCAACCTCGTCGACGTGCCGACCGTCGTCCTCGGCGGGCTGCACGCGCAGCTCGCGCCCTATGTGGCGTCTGCGGTGGCACGCGAGCTCTCGGATCGCGTCGTCGGCGCCGAGTCCTCGCCGGTCCGACTTGAGGTTTCCTCGCTCGGTCCCGGTGCGGCGGTCCGCGGTGCGGCGGCCTCCGTCGTCCGCGAGATCCTGGAAGACCCCGGCACATGGTTGCCCGGCATCCTCGTGGGCGCCTGAGGTCCGAGCTGTGGCTGGAGCCGCCTTCGGCTGAGAGCTTGGGGGAAGCATGCGGGCCCCGCCGGATCCACCGAGGCGAGCGCGCGGAACGTGACCTGGTGGCGGCTAGCGTCTCCGCCCGTGCCCCGACCGGATCCCCGCCCTTCCACCGACCCTTCCGGGTCCGAAGCTTCGCGGGCGGGCGGACGGGGAAAGCCCGGTGTGCCGCGGGGTTCTGCGCCTCGAAGTGGAGGCGGAACTGGCCACAGCGCGAAGCGCACCGGCGCGGCTCGGAAGCAGTCGGGTGCGGCCCGCTTCGGAGGCGGAGCTGGCGGCAACGCCAAGCGCTCGGGCGCGGCTCGGAAGCAGTCGGGGTCGGCCCGTTACGACGATGGTGCGGCGCGCAAGCCAGCCGGTGCGGCGCGCAAGCCAGCCGGTGCCGGCCGTGGAAGTGGTTCTGGCGCCAAGTCGTCCTACCCGAGGCCGGCGCGCGACCGCGCGGGATCTGGCTCGGGTGCGGTTCCGTCCCGGAGCGCTCCGGGCACGGGGGCGCGTGCGCCTCGTGCGGGCGGGCGCGATGCCGTCCGGACAGGCGAGCCGCGAGCGCCTCGGTCCGGCGGCGAGCGCTCGGGGGCGCCCGCTCGAAGCAGTGCTGGACGACCCGGTGCGGCGCGCCTTGTCCGCGGACCTCGACCGTCGTCGACAGGCGCGGGCGCGCCGCGCGGCGCCGGCACGGCGCGAAGCGGTGCGCCGTACCCACGCCAGCCGAGGGGCGAGGGTCGGATCGGCGCGCCGAGGACGCCGGGCGCTCCCCGACAGGCCGGTCCCGCCCGGGGCGAGCGAGCGCCGCGTCCGCCGGTCGCATCCGCCAGGAGCGGGGCACCGAGCCGCTCCGGTCGGCCCACGGGTACCGGAGCGCCGGGGACTCCTCGTGCACCGGGCAGGTCCGTAGCGCCGAGGGGCGCCGGCGCGGCCGGACCCCGCACGGGGGCTCCCCGTGGCGGCGCCTGGCGCGATCGCGAGGGCGGTGCCGCAGACGCGGGGATCCGCCGGGCCGCCACCGGGGCGGTCGCCCGACAGGGCGGCCCGAGGCGGCGCGCCGACGGCCCGGCGCGCGAGCAGCCGCGCGACCGGGCGACGGAGGACTTCAAGCGCGCCGGGGCCGCCGGCTGGGGCGGGGTCGCCCGACGCGGCGCCATCGGTGTGCGCGGCGCCGGTCCGTCCCGGCCCGCGCCCGGAGGTGGCGCAGCCGCTCGGGGTGGGCGGCCGGTCCGCCGCGCTCCCACCGAGGCTCGCGACCGGAGCGTCACCGAGCGCCGAGGCGCCGACGCCGGCCGTCCGGGTACGGCCGGCCGCGGCGCGACCGGGGACCGGGCACCTGAGGGCCCCGGTGTCGGGGAACGGGTGACGCCGGCACGGGTTGCGCCGAGATACCAGGTCAAGGGCGAGGGGAAGGGCCTCGACGGGACCGCCCGCGCGCTCGCCGCGGCGAGCGCGAGCAAGGCCGCCCGCACCCGACGCCGGCGTCCTGTCCCCGCCGACATCGTCACGGAGCTGCGCGCCGCCGGGACGCCGCGGGAGGTGGCGCGCCTCGAGCTGCGCCTGGCCGACGCCTCGCGTGCCTACGAGCGCGACCGCTACCCCGAGGCGCTCTCGATCCTTCGCGAGCTCGCCCGGGCGGTGCCGGGCGTAGCCGCGGTGCGTGAGCTGTACGGCCTCACGCTCTACCGCCTCGGCCGCTGGAAGGAGGCGATCCGCGAGCTACGCGCGTTCGCCGAGCTGTCGGGCTCGGTCGACCAGCACCCGGTGATCGCGGACAGCGAGCGCGCCCTCGGCCGCCACGACCGGGTCGCGGAGCTCTGGGCCGAGCTGCGGACCGCCGGCGCCGGGAGCGACGTCCTCGCCGAGGGCCGGCTCGTGATGGCCGGCTCGCTCGCGGACCGCGGGCGCATCGCCGATGCGATCGAGCTGCTCGCCCCCGCGGCGATGCGCGAGGTGCGCAAGCCGCTCGAGCGCCACGTCCGCCAGTGGTACGCGCTCGCCGACCTCTACGAGCGCAGCGGCGACGTCCCGAGGGCGCGTGAGCTCTTCCGAAAGGTGGTCGTGGCCGATCCCGAGCTGTCGGACGCGCCGGAGCGCCTCGCCGCCCTGCGCTGAGGGCGGCACCGGCGGGCACGATGGCCCGAGGTGCCGGTGCGGATTCCCTCACCCGACGGGCGGGGTAGCTTGGGAGATGCGCGGCCGTGGCTGCGCACAGGACCAGCGACTGGAGGACCGCGGTGGGAGTCGACGTCCGTGAACTGCTCGGAGACGAGGCCGACAGCCTCCTGAAGCACGAGGCGCGCGCCATCGAGCGCGACAGGCTCGTCCTGCCAGGGCCGGACTTCATCGACCGGGTCTTCACCGCGAGCGATCGGCCGATCCCGGTGCTGCGGAGCCTCGAGGGGACCTACCGCCACGGCAGGCTCGGCGGCACCGGCTACCTGTCGATCTTCCCGGTCGACCAAGGCATCGAGCACTCCGCCGCGGCGAGCTTCGCGAAGAACCCGATCTACTTCGATCCCGCGGCCATCGTCGAGCTCGCCATCGCGGCGCAGTGCAACGCCGTCGCCACGACGCTCGGCGTCCTCGGCATCGTCGCTAGGCGCTACGCGCACAAGATCCCCTTCATTGTGAAGCTCAACCACAACGAGCTCCTCACCTACCCCGCCAAGGCGGACCAGGTGCCCTTCGCTCAGGTGCGCCAGGCCGTCGACCTCGGTGCCGCCGGCGTGGGCGCCACGATCTACTTCGGCTCGGAGGAGTCGACCCGCCAGATCCGCGAGGTGAGCGACATGTTCGCCGAGGCGCACCGCCACGGCCTGTACACCGTGCTCTGGTGCTACCTCCGCAACCCCGCCTTCAAGACGCCGGAGGCCGACTACGACCTGGCGGCAGACCTCACCGGGCAGGCGAACCACCTCGGCGTGACGATCGAGGCGGACATCATCAAGCAGAAGCAGCCGGAGAACAACGGCGGCTACACCGCCGTCGGCTTCGGGCGCACCGACCCCCTCGTCTACTCGAAGCTGACGACCGACAACCCGATCGACCTGACCCGCTGGCAGGTCGTCAACTGCTACATGGGTCGGGTCGGGCTCATCAACTCCGGCGGCGAGTCGAAGGGCGAGGGCGACCTCGGCCAGGTGGTGCGGACGGCGGTCATCAACAAGCGCGCCGGCGGCACCGGCCTGATCGCCGGCCGCAAGGCCTTCCAGCGCCCCTTCGACGAAGGCGTCGCGCTGATCAACGCGATCCAAGACGTCTACCTCGACCCCTCGATCACCATCGCCTGACAACGCGGCACCGGCGCCTCGGGAGGGCACCGGGCTGGCAGAGCGATCGGTGCCCGAGACCGCCGCGACCTCCTTCGCCGGGCGCGGGGCGGCCCGTTCGCTTGCCGAACCGGGCCGGAACCGCCGATGACGAGGTCGGCGAGGCCCGGCCGGGTAGCATCGTGTTCCAACCTCGCTCAAGGGGAACTCTCTGATGAGCAGCACTCTCGACCGGCCCCGCGACCCGAAGGTCGCTCCGATCCGGGGCGTCGTCGTCCGCTTCGCCGGCGACTCCGGCGACGGCATGCAGGTGACGGGGGACCGCTTCACCACCGGAAGCGCCCTGTTCGGCAACGACCTCGCGACGCTGCCGAGCTTCCCCGCGGAGATCCGCGCTCCTGCTGGGACGCTCGCCGGCGTGTCGGCCTTCCAGGTCCACATCGCCGACCACGACATCCTCACGCCCGGCGACGCGCCGAGCGTGCTCGTCGCGATGAACCCCGCGGCGCTCCGGGCGAACGTCGGCGACCTCGCCATCGGCGGCACCGTGATCCTGAACGCCGACGCCTTCGACGAGCGGGCGCTCGAGAAGGCCGGTTACACGGCCGACCCCCGCTCCAACGGGAGCCTCGCCTCGTTCTCCGTCTACGAGGTGCCGATGACCTCGCTCACGCTCGCGGCGTGCAAGCCGACCGGCGCGAAGCCCCGCGAGGCCGAGCGGAGCAAGAACTTCTTCGCCCTCGGCCTCGTCTCGTGGCTCTACCACCGGCCGGTCGACACCACGCTCGAGTGGATCGCGGAGCGCTACGCCAAGAACCCGACCGTCGTCGAGGCGAACACGCTCGCCTTCCGGGCGGGCTACAACTTCGGTGAGACGGCGGAGCTGTTCGAGTCGTCCTACGAGGTGCCGGCCTCCCACCTCGAGCCCGGGACCTACACGAATGTGACCGGCAACACGGCGCTCGCCTGGGGGCTCGTGGCGGCCTCAAAGCGCTCGGGCCTGCCGCTCTTCCTCGGGTCCTACCCGATCACGCCGGCGTCGGACCTGCTCCACGAGCTGGCGAAGCAGAAGCACTTCGGGGTGCGCACCTTCCAGGCCGAGGACGAGATCGCCGGCGTCGGCGCGGCGCTCGGGGCGGCATTCGGCGGCTCGCTCGGCGTCACGACCACGAGCGGGCCCGGGCTCGACCTCAAGTCCGAGACGATCGGTCTCGCCATCTCCCTGGAGCTGCCGCTGCTCGTCATCGACGTCCAGCGCGGCGGCCCGTCCACGGGCCTGCCGACGAAGACGGAGCAGTCGGACCTGCTCCACGCGATGTTCGGCCGGCACGGCGAGGCGCCGCTGCCGATCGTCGCGGCGAGGACCCCCTCGCACTGCTTCGAGGCGGCGATGGAGGCCGTCAGGATCGCGGTGCGCTACCGGACGCCGGTGATCCTGTTGAGCGACGGCTACCTCGCGAACGGCTCCGAGCCGTGGCTGCTCCCCGACACCGAAACCCTGCCGACGATCGACCCCGCCTTCGCCGCCGAGGCCAACCACGTCGACGCCGAGGGCAACGCCCTGTTCTGGCCGTACCTGCGGGACCCGGAGTTGCTGGCGCGCCCGTGGGCGGTCCCCGGCACCCCTGGTCTCGAGCACCGCGTCGGAGGCCTCGAGAAGGCCGACGGCACCGGCAACGTGTCGTACGACCCGGCGAACCACGAGCAGATGGTGCGCCTGCGTGCCGCGAAGATCGCCGGCATCGCAAAGGACATCGCGCCCGTCGAGGTCGACGACCCCGACGGCGCGAGGGTCCTCGTGCTCGGCTGGGGCTCGACGTACGGCGCGATCACCGCCGCGGTGCGCCGGGTGCGCGCCGCGGGGCTTCGGGTCGCCCAGGCCCACCTCGTGCACCTGAACCCGTTCCCGGCGAACCTCGGCGAGGTGCTGAGCCGCTACGACCGTGTCCTCGTGCCCGAGGCCAACCTCGGCCAGCTCGCCAAGCTCGTGCGTGCCGACTTCCTGGTCGACGCGGTCACCCTCTCGAAAGTCCAGGGGACGCCCTTCAAGGTGGCCGAGATCGAGCAGGCCATCGCCGATCTGATCGGCCTCGACGAGGAGGTCGCACCCATCGTCGCCTCCGGTGAGGAGGAGCTCGCATGACCGACGTCACAACGCCGGCGACCACCCGCAAGGACTGGGCGAGCGACCAGGAGGTCCGCTGGTGCCCGGGCTGCGGGGACTACTCGATCCTCGCCGCGGTCCAGTTCCTCCTGCCCGAGCTCGGCGTGAAGCGCGAGAACACCGTCTTCATCTCCGGCATCGGCTGCGCGGCCCGCTTCCCGTACTACATGAACACCTACGGCATGCACTCGATCCACGGGCGCGCCCCGGCGATCGCCTCGGGGCTGGCCCTCAGCCGGCCAGACCTCGACGTCTGGGTGGTGACCGGTGACGGCGACGCCCTGTCGATCGGCGGCAACCACCTGATCCACGCGCTGCGCCGGAACGTGAACCTCACGATCCTGCTGTTCAACAACCAGATCTACGGCCTGACGAAGGGGCAGTTCTCGCCGACCTCAGAGGCCGGGAAGGTGACGAAGTCGACCCCGTTCGGCTCGCTCGACCATCCCTTCAACCCGCTGTCGCTGGCGCTCGGGGCCGAGGCGACGTTCGTCGCCCGCACCCACGACATGGACCGCAAGCACATGATGGAGACCTTCCGCCGCGCCCACGCGCACCGCGGTGCGGCGTTCGTCGAGATCTACCAGAACTGCAACGTGTTCAACGACGGCGCCTTCGAGCAGATCACCGGGCGGGACCAGCGGGCCGACATGCTGATCCAGCTCGACCACGGCCGGCCGATCCGCTTCGGCAAGGACGCCGAGAAGGGCGTCGTGCTCGACCCCGACGGGACGTTGCGCGTCGTCGAGGTGGCCGCGGTGGGGGAGGACGCGATCCTGCGCCACGACGAACACCGCGAGGACCCGGGTCTGGCGTTCATGCTCTCCCGGCTGGCGAGCGGGCCCCACGAGCCCACCCCGGTCGGCGTGTTCCGAGCCGTCGATCGACCCGACTACGGCAGCCTCGTCGACGCCCAGGTCGCCGAGGTGCGCGAGCGCAAGGGCGGCGGCGATCTCGGGGAGCTGCTGCGCTCGGGGACGACCTGGACGGTCGCTTGAGGTCTGCCGCGCGCCCCTCGCGCCGGCCGTGCCTTCCACCGCCTCCCCGGGGCGGCGCGTGGTGGGACGGTGTGGTGCGCTCAGCCGGCGATGGTGCGGAAGACCATCCCGGTGCGCGGCTTTGGGTGGAAGAAGGTGGTCTTTGGCGGCATGCGCCGGCCGCTCGACGCGGTCTCGGCGATCTGCTGGACCGTGGCCGGCCGGAGGAGGAACGCTGCCTGGGCGCTGCCGCGCTCGACGGCGCGGGCCGCCAGGCCGGCGCCGTGCTGGTAGGTGACCTCGTGCGCCGGCAGTCCCGCCAGCGCCGCATCGAGACGGCTCGAGTCGAGGTCCGCCTCGGCGGCGTCGTCGAGCTCGGGGCGGGGGACGAGCAGATAGTTGCCCGCCGGCGACACCAGTCCGAGCGCACCGACCTCGGCCATCGCGGCGACGAGCGCCGTCGTGTCCGCCGGGCCCTCCTGCACCTCGACCAGACCGCTTAGCGCGCCGACGAAGTCGAAGCCCTCGGGCAGGCCCGACACCAGCCGGTGGATCGGCCGGATGGAGAGCTCGTCCTCGCTGAGCTCGACGATGAGGGCCATCACGAGGTCGTAGTCGCCCGGCTGGTCGCCGTTCGCCCCGCGCCGCTCCGCGCGGTAGAAGGTCGCCGTCTCGTAGCGGTGGTGACCGTCGGCGATGACGACCGGGGTCGTGGCGACCAGGCCGGTGATCGTGGCGATCGCCCCGGTGTCAACCACCGGCCAGAGCTCGTGGACGATCCCCTCGTCGTCGGTCGCGCTCATCGGCGCGGCGGCGTCACCGATCGCCCGGATGCAGGCCTTCGCGAGGCCGTCGGCGAGCGACAGCGCCCAGATCGGCGAGAGGTTGGCCCGGCAGGCGCGCAGCAGGTCAAGGCGGTCGCCCTTCGGCCTCGGCATGGTGCGCTCGTGCGGCAGCACCTCCGAGCCGCCGGCGGTGTCGAGGCCGAGCGCGCCGATCACGCCGGTCGAGGAGAGCTCCCTGCCGTCCTCGGCCCTGAAGCGCATGCGGTAGACGTAGAGCGAGGGCACGTCGTCACGGCGCAGGGCGCCCTCGCGCTCCCACCGCTCGAGCAGCGCCGCGGCGTGCGCGTAGCGGCTCTGGTCGTGCGGGGTGTCGTCCGTCGGCAGCTCGATGTGGATGGCGTTGTACGGGCTGCGCGCTGCCAGCTTCTCCCGGTACTGCTCGTCGACGACGTCGTAGGGAGGGGCGACGACGTCGGAGAGCGGCGCGGCGTCGTCGTCGTAGCGCAGGCCGGGGAAGGCCTCAAAGCGGGGCATCTCTCCTGCGTAGCACATCGCAGCGTCGCCCTGTCCCGGCTGCAGCGCCGACGGCCGCGGGCCCTCGGCCTGCTGCGTCCGCCCGCGGGCGCGCCGCCGCGCCATCCCGCCATCCCGCCATCCCGCGCGGCGGAGATGCGAGGATGGACCCGTGGCGCCTCCTTGCTGGCTCGTCGACCTCGACGGCGTCGTCTGGCTCGGCGATCAGCCCATCGCGGGGGCGGACCGTGCCGTCGCGGCCCTACGGGCGCGCGGGGCGCGAGTCGCCTTCTTCACCAACAACTCGTTCCCGGCGCACGCGCGCCACCTCGACAAGCTGCGGCGCTTCGGCATCGAGGTCCCGCCGGAGGATCTCCTCAGCTCGGCCCAGGCCGCGGCCGCGCTCGTCGACGCCGGCGAACGGGCGCTCGTGCTCGGAGGGGCGGGCGTCGTCGAGGCGCTCGAGGCGCGCAAGGTGGAGGTGCACAGCGCCGGCACCCCCGACGACTCGCACCACGCCTTCGACGCCGTCGTGGTCGGCATCGACCCCGGGCTCGACTATCGCCGCCTGGCGCGTGCCGTCACCGCCGTCCTCGGCGGTGCCCGCCTGATCGGCACGAACGAGGACGCGACGTTCCCCTCCCCCTCCGGTCCGCTCCCGGGCGCCGGCTCGGTGCTCGCCGCGGTGGCCTACGCGGCCGGCGTCGAGCCGGTCGTCGCGGGCAAGCCGCACGACCCGGCGGTGGCGCTCGTCGTGGAACGGCTCGGCGCCGTCGAGACCGTGGTGGGGGACCGTCCCTCCACCGACGGGGCGCTGGCCCGGCGCCTCGACGCGCGCTTCGCGTTGGTGCTGAGCGGCGTGACCCCGGCGGGCCACGGCGCGCTGGACCCCGAGCCGGACCTCGAGGCAGAGGACTTCGCCGCGCTCGTCTCGCGGGCTTGAGCGGCGGATCCCGACCGGGCCGACCGGGCCGCAGCGCTGCACTCGCGCCGGTGCCGTGCCCGGCCGAAGGGCCTCGCGGGGACGCCCAGGGGAAAGGCCGGTACGCTGGTCGGGTGCCCATACCGGGTGGTGAAGGACTGAAGGACACACTTCGGCGCTACATCGAGGCAGGGGCTTCCCTGTCGGGGATGAGGCGCGCCGAGGTGGAGGAGCTCGTGCGCCAGCTCCTCGGCGACAGCGACGAGCGGCGTTCCAAGGCGGAGGACCTGCTCGAGGAGGTCTTGGTCCGCTCGCGGCGCGGCGCCGAGATCATCAGCGCGTTCGTTCGCGCCGAGATCCGCAAGGAGCTCGAGGCGCGTGCCGCCCGCTCGCGCGAGGAGCTCGCCGACCTGTTCGAGCGCATGGCCGGCCTCGTCGGGGAGCACCTCGCCGCCGGCCGCTGGCCGGACTGGGCGCGGGGCTGGCGGGAAGCGGGCGGGGACGGCGCAGCGGCGGAGCCGGCCGAGGGATCGCCGGCGAGCGATGGGCACGCCGCGAAGGCGGTCGGCAAGAAGGCGGGCGCGAAGAAGGCCGGCGCGAAGAAGGCCGGCGCGAAGAAGGCGGGCGCCAAGAAGGTCGGCGCGGCTGGTGCGCCGGCGAAGAAGGCCGCGAAGAAGGCCGCCAAGCGGGCGGGTGGAGCCGGTGTCGCGGCGAAGAAGGCGCCGTCGGCGAGCTCTGCCACGAGGTCCGCGGCGAAAAAGGCCGCCAAGAAGGCCTCGGGCTGACCACGTCCCTCGGTCCGAGGCGCCGGCCGAGACCGGTGCTCGGCGCCGGCGAGATGTGCGGCGGCCCGAGCCCCGGCGGAGGCGAGCCCTGGCGCACGGCGTCCCGGGCGTGCGCCCCTGAGGCGGGTCCGGCTGGTCGTCCCGGCGAGAGGACGCGGGCATTGCCCGGCGCGCAGCCGGCCGCGAGGATGGCGGGGTGGGAGCGAGCGTGAACGGACGTGTGGCCCTGATCGTGCATCCCACGAGGGCGGCCGCGAAGGAGCTCGCCGAGGCGGCCAGAGCCTGGTGGGAGGCCCACGACTACGAGGTCGTCGAGGTGACGACCGTCGACGGCTCGGTCGTGCCCGAGATCGCCAACGGCGACGTCGCGTTCGCGGTCAGCCTCGGCGGCGACGGGACGATGCTGCGGACCGTCCAGCTCACGGTGGGGCGGGGCGTCCCCGTGCTCGGCGTAAACCTCGGCAACCTCGGCTACTTGACCCAGGTGGAGCCGGCTTCGATGGAAGGTGCCTTCGAGCGCCTGCTTGCCGGCGACTACGAGGTCGAAGAGCGCATGACCCTCGACATCTCCCTGCGTAGCGGCGCCGCCCGCACGCCCCGTGCGCTCCTCGCGCTGAACGAGGCGGCGCTCGAGAAGACCGGCCCGGGTCACACGATCCGCGTCGGCGTCTCGATCGACGACCGACCCTTCCTCACCTACGCCGTCGACGGCATCCTCGTCGCCTCGCCGACCGGTTCGACCGCGTACAACTTCTCCGCACGTGGCCCGATCCTCTCGCCGCACCTGCGCGCGATGGTCTTGACGCCCGTCTCGCCGCACATGCTCTTCGACCGCTCCCTCGTGCTCGAGCCCGACGAGAGCATCGGGCTGCGACTCCTCGACGACCGTCCGGCGGCGCTCGTCGTGGACGGCTCGACGGTCGCGATGCTCGAGGCGGGCGACACCGTCGACGTCGCTGCGGGGCCGAGGCCGGCACGCATCGTGTGCTTCGGCCGGCGCGACTTCCACGCCGTGCTGCGGGCGAAGTTCGGCCTCACCGACCGGTAGGGCGTGTGCTGACCGAGCTGCGCGTCCGCGAGCTGGGGGTCATCGCCGACGTCGACATCGTCCTCGGGCCTGGGCTGACCGCGCTCACGGGGGAGACCGGCGCCGGAAAGACGCTCATCGTCGAGGCGCTCGAGCTGCTGCTCGGCGGCCGTGCCGACCCGACGCTCGTGCGCTCCGGCGCGGACGAGGCGCTCGTCGAGGGGCGCTTCCTCGTGCGCGGGGGCACCGCCACCGAGGACGGCGCCGCCGGCGACGACGACCCCGACGACGACGCTGACGACGACCCCGACGACGACGGTGGGGCGGACGAGGTCGTGCTCGGGCGCGCCGTCCCTCGCAACGGGCGGTCGAGGGCCTTCGTGGACGGCCGCATGGCGCCGCTCGCGCTGTTGGAGGAGGCCGGACGCGACCTCGTCGACCTGTACGGCCAGCACGCCCACCAGTCCTTGCTGCGTCCCTCGGCCCAGCGTGCCGCGCTGGACCGCTTCGCCGGCGTCGATCTCGCGCCGGTGATCGGGCTGCGGCGGCGTATCGCCGAGCTCGACCGCCGCATCGCTGAGCTCGGGGGCGACGGGCGCACACGCGCGCGCGAGCTGGACCTGCTCCGCTTCGAGCTCGGCGAGATCGAGGCCGCCGGGATCGCCTCTGACGACGAGGACGAGCGGCTGGCGGCCGAGGAGGAGATCCTCGCCGGAGCGGCGGCGCTGCGCGAGGCGGTCGGCGTCGCTCACGGCCGTCTCGAGGGCGATCGGGCCCCCGGGGCGGTCGACCTCGTCGGCGAGGCGGTCGAGGCGTTGGCGCACCACCCGGCCCTCGCTGCCCACGAGGCCCGCCTGCGCTCCGTGGCGGCCGAGCTCGACGACGCCGCCACCGAGCTGCGGCTGGCGGCGGAGCGCTTCGAGGAGGACCCGGAGCGTCTCGTCGCCGTGCGCGCTCGCCGCCAGCTGCTGCGGGGCCTGGTCCGCAAGCACGGCGAGGTCCTCGCCGACGTCGTGGCCTTCGCCGCCGCCTCCCGGGACCGGATCGCCGAGCTGGAGTCGGGCGACGAGGCGCGCGCGGCGGCTGAGACCGAGCGCGAGGTGCTCGCGGCCGAGCTGGCCGCCGCTGAGGAGGCGGTCGGCGACCGGCGACGGGCGGCCGCCCCCGCGCTCGCCCGCGAGGTGGAGACCCACCTGCACGAGCTGGCGCTCGCCGGCGCGCGCATCGAGGTCAACCTGCCCGCGGCGGGGATCGCCGACGAGGTCGAGCTGCTCCTCGGCGCGAACGCGGGCGAGCCCGCCCTGGCGCTCGCGAAGGTGGCGTCCGGCGGCGAGCTGGCCCGGTCGATGCTGGCGCTGCGCCTCGTGCTGACGAGCGCGCCGCCCACCCTCGTCTTCGACGAGGTGGACGCGGGCATCGGCGGGGAGGCGGCGCTCGCGCTCGGCCGCGCGCTCGCCGCGCTCGCCGAGGAGCACCAGGTCCTCGTCGTGACCCATCTGCCCCAGGTCGCCGCGCTCGCGACCCGCCAGTACGTCGTCACCAAGCGCGAGGAGGCCGGCCGGACCGTCGCCGAGGTCGTGCGGGTCGAGGGCGAGGCGCGCGTGGCCGAGCTCTCCCGGATGCTCGGCGGGCGGCGCGACAGCGAGGCGGCCCGCCGACACGCCGCCGAGCTGCTCGAGCACGGCGCGTCGCGCTGAGCCCCGGCGACCGCCGGCGAGCGCGGGCGCCTCGGATGCCACCTCCTACGCAGGCAGGACGCGTGCTCGGCGCACGGTCCGCCAGATCGGCGGAGCTGACCTGTAGGTTGGTGAGGGCCGATCAGCGGAGGAACCGTGGCGAAGTTCGTGTTCGTGACCGGAGGCGTGTCTAGCTCGTTGGGCAAGGGGTTGACCGCCTCCTCACTCGGGCGACTGCTGAAGTCGCGCGGGCTTCGCGTGACGATGTGCAAGCTCGACCCGTACATCAACTTCGACCCCGGGACGATGAACCCGTTCGAGCACGGCGAGGTCTTCGTCACCTACGACGGCGGCGAGACCGATCTCGACCTCGGGCACTACGAGCGCTTCATCGACGAGGACCTTCCGCGCGCCTCCAACGCCACGACGGGCCAGATCTACTCCTCGGTGATCCAAAAGGAGCGCCGGGGCGACTACCTCGGCAAGACCGTGCAGGTGATCCCCCACATCACCGACGAGATCAAGGACCGGGTCCGGCGGCTCGCGACCGACGACGTCGACGTCGTCATCACCGAGGTCGGCGGGACCGTCGGCGACATCGAGATCGTGCCGTTCCTCGAGGCGATCCGGCAGTTCCGCCGGGACGTCGGGCGCGACAACGTCTGCTACGTCCACCTGACGCTCGTGCCGTATCTCGGACCGTCGGGCGAGCAGAAGACCAAGCCGACGCAGCACTCGGTGACCGAGCTGCGCAGCCGGGGCATCCAGCCTGACGTCATCGTCTGCCGCAGCGACCAGCCGATCTCCGACGCACTGAAGCGGAAGATCTCGCTGCTCTGCGACGTGCCGATCGAGGCGGTGGTCTCGGCCGTCGACGCCTCGAGCATCTATGAGATCCCGATCCTCCTCCACGAGGAGGGGCTCGACGGCACCGTCTGCCAGATCCTGCGCCTCGACGGTCCGGGACGCGAGGTCGACCTTTCGACCTGGGAGCGCGTCCTCGAACGGGTGACCAACGCCACCGAGACGGTGCGGATCGGGGTGGTCGGCAAGTACGTCAACCTCCCCGACGCCTACCTCTCGGTCGTGGAGGCGCTGCGCCACGCCGGCTTCCACCACGGCGCCAAGGTGGAGATCGAGTGGATCCAGGCCGAAGACGTCGTCGAGTCCTCCCAGGCGAGCTGGCTCGGCGGCCTCGACGGGATCGTCGTGCCGGGAGGCTTCGGCGAGCGCGGGGTCGAGGGCAAGATCGCGGCCGTCCACTACGCCCGCACCCATGACATCCCGACGCTCGGGCTCTGCCTCGGCCTGCAGGTGATGGTCGTCGAGTACGCCCGCTCCGTGGCGGGCCTGAAGGACGCGAACTCGCGCGAGTTCGACCCCGGCACGCCGTACCCGGTGATCGACCTGATGGACGAGCAGCACGACGTGGTCGACCTCGGCGGCACGATGCGCCTCGGCGTCTACGTGGCGTGCCTGACCCCCGGCTCGCAGGTGGCCGAGATCTACGGCGAGACGACGGTCACCGAGCGCCACCGGCACCGCTACGAGGTCAACCCGCGCTTTCGCCAGCGCCTCGAGGAGGCCGGGCTGGTCTGCTCCGGCACCTCGCCGGACGGGCGTCTCGTCGAGTACATCGAGCTGCCGACGCATCGGTACTGGGTCGGCACCCAGGCGCACCCGGAGTTCAAGAGCCGTCCCGACCGGCCGCACCCGCTCTTTCGCGAGCTCGTCGCGGCGGCGATCGAGCGCGCCCGGGCGCGCAACCCGCACCTGTTCGAGCTCGGGCTGGACGAAGCGTCGTGAGCGCGAGCTCACGGCCTCGCGCGATCGCGCCCGATGCCCAGTCCTGAGGGGGAGTTCCGCCGGATCGGCGAGCGCGAGCGACTTCCGGGGCACTTCATCCGCCTCGTGACCGGCACGTTCGTCGACCCGGACGGCTTCACCTTCGAGCGCGAGATCGTCCGCCATCTCGGCGCCGTCTGTGTCGTCGCGATGGAAGACGACGGGGGCCACATCCTCTGCGTCCGCCAGTACCGGCCACCCCTCGACTCGAGGATCCTCGAGCTTCCGGCCGGCAAGATGGACGTCCCGGGCGAGGACGCCGAGCTGTGCGCCCGCCGCGAGCTCGTGGAGGAGGTCGGGCGGGAGGCCGGGACGTTCACGGAGCTCGGCCGCTTCTACAACTCACCCGGCTTCACCGACGAGCTCACGGTGTGCTTCCTCGCCGAGGGCCTCGTGCCGGTCGCGCGCGCCGCCCACGGGATCGAGGAGCAGCACATGACGGTCGAGCGCGTGGCGTTGCGCGAGTTCTGGGACCTCGTCGGCTCGGGGGAGATCATCGACGCGAAGACGATCATCGGCGTCAGCCTGGCCGAGCGCTTGCTGGCCTCCCGCCGGGCGTCGGGCTAACGGGCCCGCTCGTGCCCAGCGGCGCCGGCCGCCCGGCGCGCTGAGGACCGGGGGCCGGGACGCCGACACCCCCGCTCAGCCGGGACGCCGAGGAGTTCCTCTCGTACCTCGCCGTCGAGAAGGGCCGCGCCGCGAACTCGCTGCACGCGTACCGGCGCGACCTCGCCGCCTACGAGGAGTTCCTCCGCGCCCGGCGCCTCGAGGCGGGCGAGGTGAGCCCGGCGGTCGTGGAGGACTACCTCGCGTTCCTCCGCGCGAGGGGCCTCGCCGCCTCCTCGCGCGCCCGTGCCCTCGTCGCCGTGCGGGGCTTCCACGCCTTCTGCCACGACGAGCGCGCCGCCCCGTCGGACCCGACCGAGGACGTCGAGGCACCCCGCGTGCCCCAGGGCGTGCCGAAGGCGCTCAGCGAGGCCGAGGTGGAGGCGCTGCTCAAGGCGGTCACCGGCGACGACCCCCGGGCGGTGAGGGACCGGGCGATCCTGGAGGTGCTCTACGCGACGGGGCTGCGCATCTCCGAGCTCGTCGGCCTCTCCCTCGGCGACGTCGACCTGCCGGGCGCCCTCGTGCGGGCGTTCGGCAAAGGCTCGAAGGAGCGTCTCGTGCCGGTCGGGCGCCACGCCCTCGCCGCGCTCGGGGCGTGGCTCGGGCCCGGGGGGCGCCCCGCGGTGCTCGCCGGCCGCAGCCTCAGGCGCAGCGACGCCGAGGCGCTCTTCGTGTCGACACGGGGCAGGCGGATGTCGCGCCAGGCCGCCTGGACGGTCGTCCACGAGGCCGCCGTGCGGGCGGGGCTCGCCGGGAAGGTGACGCCGCACGTCCTGCGCCACAGCTTCGCCACCCACCTGCTCGACCACGGGGCCGACATCCGGGTCGTCCAGGAGCTGCTCGGCCACGCCTCGATCACCACGACCCAGGTGTACACGAAGGTCTCCCAGGAGCACCTGCGCCGCTCGTACCTGGCCGCCCACCCGCGCGCGCGAGGCCCAGGAGAGCGGCGGAGCGCCGCGGGGCCGGGGAGAAAGTAGTCTGATTGTCGTGGCAAGCGATGCACCACCTGTCGACTACCGGGCCCTCCTCGAGGAGGAGCGCGAATCCCTTGGCGCGAAGCTCGAAGAGCTCGGCTTCGGCCAGGTCGGTGGCAACGGGCTCAACTACGATCCGAACTTCGCCGACTCGAGCCAAGTGACCGCCGAGCGTGGCGAGGCGGAGACGCTCGCGGGCGAGCTGCGCAGCGCGCTCGGCGACGTCGAGCGGGCCCTCGAGAAGATCGCGAAGGGCACCTACGGCACCTGCGAGCGGTGCGGCAGACCGATCGCGCCGGCGCGCCTCGAGGCCAAGCCTGCGGTGAAGACCTGCATCGAGTGCGCTTCCGCCCAGCGTTGACCTGCTGACGTGGCCCCAGGTCGCGGGCCGCTGGGCACGCGCTTCCACCAGTACGGGCCGTGGATCGTCGGCGGGGCCGCGATCGTCGCGGCGATCGCCTACGAGGCGGCGAAGCACCACGTGCTCCACCGCGAGGAGGCGATCTTCTTCCTGGCGATCGTGCCGTCGATCATCCTCCACGAGATCTCCCACGGTCTCGTCGCGCACTGGTGTGGCGACGACACGGCCAAGGACGCCGGCCGGCTCTCGCTGAACCCGATCCGCCACATCAGCGTCTTCGGCACGATCCTCCTGCCGATCCTGCTCATCCTCACGACGGGCTACGCCTTCGGCTGGGCGAAGCCGGTGCCGATCTCGATCAACCGGCTGCGCCATCCGCGCAACCAGGCGGTGCTGGTCGGCCTGGCGGGCCCGGTGGTGAACATCATCATCGCCCTGGTGGCCGG
>Ga0307372_10004611_pt1 | contig 21114 bp, 19 predicted proteins | sample OX1MG_FD_202533 | JGI IMG/M metagenome (GOLD analysis project Ga0307372, IMG submission 202533) | Soil microbial communities from Risofladan, Vaasa, Finland - OX-1 | ecosystem: Environmental > Terrestrial > Soil > Coastal area > Acid sulfate soil | place: Finland: Risofladan, Vaasa | collected...
GGGCTCCTGGAAAGGGGTGGACTTCGACACCCAACCCTTACCGGGAGCCCCCTCCGCGTCCAAACCAGCGCAAAATCCCAGATCACAGCCTCATGGAGCCCAGCGTGCCTTAAGTCTCTGGTGTTGCCCGGGCATGGCGAGGGCGTAGGCCCTTCGGCGTTCCGAAGGGCCTACGCCCGAGATCGCATAGTCCGCTAGCCTCGGCGCGAGGCTGCGGGATCTTGCCGGTAGCTGTCAAACCTTGCCGAAACTATCGAACTCTCCGTTTCGAACCCCTCCGAGAAAAGCGTGCCATTCGTCGGAGGTAAATCGGAGAACCGGGCCAGCCGAGTCCTTGCTGTCACGGACTCCGATCTCGCCTTCGGTCAGGTTCGCAACTTCGACGCAGTTGCTGTTAGCGAAGCTCAGCGAACTCTTGATCCAGGACGGGTCTGGGCTTGGGCGTCCCGGCCGGCCGTCGAGCGTAGATTTTGTCATCTCTTCATCCTCGTTGAATGTCGTTACTCATGGCCTGGGGACTCGTGAATACACAGAGCACTCTAACAGCTACTTAGCGTATCCGGCTGGTCTGTGACCAGTAGCCCTCGGCTGTATCGAGTATGAGTGCCCGGGATGCCGCCGGGTCGAGCGACGCGCCGACGAGTATCTGAAATGCTAGCCTATGTAGGTATGTCTCCCTCTCGCCCTGAACGGAGAAGTCGTTCCTCAGGTGCTCAGTGCAGACCACATCTTGCAGCATCGGATCACTATCCGGCCCAAAACGGAATATGACGAATGATTCCCCGAAGACTGTGTGCAGGGTGTCAAGGGGGAGGATCTGCAACGTGATGTTCGGCCGCTCAGCCTCATGTGCCAGCCGCTGGAGCTGCTCATACATCACCGCCTCATCGCCGATGCGGCGCTTCAGCACTGATTCGTCTAGTATGACCGACAGCTGAAGGTCTTCCTTGCGGTTCAGCGTTTGCTGCCGCCGCATCCTGACCTTGACCAGTCGCTCGATCATGCCTGGCGCGATCGGCTCGACCTGGCTGTAGCCGCTGATTATGCGCCGCGCATAAGATTCCGTTTGTAAAAGGCCAGGCACTACTTCGACATGCCATATGGCGATCGAGCTAGCTTCATGCTCAAGGCCGATGAACTGCTGATAATCGGAGGAAATGGCATCTGCGAACTCTTCCCACCATCCCTTCTGGGCCGCGTCCTTGGCGAGATCGAGCAGGAGCGTGCGGCGGGAGCCGGTGACCTCGTAGTAGTCGAGCAGCTTCTCGACCTCCCCGAGGTTCATGCCCGTCCTCGCCAGCTCGTATCTGCTGATCTTGGACGGTGACCACCGCAGCGCCGCGGCGACGGTGTCTCCGCTCTTGCCCTTGCTCTCCCTGATGGCGCGCAGCTCCGCGGCAAGCCTGCGCCGCCGTACCGTAGGGCTTCCTGGCATGGTCATCCGGTCGCCCTTCTCCACGTCCGTGCTGCGCGAGCTAGACAGGCGCGATAAATGCGGCCCGTCGAGTTGTCAGCGTAAGCTAATGAAAGTTTCATTGCACATCACCCTGAGACCAGCGTAACCAATGCTGGCCGTTCGCCAACATCGCTGGACTACGAGATGAACGAGATGGCTCAAACCGTCAGGCTGGCCGCCACCTTGGCTGCACTGACCTGGCGAGTGTCAGCCATAGCGACACCTTGCCGTGATGGCAGTCTTGTCTGGTGACTGATCAGCTGCCCGGGTGGCAGAGATCAGGCGGGTCTTCACCCTCGGTCGTCAACGATCACCAGGCGAGGCGGGGCCACTGGCTGAGTGTCACCGTCCTGGTCTGGAGTACTGACTGGCATGCTGCCGTCAGCATGGCGGTGAGCGGCCAGCGGAGAACGTCCAGTTCAAGCGACCGTGCTCAGCGGTTCCGATGCGGGCTTACTGCTGTGCTCATTCATGGCGAGAAACCTAAAATTGCTGTGCCTGCCCGGATCAAGTATTGATCCGGGCAGGCACAGATCAGAACCTGCGGCGTTTGGCAACTGGGGAACTTAGTGGGCATACGGTGACGAATACTTTTTGTCGGCCATCCTTGGCACTCGTGACCGGAAACAGGGGTACTGGCCGCCGGCGGGAGGCGGTGTCTGCGTATAAGCGAACGACCTATCCGCTGAGACTTTACTACCTGGCTCGTTGGTCATACACATCTGAGAATTACGTGTGATAAAAGAGGTTTGGGTTGTCGGGGGCGGCAGATGCCTGCGCATGTAAGCTGGGTACGTGCGCGGCGCCCGGAGACATTGCGGAGCTAGCCCAGACTGATCCGGCCGCGCCGAGCGCTAGAATAGCGGGAACGATGATAACTCGCCTGATACTCATGATTCCTCCTGGCGATTCCCGGGGCCAGCGGCAGGTTGCCCGGTTCTGCTAGCCCGCACGGCGCATCTAAATCATGTGAAGTTATTTCCCGGCCCATGGCAATCTCATGCATGCGGACTGGTATTTGTTGAATGTGAAACCGGCATTACAATTGCCGTCGCCGGTCTTCAGGGAATATTCACGTCCACGTGCGAGGAAATGTTGGCTTGGCCGTGCGCTGCAAGCATCCGTGCAACTTGCATTGCGCAACGCGGGAATATTGGCAACGCTGGTGTCGCAAGAAGCCCATGAGGTGGTCGGCTTGCGCCGAAAAAGGCGGCTTGTTTCCTTAATGTTCTAGTAGTAAAGTTCGCTGCGTGCCCACCGTCACGCTGGCCGATGCGCTGATCGGCCGCGATAGCGAGTTCGCGTTGCTGGTGAGGCTGATGATGGAGGTGGCTGGCGGGCGGGGTAATTCCGTGCTGATCGAGGGCGAGCCTGGAATTGGCAAGTCCACGCTGGTGCGGGCGGCTCTGGCAGAGGCAGCAGGCACTGGCTGTGAGGTGTTCTGGGGTGTGGGTGACGAGCTGGGTCAGGCACTACCGCTCTTGCCGTTGCTAGAAGCATTACGGGTCCGCGAGCCGTCGGGCAGTCCTCGGCGAAATACGATCGTCAGGCTCTTGCGCGGCGAGGTTAGCGCCGATCGGGGCACCGATGTGTCGGCCGCCTTAACGGAGCAGTTGCTGGCACTCATCGCAGAGCAGTGTGCGGCGCGGCCGGCGATCCTAGTAGTCGATGATCTCCAGTGGGCAGATCAGGCGACCATCAATTTGTGGGGGCGGCTGGCAAGGTCAGTGCCGCAGATGTCCTTGCTGCTGGTAGGAATGCTGCGTCCAGTGCCACAGCGGGAGGACTTGCTGGCGCTGCTGCGAGCGGTTGGCGATACCACACGGCTGCAACTCACCGGACTCACGGCCGCAGCGGTAGCTGAGCTGGTGACAGCCCTGGCGGGCGGCAAGCCCGACGATAAGCTGATGCGGCTCGCCGTCGGGGCAGCAGGCAACCCGTTATATCTCACCGAACTTGTTGCTGCCTTGGCTCGAAGTTCCAGCTTGACCTTTACCGCCGCGGGAACTGTCGAGCTGAAGAACGGTCCCGCACCAAGCTCGCTCTCAGCGGCTATAGCGGACCGCCTCGGTTTCGTCTCCGGAGCGGTGCGTGAGGTGCTGCGGGCCGCAGCCTTGCTTGGAGTGGACTTCGCCGTACCGGATTTGGCGATCGTCCTGGGTCGCGGCGTAACAGACCTGATCCCAGCTGTTGACGAGGCGCGTGCCGCCGGCGTGCTAGTCGAGTCTGGCAACCGTCTGAGGTTCCGGCATCAGATGATTCGTGCGGCGCTTTACGAGGAGATACCGGGACCGGTGCGCGCGGCCTGGCACCGCGATGCTGGCCGCGCCCTTGATGAGGCTGGTGCGTCGGCCGACCGGGTTGCTAGGCAGCTGCTATGGGCAGTCGGCGGACCCGGTAATGCGGCTGAGCAGATTGATGAGTGGATCCTGAACTGGTTGACTCGTGCCGCTGAGCTGCTGGTCAGCCAAGCGCCCAGGGTCGCGGTGGATCTCCTGAGCCAGGCACTCGCAAGCTCCCCTGTCGGTTCGGCGCAGCATGACGCTCTCGTAGGTCGGCTGGCTGACGCGCTCTACCGTGTCGGCGACGTCGGGGAGGCTGAGCAGGTCGCGGACCGTGCGTTGGCCCAAGTCGTCGACCCTGATCTCCTAGTCGACCTGCACTGGACGCTAGCGCAGTGCAGTATGCGGCTCGGCCGTTCAGCCGAGTCATTGGCCACGCTGGATCGGTCCTTGACTTATCCCGGAATCTCGGCCCGACACCGTGCGAGGTTGCTCGTTCTCGCCGCCCGGACGTACAGCAATTTCGGGGACGCCGAGAAGGCCGGCCAACTCGCAGAGACGGCGCTCGCGGCGGCATCGGAGGCGGGCGACAACTGGGCGTTGAGCTGGGCATTGCATGTGCTGGCTATCGTAACTGCGGTGCAGGGGCAGATGACCGACGCACTGCCGCTGTTTGACCATGCGCTTACAGTGACTCAGGCCGACCCAGCCCTGACCGACTTGAGGTTGCTCATCCAGATCAACAAGGCCGTTGCACTGGGCAACCTGGACCAGTACGAGGCGGCCATACCGGCGGCGCAGCAGGCACGACACTTGGCAGACCAAGTCGGGACCGTGATCCGCCTGGCTCAGGCGCATAGCGCCTTGGGCGAGATGCTCTTCGACACGGGGCGATGGGACGAAGCGATGGTCGAGGTGCAGATCTTGCAGGAAGGCTTGAAGGAGCCAGCCGCAGCCTGCGGGGACCTCAGTATCGCAGCCTTGATCTGTTTCCATCGTGGCGAGATAGCGGAGGCGCGACGCCACCTTGCAGCCGTCGGGCCTCATGCCAAACGGATCGGCCACAGGCTTGTCGGCCCACTCGCTCTCGCCCGTAGCTTGGATCTTGAGCATGCCGACGCACTCCCGCAGGCGCTTGCCATGCTGACCGCAGGGTTCGTTGGCGATAGCGAAGAACTCGATGAAAGCGAGGAATTATTTGCTGATGCCATTCGCCTGGCCACGGGGGTCGGCGACCTGGCCACTGCGAAAGCCATTGCGGACCGCGCCGAAATATTCGCTGCCGGGTCGGAGATTCCGCATCGGCAGGCGAACGCGCTCTACTGCCGCGGCGTGGTCGACCACGACGCCGCCCGGCTGTTGCGGGCCGCACAGCGCTATGACGACGCCAGCCGGCCGCTACTGCGCGCGAAGGCGCTGGAGGCGGCGGCCGGAGCGTTCGTCGGCGCTGGCGACCGCGGTCAGGCGCGGGCTGCGTTCACCCAGGCCGTCGAGATCTACACCGCACTCGGTGCCGCGGCGGATGCCGCCAGGGTGCAGGCCACGTTCCGGGCGCACGGCATCCGCCGCGGTCCTCGCGCCAAACACCGCCAGGCGCGAAGCGGGTGGGACAGCCTGACGCCGACCGAGACGAAGGTCGCCGCTCTCGTGGAGGGAGGACTGTCCAACCCCGAGATCGCCTCGAAGCTGTTCCTGTCCCGGCGAACCGTCGCGACCCACGTCTCACACATCCTCAAGAAACTCGACGTCCACTCGCGCACAGACATCGCGCGCGAAGCGGCCTTGCGCAACATCGCATCCAGGTGATCGCGGTGCCTCGGGGAAGTAGGCGCCGCGACGGATGACGGTGTGCGTGCCGGGCTGTTCCGGTCTCCTCACTCGTCAAGATCGGCGTCGAAGGTGAGCGTGAAGTACACGGCCTTGCCTGAAGGGGTCTGGTAGTAACCCCATTCGGTCGACATGCTGGAGACCAGCATCAAGCCTCGTCCGGCCTCCGCGTAGGCCGGCGCGTCCGTCGGCACGGGCACGCACCGGGAGGTGTCGTGGACGTCGACTCGTAACTGGTCACACTCGCAGGTGATGACAAGCAGAATGGTCTCGCCCGGCTCATGCCTGATGGCATTGGTCACCAGTTCGCTGGTGAGCAGAGCTGCGACGGGCGGGTCCACAGGGGCATCCCAGGCATATATCGCCTCTTGGACCAGGCTGCGGGCGTGCGCCGCCGCGATAGGTCCTGCTGGTAGGGAGATGCGGCGCGGGCATTGCACGGTCGGGCGTAGTGACGCCATCGTGTCCATTAGTTTCCTTGCCGGGCCGGGTGAGGTCGGTCTGGGGGAGAGCAGGTCGCCCTGCGCTGTCAGTCCGGGGCAGATCCGATCAAACTGCCGACGCGGATCGCGTCAGTGATTGCACTACAAATACTGGTGAAACTTGCAGCGGGAGACATCGGTCGGGTGACGGATGTTTGAAGCCGGGCATGCTGCCAGGGCCGCGCGAACCTGCCGTCGCGGGCCGTGCTCAGGCAATTGTTAGTACCTGTGCGGCCGAACTTGGCGGCCAGCACAGGTAAGCGCAGGCGTCGGCGCGGTTCACACAGTCGTGCCGAGACCGCCGTCCACCGGGATCACGGCACCGGTCACATACGCGCCCGCGCGAGAGGCGAGGTAGACGGCGACGCCCGCCATGTCATCCGGGCGCCCGATCCGGCGCAACGGAGCCGACTGCGCGATCGCGTCCCCGAACGACTTCAGCGTCGCGGCCATCATCTTCGACTCGAACGGTCCAGGGGCGACCGCGTTCACGGTAATGTGCCGCGGGCCGAGTTCCCTGGCCAGCACCCTGGTCAGATGATGCACGCCGGCCTTGCTCGCCGAGTAGGAGTAGGTCGGCAGCGAAGGGACATGCAGGCCGTCGATGCTGCCGATATTGATGATCCGGGCAGGATCGTCGGGGGTCCCTGCCGCCTCGAGCAGCGGAAGGAACGCGCGGGCGAGGAAGAACGGCGATTTCAGATTGAGGTCGACCACCTTGTCCCACGCCGCCGCGGGGAAATCCTCCAGTGGCGCGCCCCAGGTGGCCCCCGCGTTGTTGACCAGGACGTTGAGCGCCGACTCGCGCTCGCCGACGACCTGAGCCAGCCGGACGCACTCGGCCTCGGCAGACAGATCGGCCTGGATGGCGGTCACCTGGCCGTGTTCGGCCAGTTCTCGCTCGGCGTCGGCGCAGCCCTCGGCCTTGCGTGAGCTGATGTAGACGCGGGCGCCGGCGTCGAGCAGGCCGCGGGCGATCATCAGCCCGATGCCACGGGTGCCCCCGGTCACGACGGCTGTCTTTCCGGTCAGGTCGAACAATTCCATGCCTGCACCTGCCTCAGGGAGCGGATCAAGGTCGAGAGAACGCAGCGTCGAGGGAACTAACAGAGGACCTTCGACCCTAGCCGATCGGCCTGTGGCTGGGTTTACTACGTGCGTGTTTGTCCGTGCGAATTTTCTCCTTGATGTCCCCTTTCGGGTGGCTCAGCACCGGTTGGTGCAGCTACCGCTTGGCGGCTGGCTGACCCAAGCGTCCGGTGACGCGTACGACTCCGGACTTGTCGGCTTGCTGAAGGTGGGTCCGCTTGGTGACCTGCCGGGGATGTCGAAGCTGGTCCGGGTCTACGCCAGGGAGCCGGTGGCCCACGACGGCTCCTCCGTGCTCACCCTTCGCTGGGAGGCAACCGGTGCTGGCGGCGGGCTCTTTCCCGCGCTGGACGCGGACATCACCTTGACGCCGGAGGGCGAGGACGGTTCCCTGCTCACTCTCGACGGTGCGTACCGGCCACCGTTCGCCGGACTCGGAGCCGGATTGGACCGGGCGGTACTGCACCGGGTGGCCAAGGCCACGGTTCGCTCGCTGCTGAGCCGGATCGCTGAGGTCATCTCCCAGCCCGATGAAGAGGGAGGCAGGCTGCCAATCGGCTAGCGGGATCGTCCGCCCTGGTAGGTTTCGCCAATGCACGGCGTTGACGGGGTTACTGAGCAGATGATTCGCTCCGTACTGGCCTACGCGGAGAACAGGATCCGGCTGGATCCGGTACCGCTCGACAAGGGCCCCCACGATCCGGCTGAGCTTGAGGCAGCAATCGGGGGGCTTCTCGGGGCCGAGGGGCACGATCCAGACCAGGTGCTCGGTGCCTACGCGGCATCGATCGCTCCCGCCGTCATCTCCGCGGACAGCCCGCGCTTCCTCGGCTTCATTCCTGCCGCGCCGACCAAGGCGGCATTGCTGTTCGACATGCTGATCTCGTGCGCGTCCATTCAGGGCATCTCCTGGCTGGAAGCGGCCGGCGCCATCCATGCGGAAAACAAGGTGCTCAGGCTGATCGCCGATCAGGCCGGACTCCCCGCTTCGGCAGGCGGTTGCTTCGTCTCCGGTGGATCGGCGGCTAACCTGTCCGCGCTGGCCGTCGCGCGCGAGCTCGCGAAGCGGCGGTCCGCGGCGGACGGTGCGGCGGATGGCCAGCAGCAAAGCCGTCGGTGGCGGGCCTTGGTCAGCCCGGATGCGCACTCGTCCGTCTCCAGTACGCTGCGGCTGCTGGAGATGGACGCGCTGGTCGTACCCACTGCTGACCACAGGCTGACCGGCAAGGCGGCCCGGGCGGCGATCGAGGCAGACGGCGGACCGCGGTCCATCGCGGCCGTGGTAGCGACAGCGGGTACGACGAACGCGGGAATCATCGACGACCTCGCCGGGCTGGCCGACGTAGCCGCCGGCCTGGGCGCGTGGTTTCACGTCGACGGTGCCTATGGCGGAGCGGGCCTGTTCGCCGCGAGTGTCCGGGACAAGTACGAGGGAGTCGAACGGGCAGACTCCTTCGTCGTGGACCCGCACAAGTGGCTATTCGCGCCGTTCGACTGTGCCGCCCTGCTTTACCGCGATCCGGCGCTGGCCAGGTCGGTGCATACCCAGGACGCCTCCTACCTCGATGTCATCCACGACAAGCCGGAAGAGTGGAATCCCACCGACTATGCCTACCATCTGACCCGGCGGGCCAGGGGGCTGCCGCTGTGGTTCTCACTCAGCGTGCACGGAGTGCGCGCGTACTCCAGTGCCATCGAGTCGGCCATTGCGCTGGCACGCCAGACGGCCGGTGAAATCGCCAGCCGGGACTATCTGGAGCTGGTCAGGAAACCCGATCTGTCGGTCGTGTTGTTCCGCAGGCGCGGCTGGGCGCGGCACGAGTACGCCCGTTGGGCGGATGCCCTGCTGGACGAGCAGGTGGCGTTCATGCCGCCGTCAGCGTGGGAAGGACAACCGGTGGCGAGATTCGCTTTCCTGCACCCGCATACCACGATGGACCTCGTCACGGCCATCCTTGACCGAATGGCGTGATCACGGGGAGAAGCAGATGAGCCAGCCGGGAGATCGCGGTCACGGCGCCGGCAAGCTCGCGCGGCCCGCCGACGCCGGCCACGCGGTCGGCATTCACGAGGCCGGACTTCGGTCCCTTGGTCACCCGAATGCGCTGGCCAGCCAGTATGACTTTGCTGACGACTCGTATGAGTGGCGCAGGCTGTTCTCTGAGTTGTTCGGTACGTTCCTGCTGGTCTTCGTGGCGGCGGGCGGTCCCATGGTCAACGCGAGGTTCGGTGGGCACGTGATCTCGGCCGCGGCGCTGGTCGTCGCTCCCGGCCTGATGGTGCTGGCCATCATCTTGTTCATGGGAGCCGTGTCGGGCGCGCACCTGAACCCGGCGGTGACCATAGCGTTCATGCTCCGGGCCGACTTCCCGCTCCGCCGGGTGCCGCTGTATATCGTCGCGCAGTTCGCCGGGGCCGTGATCGCCATGGAGTTGCTGGCCGCGCTGGTCGGCAGGCACGGCACGGTCGGCCTGACACTGCCGGGCAGCGGCGTTTCCGCCACGACGGCCATGCTCTGGGAAGCGGTGCTCAGCACCGGACTGACCAGCGTGATCCTCGGCACCGCGTCGGGAGCGCAGCAGATCGGGTCGATGGCGGCCATCGCCGTCGGCGGTTACATCGCGCTGGCGGGCCTGGTCGGCGCGCCGGTCAGCGGCGCCTCGATGAACCCGGCCAGGTCGCTGGGCCCGGCGATCGTGCTCGGCGACTGGACGGCCTGGTGGGCCTACGTAGCCGGACCGCTGATCGGTGCGACGCTCGCCGTCGGGTTCGCCTATATCCTGCGCGGCCGTGGCGGCGGGATCTTCGGCCGCCAGGCGGCGCAGGGCACCCTGGGCGTGACCTGGCTGCCCGGCGCGTCCGCTGGCCCTGGCCCGGCGTCGCCCGGGTCAGGTACGGCGTCGCCCGGTTAGCAGCGGCCGTGCCTGTCAGAGCCAGCCGGTAGATTGCGGATATGACTGAGCCTCTGACTCTGATGGCGGTGCATGCCCACCCCGACGACGAAGCATCGAGCACTGGCGGAGTGCTGGCCAAGTACTCCGATGAAGGCGTCAGGACCATCGTGGTGACCTGTACGAACGGCGAGTTCGGAGACGGCCCGGCCGGCATCAAGCCGGGCGAGGACGGCCATGACACGGCCGACGTGGCGCAGACCAGGCTGGCGGAGCTGCGCGAGGCGTGCAAGCACCTGGGCGTGACCGAGCTTGAGACTCTCGGCTACCACGACTCCGGGATGCCCGAATGGGAGTACCGGCACAATCCCGAGGCGTTCTGCAATGTCCCGATCGATGAGGTGGCCGGCCGGATCGGCGCGCTGATCGGGAAGTACCGGCCGCAGGTCGTGATCACCTACGACCCCGACGGGGCCTACCAGCATCCAGATCACGTGCACGCGAGCCGGGCGGCGATCGCGGCGGTCGTCGGCACCGGAATCCCGGCGAAGCTGTACCTGACCGCGATGCGGCGCAGCGACTGGCAGCAGATCTGGGAGTCGCTGCGGGCCGCGGGCGTGGACGTCCCTGACTGGGAGATCACCGAGGAAGACGAACGGATGATGCGTGCGACCGAAGCGCGGATCAGCACGACGGTCGACATCACCGCGGTGCTCGACCGTAAGCGGGCAGCCCTGCTGACGCATGCGAGCCAGATCAATGATTCCTGGTTCAGCAAGCTGCCGTCGGCGGTCGTGGAGTCCGCGTTCGGCAAGGAGACCTTCATTAGGGAGCACAACCAAACCCAGGCGTCAGTCCCGGAGACCGACCTCTTCGCCGGCCTGCGCTAGCCGTCTGGTGTCGTCGCTCTGGCCGGTCGCCCGGGTTACGGTCAGTGCCGCCACAGCCGCTGCCGCCGCTGGCGGAAGCGTGACCAGTGCCGGCAACTGGTAGCGCCAGGAGAATTCGAAGAGGTCGGACAACGCCACCACGGCGGCACCGCAGCCGAAGAAGAGCAAGCAGGCGAGAGCCAGCCTGCCGCGCTCCACGCTCACCCGGCGCCGCAGCCCGGCGAGGACGGAGCCAGCCAGCCCCGCGAGCACGCAGAACGCGAGCAGCGGCCCCGGGGTGTAGCCGCCGCCTAGCTGGTAACCGCGCAGGAAGCCGGCGGCCGCGTGCCACACCCGGGGCCTGCCGCCGCCGTACTGTGCGATAGCCGGCAGCACCACGCTCGGTGTCGCGTGCGGCCGCAGGAACGGGTAGTCGGCCTGGAACTGCCAGCGGGAGATCGGCGGGTCGCCCGGACTCCCGGTCCGCGTCAGCGCGAATGGCTTGACCACGTCGCGCAGGTAGGAAACGGCGACCCGGCCGGGCTGCTGCCGCAGTACCGCCGCGTTGAAGCTGGCAACCAGCTGAGAGGCCTGGTGGCTCAGCGGCCCGGTGTAGTAGGGCTTGATCGGCGAGAGCGGGCTATGTTCCAGGCCGTCAGGGCCGAGCGCCCGCTGATCCGGTGTCGGGCAGAGTGCTCGCTGCACCGCCGGCAGCCGGAGACCGCGGCAGTCAGCTGCCCAGGCCATTCGCCCGTACGCGGTCGTCACGCCCGAGTGCGACAGGTAGAAGTGCCCGGTCAGGAAGTACGAGCCGGTCATGTAGCCGAGGACAGGCACGGCGAAGGCGGCGGTGAACGCCGCCGACCTGGCGAGGACGGCGCGCCAGTCGCCGCCCGCGACGATCAGGTAGAGCAGGGCCGGCAGCACGAGGATTTCGCCGACCTGGCGGAACGTAGCGCAGACACCGAAGATCAGCCCGGCGATGACGACGATCCGCAGCGCCGGGTGCAGATTCCTGGCCGCCTGGCGCTGGCTCAGGAGCAACACGGCGACGCCAGCGACTATCAGGGCCTGGAACCAGACATCGGGCAGGATCATCTGCTCGATCTGGATCTGGTAGGCGTCGAGCAGTACCGGCGCGGCGGCGAGCGCGGCCAGCCAGCGCGGCGTTCCGCGGCGCAGCAGCGTGAGGTAGATAGCGACCGCCATCGCCAGGCCGAGCACGTGCTGGACGGCGGCCACCGCCGCCAGGTCGCCCACCGCCAGGATCGCGCGCAACGGCAACCGGTACCCGACCGGGTCGTTGCCGCCGGAGTTATACAGGTACCTGATCGTGTCGATGTAGAAGAGGGCCGGCCGGTAGCCAAACTGTGCCAGCAGCCGCAACGCCAGGCCCGCGGTCAGCAGGACGGCGATAAGCCAGTGCCTGCGCAGTACCCGCATCACGGGTCACACCGCTGGAGTGGCGAGCTCCGCCTGCTGATCGGCGGGCTGGGCGGCACCGGCATGCCCGCGCTTGGCCAGGTAGCTCAGTACCGCGGCGGCACCAAGTGCCCCGGCTTGCGGCAGCGTGACGAACCCGGGGAGCTGGTAGCGCCAGGAGAACTGGAAAGCATCGGACATCGCCAGCACGGCCGCGCCGCAGCCGAAGAACAGCAGCGCCGCCATCGCCGGGTCGCCGGAGCCGCCGCTGCGGCGGCGGCTGCGGCGGCGGGCGAGCGCCAGCAGCGCTCCGCACAGGCCAGCGAGCGTGAAGATCGCCATCAGCGGCCCTGGAGTGTAGCCGCCGTGCGACTGATAGCCGCGCAGGAAAGCCGCAACCGGCTTGCTGACCTCTGCCTTTCCGCCGAGAGCGGGAGCCAGCCGCTGCATCACCAGCGGCCCGGTGCCGGGCAGCGGGTGGACGCCAAGCACGACCGTGCGGCCTGAGCCGACGGTCACCCAGCTCGGGTACACCGGATAGAAGGTCTGGAATTGCCACCTCGAGATGGGGGTGCCCCCCTGGCTCGAGGTCCGGGTCAGCGCGAAGAGCTTGAGGCTGTCGCCGGCGATCGCGGCAAGCACCCGTTGCGGTTGTTGCAGCGCTACCGCGCGGTTGAAGCTGGCGATGGCCGCATACCTGTTCACGTCGGCCGGGGCTACGTAGGCCTTCAGCGGGGAGTGGGCGTCGTGGTCCAGCCAGTCGATCCCGAAGGCCCGCTCTCTGGCGGTCGGGCAGAGCGGCCGCTGGTAGGCCGGGATCCGCAGGGTGGCGCAGTCGGCGGCGGTCGCCATCCGGCCGTAGCTGGACAGGCTCGGAGTGGCACTAGCCAGCCAGAAGTGGCCGGTCAGGATGTACGAGCCGGTCATGTAGGCGCCGATCGGAATGGCGAACGCCACCGTGAAGACCGCCGACCTGGTGAGGACCGTGCGCGATCCGCCGTCCGCGGCGAACAGGTAGAGCAAGGCTGGCAACAGCAGGATCTCACCGACCTGGCGGAATGTGGCCGAGACGCCGAGGACGAGCCCGGCGAGGATGATCGCGCGTGGCGTGATGCCGATCTCGCTCCGGCTGAGCAGGATGGCGATGCCAGCGACGATCAGGGCCTCGAACCAGATGTCAGGCATGATCGTCTGCTCGATCTGGATCTGGTAGGCGTCGAGCAGTACCGGAGCGACGGCGAGCGCGGCCAGCCACCGCGGGCTGCCCCGGCGGATCAGGATGACATAGCCGGTGACCGCGATCGCCAGGCCGAGCAGGTGCTGGAAAGCAGTGACCGTCCCGAGGCCGCCGAGCGGAAGGAGGAGCTTGAGCGGTGCCTTGTAGCCGACCGGATCCGATCCAGGGTAGGAGTTGTACAGGTATTTGGGCGTGTCGATGTACAGCAGCGCCGGCCGGTAGGCGATCTGGGCAAGCAACCGCAGCACGAGGCCGACGGCCAGCAGGACGGCGACGAGCCAGTGCCTGCGCGGCAGCCCGGTCACTGCGCCGGAGCGGTCAGCTCCGGCGCTCGCGGCGACACGGCCTGCGCGGAGACCGGCGCGCGACGCCTGCGAGCGACGCTGATCAGTGCTGCTATGCCGAGTGCGCCAGCCGGAGGCAGCGTGACGAGCGCGGGTAGCTGATACCGCCAGGTGAACTCGAACGCGTCGGAGACAGCGAGCACTGCCACGCCGGCGACGAAGAAGCCGAGGCAGGCCAAGGCGAGCTCGAGTGCGGCAGGACTCAGCCGGCGGCGGGCGAACAGCAGCACGGAACCGGCCAGGCCGGTCAGCACGAAGAGCGCGAGCAGCGGGCCCGGGGTGTAGCCGCCGTCTAGCTGGTAGCTGCGCAGGAACGCGGCGATCGGCTTGTCGACCTGCGGAGCGCCGCCGTAGGCGGGCGAGAGCATGACCGTGCGGGTCAGGTGCGACGCCGCCGACTTCGGCGGCAGGGTAATCCAGAGCCGGTTGCCGCGGATGTGGACGTAGGGGAACGTCGGGAAGTAGCCGTGGAACTGCCACCGCCAGATCGGCGTATCGCCGGGGCTGGTCGTCCTGGTCAGAGCGAACACCTTGACGGCGTCACGCAGCACCGCGCCGATCACCCGCAGCGGCTGCTGTAGCTCGACCGACCTGTTGAAGCTGGCAGCGAGCTGGTTGTGGTCCGCCACCAGGTTGGGCGGAAGCTTCGACGCGTAGGTACGCAGCGGTCCGGTGGTGCTGTGGTCCAGCCAGTCCGGGCCCTGGGACACCTCCCACTTCGTCGGGCACAGCGGCCGCTCGACGGCGGGGATGTTCAGCGTGGCGCAGTTCACGACCGTGGCCATCCGGCCGTACGTCAGGCTGCCGGACGACTCGGAGATCCGGAAGTGGTGGGTGAGCTCGAACGCGGCGCCCATGTACATCAGCACCGCTACGGCGAAGGCGCACGTCACGGCGACGGTGTTCTTCACCACGGTGCGCCAGCCGCCGCCCATGGCGACGACGAAGACCACCGCGGGCACGATCAGGATCTCGCCGACCTGCCTGATTCCGGTGGACGCGCCGAGCAGGGCCGTCCCGACGACCAGCATCTGCACGGTCGGCCTGGGCCGCCACAGCAGCACCGCCAGGCCAGCCACGAGGAACGCCTCGAACCAGATGTCCGGCATGATCATGGCCTCGACGTTGAGCTGATACGCGTCGAACAGCACGGGTGCGATGGCGAGCGCGCCGAGCCAGCGCGGGGCACCACGGCGGATCAGGACGGCGTAGAGGGTGACCGCGATCGCCACGCCGAGCAGATGCTGGATGAACTCGACCGTGCCGAGATCACCGAACGCCAGGATGAGCTTGAGCGGGATCTTGTAGGCGACGGGGTCAGAGCCGGGCCACTGGCCGTACAGGTATTTGAGCGTGTCGATGTAGATGATCGCCGGGTGGTAGGCCATCTGGGTCATGGCACGCAAGACGATACCGCCGGCCACCACGGCAGACGCCAGCCAGTGCTGCCGCACAATCCCTGCCCACCCAGCCAGCAGCGCGGTCGCGCCGCGCCGCCTGGCTGGCTGGCTGGTGACTTGCTCGCCGGCGGCGTGCTGATCGCCGTTCAGCCCGGCTGAGCCGTTAAGTTCGGCCTTACCGCCCGGCGTGGCCCGCGGGCCGGCCGCGCCGTTCTGGTGCCCGCTTAGCTGCTCGCCCGGCGCGTTTAGCCGCTCGCGGGGCGCGCCATTTGAGCTGGCTGGACTATCGTCGACCGGCGCGGCCTGCGCTGACGCGGGCGCGTCCTCAGCCGCTGCGACAGCATCGGTCGCGGAGTCACCTGCTGACGCGCCGGAAGCCGGTCCGGCCGCTGGTTGAGGCAGTCGCATTTACGCTCGTCCCGATCCTGACTTGCTGCGCTGGCAGGGCCGCAGCGCCCTGATGACAATATTTGGCTGGAACCAGAAGCCCTTGCCCTGTCGGCCCGCCGATAGCGGCGATGCCCCCAGGACAGGCTTCGAAACCGGCCGTCAGGAGTCCTCAGTGCTAGTTCGCCGCTAGTTCGCCGAGCCTACCTGACGATCGGACACATGCCGTCGCAGCATATCTCTCGTTCGCCGCTGGGCGGGCAGCCAGAGGTGAAACCACGGCAAATTGTCGGCTGCTTTGCCTAACATGACGGTCGTGCTGACGGAAGCACGAGGGGCCAGCTCGCGGCTTGAACAGCCGCGGCGATCCGCTCCAGGGGTCACCTGGCGGGCGTTGCGTGAACTCGTCGCGGCGCAGCAGCCATCGCTGAGCGCGCCGCGGCCGGGTTCGCGAGGGCTCTGCGCGACCTGCCGTGGACCGGCAGGCGGGCGGGTCGAGCGCTGCTGCCAGTGCGAGTTGCATTACCAGTGTGCCGGCGGCAGCCTCGCGGACTTGGTCGTGCCTGTCGCGTACGCGGTCAAGGGCAGCCCGCACGCGCGGCACCTGTGGCAGTACAAGTCCGCCGGGCGCACGGACGCCGAGCCGGCCGCCAGCCTGCTGCAAGCGCTAGCGCTCGTGTTCCTGCGCGAGCACGGTGCATGCCTGCGGCGGATGGCGGGCGCGACCGCGACCCACCTCGCCGTCGTTCCGACCGCCAGGGGCCGGCCGGGAACGCATCCGTTGCGATCCCTGGTCGAGCCCTACCTGATCCGTCCGTGGGCGGACCTGGCCGCCAGGCCTGGCGGCGAGCAATGCAGGGATCTTGACCCGGCCAGGTTCTCGGCCGGACCGCTCCCCGGGGCCAGGGTTCTGCTGCTGGACGACACCTGGACGACCGGCGCGAGCGCGCAGTCCGCCGCGATGGCACTGCGCCGCGCGGGAGCGCGTTCGGTGGTCGTGGTCGTGCTCGGGCGGCATATCGGCCGGGCGGCGGGCGGGCTGACGGCCGTTGGCACGGCTGCCATGCCGTTCCGTGCCGACAGCTGCGCCGTGCACGATGACGACGCACTGGCTGTTCGACCGTAGGCTTGTCCGGTGGATACCGTGCCGGACATCCCTCCCAGCTCCGCTTCGCGGTCCGCCGCGCCTGGCAAGACAGCTCGTGCCAAGGCCGCGCCGTCCCGGACCGCGCTGGTCCGCCGGGCCCGCAGGATCAACGCGGAACTCGCCGACCTTTACCCAGATGCCCACTGTGAGCTTGACTTCCGCGGCCCGCTCGAGCTGCTGGTCGCGACGATCTTGTCCGCGCAGTGCACGGACAAGCGGGTAAACCAGGTCACCCCGGTGCTCTTCGCCCGGTACCGCGCTGCCGCCGACTACGCCGCCGCTGACCGGGAGGATGTCGAGAAGATCATCATGTCGACCGGCTTCTTCCGTGCGAAGACGAACGCCATCATCGGCCTGGGACAAGCCCTGTGCGACCGGTTCGGCGGGGAGGTTCCCGGTAACCTGCGCGACCTGGTCACGCTGCCGGGTGTCGGCAGGAAGACGGCCAACGTGGTGCTCGGCAACGCATTCGGCGTCCCGGGGATCACGGTAGACACCCATTTCGGACGGCTGGCCAGGCGCTTTGGCTGGACGGCGTCGGACGATGCGGTCAAAGTCGAGCATGAGGTGGGGTCGCTCTTCCCCCGCTCGGAGTGGACGATGCTCTCGCACCGGCTGATCTGGCACGGCCGCCGGGTGTGCCACGCACGCAGGCCAGCCTGCGGGGCGTGCGGCCTGGCCGCGATGTGCCCTTCCTACGGAGAGGGCCCCACCGATCCTGCCGTCGCTGCCCGGCTCGTCAAGTCCGGCCCGTTCTCGTGACGGAAGCAGGCGACCTGGTACCCGGCTGGCTCGCCGGCCTGGCCAGATCGGCGGAGCGGATGCGGGTGCCTGAAGACCTGAAGCCGCCGCCAGGCGGCGGGCGCCACTCGGCGGTGCTCATCTTGTTCGGGACCGGCAGCACCGGGCCGGACATGCTGCTGGTGAAACGCAGCCGGTCACTGCGCCGCCATGCCGGCCAGCCCGCGTTCCCCGGTGGTGCGGTCGACCCGGAGGACGACGGACCCGTCGGTGCCGCGCTGCGGGAGGCAGCCGAAGAGGCACTGGTCGACCCCGGCGGCGTCCAGGTGGTGACCGTGCTGCCCGACCTGTATATCTCCAGGAGCGGGTACCGGGTCTCGCCGGTCCTGGCGTGGTGGCGGGAACCCGCGCCGGTAGCGCCAGGCGACCCCGCCGAGGTGGAGGCAGTGGCGCGAGTGGCCGTCGCCGACCTGGCGGACCCGTCGCGCAGGCTCATGATCAGGTATCCGTCTGGCTCCGCCGGACCGGCGTTCCACGCGGGTGACATGCTGATCTGGGGATTCACCGCCTACCTCATCGACAGGCTGGTGGCGATGGGTGGCTGGGAGCTGCCGTGGGACCACCACCGCCTGGTCGAACTCCCGCCAGGCACCAGCCTGACCGGGATCGACAGCCCGGCCCGGCCGCATTGACAACGATCTGGCCTTCGTGCTACCGATCCTGCTCGCCGTAGCTCCTCCTGATGCCGACGCCAGATACCGTTAAGAACTGTGTCCGGTGACTTGCTCGACTTGGTGCTGATCGCGCTGGCGTCTGCCTTCGCGGTCGCCGGCTACCGCCAGGGCTTCATCATCGGGATGATGAGCTTCCTCGGGTTTAGCGGGGGAGCCATCATCGGCGTCTACTTCGCCCCGGGCATCTCGATGACGCTGACGGCGAGCCCGAGCCTGCAGGCGGTGCTGGCGATCATCACCGTGTTCGCGGCAGCCGTGATCGGCATGCTGACCGCGTCGGCCATCGGCGTCCTGCTGCGCTCGCGGGTGCGGCGCACGCCGTCGACCGTGCTGGACGCGATCGGCGGGGCGCTGGTGAACGTGGCCGCGATCCTGCTGCTCGCCTGGCTGATCGGCACCCTGGTCGCGTACGCGCCGCCGTTCCCCGCCATCGCCAGGCAAGTCAACAACTCGCTGCTGCTCAAGGGCGTAGACCGGCTTATCCCGCAGGGTGCGCGGCCGGAGTTCTCCGCCCTGCGCAGGCTGCTCAGTACCCAGCCGTACGTGCAGGTATTCGGTGCGCTTGGCGCCGAGACCGCGCTGAACGTGCCAGGACCCGATCCGCGCGTCCTGCACGCCGCGGGCTTCCTCGCGGACAGGACCAGCGTGGTCAAGATCGAAGGGCTCGCCCCGAGTTGCTCGCGGACCATCGAGGGGTCGGGCTTCGTCATCGGCCAGGACCGGGTGATCACCAACGCGCATGTTGTCGCGGGAATCACGGACGGACCGGAGGTATACACGCGCTTTCAGTCCGAGTACCCGGCCAAGGTCGTGCTCTTCGACCCGAACCGCGACATCGCGGTGCTCTATGTTCCGGGTCTCGATCTGAGGCCGCTGCATCTGGCCGGCCCGGCGCCGTTCGGGGCGAACGCGATAGTGGCGGGGTATCCGCTCGATGCCGCGCTCACCGCCGTCCCTGCCCGGGTGGGGCGGTCCGAAGAAGCTAGCGGCCCCGATATCTACAACACCACGCGGGTGATCCGCGACATCTATCCGATCCGCGCCGTGGTGAAGCCAGGGAACTCCGGCGGCCCGCTGCTGGCTCCGGACGGGCGGGTCTACGGCATGGTGTTCGCCGCAGCGGTGTCGGTACCGGGCACCGGGTATGCGCTGACCGGCTCTGAACTCGCTGCGGACATCCGGATCGGCCTGCACCGCAACGCGGGGGCATCGACCGGGCCCTGCCAGTAGCGAAAGGCCTGCTCCGCTCTGCCGCGCCCGTGGCTAGCTGATGATGCGCAGCCGAAGGTCGTCCGCGTTCAGGCAGGCCAGGCCGGACCGCTCGATCTTGTCAGCGAGTTCCCTCGCCGCACGCGCGGCGCCTGCCCGGTCGAGATCTTCCGGCGGCGACCAGGCGGCACCGCCATCCCTGGCCGCACCGCCATCCCTGGCCGCACCGTCCACCGACGCGGCTCCGCGCCGCAGCAGTGCCACGGCTCCCTGGCCGTTACCGCGCCTGGCATGGGTCAGGCCGACTGCCAGCTGCGCAAGCCCGCGCCACAGGTCACGGTCGCGGTCCTGTGCTCGTTTCCATACCGCTTCGAGCACCTCGTGTGCGTGGAACGGGCGGCCCTCGTCGATCAGGCTCTGGGCCACGCGCAACGCGTCGGCAGGCGCCAGCAGCAGGTCGTCTGGCGTCGTGGACTCGCCGCAAGCATCCCGCTCTAGCGGCCTGCCAAGACCGTCTCGCGGCCGGGCATTACGCGGCCGGCCGGCCTGGTCCCGATCACGCTCCCGATCCCGGATCACCGTTCCGGCTCTGGGTCGGACAGCCACGCCCGCAGTTCCAGGTCGAACCGGTCCGGCATCTCCTCCTGCGGGAAGTGACCGGCGCCGTCGAGCAGCCGCCACCGGTACGGCGCGTCCACGTACTTGCCCGAACCGCGTGCCGCCCGCGGCAGTACGCAGGTGTCCAGCGAGCCGTGTATCTGCAGGGTCGGTGCCTGCACCGGGTTACGCATGGTGCGGGCGTAACGCATCCCGTCAGGACGCAGGCGCGACCGCACCAGCCACCGGTGATATTCGAGCGCGGAATGGGCGACGGCGGGCAAGCACATGGCGGCACGGTACGTGCGTTCGGTGTCCGGGTCCGGCCAGCCGGGCCCGGACCAGGACGTCAGGAGCTCGCCGACTCGCTCGGCCTCGTCGCGCAACAACTGCCGCTCCGGCAGCATCGGCACCTGGAAGCCAAATACGTAGCCACTGCGCCGGCCCTGTCCGAGCGGATCGGAGAGCACTGTCGAGCGGAACCGGAGCGGGTGCGCCGCGGCGACCACGCCAAGCCTGCGGACGACCTTGGGAAAGTACGCAGCCATCGTCCAGGCGATCATTCCGCCCCAGTCGTGACCGACGACCACGGCGTTCGCCTCGCCGAGCGAGCGGATCAGCCCGGCGGCGTCGGATGCCGCCGTGACGAGGTCGTAGCCGCGGGGCGGCTTGTCGCTCCCGCCGTATCCGCGCAGGTCCACGGCGACGGCGCGGTAGCCCGCCTCGGCGAGCGTGCTCAGCTGCCGCCGCCAGGTCCACCAGAACTGCGGGAAGCCATGCAGCAGCAGCACGAGCGGGCCATCACCGTTTTCCGCTATGTGGAAGCGGGTTCCGTTCGCGCTAGCCGACCGGTGCGACCACGGGCCGTCGAGATAGATGGCGGCCTCGCCTCCGGGACCCATCGCCTACCTGGTCTTCGCCGGCCCGGTCGCGGTCGCCGAGTCGTCCCGCCGGATCAGGGCTAGGTCGTCGGAGACCGTGCCGCGGGTCTGACGTAGGC
>Ga0307372_10004614_pt1 | contig 21106 bp, 22 predicted proteins | sample OX1MG_FD_202533 | JGI IMG/M metagenome (GOLD analysis project Ga0307372, IMG submission 202533) | Soil microbial communities from Risofladan, Vaasa, Finland - OX-1 | ecosystem: Environmental > Terrestrial > Soil > Coastal area > Acid sulfate soil | place: Finland: Risofladan, Vaasa | collected...
GCCCATCATGTAGGCGCTCATCTGGTATCCGCCGCTGTCGGTGCAATCGGCCAGGAGGCCGGGCGCGGCGACGTTGAGGGTGCCGGCGCTGGAGGCGTCGTAATTGGCGTCGTTGGCGGTGATGGAGAGCATCGCGCGGGCTTCGAGCGATTGCACTCCGGCCAGCGAGCGGTGGCGGAGATAAACGCCGGGCCTCGCGCGGCGGTGCGGCGGGTCGATGAAGACGGCGCGCACGCCAGCGTTGACGGACGAGACGAAGTCGAGCAGTTTCCGGCCGGTCGACTTGGCCGTTTTCGAGGATGGCAATAACATAGCGCAACCTTGGGCGTGAGGGGTTTCCGAGATCCTTTCTGGCGTACCGATTCGCGCGAGGACCCGGCGGATGGCATCGGTCCTCGCTTGTGCCTCTTAAGCTGTTCCAAGCTCATTGTGCCGGGGCTGCAAATACCCAGCATCAAACTTCTCTAACTAAATAAGATGCGCGCCGAGTCGAAATGGGGCGATAATTCTCCCGGGAATTATTTCGGCACGCGAAGTGCTCAGGGCTGACAGGCACTCGCGAGAGCGAGGGCAAAACAAAAATGCAGAACAAGACCCCCTCCTTTCGCGTCACCGGCAAGGCCAGGTCGTTATGCCCCTAACAGCACCAATTCGCTTTCTTTGACGCCGTCGATCACCTCAACCAGTGTGTCGTCGCCGATGCCAAGCATCACCTGGCGCGACTCCACCCCGCTCGACGTCTTGACCCGCACGCGGGGCTTGCCGCCCTCTTCAATCACGCACAGTGCGGGGATGATCACCACGTTCTTCTTCTGCGCGACGACGATTTCGACTTCCGCGGTCATGCCCGGCTTCAGTCCGCCGCCGCGGCCATCGATGGCAATCACGACGGCAAAGCGCTTGGCACCGTCGCCGGGCAGCGGAGCCATCTCGGGCTTTTCGGCGATGGACGCCACTTCGCCTTCCAGCTTGTGGTCGAGCAGCATGGCGTGCGCGCGTAGTCCGCGGCGCAATCGTGCGACCTTGTTTTCAGCAACGAGCATCTTGAGCTGCATCTGGCTCACGTCGGCAAGATGCATCAGCATCTGATGCTGGCGCACCGTGGCGCCCGGATAGATTCCGACGGCTTGTTGATTCGTACCGTCCAGCGGGCGGACCGCCCAGTCGGCGCAGACCGCCATTCCGTCTCGCGGGGCGCGAATCACGCAGTTGGCCAGGTCGTCTTCGAGCCGCTTGATCTTCGCGGCGTGCCGCCGCACAACGACCTCTTCCGACTTCATGCGTGCCTGGGCGGCGTCGCGCTTGGCGGTCAGCTCTCCGAGCATTTTTGCCAGCGTGAATTCCTCCAGCACCTCTTTCTTCGTCTTGGCCGCCGCCAGATCGGTCCGTTCCTTGTCGACGGCAAGCTGCATGGCGTCGACATGGGCCTTGGAAGCAAAACCTCTGCGGAACATGATCTCGTTTTGCAGCAGCGAACGTTCCGTACTGGCCAGCCGCTGCTGGGCAACGAGGATGCGTTGCGTCAATCGCAGCCGCTGTTCGACGTAAGTTCCTTCGCGGTATTCGTCGATGGCGATTTTGGCCGCTTGGCACTCCTTCGTCGCGCGGGTCAGGGCAGCCTGGGCTTTGCCGAGCAAAACCTTTTCGGCCTGAATCGCTTCTTCCAGCAACGTGCTGTCGAGCCGCACGAGCACATCGCCTTTGCGGACGATGCCGCCGTCCGGCACGATCTCCAGGATGCTGTACCAGCCGCGCACGCGGGATTGGATAACGAGGTTGCTGCGGCTTTCGACCATTGCGTCGCCCGAGATCGAAATCGTCAGATCCGCGCGTTTGGCGGGCACAGCGATCTTGCCGCGGTCGAAGAACGCCCCTGCGGCGCAGTAAACAATCCACGACGCCCCGGCCAAGAATACCCCGCCGCCTGCTCGCGCGAGCCACCGCCGGCCGGCGGAGCGCGGAATGGACCGACCTACCCTCCCGGCCGAAGAGGCCGTTCTCCGCACACCTGGAACAACGTTCATGACGCGTCCTCGACGACGGCGATTGAACAACGGTCGCACTACGCCAGTTCGTAGGGTGCCCGTTGCGGGCGGCCGAGCATGCCGTTGGCTTCATGGTCGCCCACGAATTTTTCCTTGGCGGCGTCCCAGGTCAGCTTGCGGCCTAGGCGAAGAGAGAGGTTCGCCAAGTGGCAGGCGCTCACCGAGCGGTGCTGACTCGCGACGTCGGAGATCGGCTGCTTGCGGGTCCTGATGCAGTCAAAAAAATTGCCCATGTGGTCGTGGCTCTCGTAGAGCCGGACGGCGTCGGCCGGCAGCGGACGTTCAGCGAGTTCTTCCACCGGCTTGCCGGTGATTCGCCCGCGGTTGACGTAGAGCCGCGCCTGGTCGCCCTCGAACGACACGCCTTCATCACCCAGCACTACCCGCACCAGCACGCCGGCCGGATAGATCAGGTCGACGGTAAACTCGCCGGCGGTGTTGAACGAGTTGGTGCGCTGGGCCTCGTCGATCCGCTTTCGTTCGGCGTCGCTCAACTTGCCCTCGATCGTGAGCGGGCCGCTGTGCTCGACGCCGAGCGCCCAGTGGGCGATGTCGATATGGTGGGCGCCCCAGTCGGTCATGACGCCGCCCGAATACTCGTACCACCAGCGAAAATCGTGATGGCAGCGCTCCGGCGAGTAATCGTGCGCGGGCGCCTGGCCTTGCCAACGTTCCCAATCGAGCGATTCGGGCACCGGACGCGTCATGAACGGACCGCCGACCTTGGTCGAGCGCGGCAACGAGACGGTCACTTTTTGCAGTTTGCCGAGACGGCCGTTGCGCACCAATTCGCAGGCCTGGCGAAATCGGGCGTCGCTGCGTTGCTGCGTGCCGACCTGAAAGACGCGGCCGGTCTGGTGAACGGCCTCGATCAGCAGTTGGCCTTCATCGATGGTCAGCGTGAGCGGCTTTTCGCAATACACGTCTTTGCCCGCTCGAAGCGCCGTCAGGGCCACCGCGGTGTGCCAATGGTCGGGTGTGCCGATCGTCACGGCCTCGATGTCTTTGCGCTCCAGCAGCTTGCGGTAGTCGTCGTAGATGTCGGCCTTGCCGCCGAATTTGTCGCGCGCCCGCTCGGCGTGCGTGCGATCGACGTCGCAAACGGCCACGATGTCGCCGAACTTTCGGGCGCGATCGGCGATGCTCGTCCCCTGGCCGCCGACTCCAATGGCCCCCACCACGAAGCGGTCGTTCTTCGCGTCCGCGGCGCGGACCCGCCAGACCGGCGCGGCAAGGCCACCCACGACGCATGCGGAAGCGGATTGCAGAAACTGACGGCGGTGCGAACGTGGGGCGGGCATGGCGGGGTCTCCTGAGCCAGGGCGAGGGCGATAGGGCTATCGTACTTCGCCGCCGCAAGCGGCGGAAGATGGTGGGAGGGAGAGATCGCTCCGCTACCGGCGTCCGGCGCGGGGCGTGGCGGCGATCGACGGCGGCAACGGCAAAGCGTCCAACCAGAGGCGAATTCGGGCGGCAACGTCCACTGAGTCGGGCGCCTGCCCGACAAGCTGACAGTTGCCGCCGCCAAGTGCCGTTCGCAGATCGAGTAGCCGGCGCGTCAACTCCGAGAGAAATACGTCTCGTTCGTCAGCCGTCAGTTCATGCCGCAGCAGCTCGACTCGGTCTGGCAGCCGGCGTCGCACCAACGAGACCAGCTTGCCGCGTTCCGCCTTATAGAGCAGCCCCGAACAGAATGCCCGCCGCAGTTGGCCCGCAGCGTTGAAGTGATATGCCGGATCGCCGCCGAAGTAGACGCTCGCCGAACCGTCGCGGCGGAAACCGGCGACCAGCGGTTCGGCCTCATCGGGCATCCGCAGCTCGGCGCGCTCGACCAGCGCGGTTGCTTCTGCCAACAGGTCTTCGCGATCGTGCTCTTGGCGTGACAAAGGGTTCAGGGTTCGGCGTTCAGGGTTCAGGATGAGGGATGAGGGATCAGGCCAAAGACATAATATACATGCGGGCCTGAACCCTGAACCCCGAACCCTGAACCCCGAACCCTACTCCCGTCCCGAAATGGCCCTGATGTCGTCGCGGACGCGGAAGAAAGCCTCGACCACGTCGGGATCCCACTGCTTTCCGGCGCCCGAACGGATGATGCCGTCGAGCTTATTGTCTTCCATGCCGGGACGATAGGGCCGGTCGCTGGACATGGCATCGTACGAATCGGCCACGGCGACGATCCGTGCCAGATACGGAATGTCGGTGCCTGCCAGGCCGTGCGGGTAGCCGCTGCCGTCCCAGGCTTCGTGATGGTGAAGCACGATCGGCAGCATGTGCGACATCTTGCGCAGGTCGGCCAGGATGCGATGGCCGATGACGGTGTGTTGTTTGATGTGCTCGAACTCGGCTTCGGTCAGCTTGCCGGGTTTGCGGAGCACCTCTTCGTTGATGCCGATCTTGCCGATGTCGTGCAGCAGCCCCGAAAAATAAATCGTCTTGACGGTTTCGCCGTCGCAGCCCAGCTCTTGGGCCAGGCGGACCGCCACGCGGGCCACGCGGTCGCTGTGGCCGCAGGTGTAAGGATCTTTGGCGTCGATGGCCGAGGTCATGGCCTTGACCACGCCGGCCAGCAACTCGGCCTGTTGTCGATAAAGATCGATGTTGGCGCTGTGGATGCCGAGCATCGTGCCCACCGAGCTGAGCAGGCTGGCCTCGGCCGTGCCGAACTCGTGACCGCAACTATGATTGAACACCGCGAGCCAGCCGAAGAGACGCTCGCCCTCCGCCAGCGGCACAATCACAAACTCCCGCACGCCCGGAAACCGCCAGCCGAAACTTTCGAGCTGCACGTGATTGACGACCACCGGCCGCGTGGTGGCCTGCAAACCCAATTCATCGACCAGCAATGCGAAGTCGTCGGCCGTCAGCTCACACTCGCCGAAGGTGAGCAACAGCGGTTCGGTGCGCGAGCTGGTGGCCAGTGGATCGGAGTCGGCGCTGCCGATGAGCTGCAGGGCGAAGGCGTCGGCCGGCACGACCTCAGCCAGCCACTCGAGTGCCCGTTGGCCCAAGTCTTCGTCGTTCGACGAGAGCTTGAGGTTGTGCGTCAGGCGATAGAGCAGGCTGATTTCCTCGAAGGTCGCTCCCAGGTGCGCGGAAAGTTTTTCGACCTCGCTTTCGAGCTGTTCGTTCCGGTCGTCGCCGGCCAGCTTTTCGCAGGCGACGGTGGCGAAGCGCTCGAGCATGTCGGCGTCGGCGGGGGATTGACGGGTCATCCAAGCGCGGGCGGCCGCCGGGGTCGTTCCCAACAGATCGGCGACGCCTGCCGCATCGCATTCGTCGGCCGGCCGAGACAAAAAGGCCCCCACGGCCACTTCCGTCGCCTCGCCCGACGAGAACAGGGGAATTGCCAGCAACAGGCAGGGACCGTTTTCGTCGATCACTTCCACGCGCCGCCGCCGGGCCACTTCGCGACACAGCTCCCCGCGCGTGGTCCAATCGACGCGCCGATGGTCGGCGGCCAGCTCCAGAACTTCGCCGGTCTGGCCGTCGAGCAACGAAAAGTCAGTCTTCAACCAGCCCCGCAGCTCGTCCAGCGCGGCCCTCGCCGCCGCGTTGGTCGGCGATGGTTCGGTCGCTTGCCCAACCACGAGACAGACCGGCCCCTCGGCTTCCATCGTCGGCGGAATCGTGAGTAACGGTGACACGCAGGATCGCCCCAAACGGTAAGGTGCTCCGGGAAACTCTACGTCACTTGACGGAAAGCGGCAACGCGGAGGCGCGAGGGGGAACGTCTCAACGGGGGGGTAGGGAATTCGGTTGTGCCGCGGATATCGTTTTTTCTGGGGGCAATAGCCGGCTAACGATTCCGGTTGCGATAGCGAGCGCTGACGCGATTGAGCAGCGCCCGGTCCTCCTCGGAAAGCCCGTGCATGCCGAGCTCGTGCAGGCGGGCCAGCACGTCATCGACGCGCCGTTCTTCTTCGGCCTCGACCTGCTGCTGTCGCTGCAGCCGCTTGGCCCGCCGTTCGTCGAGCCACTTCTTGACCGGCCCCGGCGGAGCCTTGCGCGATTGCGCCGTTTTCTCCAAGCTGGTATAGCCCTGCGAGAAGTCGTAGCCGAACAGGGCGTCATCCGTCTCCGAATCGTTGAGGCGGTCGGTCTCCTGCTTGGCACCGAAGAACAGCAGGATGCCGACCAGCGCCACGGGCAGGGCGGCAAAACTGTAGTCGCCGTTGCGGTGGATGAGCCAGGCCACAATCCACAATGCGACCGCGGTACACTGCGCCACGCGGGCAGCCAAGATGACCCCCTGACGGAACTCCTGCTGCATCCACAAAAAGGCCCGCAGCACCCGGCCCATGTCCAAGGGCAGCGCCGGCAGGCAGTTGACCACCGCCAACAGCATGTTGATCCAGAAGGTCCACTCGCAGGCGTTGATCCAGGTCAGGCCAGCGGCCGAGACCGGCGGCAAGAGCGGATTAAGCAGGTTGGGCAGGTTGCACTGCTTGACAATCAGCACCGGCGCCACCGAAAGGCACAGGGCCACGTTCATGAGCGGCCCACCGACGGCGGTGAGCAGTTCGCTTTGCGGATCGTGGGTGACGTTGATCTGCGTCAGCCCGCCCAGCGGCCACAGCAAGAGTTGGTCGGCCGAACCGCCCATCCGCCAGGCCGCCAGGCAATGACCGAGCTCGTGGGCCAGCACGCTGGCCAGCAGAATGGCCAGCACCGCGCACGTCTCCCAAAAAAGCGGGTCGTTGCCGGCCGAGCCAAAGTGCAGCGCAATCACGACAAAGAGCAGGAAGAAGACGTGCAAGCGCACTTGCACGCCTCCCCAGCGGCCCAACGATAAATTCCAGCCTAACAAATCGCGCATGGTACAACTCGCGCAGCGCCGGCCCGCCGGACGATTGAGAAGTTCGGCGTTTCCGTTATCTTAACACTCGCTTTGCGGGCCGGCAATTCTCCAACCGAGACGAACCATGCACGAACCCGAACTTTTGCTGAAAACCCGTCGGTTCGACGTCGTCCGCCTGCACTATCAGGCCGCCGACGGCACCGTGTACACACGGGAAGTGGCCCGTCACCCAGGCGCCGTCACCATTTTGCCCTTGTTCGACGACGGCCGCGTTTGCCTGATCCGCAATTATCGCGTGGCGGTCGATCAGACCTTGATCGAGCTGCCGGCCGGCACGCTGGAGCCGGGCGAGGATCCGGCTGTGGCGGCCGCCCGCGAGCTGGAAGAGGAGACCGGCTACCGCGCCGCCGAAGTCCGCCAGCTCTGCGAGTTCTTCATGTCGCCGGGCGTGCTCAGCGAGCGGATGTATCTTTTCCAGGCGACCGGCCTGACGGCGGGGCCGACTCGCCTGGAGGGCGGCGAGCAGATCGAGCCGTTTGTCGTCTCGTGGCAGGAGGCGATGGCGCTGGTCGAGCGCGGCGAGATTCGCGACTCCAAAACGCTGGTCGGGCTGCTATGGTTCGACCGCTTCGGGCAAACCAACCCTAGCTCAAGGTAGGTGTCATTCTTGGCCGCCTTTCGCAAACGCCGCACGCGCGAACACGTCATCGCCGACCTGAGCGTCAACCACGTTGAGCGGCTGATCTTGCGATGCGGCTGGGTGCCGCGGCGAAGCTATCCCGACTATGGTGTCGATATGACCATGGAAAGCTATAATGCGGACGGCGAAGTCGAGAATGGGACGATTCTCATGCAAATCAAGGCCACCGACAGAATCGTCGTGGTCAAGAAAAAAGCGATCGCGGTTCGACTCGACTGGCGAGATTTGCTATTCTGGCTGAATGAGTCGTTAGTGGGGATATTGGTGATTTACGATGGCTCTGAAGATCGTGCATGGTGGCTGCATTTGCAGGAGGCACTCCGCGCGATGATCTTCAGGATCGACCGCGCCCCGCCGGAGACGGTCACTCTTCACGTGCCACTGTCAAATGTTCTGGATGAAGCGGCGATCCGATCTTTCGCCAAGCTTCGCGATGCGGCTGCCGCTAAAACGCGAGATGTATGATGGTGAAGAAAAGCAATATACGATTTGTCCAGCTCAAGGAGTTTCTCGAAGGAATGGGATTCACGGCGACCCGCGGAAAAGCGGGCTGGCGGTTCGAGCACGAGCCGTCGGGGACGATTTTTCATTTTCGCCCCTATCGCGTGACAGACCGGGTCTACTACATCCACTTGTTCGTCGTTCGCTCACAGCTCGATGCCCGCGGTATGCTGAGTGAACGTGCATTCGACGAATCGCTGACGGACGCGTTCGCATATCCCTCACGCGGGCCAAACTGAAGCTCTTCGAACCCGAAAAATGACGCCGCTGTTGCTGGGCGAGGAAAAGCAAAGTGGTAAAGAAAAGCAAGATTCGATTTGCCCAACTCAAGGCGTTCCTTGAAGGAATGCATTTCTCGGTAGCTCGCGATAATCAGGGCTGGCAATTCGAACACGCGCGGTCGGGCACGATTTTTCATTTTCGTCGCTACCGCGCTACCGACCGCGTCTACGAGCTGGATTTGTTCCTGGTGCGCACGCAGCTCGACGTTCGCGGGATGCTGAGCGAAGACGCCCTGGCCGAAACCGCCTTCAAGGCGGCGGTCGCAAAGGCGCCCGCGTGAACGGCCCCAAGGCACGCTCAGAACCATCCCAGCGCCGTCAAGCTATAGCGCACGACCAGACCGGCGGCCACCACGCTGACCATGCTCATCAACTTGATGAGAATGTTCAGGCTCGGTCCGCTGGTGTCTTTGAACGGATCGCCGACCGTGTCGCCCACCACGGCCGCCTTGTGCGGGTCCGTCCCCTTGCCGCCGTGCGCGCCGGCCTCGATGAACTTCTTGGCGTTGTCCCAGGCGCCGCCCGAATTGGCCATGAACACGGCCACGCAAAAACCGGTCGTCAAGGCCCCGGCCAAGAGACCCATCACGCCGCCCACCCCCAGCAGCAAGCCCACCGCCACCGGCGCCACCAACGCCAACAGCGACGGCAACACCATCTCGCGCTGCGCGGCACGCGTGCTGATGGCCACCGGAGCCGCGTAGTCGGGCAATTCGGTTCCCTGCATGATGCCCGGCTTCTCGCGGAATTGCCGCCGCACTTCTTCCACCATCCCCTTCGCCGCCCGTCCCACCGACTTCATCGTCATGGCGCAGAACAGGAACACCGACATCGAACCCAGGAACATGCCCACGAGCACCTTGGGATTCATGAGCGTCACGTCGTAATAGCGCATGAAGTCGGGCAAGGTGGCGGTTTTGAGGTTCTTCAGCAGCGCGCCCGTGGGAGTGAAGAGGGTCGCGCTGCTGCCGGAGATGTCGGCCGTCGAGATCAATTCGGCGGGCACGCGGGCCGGCCCCGTCTGGAAGTCGATGTCGCTCCACTCCTTGAGCAAGCGCGGGTCGCGGGTGTCTTCGGGATCGACCAGCCATCCCTCGCGCTTGCCGTCGCCCGTGACCTCGACGATGAACTGCCGCGAGAGCTTGTAGTAGCCGGGCTCGGTGTTCTGGGCTACGGCGGCGTTGCCCCAGCGCTCGAAACCGACGCGGACCTCTTCGATATAAGCCGCCATCAAGGCCAGGGCCGTCAAGGCGGCCGAGCCGATGGCGAAGCCCTTGCCGGTGGCCGCCGTCGTGTTGCCCAGGCTGTCGAGCGCATCGGTGCGCTCGCGGACGATCGGATCGAGGCCGGCCATCTGGGCGTTGCCGCCGGCGTTGTCGGCGATGGGTCCATAGGCGTCGGTGGCCAGCGTGATGCCCAACGTGCTGAGCATGCCCACGGCGGCAATGCCGACCCCGTAAAGGCCGAGCGCGAAAAACTCGACTTCGTCCAAGCGTTTCGGATCGCCGATGGCAAAGCCGAACGCCAACAACGTACTGATGCTGACCACGATCACCGGAAACCAGGTGCTGATCATCCCTTCGGCGATGCCGCCAATGATGACAGTGGCCGGTCCGGTGAGGGCCTGGGCGGCCAGGTTTTTGGTGGGTTGATATTCGTCGCTGGTCGAATACTCGGTCCACTTGCCGATGAGCCAGCCGGCGACGAGACCGACAATCACGCTGACGCTGACGCCGAGATACTTGGGCATCAGCCACCACGTCAGGCCCACCGAGGCCCCGACCACCAGCACCGTCGAAAGGTTGATGCCGCGGGCCAGCGCTTTGAGCAGCGTCTTTTGCGTGGCGTCCTCCTCGGTGCGCACCATGTAGATGCCCAGGATGGAGAGGAAGATGCCGGCGCCGGCAATGGCCATCGGCAGAAACAGAGCGCGAAGCTGCGCTTCGTGAATCGGCACGTCGCCGCTGACCAACGGGCTGGCGAAGGCGGCCACGCCCAAGGCGGCCGTGGCCAGAATCGATCCGCAGTAAGACTCATAGAGGTCGGCGCCCATGCCGGCCACGTCGCCCACGTTGTCGCCCACGTTGTCGGCGATGGTGGCCGGGTTGCGAGCGTCGTCTTCAGGAATGCCGTGCTCGACCTTGCCCACCAGGTCGGCGCCCACGTCGGCCGCCTTGGTGAAGATGCCGCCGCCGACGCGGGCAAAGAGGGCCTGACTGCTGGCGCCCATGCCGAAGCAGAGCATGGTGACGGTAATCTCGATGAGTCCCAGGTGCAAACCCCAATAGAGCACGGCGAACCAGAGGCAGATATCCAACAGTCCCAGACCGACGACCGTCAGGCCCATCACCGCGCCGCTGCGGAAGGCGACCTGCAACCCCTGGTTGAGCGACTTCTGAGCGCCGGCGGCGGTGCGGCTGCTGGCCCAGGTGGCGGTTTTCATGCCGAACCAGCCGGCCAGGCCCGAGAAAAACCCGCCCGTGATGAACGCGAAGGGCACCCACTCGCTTTGCACCTTGAGCACAAAGGCCGCAACCGCCAGCAGGCCGAAGATGATCACGAAGAAGAACGCCACGACTTTGTATTGCTGCCGAAGATAGGCGTTGGCGCCGGTGCGAACATAACCGGCGATCTCGACCATCTTGGGCGTGCCTTCGTCGGCCGCCTTCATCGCCCCGTAAAACACGAACGCCTGGACCAGGGCGGCGATCGCACCCAGAAAGGCGAAGCCCCAGATCGCATAGGCTTCGATCTCAAAACCCGCTGTCGGCGCTTGTCCGGCCGCGGCGGTTTCGGCCCAGGCCGTCGTGGGCCAGGCGGCGACTTCCAATAACAAACAGACCACAATCCAATTGAGTATTCGTTTTCCCGGCAGCTTCGTCATTTTGCGTTCTCGCCTTTGCGTGGAAGGATGCGTGTGCGGAGTGTTTGGCCGGAGTGTAGGCGCGCGGCTTGAAGACTGTCAACACGGTATGGCGAGCGACGAACGCCGCGGACGACTTGAGCGATTTGTGGAAATCGGCTTATATTAGGCTGGGCAAATTTGTGCCGTGCCGGTAAGACCGCATTCAGTTTTTGTTCCGATGGCAAGTACCACGCCGCGGAGGACGGCTCCGTAAACACCACGCCGCGCAAGAGCGCCGTCTGCGACCGATGCGACACGCGCGTCGCATCGATGCCGCTGGCGGGCAAGTACCGCGCGAGAGCGCATATAGCGCTGCGCCGTTCGGACCGAGCCCTCGAAATTCTTCCCAACCAGCGCAGCCAGCCCCCTTGTTCGCACAGATCGCGCGCCTGGACCAGCGCGTGCGCGGCCGCCGCCACCGCCCAGCGGTGGCTGCGGTTGGCGGATTTCGCCCGCGGCGCCAGCGTGTTTCGCCGTTCGTCGGCCATCTGCGTCCAAGCGCGGGGCCTCGCGGACGAACGGCCCCGAGGCCCGCCACACGGGACCGGTGCGCCTGCGCTTGGCGCCCGCACTTTGGCCGCGCGCGGCCGAACTGGCGACGGCACTTTGGCTGCGCGCAGCCGAACTGCCTGCGTCCGGGGCGGGCTTGTCCGTCTGCACGATCGCCGCAAGTGCTGTTAGGGACTGGCGTTGCGACGAAAGGCCATCAGGGTGCCGCGCGGTCAGCCGCGACCAGTTGCGGGCGAGCTGCATGTAAGTGCGCGCGGTCCGCGGCGAGAGCCGCTTGTCTTTGTCCTGTTGGAAGTGCCACAGAGCGAGGCGGCGTTGGCCGCAATTCGCCGCAGCGTGGAACGCGGCAGCCCTTAGGGAAGCGGGCCGTGGAATGAACGCACGGTCCGACGACTCGCGCTTAGTATTGACCATCCGTCCCCACGGCCGCACGCGCCAGTCGGTCGCGCAGGCCACTTGTTTTGGCACTTTCCCGGGAGCATAATTCAAGCGGCTGGACCAAGACCGCGCGAGGTAACTGCGATGTCTCAGGGCGACGAAACGAGATCGGCTCTTGACGACCAAAATCACGTCGTGTGGTCGGCTGCGCTGTCGGCTGACCGAGTAACTCCTGGGAAGGCGCCGAAACTCTCGGATGCCGACCAATTTGAGGCCGCGCCCGCGACGAACGGATCGGGCCAGTGCCTCTCGTTCGAAGAGGCGGCTGACGAAATTGGCGGTCTACCTGAAGAAATCCGCGACTGGACTGAAAGCGGCGCCGTGGTGCTTGTCGACCCGGCGTCCGCACGGGCCGGCCGTATATGTGAAGAAGATTTCAGACGCATTGAACGGCACCAGGTGGCCATCGATATTCAACGCTGCTTCAAGGATCCGGAGAAGTTTCTCGATACCAGATTCGAACGATTCGATGATAAAACGCCGCGAGAGTTGCTCGCCAGCGACGATGCCGATCTCGTGCGCGATCTCGTCTGGCAAATCAAGTCGGGCGCCAACTCGTGAATCTGTCAGCAGTCAACCGGCTCACGCTGACGCCGCTCACCGGCCGCTGGTTTCGCGCGATTCCTCCGTCGTATTGGCCGCGTGTCGGGAATACACGGTACACCCGCCGGGTTTACGGCCGCTTCAGCCCGGGCAAGGACGGCGTTCCGCCCTTCGAAACGTTGTCTTTTGGCGAAAGCGCCGAGGTGACCTCCCTGGAGTGCTCGCTCGTCTTCTTTGATCGGCGCTCGAATCTCTCGTATCCGAACCCCGACGCGGGAACGCATTTGGTTTTGGCGTCGGACGTCGTCCTTCAGCAGACCGCCGATCTGACCACCGCCGACAGCCTGGCGACTCTCGAAACCAACGTGCAAGAGCTCACCGGCGACTGGGCGATTTACAACGGCCTGAGACATCGGCCGCATTTGGCATCACTGGCGCGCGTCGCCCCAACTCAGGAGCTTGGCCAGCGACTCTTCGGCGTTCCCGGATTGGAAGGATTCAAGGTCTTCTCCGCCAGGAAACCAGAGTGCCTGTGCCTCGTGGTGTTTCCACAAAAGCTGCTGCCGGGTAGCAGCGTGAGCTTCCTCAACGCCCCGAAGCCGCCCAAGACGATCCACGGAAAGCGGTGAGGCCCGCGCCCGCGCGCGGCCGGACTGGCGACGGCACTTTGGCAGCACGCTGCCGAACTGGCTACGTCCGGGGCGGGTTCGTCCGTCTGCACGATCGCCGCAAGTGCTTTCAGGACCTGACGTTGCGACGAGAAGCCCGCGGCGTGCTGCGCGGTCAGCCGCGACAGTTGCGGGCGAGCTGCATGTAGGTGCGCGCGGTCCGCGGCGAGAGCCGCTGGTCTTTGTGCTGTTGGAAGTGCATGCGGAACGCCTTGCGCGCGGACCTCGTGCGTCGCGCCGAGGAGTGGCCCCGGCGCAGCCTATACCGCTGGCTGCACGGCGCGGCCAACGACAAGCCCGTCCTTGCCTCTTGGCCGCTCCCGCGTCAATCCGGCTGGGCGGAATGTGTCCATGCGCCACAGAGCGAGGCGGAGTTGGCCGCAATTCGCCGCAGCGTGGAACGCGGCAGCCGCTATGGAAGCGGGCCGTGGAATGAACGCACGGTCCGACGACTCGCGCTTAGTATTGACCATCCGTCCCCACGGCCGCCCAAGAAAGAAGCCGGCCACCCATGAAAAACGGCTCCTGCCACCTTTTCCGGTTCGGTTCGCCGAGCTTTTTGCGGGCGATGGCAGTTGCGAGTAGATGGGCGATTGCGTGTTCCAACGTCCCCTCGGGAGCCGAAACGAGTGATTTGACTGCCGCGCTCGCCGCGCCGCCGCCCGCGGCCATGAGCCCACCCGCCGCCATCAGGCCCCCGATCATTCCGCCCGGGCCAAAGGCCGCGAGCGCGGACACGATCGCCGCTCCGCCCGCCAAACCGGCTGGTGCGGCCGCCATCAGGCCCAGTGGTCCCGCGAGAAGTAGACCGCCGCCAGCCGCCGCCAACCCGAGCATAGGCACAAGTTTCAGCTCGGCCTTCACCCTGACTGCATCACGAGCCTCGCGGAGCGATTTGAAGACCGCGGTACCGACCCCCTCGCGGAAATCGAGAAAACGCGCGAGTGCCTCCGTTGCCTTCTTTTGTTGACCGACGGTGACATTTATTTCATATGGAGCGATGACATTCTTGCTCAACATGTCGAGCATAACCGGTACTGCGCTCCGCAGATCCAATAAGGCCGCGGGTTCGGGGCGGCGCCCATCCGCAAGCTGGCGCAATTGTGCGGGCAGTGGCCGCTGCTCATTGTCGTACAGCTCCGCGATCGCGGTGATCAGGGTCTGTTGGACCTCGGCGAGCGCCGCACGAAATCTTTCTTGGCGGCGCGTGTTGTCGTCCATCTCATCCGCCAAACAATGAGCGTACGCCAGGGCCGCGACGATGACCTTTGCTTGATCGTCCAATGGCATGTCAACCTCCGTTTCAAGCGGCGCGATTTCGCGACAGAGGGAACCGAACACTCGATCGCCAATCGCGTTTGCGACGACCCGATTTCGCAAATATGCCTCAGCCGCGTGCTCGCACATCCCCAAGTCAACCCGCAGGTCCAGTGCGTGCGGGAAATGGTGCGAGATTCCCCGCCCGTATGGCACCGGGTCGCGGATTCGACCACAGATTCACCCAGGCCATGACGCGTGACAAGGGAAACGTCTTCAGCAGCGGATTCTTATTGCAGAACATTGCCAGGTGCCCAGCCGGGCTGCCGATCGTGACGAGGCCGCGGACGACCAATGTCCCAGGCAGATGGTCGAGGAGGTCCATGGCGATCAGCGAGCCCAAGCTGTGGGCGACGATGACGACCTCGCCGGATTTCGGCAGTTCATCCAGCACGGCTCGAAGCACACAGCCGCGCAGCCCCTCGTTGTTGACATAACGACGGGCCTGATCGAGATCGAAAGCCGGCACCTTGAGTGCGCACTCAACCAGCGATTCAGGAAAGCTGATGGCTTTGCCGCCTTTACCGGCGGACCCAAGGAGCCTTTCGAGTCTAGCCTAGCGCCTCTCGTATTCGCAGCGCTCTCGATCTGCCTCAGCATCGGTGAGCACCGGCGTCGTTGGCTTTGGCAAGGGGCATTGCGGCGGGGGATCGATCCTGAGCAGCGTCGCGTACTGGGGGTCGACTACGTCGTTGATGTCGAGTGCCGAGTAGCCGAGCTCGCGAAGCGCCCCAGAAAGCGCCTCGCACCACGTGCTTTTGACGTTACCGTCACCGATGCCGTGCAGGAGGATGACCTTCATCTGTGCCTCGCAAATGTGGATTCATTCGCCCATATCAGGCAGGGCTGGCGGGGGCTTTATCTTGCTGCCTTCGTCTTCCTTCCGCTCCACTTCCGTTCCGCCCACGGCCGGGGCGGCATCCTCGGCCGGCTCTTCGCGCGGTGCCTTAGAGCAACCAAGAAGCGCGGTGAGGGCGGCCAGCAACAAAACCAAGATCGGTCGTAAAATCCAGCACTTCATTGACGGCAGACCGGTGAAGACAGCGGAACTGGGAGCGATACCCATTGCAGCTCAAACCGCTCACGAACGGTTGAGTCGATGGACCTATACCACTCCGTGGCAGCATAGCCGGCGACGGTCGACCCGGCGAAGTATCCGCCAATACCGCCAATCGCCGCACCGACAACCGCACCTACCGGTACCGTGATTCCGGCAAGCGGGCCGCCCAATGCCCCGAGCCACGCACCAGCGGCGCCTCCGGCAAAGAATCCTGACAACCCTCCGATCTTCCTGATGTGACTGATATTCCTTTGCCTCAATGAAATAAGCCCATGACGGTAAGCCATCTCCACGTCGGCGAATTCCTTCGCCTCGATAGCCAGCGCGACCATAACGGCAATCGGCCCCGCGGCCCGCGCAAGGATTGTTCTAGCCGCAATTCGTCGCGAGGGGCCGAAGCCGAACGCCGCGGTTTGGTCAAGCCAGGCCAGCATCCGACCTGCCTTTATCTGGTCTAACGATGCCAAAGCGCGAGTCGCCCAGCGGCGCGCGGCTTTAGCCGACGCCTTTTTCTGGATGTCCTTGAGGAGGCGCTCAATAGAGAATGGGCCTATTTTCGTTTTTCCGTCAGCCTTGTAGACCGTGACCTTGCCGGCTTGCGTATTGATGTGCGTGACTTCCCCGAAGTCCTCAATGCTGCGTCCCGAAGCCTTGATGAACCTGCTTATCTCTAGGGCTAGTTTCTTCATTGCGGGTTCGCCGCTCCGGCGTATCGTCTTGAGGTTTTCGGCGAGCCATTTTCGGGACATCACTTGGCCTCCATACTTGGTTTTCGCGAGCTGAAACTTGGTTCCGCAAGTGGTCTTTACCTCCAGAAACTTGACGTTTTCAATCGCTCCATTGGCTGCGCGCTTTATCGCGACCCGGTCGATGCCACCGTCACTACCGGTTTTGAACTCGTAGACCTCGGGGTAGCCGCTCAGGCGTAGCGTCTGTTCCGCGAAACCCTCCCCCCAGGCTCCAAGGCGTTTTTTCCAAACGCCTGAAGTTCGCACGTGGGTCGGCGAAACGACCGGATGGTCCACCAGTGGCGAGGCGACGACGCCGACTTGCCGCGCGGTCGCAATCGACGCCAAACCAAGGGCCAGCGGCAGCGCGCCGAGAAAAAACACGGATACTCGCTTCATGGTTCATTCCTTAACGTGAAGGATACGGAGCCGCACCGCCTCAGCCTTTTTAGCTTCGTCCGGCAGTTCCTCGAACAACTTCTCCCAGAGCTCGCTGTGACGCCGAAGGATGTATGGGGAAAGGTGCTCTTCGTTGACCTCGGCAAGGAACCCAATTTTGGCCTCGGTACTCAAATCCTTACGGGACTCGATGTCGCGGATGAGCCTCAGCACCTGTTGGTTGTAGAGCCACGACTTCGTGCGTTGTAACAGCGTGATCTGTTTTTCAACTTGCTTTACGAAATCGGCGGCCCCCGCAACGCCTGACTTTCCGTAGGGCGCCAGTTCCTGAACCAAGTCAAACCCGGTGCTGATGGAATCGGAAAGTCGGGCGACGACGGCGGGCGTGCCGTCGGCATCAATTGACTTGGATTCCTTCAACCGCTTTTCCGAGCTCGTGAGCCAACGAACCGCTGAGCCCTTTGCGTTGCGAAAAAGCTCGGCAATGCAGGCTTGTTCCGCGGCGTCGATCCGTTGCCGAAGGCCTTCGCTCTCGGCTGAATCGCCGCTCGGAGGTTCCTCGTTACGCGAAAGTGCCCCGCTCAGCACGATCCCAGCCAGAGTGTTTCGAGCTTGCTCGGCCGCGTCGGTTCTGATCGGCACGGCGAGCGCCGTGTCCTCGGCAACCGCCAAAAGTTCCAGAACTTCCGTGAGGGGCGCGCTATTTCCTTCTGGTGGCGCCTCGGCACGTTTCGACAGCGTCGTGAATCGCTCGCGTGCCGACGCCACGTCCTTTGGCAATTGAAAATGAATCAGGGCTTCGCCTCGATTGATGAGATCGTCCGCGAGGATCTCAGCCTCTTCGTCCTTCGCATCTCGGCACTTCTCAATGAAGCTGATAAGCAGGTCAAAGAGCTTTGGATCTGAGGGGTTTAGGCGAGACGCAACGAGAATCAAGTCGTATGAAGGCAAAAAATGACCCGCGGCCAGTTGATCTTTGGCAAGTTGGACCGCGTCGCGGAACTGCTGCGATTCGTCTGCTCCTTGCCCGAGGCTAGACTCCGACCCGGCGGCGCGCAGCCTCGCCAACTGGTTTTCGAGCCGGCCAAGCCTGGCGTTCGTCTCGTCGAGTGACTGCACTGCATCCGCTGCCTCAGAATCCGCGCATTGCTTCGGGAACAGCCAAGACGCGACCAGCAGCACGAGAACCACGACGCCTACGGCAAACGCAGGCTCTTTGAAGCGGTTCACATCCACGATCTGATCCTTCTGGAAACCACGTGACGACGCACAACAGGACGATGGGGAGAATCCAAGTGAGCGGTCATTTTAGGTGATTCGCTCGATAGGTGCAAATCTTTGATTGCCGATGGCGCACTGTGAGGCGAAGCGGATTTTGGCCGTTGCGGCGGGATGAAGGGCGTCGGCCAGCTCGAAACGCTTCGCGCGAGCGGATGCGCGGGAAATACGGCATTTAGGGCCCTGGGATGCCGCGCGCGGCGTCCAGGGCCAGCGTCGCGGAACGCGAGCTGCGACCGCATAGCCGCGCGTCTCCGTCAGTCATCATGACCACTGTACGGGGCAGGCGCGAAAACGCCGTCAGCGTTTCCGCTCGTTCCGCGCGGCGCGACGAACTGCCAGCTACGCGGGGCTTGGCGGGCGCAGGAGCTTGCAGCCGTTGCGGCCGATGCGATTGAGCAGGAGGAAGTGGACGATGAGCGACTCCGATCGCGCGTGGATGCCTTTGGCGCCTACGTGGCTGTCTTGACACCCTTAATCCCCCAAATAAGCCTCCGCATGGGTTCGTCGTCGAGGCCGCTGCGCAAATCGACCCAGGTGCGAATGCCAAGGAACGCGGGGAGTTTCGGCTCAGGCGGTGCGCCCGGCAAGAGCACAGGAATGACTGGCCGCTTGTCGTTGACCGCCAACCTTAGCGCCGCTTGCATCTCCTCGCTTTCCCACGGGCCAATTCCATCGCTGCCAATCAACACTGCGACAGCCGCAGACTTCTCGATGCCAGTCTCAAGAAGGTGTTGCCAAGGCAGGCCGGGACGCAGCTCGTCGTCAGCCAGCCACGCAGACAGGCCAGCGCAGGCCAGCCGTTCCTTTAACTGGCGAGCGACGTGCGCGTCGTCGTTGTTGTAACTCAGGAAAACTTCGAACGTTGGTTGCAATTCTTCAAGCACGCCGCTCGGGATGTCGCCATCCTTCAATGCCCAGTGGGTGCGGCCGAATTCCCAGTGGTCTTCAATGCCGAGACGCGTGGCAAACTCCACGACAACCTGCCGTGCTAGCCTGCCATGTTCAAGAAAACGGAACACTAGGCTGGGCTGAACGAATCGTACGTCCCGCAGATGCCCGTAACGGACAATTCCTGACGTCGGCAAGCCCCGTTCATACATTAGCAACGCTTGGGTTTGCTCAAGCGCCTTGAGGGTGTCCGGCTCATCTGCGGAAATCGCTTCTCCCTCCACGCCGTTACCGTGGCCGAAGCGGCTGGCATCCATTCTCATGAGTTGGTCCGTTTCCCATGAGCCCTTGATGCCCGAAACCAGAAGACTGAACATCACCGTTCTCCCGCTCGTTCGTGACAAATTGTCATTTTACCGCGGCGCTGGGTGTTGGCCATCCTCCGCGCCGGCTCGCTCACTCATCGTTTCCGCGCGGGAACGGGGACCGAGCAAACGTGGTGAGGGAGCCGGCTACGGCGCGCGGTTGGCCCGGTTCCGCTGCGCCCCGCAGCCTGGGGCCTGACCAAGGCTGAGCCGCCCGGTGGCCCCGCGACCCGCGCGGAGCGATTTCCGCGGAGTTGCGACCGGTTCTCGAGCGGCTGGCGATCGACGCCGAGACTTGCCTCGAAACGCCGAGGGGCCGATGGGTGTCTTCGAACTGACCCAGGCGTGGGTGGTTGCCGAGTTGCACTAAACCAGGATGGCGGTCCCGGTCAGGCTCAGCCGTTGGTTGGGCCGGCTTGCGCTTGGCTGACAACGGTTTGAACGGCTTGCTCGAGCAGTAGCGCCGCGACTTGCATTGGGCTGGCGTGCGCCTGCTCGGCGAGATTCTCGAGATGCTTAAGCGTCTTCGGGGAGAGGCGGACAAGGCGCTGCTCGCTCCACGCGGGTTCTGTGGCACGCCCACCGCCTTCCGGCACGCGGAACCGCGCTCGAACTTCGCCAGCTAACTGGAGAGCTCCGAAATAACCCCCGCGCGGCGAAACCTTACCGCACCGCTCCGCTCCCAACTCTTTTGCAATCCGCTCCATGTCCAAGCTTGTGCCCATAACTACTCCTTCGCGAAATCGCGAAATGCCAGGTACTCGTCGCCGATCACGAGCCCAACTTCGCCTTGCCGGGCCTCGCGCCCAAGTCGCCGGCAGAAACTCCCAAGTCGGCTGAGACAATCGCATCGGCGATGTCTGCGGGGGTCGTGTAGCAGTGAATTACGACGGGTTGATCCCGGACGAGCACGCCGCCCATCTCATCGTCGCGCCAAACTCCCTTGGCCCGCGGAAACGCAGTCGCCCCGCCAAATAAAAGGCCGAAAGTTTCGAGCGCCGCATCGACCCATTACTCCTGATTGATCGCCGTGGTCGCATCGCGCTCAACACTCGGCACAAACAGCACGACCAAGACGGTTTTTTCGGCTTACTTCCAAACTCGGATCTTCCATCGCTACCTCCCCAAGCGATATATATCGATCGTGGCACGGCTTGTTGCAAGTCCGGCTTCATCGTTTTGATCGGGCGCTGGCTTGCCTGCCGTTGCCATGACGGTCAAAGCAACATAGCCATCGCTCCACGCGGGAACGCGCACCAAGCAAACGTGGTGAGGGATTCGGCTACGGCGCGGAGTTGGCCCGGGTTCCGCTGCGCCCCACCGCCTGGGACCTGACCAAGGCTGAGCCCGTGCCGCACAACTCAGAGGCTGTCCGAAAACTGGGCGTAGGCGACGTTGGCAGGTCGTGGGGCGGCCTTCCCAGGCCGTCTGACGTGAGCGACGGCCTGGGAAGGCCGCCCCACGGGAGTTTTCGGACAGCCTCTCATAGCCGAACCGGTCGGGCCGCCACTCTGGCCGGTCGTCGCCCAAAATGGCGAAGCTCGCCACCTTTTGATTTACAGAGGATTGGCCGCGCACCTCGTTGGACGCGACAAACGTGTCGCCTGCGCTCGGGTGAGAACGTACACCTCCGCCCGGCAAGCGGGCGGCATCCGGTCGGAACAAAACTGGCATCA